>ENA-UPSA01000153-UPSA01000153.1-bioreactor-metagenome-genome-assembly--contig:-NODE-153-length-109277-cov-390.079444_pt1 | contig 109277 bp, 86 predicted proteins | sample MGYA00238183_ERZ773288 | MGnify/ENA primary metagenome ERZ773288 (study PRJEB29028, sample SAMN07631243) | bioreactor metagenome | isolation source: Switchgrass digestor | place: USA: Dartmouth... | reverse complement strand
TTCATTAACGAGTTCCTTACATCATACACTGTTCAATTTTCAATGTCCGTGCCGCCCTATTTCGGCTTCCTGTCACCGTTTCAGGGATTCCCCGACAAGCGACAGCTTTTTTATCTTACCACCGTCCCGTTTTATTGTCAAGAGCATTTTCACCTTTGTTTTGATAAATAATACTCTCTTTTCAAAACCCGTTTCGGCGGAACTCCAGTTTAGCATGTCCGCTGTGTGGATGTCAAGAAGGTAATTCTTTCTAATTATTTATCCATGCGCTTTTCATACACACAGCCCATACATGTTAATGCAGGGTCCACGCAAAGGCAGGCGCAAAATGACATTATCCTTGCCGGTAATCTGAGAATTCGCGAAAGTACGGCCGCCAGAGAAACAAAAGTCCTTCAATAAATATAATATGGACATCCTGTGATATTATGACAGGATGTCCATATACTTTTTCAGTTCATCATGACGGTTTCGGAACGGAAAACGGGCTGCTTCCCATGCGGCAGTCCTATTCGGAATCCCCGTTCTCCTCTGCAGAGTTGTCTTCATCCGGTTCACTGTCATTCTCTTCCTTGACTTCAGGCGTAAGCCTTGCCAGGGATACCACGCGGTTGTCTTCAGATGTCCTCATCAGGGTCACACCCTGGGTAACCCTGCTCAGTATGCTTATTTCATTGACCCGCAGGCGGATTATGGCGCCGTCTGTGCTTATCAGCAGGAGATCATCTTCATCATAGGCGGCTACCGCTCCGATAAGATGCCCGGTCTTCTCGGTGACCCTGTAGGTCAGTATGCCCTTGCCGCCTCTTTGCTGTACCTTGTACTCCTCAAACTCGGTCCTCTTGCCGAATCCATTCTGGGTAACCACGAGGAGCGTGGAATTGGGCAGATGCTTCAGCATGGCGATGACCTCGTCGTCATCTTCCAGGCGGATCCCTATGACCCCCATTGAGGTGCGGCCCATGGGCCTTACGTCTTTCTCATGGAAACGGATGGACATGCCGTTGCGGGTTATGAGTATGATATCATCTTTGCCATAGGAGAGACGGGTTTCAATAAGCTCGTCGCCCTCCCTGAGAGTGATGGCCTGAATACCGCCCTTCCGTATGTTCTCATATTGCTCAAGGGGCGTCTTTTTGATCATGCCATTCTTTGTGGCCATGACAAGATATGCATCCTTCTCGTCGCCATCCAGGCGGATAAAGGCATTGATCTTTTCCCCCGGCTCCAGTTCAAGAAGGTTGACAATGGCTGTGCCACGCGCCTGCCTTCCGGCTTCGGGTATCTGCCAGGCCCGCAGCTTGTATGCCCGCCCTTTATTGGTAAAGAACATCAGATACTTGTGGGTTGTGGTGGTAAACATGTCCACCACAAAATCATCCTCCCTGGTGGTGAGTCCGGTTATGCCCTTCCCCCCGCGTTTCTGGCTCTTATATGCGCTGCTGGAAATGCGCTTGATATAGCCGAACCGTGTAAGGGTGACCACCACGGGCTCGTCCTTTATAAGGTCCTCCATATCGATTTCGAACTCTTCCGCCGTAATGCTGGTGCGCCTTTCATCGCCGTATTTCTCCTTAATTTCGGTCAGCTCGTCCTTTATGATTTTGGACACCAGTTCAGGCTTTGCAAGAACGTCCCTGTAATAGGCGATCTTCTCCTGGAGTTCGCGGTATTCTTCTTCAAGCTTCTCCTGTTCCAGGGCTGTAAGCCTTCCGAGGCGCATGTCCACTATGGCCTGGGCCTGTTTTTCGCTGAAATTGAACCTGGCTATCAGGTTTTCCTTTGCCGCTGGTTCATTTTTAGACGCTTTTATGATGCTGATGACCTCGTCAAGATTGTCGATGGCTATCCTGAGGCCTTCCAGGATATGGGCCCTGGCTTCTGCCTTCTCCAGGTCGTACCTGGTCCTTCTGCGGATGACATCTTCCTGGTGCCTGATATAGTACTGGATGGCTTCCTTGAGATTCAGGATCCTGGGTTCGAACTTGCCGTCGGGGGTCTGCACCAGCGCCAGCATATTGACATTGAAGGCATCCTGCATCTGGGTAAAGGAATAAAGCCGGTTCAAAACAACCTTGGCATTGGCATCGCGCCGAAGTTCAACAACTATGCGCATGCCGTCCCTGTCGGATTCATCCCGGAGGTCCGATATGCCGTCTATCTTCTTTTCCTTTACAAGCTGGGCGATCCTTTCAATAAGCCGTGCCTTGTTGACCTGGTAAGGAAGTTCGGTTACGACGATCCTCTGCCGGTTTCCCGAATACTCTTCTATTTCAGCAACGGCGCGGACAACGATCCTGCCCTTTCCGGTATTGTAGGCTTCCCTGATTCCGCTGGTGCCAACGATTTCTCCTCCGGTGGGAAAATCAGGCCCTTTTATGATTTCGTTCAGTTCATCTATGGTTACATCCGGGTTATCTATTGCTTTAATAATACCGTCAATGACCTCCCCAAGGTTGTGGGGAGGTATATTGGTTGCCATACCCACGGCAATTCCTGATGATCCGTTGACCAAAAGATTTGGAAAACGGGAGGGAAGGACCACGGGCTCTATCTCGTGCTCGTCAAAGTTGGGCTTGAAATCAACCGTGTCCTTGTTGATATCCCGCATCATTTCGGTTGAGATCCTGGAAAGGCGCGCCTCGGTGTACCTCATGGCTGCAGGGGGATCGCCGTCCACCGAACCGAAGTTGCCATGGCCGTCAATGAGGGTATACCGGAGCGAGAAGTCCTGGGCCATGCGGACAAGGCTGTCGTATACGGCCGCCTCGCCGTGAGGATGGTATTTGCCAAGAACTTCGCCCACCGTTGTGGCGCTTTTTCTGTGGGGCTTGTCCGGTGTAAACCCAAGAATGTGCATGGCATACAGGATTCTTCGGTGAACGGGCTTCAGACCGTCCCTCACATCGGGGAGGGCCCGGTCGACGATAACGCTCATGGCGTAATCGATAAAGGACTGTTTCATTTCGGTCTCAATGTCTACCGGAATGATTCTGTTAGCCAACTTGTTCTCGTTATTTCCACCGTTTTCGGACATCAGGAGTGCTTCCTTTCTGCGAGTTGTTTGTCTATTGTAATCATCTTTGCGACTGCAATATCTATTATATTTTAATATATAAATTACATTAATGTCCACTCAAAAAGCCTGCCGCATATCCGGGGGCATGGCCCGGAACCGGCTTTAAGAGCTCGTCTTTGGATGCAAAAAAGATGCCTGTCCTTTTTATGACAGGCATTAAGATGGAGATCGCATATGTGACCCAAAAAGGCTCTATTGAGCCTTTTGCAGATCTTCACGCTTTGGGATCCGGACTATGAACTCAAGGTACTCGCCCCTGTCAATCTGGGCTGCCCGTGCGTTAACCCCGGATCTTTTCATGGTATCGATCGCCTGGCGGATGGTGTTGACGAATATCCTGATATCCTTGATTGTCTTTGTGACACGGCCTTTATACTCATCGGACCTGGCCGGGGAGCAATACTTGTCCAGGGCCTTTTGTACCAGCTCCTCGGTTTTCCGGACATTGAGCCCTCTCTCGCATACCTTCTGCAGCACCTTCATCTGCAGCTGCTCGTTGTCCAGCTTCAGAAGCGCCCGCGCATGCCTTTCGGTAAGGTTGTTGTCCGCCAGCATCTTCTTGATCATGGGAGACAGGCGGAGCAGCCTGATTTTATTGGCTATGGTCGACTGGCTCTTCCCGATCTTCTGGGCCAGTTCCTCCTGGGTAAGCCCGTGCTCCCGGATCAGGTTCCTGTACCCTTCGGCTTCTTCCATATAGCCGAGATTCTCGCGCTGGAGGTTTTCAATAAGCGCCAGAATCGCAGAATCATCCTCCCCCACATCCACAACAATGGCCGGGATTTCCTTCAGACCCGCCTGTATGCAGGCCCTGAGCCTTCTTTCACCCGAAACCAGCTCGTAATGTGTCGAGGAAATCTTTCTTACATTGATGGGCTGGATGACGCCGTACTGCTTGATGGACTGGCACAACTCATCCAGGGACCCCTGTTCGAATTTCCTCCTGGGCTGATACGGGTTTGGCCTTATCAAATCAATGGGTATCATGGTTATTTTTTTGCTGTCCTGCTTTTGTTCCTCACCTGTCTTTTCGGATACCGGGAATTTGATCTTCGTGGCAATCATACGGCAACCTGTCCTTTCATCATCTTTTGTGGATTGGGAATATTTTTTCTGTCATTAAAATATTCGATGGTGGAAGGCTGCCATCCTTTTTTTTCGGGAAGGAATACATCGCACAAACCCTCATATATAGCGGATTTCGCCATCATTTGAGAGGTGATTTTGTCGGCTTGCCGCTTTTCCTGGGATAACCTGCGGGTGTGTGTCGACATTTTCTTATAAGGATTATTGTCCTTTCATAATCGCTGAACGGGAGAACAAGTTTTTTCACATCCTCCAGCCTGCCGCCAAGGATGGAAATGGCCTTTCCGGCTTCCTGGAGTTCGGTTTCCGCCGAAGGGCCTTTCATGGCTATAAAGAGCCCGCCCGGCTTCACAAAGGGAAGGCAGTATTCGCAAAGCACCGAAAGCTCCGCCACAGCCCTTGCCGTTGCGTAATCATATTTCTCCCTGTATTCCTGCTTTACGCCGTAATCCTCCGCCCTTCCATGGATGGCTTCAATGCCATCAAGGGAAAGGCAGCCGATTACTTCATTAAGGAACCTGACCCTTTTTTCCAGTGAATCCAGCAGCGTAACGGCCAGGTCTTCCCGCAGGATCTTCAGGGGTATGCCGGGAAACCCGGCGCCTGTACCAACATCGATCAGGGTTTTGCCCTTAAGGTCCACTGCGCTTCCAAGGGACAATGAGTCCAGGTAATGCTTGATAATGATTTCCTTCTCATCGGTTACAGACGTCAGGTTGATTTTTTTGTTCCATTCCAGCAACAGGCGGGTATAAGCGCTGAACTTTTCCTCGTTCTTCTCGCTGAGCGGTACGCCCAGGGCATCGGCGCCTTCAGTTAACAGGTTCATCGCAACGCTTTCCTTTCGTTATGACGGTCAGGATGATATATGCACGGAGCAGGGCAGGACATCAGTCCTTGTCTGTCTTTGCCCCTTTACGTTTTCGAGATTCAAGATATACCAGCAGCACAGAAATATCAGAGGGAGACACGCCCGAAATGCGGGATGCCTGTCCCAGGGATTCGGGCCTGTGCTTGTCAAGTTTCTGCCTTGCTTCGGATGAAAGGCCTGAAATGCTGTTGTAGTCTATATCATCGGGGAGCTTCCTTTCCTCCATTCTCCTGAACTGCTCGATCTGCTTCATCTGTTTGGCGAGATAGCCTTCATACTTGATGCTGATGCACACCTGCTCGATAACCTCGCGGGGAAGTTCGGCGCCAAGGCCGATTTCCTTCAGGTATTCATATTCTATCTCGGGGCGCTTCAGCAGGTCATAGAGCCTGATGCCCGTCTTTATCCCAGAGCTACCATGGCATGCAAGGAAACGGTTGATCTCATCGCCGGGGGAGACAAGGGTGTCCTTAAGCCTCTTCATTTCAGCCTCGATGGCCTCCTGCTTTTTCAGGAAACGCGCATAGCGCTCGTCGCTTACAAGCCCTATTTCCCTTCCTATGGGCGTAAGCCTTATATCCGCGTTGTCCTGCCTGAGCCACAACCTGTACTCGGCCCTCGATGTCATCATCCTGTAGGGTTCATTTGTACCCTTGGTGACAAGGTCATCAATGAGAACGCCGATATATGCCTGGGACCTGTCCAGGATCAGAGGCTCTCTTCCCTTAAGCTTCAGGGCGGCGTTTATACCGGCCATGATGCCCTGGGCGGCGGCTTCCTCATAGCCGGAACTGCCGTTGATCTGGCCGGCCGCAAAAAGTCCGTCTATCTCTTTGAACTCCAGGGACAGCTTCAGTTGAGTCGGGTTTATGCAATCGTACTCGATGGCATAAGCCGGCCTCATGATTGAAACATTCTCAAGTCCCGGAAGCGTTTTATACATTTTGATCTGGACATCCTCGGGCATGCTGGTGGACATGCCCTGCACATACATCTCCTCGGTGTTGAGGCCCATAGGCTCTATGAATACCTGGTGGGACTCCCTGTCCGAAAACCTCACGACCTTGTCCTCAATGGACGGGCAGTATCTCGGGCCTATGCCCTTGATCTCGCCCCCATAGAGAGGAGACCTGTGGAGGTTTTCCCGTATTATCCTGTGTGTTTCCTCATTGGTATGGATCAGGTAACAGGATACCTGGTCCCTTGTTATCTCGCCATTCATGAAGGAGAAGGGCGTAATTTCAGTGTCCCCCGGCTGTTCCTCCATCTTTGAAAAATCGATGCTCCTCCTGTTAACCCGGGCGGGGGTTCCCGTCTTGAATCTCATCAGTTCGATGGCAAGGGACGCGAGGCTGTCTGACAGCATGTTGGCGGGAAACAGCCCATCAGGGCCGCTGCTGTAACTGGTGCTTCCGATAATGATCCTGCCGTTGAGATAAGTGCCGGTGGTCAGGATAACAGCCTTTGCAAGATATATTGTACCTGTTCGCACCCTTATCCCCCTGACCTTTTTGTCTTCCGAGGCGAGGATCTCGGTAACCTCGGCCTGCTTCAGGTCAAGGTTCTCCTGGCTTTCCAGCACATGTTTCATGTGCTGCTGGTAGGCCCTGCGGTCGATCTGCGCCCTGAGGGAATAGACTGCGGGTCCCTTCGCCCTGTTAAGTATCCTGGACTGGATAAAAGTAGCGTCGGCTGACAGACCCATCTGCCCCCCCAATGCGTCAATTTCCCGGACAAGCTGGCCCTTGGCGGTCCCTCCAATATTGGGATTGCAGGGCATATTGGCGATGCTGTCCAGGTTGAGGGTAAAAATGGCTGTTTTCATCCCCAGGCGCGCACTTGCAAGGGCAGCCTCGCAGCCGGCATGGCCGGCGCCCACCACTACGACATCATATTCACCTGCTATAAACCCGTCAAATTCTGTCCTGATATCTGTCATAACCTTTCTCTTCCCGCTGTCCGGCTTACTTGCCGATGCAGAAACGGCTGAAAATGGCGTTTATGATTTCTTCCTCAGCCGTCTGCCCCGTTATTCTTCCCAGGTGGTCCAGCGCAGATCTTAGCTCCAGCGCCACAATATCCAGGGTCATACCCGATCTTATTGCTTCCCGGGCAGCTTCCAGCGTTTCATAGGCCATGCGCAGCTGCCGTTCGTGCCTTGCGTTGGTTACAAGCACCTGGTTGTCAAGATCAATTTTATTCCCGCATGCATAATCTATCAACCGTTTTTCCAGGACATCAAGGCCCTTGTCCTCGGTTATCGATATGAACACGCCGTCGGGATAAAGCCTTTTCAACAGGTCTATTTTTTCGGGGTCCTTAACAAGGTCAATCTTGTTGAATACAGTAATAAAATGGGCCTGGCTGGACTTAACCAGTTCAAGGAGCCTTTCGTCCTCCCTGGTCTGCCAGTCTGAGGCATCCAGCATGAGTATTACAAGATCGGCCTGTTTCAATGCCTCCAGGCTCCTGGTAACGCCTATGCTTTCAACCGGGTCGTCGGTTTCCCTGACCCCTGCCGTATCGGTGAGGTTTATGGGTATGCCTCCAATATTGACTGTCTCCTCAATCACATCGCGGGTAGTACCGGGTATGTCGGTAACTATGGCCCTGTTTTTCCTGGTCAGATAGTTCAACAGGGATGATTTGCCCGTGTTAGGCTTACCGGCTATGACGACATCCATCCCTTCCCTTAGGATCTTTCCGTAGTGAAAGCTGCCAATCAGCCTTTCCAGTCTTGACATCGCCCGCTTTGCTTCTTCTTCCACCTGTTTCATGGACAGCTCTTCATGGTCGTACTCAGGATAATCCAGGTCGACTTCAATATGCGCCAGGGTATTTGTAAGCCCTGTTACGATTTCATTCAGCTCGGAAGAGAGCTTTCCTTCCAGCTGGTCCATGGCTGCCCTGGAACTCTTGCCGGTCTTGGCCTGGATCAGGTCCATAACGGCCTCCGCCTGCGACAAATCAATTCGCCCGTTGATAAATGCGCGTTTTGTGAACTCGCCGGGTTCGGCCGGCCTCGCGCCCTTTTCATAAAGCAGGCGCAGGATTCTTCCTGTCACATAGAAACCGCCATGGCAGTTTATTTCCACCACATCTTCCCTTGTATAGGTTTTGGGGGCGGCCATTTTTGTAAGCAGGACTTCGTCCACAACCTCGCCGTCATCGGCCACTATCCTGCCGTATTGCAGGGTATGGGATTCCTGGTCCCTTACCGGGACCTTCCCTTTAAAAACCTTATCCGCTATTTCAAACGATTTTTCGCCGCTCATGCGAATAACGGCAAGCCCGGCGCTTCCAACGGCGGTTGAAACACCGGCTATGGTATCTTCCATATTCTTTTCCACCTTCTGTTCAGATAATAGGATTGCCTGTTTTCCGCAGTTTGAGCCTGAAAAGCCGGGTTATGCTCAAATTTCAAAAAGCGGACAGTGGGTATTCCCTCTGTCCGCCTGAACTTTGCTCGCTGCTATTTATCAGGTGCGTAACGTATTACAACCTTCCGGTTTGGTTCTTCACCCACACTCTGAGTATTGATATTCGGAAATTCCTGGAGCGACGAGTGAATAATCCTTCTTTCATATGGATTCATGGCTTCCAGCGTGATATTCTTCCTCGTCCTTGAAACCCTCTCCGCAACCCTTTTCGCAAGTCGCTGCAGTGTTTCGGCGCGTTTTTTCCTGTAATCGGCAACGTCCAGTATCACCCGTGTATAATCGCGGGTATATCGGTTTATTACAAGGCTGAGAAGATACTGGAGCGCGTCAAGGGTTTCTCCCCTGCGGCCTATGATTATGCCTACATCATCTCCTGTCAGCCGGATGTTGATCAGGCCGTCTTCCATGGTTATTTCCATATCGGCTTCGATCCCCAGCTTATCAAACAGCGGTTCGAGAAAGTCCTTTACGATAACGTCTATACCCAGTTTCTCCGTTACTTTGACAACTGCGTTTTTGCTGCCTATAAGCCCGAGAAGGCCTTTATTTCCTTCGCTGATAACCTCTACCTCCGCCTGGTCTTCATCTATTCCCAGCTCATCAAGCGCCAGTCGAACCGCTTCTTCAACCGTCCTTGCTTCCTTTACTACCGACCTTAGCAACCTCGCTTCCCTCCTTATCCTTCTTAAACTTCGTATTCATAAGCACATGCTGAACATACGACAGAACACTGTTTATTATCCAGTAAAAGGCAAGTCCGCTCGGGGCAATGGTTCCGATCCAGAGCGTCATAATCGGGCCCATATAGAGCATGCTCTTTCCGGCACACCCGCTGGGATCCTTTGCCTTTTTGTCCTTGGGATCTTTCTTCTGCCGGGCGTTGGGCATCATCAGAAGCGATGTAAAATAGGAGACGACAACCGCAATGATCAGCAGTATCAATGCCGGCACATAAGTCCCGGGGTCCTCCTTTATTATACTGGGATTAAGGCTTGGCTGAACGCCAAGGTTAAAGATATTGAACATCTTGAGATCAAAATTCTTCAGAAGTTCTTTTTTATCTTCCGTCAGCGTGGGGTTATTATCAATGATTTCCGGGTGTTTCTTATAGCTTTCGATAAGCCTTATCTCGAAATATGCGTCGCTGGAATTATACGCCATATAAACATCAATGGGGTTATCCTTTATGGCGTCGTAATTCTTGTTTTTAAGGGTATCCTTTGAAAGCTCCCCTTTTTCAACCGAAGCTATAACCATTTCGCCAACCGCTTTCGCGGGCAGCTCCAGCATATAGGTCATGGGCATCCTTATAACATAGAAAAGCGCTATGATGATAGGAAACTGGATCAGAAGGGGAAGGCAGCCCGATGTGGGGTTATAGCCTTTCTCCTGGTAGAACTTCATGGTCATCTCGTTAAGTTTTTCCTTATCATTCTTATAGCGCTCCTGGAGCCTTTGAAGCTCAGGTTGGAATTCCTGCATCTTCTGTGTGTTTCTCATCTGCTTGATGGACAGGGGAAGCAGGATCAGTTTGTATACAATAGTGAACAATATGAGAGATATGACATAGTTATGAAAGCCAATGGTGTTGTATATAAAAAACATCAGCTTTCCGAAAATCACGCCCAATGCGCTTAACAAAGCCTGCATACCGTTATTCTCACCCTCCGGTTCCGTGTTTTTATTTTACGGGGTCATACCCTCCCGGATGAAAGGGATGACACTTCAAAAGCCTTTTGATTGATAAGAAGGAACCCTTGATGGCACCATATCTTGTAACCGCATCCAGCGCATACTGGGAGCAGGTCGGATAAAACCTGCATGAAGGCTTTCCTTTAAGAGGTGAAATATATTTTCTATACGCCTTGATCAGTATTATCAGCAGCGCCCTCATGGTCCTTGTCCCTTACTAATATATCCAGCTTCTTCAAAAGAAATCTCATTTCTCTGCCTATACTGTGCAGGTTTGCGTCCGGGTCCGCCTTCCTTACCACAATGACCAGATCCATCCCGGGAGCAAGCTGTTCATGCATAAGCCTGATATTCTCCCTGACCAGCCGCCTCATCCTGTTTCGCTGGACACTCTTTCCAACCTTTTTGCTTGTAGTTATTCCAATCCTGACAGTGTTGGCCTTTCTTTTGACACAATAAATGACCAATGATTCCGACGAAGCATACTTGCCCTTGCTATAAACCCTGTGAAAATCGCTGTTTTTCTTCAATACCGGAAGTTTACCCATAATCCCGAAAAAACTGCACTCCCGTATCAGCGTTCAACTGCCATCAGACAGGCGCCATGGCAGTGATAAAAGAAAAGACCACATTAATGGTCTTTATGCAGTTAGCCTCTTTCTGCCTTTCTGTCTTCTTCTTCTGAGAACCTTCCTGCCGTTGGCAGTTTTCATCCTTTTTCTGAAGCCGTGTTCCTTCTTGCGCTGCCTCTTCTTGGGCTGATAGGTACGAAGCATCGGTTGCACCTCCAATCGTCGGCTGTTTATTTCAAATCGTTTTCTGCAAATATGGACACCAAAAAGTATTATATAACGCACAATATAAATAAGTCAAGAAAAACAAGCCCAAACAGCCTTTTGTCTTTATTTGGCCGAAGGTTTCGGATGGTATTCTCTTTCGGATGATTTAGTTGAAACGCATATTGAAGTTTGATATATTAAAAGATACGGTTAGGATTTCTGATGGGGGAATAGGGAATGGCATCTGACATTAAGGAAATATGGAAAGAGGCGCTGAGACTGCTTCAGGACGAAATGACAAGCGTCAGTTTCAGCACCTGGATAGAGCCTATTGTTCCTGTATCCCTTGAAAACAACGTTTTGTCTCTGGAGGTTCCCTCAGAATTTAACCTCGGTATAATAAACTCCCGTTACAAGGATTTGATCCAGAACGCCATAAAGGTTGTAACAAAAAGGGATCTGGACATCAACCTGTTTGTCCGGTCGGCTGAACAGCCCAAAGATGAAGAAACCATAGACCAGGACAACTATTCATCCTATGTATCAATTCTCAATCCAAAATACACCTTTGACACATTTGTAAGGGGAAGCGGAAACCAGCTGGCCCATGCCGCTGCTCTCGCGGTTGCCGAGTCGCCGGCCACGGCATATAATCCTTTATTTATATATGGCGGGGTTGGTCTCGGAAAAACGCACCTGATGCACGCCATCGGCCATTTTATTATTGAACAGTATCCGACCAAAAAGGTGTTGTATACATCCTCCGAGAAGTTCACAAACGATTTGATCAACGCCATCAAGGATGACAGGAACGAAGAGTTCCGGAACAAGTATCGCAATATAGACGTGCTCCTGATAGACGACATCCAGTTCATAGGGGGGAAGGAAAGGACACAGGAGGAGTTTTTCCATACATTCAACGCCCTCTATGAGGCCAGCAAGCAGATTGTCCTTTCAAGCGACAAGCCCCCCAAGGAAATACTGACATTGGAGGAAAGGCTGCGTTCACGTTTCGAATGGGGTCTTATCGCGGACATACAGGCCCCTGACATGGAAACGCGAATAGCAATTTTGAGGAAGAAATCCCAGCAGGAGCGTTATGATATTCCCGATGAGGTGCTTTCGTACATAGCCGAGAATATTGAATCAAATATCCGTGAGCTGGAGGGCGCCCTCAACCGGGTGATAGCATATGCGTCCCTCACAGGAAGCCCAATAACGCTGGAACTGGCCCAAAGCTGCCTTAAGCAGATCCTGGCAGGGATATCCAAGGCCAACATAAACCACAACACCATTATGAAAGTGGTTTCAAGGTACTACGATATATCACCGGAACAACTCACCACAAAGAAGAGATCCCGCGATGTTGCACATCCCAGGCAGGTAGCCATGTACCTCTGCAGGGAACTCACAGATATGTCCCTTCCAAAGATCGGCCAGGTATTCGGCGGACGTGACCATACCACTGTAATGCATGCCTGTGAGAAAATACAGGACGCCATCGAGAATAACAATGAGCTCAGAAGGACCATAATGGAACTGAAACGAAATATTACAGGAAAAATATAGCAATCAACAAAATCCTGTGGATTATGCAGTGGAAAAAAGGTGAAGAATTTTGTCACATCAAATAGAAGATTGTTATAATTATAACATCCATGGGTTTTCAACAGTTTTATCAACAGTCAAAACCGATGCGTTCTATTGCGTCGGCAGGGTTTTCAACATATACCACAACCCTTATTACTATTATGACTATATTTTTAAACTAATATAAACAAGAGGTGTAAGCAGGGATGAAGATTATCGTTCTGAAACAAAACCTGATGGAAGCAATAAACATTGTCCAGAGAGCAGTAATGACAAAAGCTACGCTCCCCATACTGGAAGGAATATATATCGAAGCTGATGAAAAGGTTAAACTTATAGGAAACTGCTTTGACCTGGGAATCGAATGCTGCGTTGACGCGGACATACAGAGAAAAGGATCGATAGTCATAGAAGCAAGGATATTCGGAGAGATAGTCAGACGGCTGCCAGATGCACCAGTTTACATAGAGGTTCTGGATGGATTCAAGGTAAGGATAGAATGCTTGAACTCATATTTTGAGATAAGAGGGATGGACGGTGAGTCCTATCCCATGCCTCCCGAGTATGAAAGTGAAATATCATTGAGCCTTCCCCAGTCGCAGCTGAGGGAATTGATCCGCCAGACCATATTTGCCGTGGGAACCGATGAGAACAGGAAGATTATGACGGGCGTGCTGGTGGAGGCGCGCCAGGGCGAACTTAAAATGGCTGCGCTGGACGGTTTCAGGATGGCAGTATGCAGCTCCCTGATAAAGGAAGATGTAAATTTCAAAGTTGTCATTCCCGGCAGGAATATGCAGGAAATACTGCGTGTACTTGAAACCAGCGAAGAGAATGTTACCATTTCTCTTGCAGGAAGCCTGACATCGTTTGCCCTTGAAAACTGCAGGATCGTGTCCAAGGTTCTCGAAGGCGAATTTATGAACTACCAGAGCTATATACCGACACAGTTTGAAACGGTAATAAACGTCAATACCCGTGAACTGGAAGAAAGCATGGAAAGGGCATCCCTGATTACCAGCGACGACAAAAGGTACCCTGTGCGCATAAACCTTGACGATGACAAAATGGTGATATCCTCAACCACAGAAAGAGGAATGTCAAAGGAAGAGATTAATATAGAGAATTCAGGAAATGCTATGCAGATAGGATTCAACCCCAGGTACTTCCTTGACGCCCTTAAGGTAATCAATGACGAAAAGATTAAGGTTTCATTCACGTCGCCTGTAGGACCGTGCATAATAACCCCTGTGGAACATGAAAGATTCCTGTTCCTGATACTGCCTGTAAGGCTGAAGAATTAGGAGAGATAATGAAAAGAATCAGCATATATACAGAATATATAAAGCTTGATCAGTTTCTGAAGCTGGCCGGTATCATATCAACAGGCGGTGAGGCAAAACAATTCATCGCGGCCATAGATATATCGGTAAACGGAGAAACGGAGAAACGGCGGGGCAGGAAATTGAAACATAATGATGTTATAAAAATAGGCAATGATATATATGTCATCGAACAGGCCGGTGTGAAGACTTGAGGGTTGAGAGGCTTGAACTTAGGAATTTTCGAAACTATCAATACCAATCCATTGAGTTTGGAGAAGGTATTAATATTTTATTCGGTGAAAACGCCCAGGGAAAAACCAATGTCCTTGAGGCGCTTTATATAACAGCAACGGGCAAATCCCAAAGGACGAACAACTACCAGGACATGATAAGAAAAGGCGCCGAGGGTTTTGAGATTTCACTCGGGGCTTACATCCGGGATATGAACTGCCGGATAGATATCCGGTATTACCGGGAAAAGGGAAAGTATGCCGAAATAAACGGCATCAGGAGAAACAGGCTGTCCGATATCCTCGGAACCTTGAACATGATATTCTTTTCCCCAGAGACATTGGATACAGTAAAGGGTTCGCCTTTGCAGAGAAGAAGGTTTATTGACGTATTACTGTGCCAGGTAAGCAAAAGCTACCTTTACAGCCTGCAGCAGTACAACCAGCTTGTCAAAAATAAATCCCACGCGCTTAAAAGGGGAAGAACCGACAAAAAGTACGATGATATAATACCCATTTGGAACGCCAATATCTCCAGGCATGGCGGAAGGATAGCGTATATAAGGGATCGGACCATCAGAAGGCTTGACAGTTTCATGAAGGAGGAGATGAGAAAGATATCCAACGGAACCGAGGAATCCGAACTCATTTACAAAACATTTGCCGAAAGCTGCGCGGAAGCTGATGAAGCATATTACGTCGACAGCCTGGAGATGAAGCTCAAAGAGGGGATTAACCGTGAAAAGGAACTGGGCCAATGTCTTTTTGGGCCGCACCGTGATGATATTGAGATCCTGCTTAACGGGATGAATTCAAGGCAATACTGTTCACAGGGGCAGCAAAGGTCCCTGGCCCTTGCCCTGGTTTTGTCGGAACTTAGATGGATTGATGAGATAAAAGGCGACAGGCCGGTATTGCTGCTGGATGACGTTATGTCAGAACTGGACTGCGGAAGGCAGGAATACCTGATGAAGGGCTTAAGAAACATTCAGACGATAATTACCACAACAGACGATCAGAAACTTTGCCAGGGAGAGTTCTTAACCGCGAGCAAATACAGGGTGGTTTCCGGAACGGTAACAAGGATTGTTTGACCTATTTTTTCAGGAAGATTAAAATAGTATGGGTGATATTTGTGTTTCTTCATCTGGGCGGCGATGAGATCGTCCACGTCAGGGATATCGTAGCCATAATGGACATAGAGAAGACTACGACATCAGCAATAACAAGGGAATTCCTGAAGACGGGAGAAGAGGAGGGTTTCATCAAGACCATTGTTGAAGATGAAATACCGAAATCATTCATTGTCGCCTATAAAAACGATATGCAGGTTATATACCTTTCGCCGCTGTCGGTAACGACCCTGTACAGGAGATATAAAAGGCTTGAAACGATGAGGAAAAAGGTAAAGGAAACGGAGGAACCCACGGATGATAGAGAACAATAACGTACAGCATTATGCAGAGGAACAGATACAGGTCCTTGAAGGCCTTGAAGCTGTCAGGAAAAGGCCGGGCATGTACATCGGGACTACCTCGCTGAGGGGTTTGCACCATCTTGTCTACGAAATTGTGGATAACAGCATAGATGAAGCCCTTGCAGGGTTCTGCGACAAGATAGAGGTTACAATAAACGAAGACAACAGCGTCACCGTTGTTGACAACGGAAGGGGCATCCCTACGGGCATACATCCGCAGTTGAACATACCGACACTTGAAGTGGTCCATACAGTGCTTCATGCCGGCGGCAAGTTCGGGGGCGATGGCTATAAGGTATCGGGAGGATTGCACGGTGTTGGAGCTTCTGTTGTAAATGCCCTTTCGGAGAGGATGGAAGTCGAGGTTTACAGGGAGGGCAAGATATGGCGTCAGGCCTATGAGAAGGGGGTGCCCGTAACCGGGGTTGAATGCATAGGCGATACCGACAGGACAGGCACCAAAACAACATTCAGACCTGACCCTGAAATATTTGACGAAGTAGTGTTCGATTTCGACATACTACTGAAAAGATTCAGGGAACTGGCGTTCCTGAACAGGAATATCAAAATTGTCCTCACTGATAAAAGGCGCAATGAGGAAAACCAGGAATACAAAACCGTGGAACTGCACTATGAAGGCGGCATAGTTTCTTTTGTACAGTATATCAACAGGAACAAGGAAGTCATTCATCCTGACATTATATATTTCTCCGGGACAAAGGAAGATGCGGAAATAGAAATAGCCCTCCAGTATACCGATTCCTACATCGAAAATGTTTTCAGCTATGCCAACGATATACCGACAACCGAGGGCGGCGCCCATGTAACAGGCTTTAAAACTGCCATAACCAAGGTTGTAAATGATTACGCAAGGAAGATTAATGCGTTGAGGGAAAATGAGAAGAATCTGTCTGGCGAGGATGTCAGGGAAGGCTTGACGGCTATAATAAACGTGAAGCTGACAAACCCGCAATTCGAGGGGCAGACGAAGACGAAACTGGGCAATGCCGATATACGTTCTTTCACCGAAAACATAGTGACCGAGAAGTTAAGTTATTACCTGGAGGAGAACCCCAAGACAGGGAGGATAATCGTGGATAAGACACTGCTCTCCTTCAGGGCGAGGGAAGCCGCCAGGAAGGCAAGGGAGATGACAAGGCGCAAATCCGCCCTTGAAAACACATCTCTTCCCGGAAAGCTTGCGGACTGCAGCGAGAGGGATCCTGCAAAATGTGAACTCTTCATCGTTGAGGGAGATTCGGCAGGAGGCAGCGCAAAGCAGGGCAGGGACAGAAGATTCCAGGCCATACTGCCGCTTTGGGGCAAGATGCTCAACGTGGAGAAGGCAAGGGAAGACAAGGTTTACAGCAATGAAAAGCTATCTCCGGTCATAACGGCGTTGGGGGTCAACATAGGCGAAAATATAGACCTGACAAAGCTCCGCTATCATAAAGTAATTATTATGGCAGATGCAGATGTGGACGGGCAGCATATAAGGACGCTTCTTCTGACATTCTTCTTCAGGTACATGAGGCCTCTTGTTGAGCGAGGGCACATTTATATCGCCATGCCTCCACTGTACAAGGTAAAAAGGGGAAAGGAAGAATACTATGTATATAACGACAAGGAACTGCAGAAGTTGCTGAGTGAAAAGAAATGGAACAAGGAAGACAACAGTGTCAACATTCAAAGGTTCAAGGGCCTTGGCGAGATGAACCCGGAACAGCTATGGGAAACAACAATGAACCCCGAAACAAGGACAATAATGCAGATTCGCGTGGATGATCCGGTGATCACTGATGAAATCTTTACAATTCTGATGGGTGAAAAGGTTGAGCCAAGAAAGGAATTCATACACAAGTACGCGCGGATGGTAAACAACCTTGATATCTGATTGGCGGGAACTCAGACTTAAGAACGGCTGGCAGAGAGAAATCTGTCAGCTTTTTTACTGATGCAGTAACTTATTATATTCCTCTTTCAAACAGGGATACTTTTCGATCAATTTTGTAAGGGCATGCAGCCTGTTGAGCGTATCCACCGATATTGTATGCTCCATAAGCTCTGTTTCAATGAGCAAGCTGTCGGTTACACCAAGAAGCCTTAGGAAGGATTCTATTATCTGGTGCCTCTGGAGCAGGAATTTACCAATTTCGCTGCCCGTTTCTGTCAGGGAAATGATGCCGTACTTTTTATAGTCAACCATACCAAGCTCACTCAGTTTCTGTACCATCTTAGTGGCGGACGAGGCCTGGACGTTGAGAAGTTCAGAGATGGTATTGATCCTGACATAGCCCTCTGTCAGGCTGTAGCGGTAAATCATTTCAAGATAGTCCTCCATGGCCGATGTAAGGATTTTTTTGTTCTGTTCAAGGAGCTGGTATCCCCTGACAGTATGAAACTTGTTCTGCATTACCTCGCACCCGGCTTCAGCCTCACTTTTCATATGTATTCCAGGGCAAAGACTAATATGTTTCACGTGAAACACAATAGAACGTATATAAGCGTGCAGGCATTAATTGTTTCACGTGAAACAATAACGGTCGGGATTCCTTATTAGTCCTGAAAGATGGACATTGCCGGTTTGATAGAGAGGACAAGAAGCCTTCCTGTCATTACGAGGAAGCAAACCCGTAATAAATGAGGTAACAGGTCAGAAATTCGTGGCTGGAATGCAAAAATGACTGCTAAGTCGGGACGATATTATTTCTAACCCCAAATATAAAACCTATTATTTTATATTTAATGACAAGCAGTGAAAAAACCCGTATAAAATGGCCGTGCCGTTGATTTGACTGCAGTCCATACAGCAATTTCTTAACGGCTCTAATGTTTCACGTGAAACATTGGACCAATGTGTGATAATATATGTTATAATATTCTGGGTTTGATAATGGCTTGATGAGGTGCGTTATGTCAAAGATAATAGCAGTCGCGAACCAAAAAGGGGGAGTGGGCAAGACTACCACGGCAGTCAATCTGAGTGCCTGTCTTGCAGTAAAGAATAAAAAGGTCCTGTTGATCGATACTGACCCCCAGGGCAATACCACCAGCGGTGTTGGAGTGGATAAGAACACGGTTGGGATGTCCATCTATGATGTCGTTATAAACGAAGTAAACATAGAGGACATTATTGTTCCCACAAAGATTGAAAACCTGATGCTTTGCCCGTCAAATATAAACCTGGCCGGCGCAGAAGTCGAGCTGGTATCTGTCATATCAAGGGAAACGAGGTTAAAGGCTGCCCTGGAAGATATCAGGAGCAACTATGATTTCATTATGATAGATTGCCCGCCTTCATTGGGTCTTCTTACTGTCAATGCCCTCACAGCCGCCGATACCATCCTTGTCCCAATACAGTGCGAATACTATGCTCTTGAAGGACTGAGCCAGCTGATGAACACTGTAAAAATAGTTCAGAAACACCTGAACAGGAATCTCAGCGTTGAAGGTGTTGTCCTTACCATGTTCGATGCCAGGACAAATCTGTCCATACAGGTTGTTGACGAAGTGAAGAGATACTTCGGGAATAAGGTCTACAGAACTATAATCCCGAGGAATGTCCGTCTCAGCGAAGCTCCCAGTTACGGGCTTCCCATCATACTGTACGATCCGAAGTCCAAGGGCGCCGAATGCTACATGGACCTGGCAGAAGAGGTAATCGAAAGCTCTGAAGGATATTAGAAAACATTCAGCAAGGAAAGGGCAGGATAATAATGAAGAAGGGATTAGGCAGAGGTCTGGATGCGCTTCTCAGTCCCGCGGACGCTCAGGAAAGTTCCCGGGACAGTGTTTTTGAGGTAAAAATCAATGATGTGGAGCCGAATACAGGACAGCCACGCAAGGTGTTCGACCAGGAGAAACTCCAGGCACTGGCGGAGTCCATAAAAGAGTACGGCGTTGTACAGCCGATCATAGTGAAACAGGAAGGCTCACGATATATTATTGTTGCGGGCGAAAGGCGTTGGCGCGCGGCTAAGCTTGCAGGCCTCAAGACCATACCGGTGGTGGTAAAGGACCTGTCCACAAAACAGGTGATGGAAATAGCCCTGATAGAAAACCTTCAGAGGGAAGATCTTAATCCGATAGAAGAAGCGGAGGCCTACAGGAAGCTCATCGATGAATACAACATGACACAGGAAGAGGTTTCAAGGCTTGTCGGCAAAAGCCGGGCGGCCATAGCGAATTCTGTCCGGCTGCTTTCCCTGGCGAAAGAGATCCAGGACATGCTTACTGACGGCAGGCTGACAAGCGGACATGCCCGCACCCTGGTTGCCATCGAGGACCAGAAGAGGCAGAAAGAACTGGCGGATCTGATAGTTAGGAAAGGATTGAACGTCAGGGAGGCTGAGAGGCTGGCAGCCCAGGAAGGTAAAAAAACTGCCGAAAAAAAGCCCGGCCTTAAACAGGATGATTATGAAACGGCTCATCTTGTGGAGGACCTGAGGACCATATTCGGAACCAAGATAGACCTTCACCGGGGTAAGGACAGGGGCAGGATTGTAATAGAATACTATTCGAACGATGAGTTTGACAGAATAATAGAAATATTGCTAAATGCCGGAAATTAGTGTTGACCTTCTGTTTTGCTCCCAGATTGCCTTTCAGGCATAAGGTAATATATTATCATTATTGAATGAAGCGATTGACCAGAATGGACAACAAAGCCATTTATTTAGATACGAAAAATTAGAACTTAATGGGGAAAGTTATGGATCAGTATCTTATATATGTCGGCGTTGGTTTGGGTGCATTGAGCCTTTTAATGGTTATTGCGGATCATATAAGGCTGAATTCTGCTGTGAAAAAATACCGGCAGCTTATTAAGGGGTTAAGCGACAAGAATGTCGAGGACCTGATGATTTCATACGCCAAGGGACTCGAGGACATTAACAGGAACCTGTCGGACAATATCCAGAAGCGGTTGGGCGTTTTGGAGCAAAAACTGCCTTCCTGCCTCAGGAAAGTAGGCATGGTGACGTATAACGCTTTTGACAATGTAGGCAACAATATGAGTTTTTCCATTGCGGCACTGGATGACAATGACGATGGTTATGTTATGACCGGTATTTACACAAGGGAGAATTCATACATATACGCAAAGCCGATAAGGAAGGGCCAGCCTACAGACAAGGAATTGTCGAATGAGGAAAAGGATGCTTTGGGCAGGGCTCTTGCCAAATGATGAGACTATAGGCAGCAGAAAGGAGAAACATATATGCTGGATATCAATGAAATACGGAACGATCCTGAAAGGATAAAAAAGGCTCTGGCCAAGAAGCTGGTCGATGTTGATTTTACCGAGTTCCTTGAATGGGATCAGAAAAGACGTGCCCTGATTACCGAATCGGAGGCCCTGAAAGCGAAAAAGAACAAGGTTTCATCCGAAATACCCGTCCTTAAGAAGGAGGGCAGGGATGTATCCGGCCTTTTAGGCGAGATGAAGGAGATTTCGGAAAAGGTTAAGGATCTTGAAGAAGACCTCAGAAAGGTTGAGCAGGACATATATAACTTTGTCGCCGGCCTTCCCAATCTTCCCGCCGAAGACGTAGTTGCCGGCGACAAGGAGAACAACCAGGTGGTAAGGACTTTCGGGAAGAAACCCGAATTCTCATTTGCGCCAAAGAATCACGTTGATCTGGTCAATTCACTCGGGCTCATAGATTATGAGAGGGGCGTAAAGCTTGGCGGTAACGGGTTCTGGCTCTATACGGGCGACGGCGCCCTGCTTGAATGGGCGCTTCTGAACTATTTTATCCAGGAGCATGTAAGGGACGGCTACATGTTCATACTGCCGCCTCACATCCTCAATTACCAGTGCGGCTTTACGGCAGGGCAGTTTCCAAAGTTCGCCGAGGACGTATTCAGGCTGGAAACCAGCGAGGTAAGCGAGAGGATGCAGTTCATACTGCCAACTGCTGAAACAGCGCTGGTAAATATGCACCGGGATGAGATCCTGAAGGAAGACGAATTGCCCAAGAAATACTTCGCCTACACTCCTTGTTACAGGAAGGAAGCAGGCAGCTACAGGGCAGAGGAAAGGGGCATGGTCAGGGGACATCAGTTCAACAAGGTGGAGATGTTCCAGTACACCCTTCCGGAAGAATCCGAGAAGGCGCTGGAAGAACTGGTGGGAAAGGCTGAACGCCTTGTGGCAGGCCTCGGGCTCCATTACCGTGTGTCCAAGCTGGCTGCCGCGGATTGCAGCGCTTCAATGGGCAAGACCTATGATATTGAAGTATGGATTCCCAGCATGAACGATTACAAGGAAGTCAGTTCCTGCTCCAACGCCTACGATTACCAGGCCCGCAGGGGAAATATCCGTTTTAAAAGAGCGGGCAGCAAGAAAACCGAATTCGTACACACCCTGAACGCGTCCGGGCTTGCCACCAGCCGTATACTCCCCGCTATTGTAGAGCAGTTCCAACAGGAGGACGGAAGCGTTATCGTACCTGAAGTCCTCAGAAAATGGCTCGGAAAAGATGTACTGGTTCCGGTAAAATAACATGTATTTTTTCCAGTGTAAAATAACGCATAAAAAAGAGAGGCAGCTAAGTGCGGCCTCCTTTCTTTTCTTATCGGATCTTTATTCCTTTACCGTGGCGTACATGAAGTACTTGTAGCCCAGCGGTGAGGACCAGAAGTTCTGAACTTTCTGGCTCAGCAGGAAGATATCCACGTAGTAGTAGATCGGGCAGAGCATCCATTCGTCGAATATGATGTCTTCAGCCTTGTGCATGAGCTCAAAGCGCCTTGCCGTATCGGTTTCAGTCTTGATCTGGGAGATCAGGGCATCATATTCGGTATTGGACCACTGGGCGTCGTTGTTGCCGCTGCCGGTAATCCACATATCCAGGAAGGAAATGGGATCGTTGTAGTCACCCAGCCAGCCGTTTCTGGCAATGTCATAGTCGCCGTTCTTCCTGGTGTTCAGGAAGGTAGCCCATTCCTGGGATTGCAGGTTTACCTTGACGCCGATCTTGGACCACATATCCTGGAGAGCCTCGCCTATGAGCTTGTGGCCGGTTGATTCAGAGTTGTAGAGGTATTCAAAGGTGGGAAGCCCCTGGCCATTGGGATATCCGGCCTCGGCAAGAGCCTGCCTGGCTTTTTCAAGGTTGCCTTCATAGTCGTAAGGATCATAGTAGTCGCCGCCAACATCGCGGAACTCCCTGGTGGGATCGGCATCGGAAAGTCCGATCGGTACAAATGCACCTGCGGGTACCTGGCCGGCCTTGCCTATCTCACGTACTATGAACTCGCGGTCGATGGCAAGTGTCAGGGCCTTGCGCACCAGGGGATTGTTCAGGTACTCTTTCTGGGTGTTGAATGAAACGTAGTAAGTACCCAACTGACCATGGAGATTGAACTCAGGCTTGTCTCTCCAGGCATCGATCTCATCGGTGGGCAGGTCATCCGTGAACAGGATTTCTCCCTGCTTGAAAGCGGTGAGCTGTGCTCCGGGATCATCCATAAGCACGAACTTGATGTTCTCCATGCCGAGTTCCTTGTAGTTCCAGTAATTCTTGTTCTTTGTCATGGTGATGTGGGAACCGGGTACCCAGTCAGTTATCTTGTATGGACCGTTGCCGATATAGGTGTCAGCCTTGGTCGCCCAGGCATCCCCGTACTTCTCAACGATGTCCTGGCGGACAGGGAAGAAGGTGGGGAACGCAGTCAGTTCAAGGAAGTAGGGAACCCTGTTCTTGAGGGTAACCACAAGGGTCTTGTCATCGGGTGCGGTCACATTGAGCTTTCCTTCGTCGTAGCCGTCGATGACTTCAAACATGTATTCGTAGTCCGCTGCTGTTTCAGGATCAATAGCGCGATTCCATGAATACACGAAGTCATTGGCTGTGAGGGCCTTCCCGTCGCTCCATTTAAGTCCGTCGCGAAGGGTGAAGGTATAGACCGTACCGTCATCGGATATCTTGACCTCCTTGGCCTGTGCAGGTACGGGCACCCCATTCTTATCGAGAGTATAAAGTCCCTCGAAAGCATGGATTATAAGTGTAGCTCCGTCAACTGCCGAGTTGAGCGCAGGGTCGATGGTATCAGGGTCTGAACCTACGTTTACAGGCAGTGTGCCGCCTCCTCCGGCAGTACCGCCGCACGCGGACAGAACCATCACGAATACCATGACGATTGCTGTCAATAACGCAATTCTTCTCTTCATTTTTTTCTCCCTCCATTATTTACCGTACTACCGTACGTTTTTTATTATTATACGCCCTAAAGACACAAGGATACTATTGTCTTCAGGACGTTATTACCATTGGTCAAATTTCAGTTTATCTTATCAAGATGATGGCAGGCCGCGAAGTGCCCGGGGGACACCTCCCTGAACTCCGGTTCCTGCTCCTCGCACAGCTTGGTTGCATATCTGCAGCGTGTCCTGAACCGGCATCCGCTTGGCGGATTGAGCGGGCTGGGAACGTCGCCTTCCAGTATAATACGCTTTCTTGCACGGCTCTGTACCGGATCGGGTACCGGAATCGCCGAAATAAGCGACCTGGTGTATGGATGCACGCTGTGGAATATAAGCTCGTTGTTATCGGCCAGTTCCACCAGCTTGCCAAGGTACATAACACCTATGCGGTGGCTGATATGCTTGACAACGCTCAGGTCATGGGCGATGAACAGGTAGGTAAGACCCATATCTTCCTGCAGCTCCTCAAACATATTGATCACCTGAGCCTGTATGGATACGTCAAGGGCCGATACGGGCTCGTCGCATACTATGAATTCCGGATCGACGGCCAAAGCCCTTGCAATTCCGATGCGCTGGCGCTGTCCCCCCGAGAATTCATGGGGGTACCTGTTGGCATGCTCACTGTTCAGGCCTACGCGCTCAAGGAGTTCGATAATCTTTTCGCGCCGCGCCTTCTTGTTGGGTGCGAGCTTATGGATGTCTATGGCCTCGCCCACGATGTCGCCTACGGTCATTCTTGGATTAAGGCTGGCGTATGGATCCTGGAAAACGATCTGCATCTTCCTGCGGTACGGGAGCATTTTAACATGTGTTATGTCCTTGCCGTCAAAGAATATTTTGCCGGAAGTAGGCTCGTAAAGTCTTAGAATAGTCCTTCCGAGCGTGGTTTTCCCGCAACCGCTTTCCCCTACAAGGCCCAGGGTTTCACCCTTGTTTATGAACAGGCTCACACCGTCGACAGCCTTGATGTAATTCGGCTTGAAAACCGAGCCGCCTGCAGGGAAATACTGCTTTAGGTTCTGTACTTCAACAAGTTTATGGCTCATCCGTTATCACCGCCTTGCGAAGCCTCAAAGGCTTCCTTCTGCAGCAGCCAGCACGCGCTGTAATGCTGATCAGTGATATATGTGTACTCGGGCATCTCCCGCAGGCATATCTTCATGCAGCTGTTGCAGCGGGGAGCGAACGGGCATCCAGCCGGCGGGTTGAGCAGGTCCACGGGCGTTCCTTCAATCGGCACAAGCCTCTTATGCTCCGTGTCTGTGAGAACCGGGATGCTGCCCAGGAGTCCCTTGGTATACTCATGCTTCGGGTTGTAGAATATGTCTTCGGTTGTACCGTACTCCACGATCTTTCCGGCGTACATTACCGCTATCTTCTCGCACATGTTGGCGACTATGCCCAGGTCATGGGTGATCAGGATAATGGACATGTCGATCTTTGAGCGAAGTTCCATCATCAGCTCCAATATCTGGGCCTGGATGGTTACGTCAAGGGCTGTTGTGGGCTCGTCAGCGATGAGCAGTTTCGGCTCGCAGGCAAGGGCCATGGCAATCATAACCCTCTGACGCATTCCGCCTGACAATTCGTGGGGATATTGCTTCAGCCTTTTTTTGGGCTCATTGATCCCTACAAGGGCCAGGAGTTCTTCGGCGCGCTCCTGGGCTTCCTTCTTGCTCTTGTTGGTGTGGAGCATGATTACTTCACGTATCTGGTTGCCTATGGTGAACACCGGGTTCAGGCTTGTCATCGGATCCTGGAATATAATGCTCACTTCGTTGCCGCGGATCTTTTGCATTTCCTTCTCGGACATCTCATTGACCCTGTGACCGTTGAAGTCAACAGATCCGCCGATAATCCTGCCGCCGTGCTCGATGAGGCCCATGATGGAATAAGCAGTAACGCTCTTTCCGCTGCCGCTCTCACCGACTATCCCCAGGACTTCTCCCTGGTTCATCTTTATCGAGATGTCGTTGAGAGCCTTTACCTCACCTGCCGGGGTAAAGAAGGACAAACGTTCATTCTGTATATTCAAAAGCAGTTCGCTCATTTAATCACCTCAATTCTTCAGCTTGGGGTCGAAAGCGTCTCTCAACCCGTCGCCCAGCAGGTTAAAGGACAGGATAATAAGGCTTATCATTATGGCGGGAGCAAAAAGCCTGTGAGGATAGGAATATATGCCGCCGATGGCGTCAGAAGCCATGGACCCCAGGCTGGGCATGGGAGCCTGAACGCCGATACCGACAAAACTCAGGAAACTCTCGGTGAAGATAGCGGACGGAATCTGGAGCGTTGTGGTTACAATCAGGGGACCTATGCAGTTTACAAGCAGGTGCTTGCCTATAATCCTGCGGTGGGTTGCTCCCAGTGCGCGTGCCGCCGTGACATATTCCTGTTCTTTAAGGGACAGAATCTGACCCCTCACTATTCTGGCCATTCCTACCCAGTAAAGCAGCGAGAATACAATGAATATGGAAATAAGCCCAATTCCCACATCATTTATCCAGGTAAATCCCGGAACATTGTTCGCAAGGTCCTGCAGAGGATACTTCAGTGTAACCATGAGAAGGATTATGATAAGTATGTCAGGAACCGTATAGATGATGTCCACAACCCTCATCATGATCATATCTACCTTGCCACCGAAATAGCCGGCAATGGAACCGTAAAGTGATCCAATTAGAAGAACCAGAAAGCTGGCCACTATGCCCACAAGCAGGGAAATCCTGCTTCCCAACATCAGCCTGATTGTAAGATCGCGTCCAAGCTGGTCGGTTCCCAGAAAATGAGGAAATACCTTCTCACCGGCCTCAATCCTTGCCAGTTCGGCTGCGGAGTATTTAAGCGGGGCAAGGTTCTCGCTGCCGCGTATCTGCTGTTCGTAGCCGTATGGATAGAAATACGGTAATATAAATGCAAATATAAATATCAGTATAATTACGATAAGGCTTGCCATGGCGATCTTGTTCTTCCTGAAACGCCTGGCTCCGTCGCGCCAGAAGCTGACGCTCTCGCGCATTATGACAAGACTCTGCTTTTCTTCCTTGTCCGCAGGAAGGAAATCAGACACGTCCAGATGCATGCTGAAGGGTTTGTGATTGTTCTTCATGTCTTCGCATTCCTTCCTTTCTACTTGAATTTGATCCTCGGGTCAATGATCTTGTACGCAATATCGACCAGCAGGTTCATGATGATGATAAGTGTGGCCAGAAATATCGTGGTGCCCATGATCATGGTGTAGTCCCTTCCGGTGATGGATGATATGAACTCGTTTCCGAGTCCGGGCACCGTGAAGATCTTCTCTATTATGAAGCTTCCCGTCAGCGTATAGGCGATCAGCGGACCCAGATAGGTCACAACCGGCAGGATAGCGTTGCGCAAGGCATGCTTGAAAAGCGTCTTAAACTGGGAAAGCCCCTTTGCCTTGGCAGTTCTCATGTAATCCTGACCGAGTACATCCAGCATGCTGGTACGCATTAGCCTGGAAATATAGGCCGTGGGATAGAACGAGAGGGCTATTACAGGCATGATATAGTGACGCCATGAACTAAGCCCGTAGGTGGGCAGTAAATTCAGCCACACGCTGAAGATTATCATCAGTACCGTGGACAGGACAAAGCTTGGTACCGCTATCCCAAAGGTAGCAATCACCATTATCAGGTTATCCAGCCATTTTCCCCGGTTCAAGGCAGCGATGCAACCGAGTGGAACTCCGATCAGCACCGATACCAGTATTGCAATGCCGCCGACCTTTGCAGACACCTTAAAACCAGTGGATATAATATCGCCGACTGTCCTTCCGCGCTGCTTTATGGATTCGCCAAACTCCCCTTTCAGGAGGTTAAGCATATAGTTTTTGTATTGTACTATCACCGGCTTGTCAAGCCCGTACTTCCTGTTAAGAGCCTCAAGGGTGGCGGCTGATGGTGATTTTTCCGCCAGGAACGGGCCGCCTGGAACCAGGAACATCAGGAAGAAGGTTATGGTGGCAACGAGCCAGATGGTGAAAATCGCCATTATAACCCTCTTAGCAATATATCTCCCCACAATATCACTCCTAAACTTTTCTGTCTGCCTTTCCTCTGCTGAGTGTATAAACACCCCGAATAAATCTTATTATCTGATACCAACTGTATTTTTCTGTCTTGATTCTTTCGTGTCATGCAAGGCTGCGTTTTCAGGCCGTATTTATGTATAATGCCGATTATTGCTCCAAAGCATGTTTTGGAGCAATAACATGATAATATGCCTATAAACTGAGAATTGTTCCGGCACCCGCTGTCGCATTCTGACGGAAAATGCCAACGGACTTTCATCTGCTCGGAACACTTGCCTTAAAAGCAAATAGCAACCTTATCTCGTTTATTATATGTTGTTTTCAATACACAATCAAGCTGAATATTTATGCAGAACACAGCGGACAAACGCGCTAAAATGCTTGTTTTGAAAGGGTTACAGGCGTATGCATAAGCGTATGCGACATATCCTGCCAAATACACGCATGGGCATAAATATATGGAAATATAATGTTAATATGTCCCATTAAAAGCTTATATGCTATAAATTACGAATTTGGCCGCAATGCTGCCTGTTTCCGCGAAGTTAAAAATGACAGAAAAGCAGGACAATCCTGCTTTTCTGTCAAATCATATGGGTTATGGTGTAAAACCGGTCTATTCGCAAAAAGGAGTGTACATAACCCTTGGCTGCCTTGCCGCCTGGGCCTCATCCAGCCTGGAAACCACCGTGGAGTGCGGCGCTTCCTTTACCAGTTCCGGTTTGGTTTCAACCTCAAGGGCTATATCAGCCATTGCCCGGATGAACGCGTCCAGTGTCTCCTTGCTCTCGGTTTCGGTGGGCTCTATCATCAGGGCTTCCTTAACGATGAGCGGAAAATATATGGTCGGTGGATGGAAGCCGTAGTCAAGCAGGCGCTTTGCGATATCCAGCGCGCTGATCCCCAGTTTTTTCTGGTTCTCGGCCGAGAAGACCACCTCGTGCATGCAATGCCTGTCGTAGGGCAGATAATAGATATCCCTGAGTTTGGCGAGAATATAGTTGGCATTGAGCACGGCTGTTTCGGAAACCTGCCTGAGTCCCTTCGCTCCCATGGACAGGATATAGGCATAGGCTTTTACTGCGACCGTAAAATTGCCGTGGAAGGACCTGACCCTACCTATGGACAGCGGCCTGTCGTAATCCACGATAAACTTGCTTCCGTCATATTCCACTGTGGGGGCCGGCAGGAAAGGCACCAACTCTTTTGCTACACCAACGGGACCTGCCCCGGGACCTCCGCCGCCATGGGGTGTGCTGAAGGTTTTATGAAGGTTCAGGTGGACAACATCAAAGCCCATATCTCCAGGCCTGGTTATACCCATTATCGCGTTCATGTTGGCGCCGTCATAGTAGAGCAGGCCGCCAGCCTCATGGATCATGCGGGCTATCTCAGGGATGTGCTTCTCAAACAGCCCAAGGGTATTTGGGTTGGTCAGCATGAGCCCGGCAGTTTCTCCGTCTATTGCCTTTTCAAGCTCACGGGGGTTTACAAGGCCGTTTTCATCCGACTTAATCTCCACCACATCGAAACCCGCTATGGCTGCCGAGGCCGGGTTGGTGCCATGGGCGGAATCGGGGATGATGATCTTTCGCCTGGCATGATCCCCGCGGCTTTCGTGCCATGCCTTGATTATCATAAGACCGGTCATTTCGCCATGAGCCCCTGCCGCAGGCTGGAACGTAAACCGCTCCATGCCTGTTATCTCCGAAAGAAGACGGTCTGCCTTCCAGATAAGCTCGAGGCAGCCCTGCACGGTTTTTTCGTCCTGGCAGGGATGGACATTGACAAACCCGCTCAGGCTGGCCATATCTTCGTTGACCTTTGGATTATATTTCATCGTGCAGGATCCCAGCGGGTAAAACCCTGCGTCAACTCCATAGTTCCTTTGGGAAAGCTGTGTATAATGACGCACCAGGTCCACCTCGCTGACCTCAGGGAGGTCGGGCGGGCTGTCCCGCAGAAGTTCTTCAGGTATGAGTTCCGACAGATCAGCCTGGGGTACATCGCATTCCGGCAGGGAGCAGGCGGTTCTTCCAGGCCGGCTCATTTCAAATATCAGGGCTTTTTCCTTCTGGTTCATAAGCTTCCCGCCCTTTCAACAAAATTGTCTATCTCTTGCCGGGTCCGTTTTTCGGTAACGGCTACAAGCCAGGCGCCTTTAAGTTCCGGATAATCCCTTTCCAGCGGGTAACCCCCGATAATCCTGTGCTCAAGGAGACTGTCATTGAGCATGTCTATATCCCTGTGATACCTTACCGTGAACTCGTTGAAGAAAGGTCCGGGGAAGGCTGGGGAGAAAGCGCCCGTTTTCAGAAGCCCGTCATAGGCATAGCGGGCTTTCCGGCAGCACAGTTCGGCAACCTTTTTCAGGCCGTTTTTTCCCAGTGCTGAAAGGTATACGGCCGCGGCGAGCGCGTTGAGGGCATGGTTGCTGCATATGTTGGATGTGGCCTTTTCCCTCCTGATATGCTGCTCCCGGGTTTGTATGGTCAGGACATACCCTCTTCTGCCCTGCCGGTCGCGGGTTTCGCCGGCTATCCTGCCGGGCATCTTCCTCATGAACTTCTCTTTTGCAGCCATAAATCCCAGGTAGGGACCGCCGAAGCTGAGGGGATTGCCCAGGGGTTGGCCTTCACCCACGGCAATGTCGGCGCCAAGGTCGCCCGGCGGCTTCAGCAGCGCCAGGGATATGGGGTTGCAGCTCACGATGAGCAGTGAGCCATTATTGTGCACCATATCCGAAATGCCTCCAATATCCTCAATCAGGCCAAAGAAATTGGGATTTTGGACAATGACGGCAGCCGTGTCATCCGAAAGCAGTCTTTCAAGTTCGCCGGGATCAAGCCTGCCGTCCTTGTGGCCCCATTCCGTAATGCTTCTTCCGGTATATCGGAAATAAGTTTTCAGAACCTCACGGCTCTGTGGATGGACTGTTCTTGCCACGATCACACCGGCCCGCCCGGTTGCCCGGCATGCCATTGCCGCTGATTCTGCAACGGCGGTGGCGCCGTCGTACATGGAGGCGTTTGATACATCCATGCCGGTGAGACTGCAGATCATGGTCTGGTACTCAAAAATCGCCTGAAGCGTTCCCTGGCTTATTTCAGGCTGGTAGGGGGTATAGGCGGTATAGAACTCCTGCCTCCTTACCAGATGCTGGACGACGCTGGGGATGTAATGGTCATATGCTCCGGCGCCCAGGAAGCAGGTGTATTCATCGGTTGATATGTTCCTGCCCGCCAGTTCCTTAAGATGTCTTACCAATTCCATTTCTGAAAGGGCTTCCGGCAGGTCCAGTTCCCGCTTGAGCCTGATACTTCCGGGGATATCGGCGAACAGTTCCTCTATGCCTGAAACCCCGATCTCCCTCAGCATCTCCTCTCGCTGTTCCCCTGTGTTGGGGATGTATCGATGCATGATTATTCCTCCTCAGCGCAAAAGGCTTCGTATCCCGATGCGTCCATCAGGTCTTCAAGCATGCTGTCATCGGTGATTTCCAGGACAGCTAACCAATTTTCATAGGGATCATTGTTCAAAAGAGCAGGATCATCGGCCAGGGCTTCGTTTACCTCAACCACCTTCCCTGCTATGGGTGCATAGACATCGGAAGCGGCTTTAACCGACTCAACCACGCCAAGGACATCACCCGCGTCAAGCATGGAGCCGACCTCGGGTAATTCAACAAATACGATCTCACCAAGGGATTCCTGGGCATAATCGGTTATTCCGATAAAAGCCCTGCCATCCACAACTCTGACCCATTCATGCTCTTTTGAATAATAGAGTCCTTCCGGCACTTTCATTTGTTTCAACCTCCAAAAATTATATTTACACGTTTTTGCAACGCTTATTTCCGGTACTTCTTCCTGTAGAAGGGAAGCTCCACGGTCCTTGCCCTGACCGGCCTGTTCCTTATTATCACGTCAAACTCGGTCCCGGGCTCGCTGTAACGTATATCGGCCATGGCCAGCCCGATGTTCTGCCCAAGGCTTGGTGAATAGCTGCCCGAAGTTACGAAGCCGATCCGGTTATCACCGTCCATGATATCATAACCGTTCCTCGGGATGCCGCGCCCGGTCATCTCAAAGCCTGCAAGTTTTCTTTCGAGACCCCGGTCGTGCTGGCGGAGCAGGGCTTCCTTTCCGATAAAGCTGTCCTTATTCAGCTTTACGAAGATGCCAAGCCCGGCTTCCAGCGGCGTGATGTCGGGCGACAACTCATGCCCGTACAGGGGAAGGGCTGCTTCAAGCCGCAGTGTGTCCCTCGCCCCAAGCCCGGCTGGGACCAGGCCCATGCCGCGGCCTGGCTCAAGGAGGCCATCCCAGACCACTGTAGCCTTTTCCCGGGGCAGGTATATCTCAAAGCCGTCTTCCCCGGTATAACCCGTCCTGGATACCATGGCCGGAACCCCGCAGACATTGACCTCGGGTACAAAAGTGAAGAACCGTATGTCCTTCAGCGGATAATCCGCGGCCTCCTGCAGGATCGATTCGGCGCTGGGTCCCTGTATGGCAATCTGTGCCCATGAATCCGAAACATTGACAGCTTCCGTGTCGCCGGTGAGATGCTCCCTTATCCACTCGAAATCCTTCTCGGTGTTGGCGGCGTTGGTAACAATAAGATAATAGTCGTCGGAGAACTTATAGACCAGCAGGTCATCGACCACGCCCCCGTTGTCATAGCACATGGGAGAATAGACGACCTTGCCGTCGGCAGCTTTCGACAGGTCATTGGTGAGAAGCTCCTGCAGGAAGGCTCCCGCGTCCTTCCCCCTGATAATGACTTCACCCATGTGGGAAACATCGAAAAGCCCGGCTGCGCTGCGAACCTGCCTGTGTTCTTCTATGATGCCCGTGTATTCCACGGGGAGCAGCCAGCCTCCAAAACCAATCATTTTGGCATTAAGGCCGAGATGTTTTTCATAAAGCGGTGTCTTTTTCATGGCGAGCCTCCTTGCCGGGTATGGCGGAAGATCCCGGCAGTCCTGATTTATATGGCGCCAGTCCATGCACCCGTAAATAAAAAGGAAGACAACAAAGCATATTCTGCCGCCTTCCTCCGTTATTATGACCTGAGATCCTTACCCTAAGCCATGTTCCACAGCCGTCACGGCGGCGGCTGCCGGCAGGGCATTGCTCCTTCGGCGCCCAGGCGAACCTGTGGCTTTCCAGAGTTTTGTCCGGATACGGACCTGTAACCTGAAAGTTTCACGGCAAACCGACAATTTGCAGTTTTATTCTTCGGTGTCCGCCATAAGGCGGAACTCTTCCGCATCCTTCATCCAATCCGGTATTCAGTTCACCTTCATTATACTGCATCATGTCTGATTTGTGTACCACTTATTTCAAATGATCACCAGGCAGGAACCAGCAAGGTATCGCCGGCATAGATGAGATCCGGGTTCCTGAGCTGGTTAATGATCACCAGGATCTGCCAGTTGACGCCGGTTTTCCTTGCGATCTTCCAGATGGCGTCCCCGGGCTGGATGACGTACCTGTTATACTTCAGGACGCCGGGGTTATTCTGGATGAATGAAATCAGCGCCTCGTCAAGGCTTCCGAATTCATTGACCAGCGGAAGGTCCTCGAATGGGTAGCCGTCTCCGCCCGCGGCCATGAAGTCGTTGGTGGCTACAATATACTCCTTGCCGGGATCCAGCCTGACGCCTTTGACCCATGCATAGGTTACCCGCTGGCCGGCTGGTTTTGAAGGATCAAACAGGTATTCGATATTCGCTGCCTGCGGGAAGCCGCCATTCTGGTCGGGATAGGCCGAAAGCCCATGCTCCAGGGCAGCCAGGATATCCGATCCCTTCATCTTCTTGGTGACGATGTAGTTGCCGAAGGGAAGCACCGTAATGATATCGCCGCGGGTGATTCTCCCTGCCCTTATGCTGGCCCTTATGCCGCCGCCGTTGGTTATGGCCGCATCGGCGCCCGTTTCGGCGACCATGGCTGAGGTTATCAGATCAGCCAGGTTGGTGGGGCCTGTGCGGACATTGGCGCGTTCGCCGTCCAGATCGATCTCGCTTGTGGCAATGACCTCGGCGAGGATCTGTTGCTGGGCGGCTTTATATTCTTCTATGGCTGCCAATATATCGGCGTCGGGTGTCAATTCGGCGCCCTGTTCCACCGGATAAAGGGAGCCGGAAATGCTCAGGATCTTATTGCTCCGGTCAAGGCTGATCTGAACAATGCCCGCGTTCTGCATGTATTCACCTGTCTGCACGATCAGGGTGTTGCCCACTTTAAGCGGCTCGGACAACTCTGTGTGGCTGTGGCCGTCAATAATGAGGTCAATGCCGCTGACCTGCCGGGCGATCAGCCTGCTGGTTTCCAGGCTTGACTCATCCAGACCGAGATGGGTTACGCAGACAATGACATCGGCCATATCGTCCAGGAGGTCCGCCATGGCCCTGGCCTCTTCCACAGGATCGGCAAAGGTGAGACCTGTTACGTTCCTGGGATTGGTCTTGTATGCGGTTTCAGGGGTGGAAAGACCGAAAAACGCCACCTTTACGCCATCCCGCTCAATAATGGTGTAGGGCTCAAGGAGCCTTGAACCGTCGTTCTTTCTGATGTTGGCGGAAATAATACTGAACTTCGCCAGGGAGGCCAGTTCCAAAAGCCTCTCGGAACCATAGTTGAAATCATGGTTGCCCGGAACCATCACGTCATAGCCCACGGTATTCATTATCCTTACTATGCTTTCTCCCCTGGTGATAGTGGCAATGGTCTGGCCGTGCAAAGCATCTCCCGCATCAACGAGAATAGGTTCAGTTCCCAGTTCGCTGGCTTTCCTTGAAGCTAAAGCCGCCAGCTTGGCATAGCCCAGGCCCGGACTCTCATCAACCCTTGAATGAACGTCATTGGTGTGGATGATGACGATGGATTTTGAAGCCGGCTCGGCAGAAGCGGCTGTACCATTGTCCGCGAAGGACGTAAAAGAAAAAAGAAGGGTAAATACAATAATGATGGACATGACTTTCTGCTTCAAGGGTCTTCCTCCTCAATAAAGTCTGACAGGGTTTATGCTAATTATACATCCTGATAATGGAAACAGTCTACCAATGTATGACAAACTTCTACATATCTCATCAAGGCTCGATCACGTCCTGTCCACACGGTATGATGGATGTAAAGGATGAAGTCTTGCCCGATATTCTATTGCCCGCAGGCCGGGGGACGGGTGGCATTCATCCTTTCTTAAGGGTTGTCACCGGGGTGGGAGTCATACTATAATCAATATTGAGATATACTAATATATTTCATGTCAAAAGGAATAGCATGAGTCCTTGAGGTCCGGGGAGGGATCACCATGAACAAGGCATTGGAAACCCAAAAACAGGATAAGGCTTATGACTGCTGGCTGGCTTACCGGCCGCTGGCGGAACCTGACATTGGCCAATACCGGTCGGTATGCGCCAGGGTCGTTGTCATGGGGCAGTCGCCCGTCATGGATGCGGCGGTGGATGAACTGAAAAGGGGCCTTAAGGGCATTCTCGGTATTGAGCCCCAAATCTTCCCGTCGGCCTCCGGGGCCTGGGCCCTGTTCATGGGCCCGGAACAGGGGCATATCACGCTTCCCGAGGAGGATCTGGAAGCCCTGACCGATGACGGCTTCATAATCAGAAGCGGCCAGGACGGCATCCTGATTGCGGGCAGAAAGGACAGGGGCGTGCTCTACGGCGCCTTCGCCTTCCTTCGCTTAATGCAGACAGGTATGAGCATTGACAGCCTCGACCGCACCGAGAACCCGGCGGCGGGGATCCGCATGGTAAACCACTGGGACAACATGGACGGGAGCATTGAAAGGGGATATGCGGGAAGATCCATATTCTTCAGGGATAACGGGTTCATACCCGACAAAGGCAGGGTAAAGGATTACGCGAGGCTCCTTGCCTCGGTTGGGATTAACGGTGTTTCCATAAACAATGTGAATGTCCATAAGCATGAGACCCGGCTTATCACAAAAGAGTTCCTGCCCGAGGTTGCTGCTCTGGCCGATATATTCCGAAGCTACGGCATCAGACTGTACCTTTCAATAAACTATTCCAGCCCGATTGAACTGGGCGGCCTTGACACTGCGGATCCTTTGGATGAGGCTGTCCAGGATTGGTGGCGCCAAAAGGCGGCCGAAATATACAGCTATGTGCCCGACCTGGGCGGATTCCTGGTCAAGGCAGACTCGGAGTTCAGGCCCGGGCCCTTTACATACGGAAGGAACCATGCCGAGGGCGCCAATATGCTGGCAAAAGCCCTTGAGCCCTTCGGCGGGATAGTGATCTGGCGCTGTTTCGTTTACAACTGCCAGCAGGATTGGCGTGACAGGCAGACTGACCGTGCCAACGCAGCTTATGACAATTTCATACCCCTGGACGGGAAGTTCATGGACAATGTGGTTCTACAGATCAAGAACGGCCCCATGGATTTCCAGGTACGGGAGCCGGTGTCGCCCTTATTCGGAGGCTTAAAAAGGACCAACCAGGTCCTGGAATTTCAGATTACCCAGGAATACACAGGCCAGCAGAAGCATGTATGCTTCCTGGTTCCCCAGTGGAAAGAGGTCCTTGATTTTGAAACCTGGTGCGAGGGGCCCGAATCGACGGTTAAAAGCCTGGTCTGCGGCAGGTTATATCCCCAGAAGCATTGCGGTTTCGCGGGAGTTTCAAATATAGGGGACAATACCAACTGGACGGGGCATATCCTGGCCCAGGCCAACCTGTACGGCTATGGCCGCCTGACCTGGAATCCCGATCTTTCCAGCGAGGAAATCGCCGACGAATGGGTGAGGCTTACATTCTCCGATGATCCCGATGTCATTGAAACCATAGGCGAAATACTTCTGAAGTCCTGGGAAACCTATGAGCTGTACACGAGTCCGCTTGGCATCGGGTGGATGGTCAATCCCAACCACCATTACGGCCCCAGCGTTGACGGATACGAGTATTCCCCATGGGGGACCTATCACAGGGCTGATTGGCTGGGGATCGGGGTGGACAGGACCGTTGCCGGAGGTACCGGTTTTGCGGGAAGGTACCATAAGCCCAACGCAGAAATGTACGAGGATATGGATAAATGTCCTGAAGAGCTGCTTTTGTTCTTCCACAGGGTGGAATACAGGCACCGGCTCAAATCGGGCAAGACACTGATCCAGCATATCTATGACACCCATTTTGAGGGTGTTGAAAGGGTCGAAGAGTTCCGCCGGAAGTGGCTCAGCCTCGAGGGAAAGATCGACAGGGAGAGGTTCGATGCTGTCCTTGAGAGGCTGGATATCCAGGTAAAGGACGCCAGGGAATGGCGGGATGTGGTGAACAGTTATTTCTACCGAAAGAGCGGTATACCTGACGAAAAGGGCAGAAAGATCTACTGATGGCTTTTACCTGAAAATATAAACCCTGCTTCAGGCAACAGGCGCAAGGAGCAGGGTTTTATTCTTTATCAGGACAGATTTATGGGGGCGGCTTATGCGAATAAAAGCAGAAGTTTCGCAATGCCTATGCCCAGGTAGTTGCCAATGGCGTAGCCCAGTATTCCGCACAGTATCCCGGGAAGAATGATCTCATCGTTGCGAAGGGCCTTTGCAACCGGTATTATAAAGGCAGGACCGAAAATGCCAGCCGTTGAAGTGATCATCATGGTATGGTAATCTATCCTGAATATTCTGGCCGTGATGATATGAAGGATAACCGTGCCGAACTGGATGAACAGCAGCATGCCAAGCAGCAGAAGGCCGCCGGACACGGCTGATGTGTCAAAACACAATCCCATGATAACTGAGAACATAAGGATAAAGTACTGGCCCGAACTGTATGAACCGGGCGCTGTACGCACCTTTTTCACGAATGAAAGCGCTATGCCCAGGGTCGTGACGACCAGCATGATAAGAGCAGTGTATTCGCCCAGTTTTGCCAGGCCTGTATTTCCGTAGCTGCTGGGAAGCAGCAGGCAGATACCCATGGCGATGGCTACGCAGGCCAGGGACAGCATCACAAGCCCCACCCGGGTTATAAACATCCTTAAAGGCTTAACGCTTTGCTTCTTTCCGCTGAAAGCTTCTATGTACCTGTCGGTATCCTCGTGGCTGAAAGAGCATCCCACAGGCGTATATTCCGGCAGGATTCGTCTCAGGAGGGGAGCCATAACCGAGATCAAAAGGAAGAAATAAATGCCTCCGCCGATCATATCCGAGGCCTGCAGGAGGAGAATACGGTTATTTTCGGTACCCAGTCCATGACCGATGGCAATCATGTTGGGAGTGCCTCCGGTGTAGGTTCCTGTCAGCATGCCGCTGATATTGGCGGCATCGTGAACTGAGTTCCTGAAAACGAAATAGGCCGCGACGGCAACTATGATGACCGAGATGGTGCCCAGGGAGAAAGATACTGTCATCGGTCGGGCAAGCTTTTTCAGGGCGGGAAGGTCGGCCGAGAAAAGAATGAGCGGCATTGCGACGCATACCAGAACCGATGAAAGATCCGACGCCAGGGTCATATCGGCGCCAATGGCCTTCATGGGCCAGCTTAGCAGCAAACCCAGAAAGTAGCAGAAGAAAACAGGGCCAAGAGTGGCCAGGAAAGGCACCTTGCTTATCAGGAGCATTATCAGCCGCGGAAGTAAAATTATAACAAGCAGCATGACAATGGTTGAAATATTCATGGCAAGCCCTCCTGCATGCTTTTCCTACAATTCTATCATACCAGCATGTGGTATAACAGTATGAAAAAATCCCGGAACCCCAAAAAGGGCTCCGGGACTGACCAAGACATATATAAATCAGGAGGATTAATCACCTGAGTTTTTATCCGGGGAAACTCATGCCCTATCTTTCAAACGCTCTCCTGAGGAAAGCCACGGACTTTGCCGCATCCCTGTCCAGATCGCTTTCGGCGGCTCCCTGGGCCAGGTCGCGCCAGACGCGGATATCCTTTCCGACCCGGCCGCCCCTGGTGACAAAGGGCTCCATGACAACCGCCCCATCGTAACCAATTTGCCGTAAAGCCTGTCCTATATCATTCCAGGGCATTCTGCCTTCGCGGGGAGGTTTTCTGTTGGGTTCGCCCACGTGGAAATGGCCCAGGTCTTTCCCCGCAAGGAGAATGGGTTCTGTGAGCGAGTCCTCCTCGATATTCATATGGAAAGTGTCCAGCATAAGCCTTACATTGGGTTTATCCACCGCGCGGACATAGGCAAGGCCTTCCCTTGCATCGTTTACAAGGTAGCCCTCAAAACGGTTTAAAACCTCCATGTTCAGCGTGATACCATACCTTCCGGCAATATCGGCCAACCTTCGCATACCCCGGATGCTGCGTTCAAGGTCGCCTTCCTTGTCCAGGTCCATGTTGTAGTCAACCGGCCAGTAGGAATAAAGCGCTCCACCGATGGAACGGATGCCGGCCAGGTCCATCTTTCTGAAGATTTCGCTGTAGAAGGCAAGCGCATTCTCCACAACTGCCGGATCGGGCGATGCGAGGTTATGCTCTGCCCTTGGGCCATAGCCCCCAGTCAGGGTAATATCATACTCCCTGGCCGCGTTCCGCAGCGCATGGAAATATGAATCGGGCTGGTTGTGAAAATCGCCGCAGGCTACTTCCAGGATATCAAAGCCAAGCTTTTTAACCCTGGCTATATAGGGGATGAAATCGCCTTTCCATTCCTTTTCCCAGTACGCGTAGTAAATACCGTATTTCATTATAGGCCACCCCCGTTATTTCTCCATGTCTATCATTACCTTCATAGCCTTGTCCTTTTGCTCCTCAATCAGCCTGTAGGCGCCGGCATAATCCGAGAAAGGCACCCTGTGGGTTATAAGGGCGTCAAATTCAATGAGGCCCCGGCCTACGAGGTCTATGGCCTCACGGTAGTCCTCCACGCGATACATGGCACTGCCAATAAGGCGCAGTTCGTGGTCCTGCACAAAACCCATATTTATGGGCGCCAGGTCGGGCACCACGCCCACCACGATGATGTCGCTTCCCTTGCGGGCAACCTCCACGGCCTCCTCGAGGGTGTTTGGGTTGCCTATGCATTCAAAGATGACATCGGCGCCATCGCTGCCGAACTCCTTCCTGATGGCATCCTTAAGGCTGGTCTCTTTAGGGTTAATAGTTATAAGGCCGCATTTTTCAGCAACGGCCAGCCTATACTGGCTGATTTCGGTAACGATGACCTTGGCTGCTCCCTTGGCTTTTGCTGTCTGTGCCACCAGGTTGCCTATGGGCCCTCCGCCGATAACCGCCACGTTCTTTCCGGCAATATCGCCAAAGCGCTTTATGGCGTGACATGCCACGGCCAGCGGTTCGATCATGGCGCCGTGCTCAGCGCTCATATCGTCCGGTAACCGGAGGGCTTTTTCGGCGTCAACCACAAAGTACTCGCTTGCCATGCCCGTGGTCTGGAATCCCATCACCTTAAGTTCCTCGCAGTCATTATATAAGCCGTGGGTGCAGGGGTAACACTTCCCGCAGACAACCTGGGGCTGTATTGTGACCAGGTCGCCGACCTTGAAGTCCGTGACTCCGTCTCCCAGCCTTGTAACCACCGCGGAAACCTCGTGGCCCTGTACTACCGGGTAGGAGGTGTAAGGGTGCTTTCCGTGCCATACATGGATATCAGATCCACATACGCCTATGTTCTTCATCCTGACTTCAATCTGCCCGGCGCCGACCTCGGGTCTGGGTACATCCCTGTACTCTATGTGTCCGGGGCTTATCATGATTGCCTGCTTCATTGTCATCATTCCTTTCTTGTATATCCATCAGGATATTATATGGACGGTTGAGATTGTGCTTAAGTCCCGGGGTGCGCCTGAACGAAGGCGCACCCCGTATATCAGGGACGGGCTGGAGCAGGTTTTTAGCCAGTTCCTCCGAGAAGATATACTGCCAGCTTTAAAACCAAACCTATTTTGCCGGTTCCAGGATGACGCTGGCTTTGCGGAGGATAGCCCGAACCTCGTTGACATCTACATCGCCGGGCAGTATACCGTGTTTGACAGCCAGTGCGGCGCCGACACCGGCAGCATCGCCAATGGCCATGCAGGTTGGCATTACACGGGCTGAGCTCATTACAACGGCGTCCATGGATATGCACCTTCCGCTGAACATGAGGTTGTCAATATCACTGCTCACCATACAGCCATACGGGATGCCGTAGGGTTTGATATGCTTTACTATGGTGCCGCCGCCCGTGCCGTCGTGTATATCGATGATGTAGGCGCCCAGGGCAACCGTGTCATCTGGCGCCTCGCCGTTCATTATGCAATCCTCGGTCAGTTGTTTGATACCTGCGAAACGCCTGGTTTCCCTGACACCCAGGTTGGAGTATATGTTGGTGATATAGCAGTTTTCAAAGCCAGGTACATATTTCTTCAGGGTTTCCACCAGCCTGGATATCTGCAGGTGCCCATCTATCTCGGCGCGGGTCAGGTCGAAAACATTGCTTCCGTCTATGCCCAGGTGCCTGGTGCAGTTCATATGGACCTCGCCAGGAATAAGGCTCTTTATATAGATCAGCGTGTCGCGGTCAACAGGCAGTTCGCCCCTGGCTTTAAGCTCAAGAAACAGCTTCCTCAGGCCCACAAAGACATGATAGGGGTTATTGCGGAAATACTCGGCGTTATACTTGTTGATATCTGTGTCGATGGTATCGCAGAAACGCATCTGCTCAGGGTCTTTGGCCACCAGGTCGATGACCTTGTCCGTATCCACGTTCCCCAGCGTGAACATCACCGTGGGAGGCTGGAGGACACCGGTATCCTTCTGGCCCATGCTGAAGCGGGCTCCGGAAAGATAGCCCAGATCCCCGTCGCCGGTGGCGTCTATGAACACACTGGCTTCAACCTCGATGCGATAGCCCTTTCCAAATAGAATAACCGATTTGATCCTGCCATTCTCCAAGTTCACATCGATGGGCTGGGTGTGCAGCAAAATCTCCGCACCGGCATCAAGACATTTTTCAAATGCAATGATCTTGAAGATTTCGTGATCATAAAGCGTTATGGAATTATGATTTGGACAGAAAATGTGCTCGGTGCATGCATTGCGTTCCCTCAGCGCATCCACAAGTTCCTGGGCAAACCCTGCGGTTACGGGCTTCCCGTCCATGTCCAGATAGCCTAATAAAGGAAGGCCTATGGTCAGGTTACCGCCCAGAAATCCATTTTTCTCGACCAGGAGAACTTTTGCGCCGTTGCGGCTTGCCCTGATGGCGGCAGGAAGCCCGCCGGGCCCTCCGCCAATGACGACAACATCATACTTCTTTTGAAGTGCTTTCATATTCGCCCCCCCAAAATATTCAACTATATAATAACGATTATTGCAACAGCGTTTTCAAAACGCTGCGGTTAACCTTCAGTCCTTTATGACAGCGCCCTGTTCCACCAATGTGCCGCGCAGCTTGTCAATATCCACATCCCCGGGCTTCACTCCGTCACGGAGGGCAAGCGCCGCGGCAGGAACTTATCCCTGTCTATGCTGCCCACTTCGAAAAAAAGCGATGCAGGCTGCATCACACGGGTTTGCCTGTCGCCAAGCCAGGTGGGTACACCTGCAAAATAAGCCACATCGGCATCCCCTGTGCAGTCAATAACAGTTTTGGCCTTAATAGCGGCAAGACCTTCCTTCATGGCCGCAATGACGTATTCAACCTTGCCGTTATTGACAACGCAATCTACTGCCTGAACATTGAAAAGAACCTGGGCTCCTGACTCAAGAAGCATTTCATCCATGACCACGGCAAGTACTTCGGACTGGAAAGGGGTTACATGCCTGTGGCTTGCCCAGTAATATGAAGAAAAGGAGGTCATGCCTTCCACCTTTGACGGGTGTATGGCCCCTCCCCTGGCCTCGGTCCTTCGGCAGAGCTCGTCAAAGATCCCTTTGACTATCTGTTCCTCGCCGTCATTATCATAACAGGTCATGAACGGGCCAGCCAATCCTGCGGTGGCCATTCCGCCCAGCATGGCGGCACGCTCCAGTAGCAATGTATCTGCTCCGTTGCGTGCCGATGCCACAGCGGCGGCAAAGCCTGCGGGTCCCCCCCCCACGACTAGAACATCGGTGTGAAATATATGCTTGATACTTTTCGAATAAACCAGTTCAGCCATTTTCCGCACCCACAGACAATACCGTAATTATGTCGATACGAAACAAGCAAACGTGATGTAAGCTGTCAGCAGCCTGGTCCCGTATGCCGGAAAAGATGTACTAAAAATGGGACACTGCTGTGTTCACAGATTCATGAATCTTTTATGATGTCGCATTTGAAGTATAGCATCTTTTTGATTAATGTCAATAAAAAAGGGGGAACACCATAGAAAAGAGAAAGAGATCGTAAATATATTACATTGTGTCATCTTTCGTCGGTTGTTATAATTATGATGAACGATTATGGAAGTATTTTGGTCATTTTTACCAAATCATTAATATTATTGGGGGGATTTAAGTCATGACTGTTCCAAAAACAATGAAAGCGCTGGTTGCATACAGCGCCAGCGATTACAGGTATGAACCCGAATATCCGGTGCCGGAGTGCGGGGATGACGACATTTTGATTAAGACCGAAGGCTGCGGCATCTGTGCCGGGGATCTGAAATGCCAGCACGGCGCGGCCATGTTCTGGGGAGACGACGTTCAGCCTTCATGGGTGGAGCCCCCATTCATACCCGGCCATGAATTCATAGGCGTTATCGCATATGTGGGAAAAAACGTGAAGGGATACCAGGTTGGTGAGCGCATAGCCGTTGACCAGATAGCTCCCTGCCGCGAATGCCGTTTCTGCAACAGCGGCCAGTACTGGATGTGCCAGCCCCACAGGATCTACGGCTTCTTCAAGGATTACTGCGGCGGTATGGCCGAATATGTCCGCATACCCGTCAAAAACTCGGTAATCCATAAGGTTCCGAAGGAGATTCCGCTGGAATCGGCGCTGCTTATAGAGCCCTATGCCTGCTCAAAGCACTGCGTGGACCGGGCGCAGATTCAATCCGAGGACATTGTGGTACTGTCAGGAGCCGGTACGCTGGGTCTTGGCATGGTGACCTACGCGAGGATGCGCAACCCCAAAAAGCTTATCGTCCTGGATATGAAGGATGAGAGGCTTGAAAAGGCGAAGGAATTCGGCGCAGACATCGTCTGGAACCCATCGAAGGTAGATGTTGTGGCAGAGATCATGAAGCTGACCGATGGTTACGGATGCGATATCTATATTGAGGCTACAGGCCATCCGTCATCGGTTGTCCAGGGAATGAAGATGATACGCAAGCTTGGAAGGTTTGTGGAGTTCTCTGTGTTCTCGGAACCCACCCTGCTTGACTGGTCCATCATCGGCGACCGCAAGGAACTGGACGTTTTAGGTTCTCACCTGAGCCCGTATTGCTATCCATTTGTCATAGAGAATATAGCCAACGGCAAGCTCAAGACAAACGGCGTGGTCTCAAGAACCTTCCCCATTGAGGAATGGGAAACGGCATTTGAATATGCAACGGGAAAATACGGTGACCTGAAAGTTGCCATAGTATTCTGATGGTTTGTTCGGAACAGGTGGTTTGCCGGCATTGATAAAAGTTTCAGCGATGTCCGGTAACCGAATGCAAAATGACAGGCTGCCGGTGAGGCAGCCTGTTTTGGTGGTAAATTATTACTTATAGGGTTATTTTGAGAAGGAATCCGTAAAAAGGTCGTATAAATTCGGGGAAGCGGCAGGCTGGAACTGAAAGGAGCCGTAAAGATTTAAGATTGGAGGCTTGAATGTACAGGGCGATTATTGTTGATGATGAGGAACTGGTATGCAAAGGCCTCAGGAAGTATTTTGACTGGAGCGAATACAATATCGAAATACTCGGCGATTTCCCGGACGGGCAGAAAGCGTACCAGTATGTGCGGGAGAACCCGATTGATCTCCTGATAACAGATGTACGCATGCCCCATATGGATGGCATCACATTGGCCACCCATGTCCGGGAGCTTTATCCTGACGTAAAGATCATCTTTGTGAGCGGTTATGATGATGTTGCCTATCTCAAGAAAGCCCTGAAGGTGGATGCCATCGACTATATACTCAAGTCCATTGATCTTGATGAACTCAGGGAAACGGTCAGCCGCGTCGTTAAAATCATGGATGCTGAAAACGCGCGTAAAAAAGAACTGGCCGACATGGAAGAACTTCTGAACCAGAGTTTCCCTCTTTTGCAGGAAAGGCTGCTTCTGACTCTCATCAGGGATGATCCCGAAGACCAGGCCAACATCAGGGAACGTATGGAGTTCCTGAACATACCCCTTGATGATGAAAGAAGCTACTGCGTGCTGGTGCTTCAGCTTCAGCGATATTACAGCCTATACAGCGGCATGACTGAACGGGAGCGGCAGCTCATATCCCTGAAGATCCAGGAAGAATGCAGGAAAATCGGCATGAAGTACGGTGAGGCGGTCTGTTTCAAGAGCAGGACCAGCGAATATGTGATGATCATTTCCCTCGATGAGGAAGGCTACGAGGATAAACTGCTCCAGGTTTCGGAAGAAATCCAGACCTTTATCAGGGATTACATGGACGGATCGGTGTATATCGGAATAAGCAGCATGTTCACTGGTCTGAAGAATATAAAAACCGCCTACACGAATGCTGTGAATGCCATAAGCAACCGGTATCTCCTGGACGACAAGCTGCCCATATCAATAGACAAATACGTAACCGACTCCGAAATGAAGGACTTCAGGGAAAAGGCCAGGAAGGACCTCCTGGAATGCCTGAGCCAGGGCGACACCGAAAGGATTGCCGATGTTCTTAACGAACTTTTTGCCAGGATCGGCGAAGAATTCGACCATAACGACCAGCAGAATTTAATGATTTATTTGCTGCTTTTGCCTTCAGGGATTATAAACGACCTGAAGGTCAGGACGGAGAACGCCTACTCCAATCAGCGCGCAATCCTGGAACAGTTCCTGTGCTGCAAGGACTTCCATGAGCAATGCGATTTCATACAGAGCATGTATACCCAGGTGGCATCCCTGATGCAGAACCTGAGTAAAACCCATTCCAATGCCATTATTGACCAGGTGCGCAGGATGATCGAGGAGCGTTATAAGGAACAGATCTCCATAAGCACGCTGGCCGAAGAGGTTTACCTTACACCAACATATCTTTGTGTGCTGTTCAAACAGACCACGGGCTCAACCATTAACGAGTACCTGACAATGACACGGCTGGAAAAGGCAAAGCAGCTTTTGGCCGATTCCAACATCAAACTGTATGACGTCTGTTATGAAGTGGGGTATTTGTCGCCGAGCTACTTCTCCCGCCTGTTCAAGAAATATGTGGGGATTTCGCCCAGCGAGTACAGAAACATGGCGCTGTCTTCAAAGAATTGACCAGGCAGGGCTTCCATGAAAGGATAAAAAATGCTTCGGATCAGGTTTCCCAGGATTACCAGGATCATAATGTCAATTGGCAAAATGCGCTTATCCAAACGAGCCATTATTTTGTTTGTCATGAGCGTGCTTATACCCATAATACTGATCCTGAGGCTTTATGCCAACTACTCGGAAAAAGTGGTGAAAAATGAAGTATCAAGCAATATGCGGCTTGCCATAACCCAGCTTAAGAACAACCTTGATTACCGTTTTGAGCAGATTACCGAAAGCGCTCTTTCCATACTCAGCGCAGCATATCCCTACATTTCCAGCGGCAGCACAGACCTGCAGGAACAGTTGAACGAGTTCAGCGAGTTGAAGCTTCTTGTACGGGCCTTTGAAGGCAAGCATATGATAAGCAAGGTGCGCCTGTTTGTACCGGATGACAAGATTTATGCCAACCAGCGTGACAACTTTTACTCCCTGCTGGATCTCCACGAGTTCCAGCAGCCGGAAACAGCCTTCCAGCGAGGTGTTGTCTGGCTGGAAACCCATGGCGCGATGATCTATGAAGAAGTAGGCCATTCCAATGTCGTATCCTGCCGTGTTACCATATCCAGCAGGACCAATTACGATGAAATAGCCAGTGTGCTCCAGCTGGATATCGAGGAGACCAGGATCAGCAAAGTATTCACTGCAGGCATAAATGTCAACGAGGAAATATACCTCATAAACTCCGATGGTGTGATCCTTTCCCATCCCAACAGCAACCTTATTGGAAAAAAAGGACTTACGGACGACGAATTGGAAGCAATGCTGGGCACAGGTCCGGCACAGATGACCGGCAGCCTGACGACCGGCGAACACCTGCTGGCTTTCGCAAAACTCGACGCAGTGGACTGGTATCTTGTGATGCGGCTGCCTGCTTCAGTTATTTACGGCACCGATGCCTTTTCGTTCAATCTCTCTCAGGCGCTTTTGACAATGGCACTTCTGTTGGTCATTGCGGTCGCCCTGATCCTGATCTACTCCTTCGTGGTTGAGAAGACAGTGAGACGGATAAACAAAGCTATCAATGAAATCAATGCCAATGGCCTTGAAAAGGCACATTCTCTCGTCACCAGGGATCTCAGGGACAAAGACCCTCTGTCCGTCCTGGAGAGCAACGCCAACCAGCTGGTGGTCACGATTAAAACGTTGCTGGAACAGTCATACCAGGCGGAGCTAAAGGCCAGGGATTACCAGCTTAAAGCCCTCCAGGCACAGATCAATCCACATTTTTTGTACAATACGCTGGATGCCATCAAATGGATGGTCCTTGAAGGCGTGACCGAGGACAGCGTATGGATGCTCAACGCATTCTCCAAGTACTTCCGCCTTAGTCTCAGCAAGGGAAAGGATGTTGTGAGGCTAAGGGAAGAGATGGAGCTTGTCCGTGCTTACCTGGGTATTATGCAGAAAAGGTTCAAGGGGAAATTTGAGGTCAAATATGAGATTGATCCCGCTGTGGAAGACTGCCTTATACCAAAACTGTTGCTGCAGCCTATCGTTGAGAACGCCCTTCAGCATGGGATCATGCACAGTGAAAACGGAAGCGGGACAGTGGAGATCTCAGCCAGGCAGAAGGAAGGCAGTCTTGAGATCATCGTAAAGGACAATGGAATAGGAATGACGCAGGAACAGCTTAAAACTGTTGTCAGCAATATATATAACGGCAGCACGGAAGGATATGGTCTGTCCAACGTTGACGAAAGGCTCAAGCTGTTCGGCGGTGACAACTGCGGCCTTTCCATCTCCTCCGAACTGAACGTGGGGACCGCCGTTAAGATGTCGTTGCCTTTGAAACAGCCTTCCTCCGTCCCCGGCTGAATGTCGTGAAGGTTGTCTTCATTGCCATAATCATATCCTTTCTGCCCCAATTCGCAATATGGGTACGAAGCCTTTACCGGAACAACTTACAGATCGTCATGTCATAAAAGGCCGTTGCAGCCGGGCGCCAATTGAGGCCCGGGACCGCGTCCCGGCATGATATTGCCGGGGTATGGCAATATTACACCAAATTCAGCACAATAACAATGGCCGTTTAGTATGATTTTACAGGAAAAATGGGCATATATGAATTTCCTGTATAATATTGTATCCGTTTTCGTCAAAGACAACAGATTAGGACAAGGAATATGAAAATCGGATTATTCAATTTGTCATAAAGCCGATGCTATACTAACCTTAGGAACCAGTCACATACGCATTTTCAGACATTGTTGGAGCTTCAGCAGCCTGTTTTCCGGCCTTCCGTGACTGATCAATCCTGGTTCTATGGAATCTGATGAGGAGTGTCTTTATGAAAAGTGTTACCGCAAGGATAAAACCGGGGATTAAACCCCGGAAACCATACGGATTTTTTTCATACTTCAAGGACCATTATCTCCTGTACCTGATGCTTATTCCCGGCCTTTTCTTCCTGATCGTATACAAATTCCTGCCCTTGTATGGTCTTACCATTGCTTTCAAGGACTACAGCATCTTTGCGGGAAGCAATCCCATAGACGCCATAACCAAGAGCGAATGGGTGGGCTTTGAGCACTTTAAGCGCCTTTTTGCAAGCTCACAGTTCGTTAAGGTGCTGATGAACACCTTGATCATTAACGGGTATAAGATCCTGTTCCTGTTTCCGATACCCATTATTTGCGCCATCATGCTCAATGAGATCCGGCATGTGGCCTATAAAAAGCTTTGCCAGACATCCATTTACGTCCCTTATTTCTTCTCGTGGGTTATCGTATTCGGCATATTCTATTCGTTATTGGGGACCTACGGCATTGTCAACAACGCTCTGGCAGCCCTTGGATATGAGAGGATCAGCTTTTTCTCGGACACAAAGGTATTCAGGGGACTTTTGGTATTCACCGAGGGCTGGAAGGAAATCGGGTGGAACACCGTTATTTATCTTGCAGCCATCACGGCTATTGACCCCACACTCTATGAAGCGGCCCGCGTTGATGGAGCGGGAAAGCTCCGCCAGATATGGCATATAACCCTGCCCGGGCTTGCTCCCACCATAGTCCTGATGCTTATCCTGAAGGTGGGCTATATCCTGGAGACCAGCTTTGAGCAGATCCTCGTATTCTACAACGCCACGGTTTACGATGTGGCCGACGTGATACAGACATATGTCTACCGCATGGGTCTCGGGCAGGCGGACTTCTCCCTGGGCACGGCCCTTGGCTTGTTCAACTCGGTCGTTGCATTCATATTGATCGTCGGAGCCAATACCGTCTGCAAGAAGCTGCTCCACAGGAGCATCTGGTAATCCGGCGAGCTTTAACTCGTAATATGGGGTGAAAAAATGCGATCAAAAGAGAAACAAATAACCAATAAAATAGCTCTCTCCAAAAGCGAAAAGGTCATTATGGCGGTATCCTATATATTCATGGGCTTCCTGGCCCTGTGCTCAATACTTCCGATACTGCACGTGGTGTCCAAGTCATTCAGCAGCGCCTCGGCGGTTACTGCAGGGAAGGTCCTGTTCTGGCCCGTCAAGCCGCAGTTTGAAACCATGAAGTATGTGCTTGAAGAAACACCTTTCCTGAATGCCATGAAGAACTCGCTGATTGTTACCGGTGTTGGCACGGTCGTCAGCATGCTTGTGACAATAGGTACGGCCTATCCGCTGTCAAAGCCCGGTTTCAAGGGCCGCAAGATATTTATCATGGCCTATATCGTCAGCATGGTGTTCTTCGGAGGGATTGTCCCGGCATACATGGTGGTACGGACACTGGGAATCATCGATACGTATTTTGCCCTGATACTTCCGTTCTTTATAGTCCATTTCAATATGTTCGTGGTGAAGAACTATTTTGAGGGGCTGCCTGAGAGCGTGGAGGAATCGGCGCGGATAGACGGCGCCAGCGACCTGAGAATACTGGTGTCCATCGTGTGTCCCATGTCTAAACCCGTGCTGGCCACAGTGTCCCTGCTGTATGCCGTCAACTACTGGAACAACTATTTCCACGCCACGATGTACACCACCAGCACCACAATGCAGACCCTGCAGGTCTTTATCTACAATACCATCAACAACACCCAGACCCTGGTGGAACGCCTGGTTATAGGCAACTACACCAATGTCTCCATCGACGGAATCATAGCAGCGGTAGTCGTGCTTTCACTGATACCTATTGTTGCCATGTATCCGTTCGTTCAGCGGTTTATGATCCATGGCATCACCATTGGATCAGTTAAAGGCTGAATAGATTGCGACATTGCCGGGCAACCGGTAAAAATAAAGAAAAGGAAGGGATACATCAATGAAAAAAATTCTTGCATTGCTGTTGGTAGCCGTGATGGCTATGTTCGCTCTGGCTGGATGCGGTGGCAATCAGACCGCTACAACGCCTACGCCTTCACAGTCTTCACAGACCGGCAATACTGGCAACACTTCCGGCGGCGGCGACCAGAAGAACCCGCTGGATGGCCCAAAACCGGTACTGAAGTATCTGGGTTACAATGTAAGCTTTGATCCCAATACTGATCCCATGGCTAAGGTCTATGAGGAAACCACGGGATATAAGGTGGAGTACCATGTACTTCCGGCCGAGAACGCGGACGAGAAGCTGCTGATGGACGTTTCGTCCGGCGCTGACTATGATGTCATGCAGGTAAGCCCGTCCCAGTTCCAGACCCTGCTGGCACAGGGAGCCCTGATGCCTCTGACCGATCTTCTGAACACCTACGGGCAGGATATCCTCAAAGGTGTCAGCGAGGATTCGTGGAAGGCTATGACCGGCTCGGACGGCCAGATCTACGGTATTCCGTACAAATATCCCCATCCTCAGGAGATCACAACCTTCATGGTTGCTCGCATGGACCTTCTGAAAAAAGCCGGCATCAATAAGCTTCCCGAAACAATTGACGAGTTCTACAATACACTCAAGACCCTGAAAGCATACTATGGCGACCAGTACATCATATTCACCGGTCCATTCCGTCAGGCATCCGAGGCTGGCGCAGGCGTCAGCTGGGATATTCCGCAGACCATTACATCCGCTTTCGGAATCTATAACGACTGGATGGTGGATGACAACGGAAAGGTTATCTACATGACCGAGCATGAGAACTTCCCGAAGATGATCGAGTTCATGCAGAAGCTTATGAGAGAGGGGCTCCTTGACCGTGACTGGGCTGTAAACAACACGACGACCGTTAACGAGAAGCTGTCTTCGGGCAAGGCCATCATAGCATGCTCCAACCGTACCGGCACCCTTGTTACCACCCCGGTTATGATGGACACCCTCGGGCTCGACTGGAGCGACTTTGGATACATCGGTGCCCTGAAAGGATCTGACGGTACCTGCAAGTACATGAGGACAGAGGCTATCAACCAGGTGACCTGTATCCTGAAGAACGCCAAGAATCCGGAGCATGTCATCAACTGGATCAACATCAAGCAGCAGAACCAGCTTTACCTCAACATAGGTGTTGAAGGCACACACTTCACCTATGACGAGAACGGCGAGATCAACCCGATCAACCCGATCTTTGCCGAAGAGCGCGGTAACTCCTACTGGTACCTGAACAGCACCGATGAGGCAGCATTTGCCAAGCAGTGGCCGTCACGTGTCCGCAAGAGCCAGGCTATGTGGGAACCTTTCGATGCAGTGACCAACTACGCCAATAAGCATACACCTGAAATCTTCGTACCCAATACCTTCGCATTCATGCCTTCGCTGGAGAACTATTCCAAGTACAACCAGTCGCTGTTCAAGAGCACCAGCGATTTCATACTCCAGCTGATGGCCGGAACCAAGTCCCTGAATGACCTTAACACCTTCATGAAAGACTGGCAGAACAACGGCGGCGAAAAGGTCAGGGCAGAAATGCAGGCTTGGTATGACGACTTCTATGGCAAATAATGTATAACTTCATAGTTCTGCCGATTGCAGCAGTCCCCCGGACGGGACTGCTGCAAATTCTTAATACGGAGTATCGATGCTCCAAGGTATCCGTTCGAAATCTCTGATTTCTATAACGGGTGAGGTTATTCATAAGAAGTTATCAATGTATTCGGGTACCCGTTTGAAATATACGCTTTGGTAACGGGTGAGGCTGATAAAAGGCGGGGGAATAATTATGAGCACAGTTAAGTATTCAAAAGAACTGCCGGTATATCGCGACGTGGATGTACTGGTGGTGGGAGCGGGACCCGCGGGAATCGGCGCGGCAGTCTGCGCGGCAAGGAATGGAGCCAAAACCTTTGTGTTTGACAGCGCGGGATGCGTGGGCGGCATGGCAACCAACGGCCTTGTCGGGCCATTTATGACCGTATATGACGCAAAGAGTGAAAAGCAGATCATTAAAGGTATATTCGAAGAGATTGTAGACCGCATGATAGAAAGGGGAGGAGCCATCCATCCCAGTGAAGTGAGATCGGGAAGCTCACGGGCAGGGTTTTACATAATCGGCCATGACCATGTGGGACCCTTTGACCATGAGACATTCAAACTTGTCGCCACAGAAATGATCCTGGAATCGGGAGCGGAGCTTCTGCTGCACACTCAATTCGTGGATGTGCTTAAGGAAGGCGACAGGATAGCCGGAGTCATTATTGCCAACAAGGACGGTATGTCGGTAATCAGGGCCAAAATAATCATAGACTGTACCGGTGACGCTGATGTTGCCGCAAGATCGGGTGTCAGGTATGAACTGGGCAGGGTGGAGGATGGCAACATGCAGCCCGCCACGCTGTTCTTCCGTGTTTGCAACGTGGATAGCGAAAGGCTGGCGGCACACATTAAGGAACACGAGCATGAAATCAAGCCTTTCTATGGCCCATTCAGTTGGCTCATCAGGGAGAAGCAGGATGAATGGGATGTTCCACGCGCCGAGGTATGCCTGTTTGAGAGCCCTGAACCCGGCGAATACCGCCTGAATGTAACACGTATCCTGGATGTGGACGGTACAAAAGCCGAGGACCTGACCAGGGCAGAACTGGAAGGTATGAAACAGGTCCACAAGGTCTTTGACTTTCTGAAAAAGTACGCCGCTGGATTTGAGAACGCCAAGTTCATGGGAACCGCCTCCACCATAGGAATCCGTGAGACGAGGCATATTGAAGGCTTGTACAGGCTTACGGCCGATGATGTGATCAATTGCCGCGTTACGGACGACACCATCGCGGTGATGGCCACCAACATGGATACCCATAACAGGAATGATCCGGGCGGAACATACTTTACCCTTGAAAATGGTCCCTATTTCGGGGTTCCGTACCCATGCCTCGTACCAAAGGGCGTCAGCAACCTGCTGGTGGCAGGACGTGCGATCTCGGCCGATGCCAGGGCAGGCGCCGCCATACGCATGATCCCGTGCTGCATCGTATTCGGACAGGCGGCCGGCACCGCGGCAGCCCTTGCCATAAAGGATGGCAGGACCCCGGCTGATGTAGATGTGAAAGGCCTTCGTGAAACCCTGAAGGAACAGGGAGCTTTTCTTGGAGATTAATTACTGCATGTCATTGCGGGGAGGCGTATATATTGGTGTCATTGCATGAAACAAGGCGACAAAGAAATCCCACACTCCATTCCATTCCGGGCGCAATGACAAACCATGGATGAAATAATTGTGAAGCAGGGGGTTGGAGTATAAGAAGGGTTGCGAAGCTATTCCTGAGAAATCCGCCCCCCCGCCTCCCGCCTTCATAAATAAAAGGAGCAGCGTGAAATGAGTATAGAGACAGTATCCTACCGGAAAGAATTACAGGTAAAAGATCAGTACGATGTCGTGGTTGTGGGTTCAGGCCCTTCCGGAATCTGCGCTGCTGTTTCAGCGGCGCGTATGGGCGCCAGGACCGCCCTGGTGGAGCGTTACGGCGTATTGGGCGGAAACCTGACGGTCGGCGCTGTAGCCCCCATCCTGGGCAGCGTTTCAAAGGGCACCATGAGGGATGAACTGGTAGAACGCCTCGGGGTGCCGGGCTGCGATGAGATAGGCGCCACCCAGCAGTGCCACGATTTTGAAAAGGCCAAGCGCGTACTGGCGGACTTTGCCCACGAAGCGGGCGTCAGCATATACCTGCAGACTCCGGTGGTTGACGTGATCATGGACGGCAACCGGGTGGACGGAGTAGTAGTTTCCGGAAAGACCGGGCTTAAGGTTCTCCGTGCCAAAACCTTCGTCGACGCTTCCGGTGACGGGGACGTGGCCTATTATGCAGGCGCGGAATACCAGATGGGCCGCGACGGCGATTCGCTGGTCCAGCCGGTTACGCTGATGTTTACCCTGCAGGGGGTTGAAGAGGACGCCCTGACATGCATCGGCGAGGTGGACCATGTCCGGTATAAGGGCGAAAGATTCCTTGATTATACCACCAGGCTCTGCAAGGAAGGGTATCTTCCGCCGAACGCGGCATCGGTACGGCTGTTCCGTACAAAGGTTCCCGGTGAACGCGTCGTCAACACCACCCAGGCGAACGGCATCTTCGCCGTAAACAGCGAGGATGTGGCGAAGGCCGAGGTAGACCTCCGCAACCAGATAGACATGGTTGTTGAATTCCTTCGCAGGTTCGTTGACGGCTACCAGAACTGTTATGTGAAAAGCACTGCCGAAACGCTGGGAGTAAGGGAAACGCGAAGGTTCATCGGCGAGTACATCCTTGAGGATAGCGACCTTCGCACGGGGCGCAGGTTTGACGATGCGGTGGTCCATAAGGCAAGCTTTATCGTTGATATCCATAACCCCACGGGCAGCGCCCAGGCAGAAGGCGTGCCAGAGGAAGTAACACCGTACGATATCCCGCTCAGGTGCCTGATACCAAAGAAAATTGACGGCCTGGTCCTTTCGGGAAGATGTATTTCAGGTACACACAGGGCCCACGCCTCCTACAGGGTCATGTCAATATGCATGGCAATAGGCGAGGCGTCGGGCGTGGCAGCCGCCTTGGCGGCAAAGAAGGGGATCAATCCCCGCGATGTCGGCTATAAGGATGTTCAGAAAGTCCTGCTGGACCGCGGCATTGACCTGTTTGGCTGATTAATATTGCCGTGATCCTTTATGGACCGGAATGAAAGGGAATAGTTTATTATTTGCCGGACGTGCCGGTGCAGCAGCGAGGAGGAAATAACATGGGAATTATGGAGAAGATGCGCCTTGACGGGAAGAAGATCTTTGTCACGGGCGGCGCAAGAGGCATAGGCAAGAGCATAGCTTACGCTGTGGCCGAAGCAGGAGCGGATGTGGCCATAGTTGACATTGACATCGAGGAAGCGAAAAAGACCGCGCAGAGAATAGCCGAAGATACAGGCCGCAGGACGATCGCTGTCAAGGCGGATGTAACCAATCCGCAGGAGGTTGACGAGATGATAGAGACTATCCTCGAGCAGTTTGACAGGATAGACGCGGCCTTCTGCAACGCGGGCATCTGCATCAACGCCCCGGCAGAAGAGATGACCTTTGAGCAATGGAAAAAGGTAATAGACATAAACCTGACCGGGGTATTCCTGACAGCCCAGGCCGCAGGGAAGGTTATGATAAGGCAGGGAGGCGGATCAATTATCAATACGGCTTCCATGTCGGCACATATCGTTAATGTCCCGCAGCCCCAGTGCGCCTACAACGCCTCAAAGGCGGGCGTCATCCAATTGACAAAGTCCCTTGCGGTGGAATGGGCCATGAAGGGTGTAAGGGTGAACTGCATCAGCCCGGGTTATATCGGCACCGATCTGATCATGAATTCCCCGAGCCTCAAGCCGCTGATCGAGAAGTGGGAGGAGATGTCGCCCCTGCACCGTCTGGGCAAACCAGAGGAACTTCAGGCCATAGCCGTGTATCTTGCCGGCGATGCCAGCCAGTTCACCACGGGGTCCGACTTTGTCATTGATGGTGCCTTTACCTGCATATAGAGCTTCAGCCGCCCCGGCCCGGGTTGAAAAACAGCCCGGATAAGCGATGGAAGGGATATGAAATGCAGGGCACAATCCGGGCCAGGGGCTGGCGGGCGGCCTTTCCGGCGCCCTACAGCGACATAATGATCTTATACATGAGAGGTACGATATGTTTGTTTTTGAGCAGCAAAGAAAGACCCCGGTTGCCGACAGCTACGATGTTATCGTGTGCGGCGGAGGGCCAGCCGGTATCATTGCCGCCGTGGCAGCGGCAAGAAATGGGGCTAAAACCCTCCTCATTGAAAGGTATGGGTTTGTGGGCGGCATGGCAACCGCTGCGCTGGTCACTCCTGTCAGTGAATTCTACAAGAACGGAAAACGCATCATAGACGGTATGCCCTATGAGCTGATGGAGCGCGCAGGCAGGCTCGGAGGGGCGGACATCACCTTTGAAAGCGGAAATTATCCTATAGATGACGAGGTTTTCAAGCTGGCTGCCCAGCGCATGCTCCTGGAAAGCGGCGTAACGCTGCTGTACCATTCGTTTTTTGCCGGCTGCATCACAACCGACGGGCATATCAGCCATGTTATCGTCCAAAACAAGGCCGGGCGTGTGGCATACAGGGGCAAGGTGTTTGTTGACTGTACAGGAGACGCGGATGTAGTGCGCGCCGCGGGATACAAGGCTGTAAAGGAAGCAACCCTGCAGCCCGCCACCCTATGGTTCCAGCTCAGCGGGGTTGACACCAAAGCCCTTGAGGAACAAGGCCTGTTCAACGATGCCGTGAATGACCAGCTGCCCGTCAGCCATAGAATCAGGAACCGGCTGAGCGAACTGAACCGTAAGGGCGAAATGCCCCTGTTTGGAGGACCATGGATCAGCAAGGGCTTTAACGAGGGCACAGTGAGCATCAATCTCCTGCGTGAGGCTACCGATGCCAGTTTTCCGGAGCAGTTCACGAAAACCGAGTGCAGCCTGCGTGATAAACTGTTCAGGGTAGTGGAGATCATGAGGGAGAACTTCCCCGAGTTCAGGAACTGCAGGATACTTAAATCCGGCGTGCAGACAGGTGTACGTGAAACCTACCATATTGTGGGCATGTACCAGCTAACGGCGGACGATGTTATAAATCCAAAACCGTTCCCGGATACCATAGCCAAGGGAGCCCATGTAATTGACATACATAAGCCCGACAGCACAGACCAGGAACTGGTGGTACTTGAGCAGGAATACAATATTCCCTATGGGATAATGGTGCCTTACAACAGCAAGAACATAATTACCGCCGGCCGCACCGTGTGCGCCGATGAAGCCGCCTTCGGAACCGTACGGGTCATGGCGGTCTGCATGGCCATGGGCCAGGCCGCGGGCACCGCAGCCGCAATCGCCGTGCAAAAAGACCTTGCCATGAGCAAAATGGATATACCGCTCCTGGTGAAAACTCTCAAAGACCAGGGGGCGGTGATAGATTTTGACAACTGCAGGAATTGAGGGGACGGATGAACCGTCCTCTAATAATTTATCGCACAGGTTTTCCATTCATCATTATGTGCCATTGAATATATGTCTGGAAGACTTTTATAGCTATAGCAACCTTGAGCGCATGAATTGTATGGGCTATACTGAGATGTATACCGTATGGATAAAAGGAAGGGTTACATATGCCGCCAATCAGTTTGCTGATCAAGCCCGCATCATCAGCGTGCAACATGAATTGTAAATACTGTTTCTACCACGCCATAGCAAATAACAGGTTAAATGCATTTCAGGGAATGCTCAGTGTTGAAAATCTTGAGATGATTGTTAAGGAAGTGATGGAAACCGCCGAAGGTTATTGTTCCTTTGGTTTTCAGGGGGGAGAACCCACCCTGCGGGGACTTGATTTTTTCAGGCAATTATTAGAGTTCCAAAAAAAATATAACAGGAAGAAACTAAAGGTTCACAATGCTATTCAAACCAACGGGATGCTAATTGATGATGAATGGGCAGAATTCCTGGCCCAAAATCGTTTTCTTGTAGGCTTGTCCATCGATGGGCCGGAAGAGATCCATAATATGAACCGCACCACGAAGGATGGCAAAGATTCGTTTAACAGGGTGATGAAGGCTGCAAGAATCATGGAAAAGCATGGTGTTGAATTTAATATACTATGTGTGATTACAGGCCGGGGAGCCAGGAGCATTGAGAAAATATACAACTTTTTCAAAAGGCAGGGGTTCCGATACCTGCAGTTTATTCCCTGTCTTGAACCATTGGAAAGTGAACGCGGAACGGCTGATTATAGCCTCGGGGCAGATGAATTCGGTCAATTCCTGATACGGCTATTTGATTTATGGTACAGAGATTTAACTAATGGTGAATATATCAGCATTCGGCACATAGATAACCTTATAGCTCTTGTGTGCGGAAGACAGCCCGAGTTGTGCAGCATGGTTGGGCATTGCACCATTCAATATGTTGTGGAAGGAGACGGCGGGGTCTACCCTTGTGACTACTATGTTTTTGATCAATGGCGTTTGGGGACTTTAGGAAAAGAAACTCTCGATGAAATGAGACAGTCTGAGAAAGCGCGGCGCTTTATTGAGGATTCACTGATAATCCCAGAAAAATGTAAAGCCTGCGTTCATTTGCCCATCTGCCGCAACGGATGCCGACGGGACAGATTAATGGATAATGGCTGCATAAATTATTACTGCGACGCATGGAAGGCGTTTTTTGATTATGCCGTTCCAAAACTCAGGCATGCTGCCATGCTGCTGCATCAGGGCCGCTGAAGATTTGGTCCTTGAGATTTCCCTTTCCAGTCCCATGGTACAGCATATTTTTACAAAGCTATCACGCTGCCATTGAGCCGGCATACTCATAATTGGTGGTGTAAATCAGTGTAAATGCTGCGGTAAGTCCTGACAAATTCACCATACTTCCTATCTAAGCCGTTGTTATAATTAGCTTATGTGAGAGATACAGCTGTAAGCCGGATTAAGAATCGCTTAAAGGAGGAGCGGCGGTTGACGCTTTTCAATAAGCATGAGAAAAAATGGTTTGGATCTCGAGGGGGGGGATGATGGGATGAATAACCGTCCCAATGTACTGTTTATTCTGACTGATGACCAGAGGTATGATACCATACACGCATTAGGCAACAGTCACATCCAAACTCCATCACTTGACGCGCTGTGCGAAGATGGAACAGCTTTTACCAATGCACATATTCCCGGCGGTACTGTACCTGCAGTGTGTATGCCCAGCAGGGCCATGATTCATACCGGAAGAGGCCTGTTCAGTTTGAGTGAGAATGGGAAAACCATACCATCTGACCATGCCCTGATGTGTGAAACTTTTCGCCAAAACGGTTATATTACCTATGGCGTTGGAAAATGGCATAATGGGACCGACAGCTACGCCAGAAGCTTCAGTGATGGCGATGAGATCTTCTTCGGAGGCATGTGGGATCATTGGAATGTCCCCACGTATGAATTCAGGAAGGACGGCAAATATGACAGGTTAAACAATGCCTGTATAGGGCAGTACTTCAGCAACAAAACCACCTACACCAGGGCGACGCATATAAATATGGGCGTCCATTCCACCGACCTGTTCACCGATAAAGCTCTTGACTGGCTGAAAAACTACGACAGCGATGAGCCATTCTTCATGTATGTATCATATTTGGCGCCCCATGATCCTCGGACAATGCCGGAGCCTTTTGCAAGCATGTATGATCCTGACAAAATGCCGCTGGAGTGTTTTGCGGGCGAGCATTTCCGCTATGGAATCGAGGATGTTCGTGATGAGATAATTGAGGCATACCCGCGAAAGGCAGATGCAGTGAAAAGGCATATAGCGGATTATTTCGGCATGATTTCCCACATAGACAGCCGGGTTGGCGACCTGATCCGGCTTCTCAAGGAAAAAGGGTTGTATGACAACACGATAATCGTTTTTACGAGCGATAACGGACTGGCGGTGGGGCGCCATGGCCTGATGGGGAAGCAGAGCTGTTACGAACACGGCATTCGTATACCGCTAATCATGACGGGCCCGGGAATTCCAAAGGGTATGCGTGATGATGGTTATCACTATCTGTACGACCTCTTCCCTACATTATGTTCATTGTGTAGCATTGAAATTCCCGATACCGTAGAGGGTATTGACTTCAGCGGTGTGTTCAGCAACAGCGGGTACGAACAGAGGCGGGAGATTTATGCAGCTTTCGGTGATAAGGTCAGGGCCATTAAGGACGAAAGATTCAAGCTCATTGAGTATCGATTCCAAAAGGTCGCTGTTACCCAGCTGTTTGATCTGAAAAATGATCCGCTTGAAACCTGCAATCTCGCGGATAATCCGGAATATGCAGACCACAGGGAACGTTTGACAAACAGGCTGATTGAAAATGGCAAAAAAGCGGAGGAAAGGAACCATAAAGCGGGTAAGATCTTCTGGAGCAGGTATTTCAAGGACCCGGACTTTGTTGAGCCTGAAGTTGTAAGTTGGATGGTTACCATGTACAAGCCTGATAAATGATCGAGACCCGTATCCAGCCCAGGTGAGTAAAGGGGTAATCCGCTTTTGCCGCCTGGGCGGATTTGGCTTTTTCTCAGAAGCGATTCGGACCTATGAACGTTTTTTGTTTTTCGGAAATACTTCCGAGCCGCGAAGAATGATTTGGGGCGTGACCTCAATGCGTTCGTGAGAGTCGTTCTTACGATGAAGCGGCTGTTTCATCCTTCGCAAAAGCAGTTTGGCTGCCATCACCCCAATATCATAATCCGGATCGGAAACAACCGTAATGCCGATGGAGTTGAGTCCGAAAGAAAAATCGTCGCCATATGAGATGAAAGCAATATCATCAGGAACTTTCAAACCGCATTTTTCAAAAGCTCTTAAGCAGCCTCTCGCAATGACGGTGTTCGCCGCAAATATGGCGGTTAGACGAGGATTGGACTTTATAAGGCCAAGGGCGTGTTTGTAGGCATTATCCTCATTAAAGTCGGAATAACAGATATATTCGTTCCTGATAGGTATGTTATGCCGCTTCAACGCCTCCGTGTAGGCAGCAAAACGATCGAAACTGGGCTTGAAAACCATTGGCCCGTTAATGATGCCGATATGCCGGTGTCCGTTTTCTATCAACAGGTTTATAGCATCGTATGTAGGACGGAATCCGTTGATTTTAATACTGTCAATTCTGGGGATATTGGTATTGCGTATCATTGTTACAACGGGTGTGGTTTCGTTGATTTCGGACAAAAAGTTTGTACAGTAGTTGTCCAATTCGCTGGAAGACACTACAATCAGACCACGAACAATGTTTTTCATCTTGTTGAGACATATGATATCCTTGTTGGGATTTTCACTGGTATCCGCGATTATCGGGGTAATATCTTCGGCTTCCATAACGCTGTTGATACCGCGCATGATACGATTAAACCAGGGGTAATTGTGGCAGGCGATTATAACCCCTATCATGGAAAATTTGCACAGGTTGCCTTGGCGGCTCCTGTATTTTTTCGGCTGATAATTCATTCGCTTTGCTATGCGCAAAATGGTCTCTTTTGTATCTCTGTTAATCCTGGAATTGGGCTTAAAAGCCCTGGAGACTGTTGCTACAGATACACCTGCAGCTTCTGCCACATCCTTTATGGTTGCCATTATCCCACCACCCAGCGTATTAAGGTATAACCATACCGATATGCTTATTATTTTAAAACATATTTTTTGCTGTTGCAAATAATGCAAACTAACTATCGGAACCTAATTTACTGTAAATCATGCGGTAAATAGCGATATGAAGAGCATAATGCTTGCAAAGATTTTTAAAGCAGCCATTATAAACCGACAGTACAAGCATTAGTGGGTGCAAACACATGTGTAAATGTTGTAATTGTATGTGTAAAATCGAACAATAACATAATGACAGGATATTGAGGTTTCGGCTATTATGTACATAAACACAAAACCTTTTACAGACAGGCTTTACAGTTGCATCTCTCATAAGCATTCAGTTCTATTGGTCAGAAATGTTACGTAAAGGAGAGACTGAAGTGAGTGAGAAACGTTACAACATAATCTTTTATTTTACTGATCAGCAGCGTGCAGACACCCTTGGGTGCTATGGACAGGAGCTTGATGTGTCGCCGGTACTGGATGAGCTTGCGAAAGACGGTGTCCTGTTTGAAAATGCATTCACGCCGCAACCGGTTTGCGGGCCGGCGAGAGCCTGCCTCCAGACTGGAAGATACCCGACGGAAACCGGTTGTTATGTAAATGGCATCGGTTTGGATTACGATGAGGTAACCATTGCCAAGGAACTGCGAAAGGCCGGATATGAGACTGCTTATGTTGGAAAATGGCATTTGGCGAGCGATTTCACGAAAGAAATCTATTACGAGACCTCGTATATACCGCTTGAAAGAATGGGCGGATACAGGGATTACGTTGTGGCATGCGATACAAATGAGCTTTGTTCACACGGATATGACGGATACCTCTATGATTGTGTGAACAATAAAAAAATGGAGTTTATCGGGTATCGTGTGGACTGTGTAACCGATTTTGCCGTTCACTACCTTCAGAATAAGAAAAGCGATAAGCCATTCTTTCTCATGCTGTCCCATTTGGAGCCTCACCATCAGAACGATCATGACAGATTCGAAGGTCCCGACGGTTCAAAGGAACGCTTCAAGGACTACAAGGTTCCGGAGGATCTGCTGCATGGAAAGTACGAAGGTGACTGGAAGGACAACTATCCAGACTATCTTGGGGCATGCAGAAGCCTTGATGATAATCTCGGGAAGCTCATCAGAACACTGAAGGAAAAGGGGCTTTACGAAGATACCATCATCATTTTCGCATCGGATCACGGCTGCCATTTCAGGACACAGGATGGCGAGTATAAACGCAACTTCTACGACAGCTGCCTCAGGGTACCGCTGGTCATTCACGGAGGCGAATTCAGGGGGGGAATACGCTGCAATAAGCTGGTAAGTCTTATCAACCTGCCTACAACCATACTGGAAATTGCCGGCGTCAAGCCTCCGGAATGCATGCGGTATCCTTCTTTACAGACCATCATGAAGGACGATAACCTGGGTCATTCGGTTTTCTACCAGATCAGTGAATCTTTCGTGGGAAGGGGAATCAGAACGCAAAAATGGAAATATGCCGTTCATGCCCCCCATGCGCAGGATTTGGGAGAGGTCAGCCACGAGTGGTCCCTGGAGGCATATTACAAAATGGTTGGTAAAGCCAAGAAAGACAGTGATACATATGAGGAACTGGGATTGTTTGATCTTGAAAATGATCCGTATGAGAAGCACAATTTAGTATCAGACCCGGCTTATAGACAAGTTCGTGAAGAACTGCGCAAGCTCCTGATTAGGCACATGCTGGAAGCAGGTGAGAAGGCTCCGGAAATCTATCCAGCGGGGACTGTGTCAGGATAAAAGTTAATTAAATAGCCGTTATGCAGCAAAAAGCTGCAACGAATATGGAATTGAAAGATATGGAGGGATTAGCTAGATGGATAAGAAAAGAATAGGCTCAATACTGCTTACAACCCTGCTGGTTTTGTCCCTGTTATTGACAGGTTGCGGGCAAAGCGCTGCACCGAACCAAAGTGATAATTCAGGACAGACAACGCCCGTTGCAAGTCCGGAACCCAGTGCGTCAGGCAACGATTCAGGAAATGCACCCGCAACTTCGGACAACACAAGCGAAGTACCCAAGCCCGAGGGCTATCCGTCCAAAACCATCCACTGGATAGTTCCTGCAGCGGCAGGCGCAGCCCTCGATCTGCCTACCAGAGCCCTGACGGACATTCTTGACCTGGGAAAAAGCATAGTGGTCGAGAATATTGCGGGAGGCTCACAGACAATCGGTACTGCTGAAGCGGTCAACAGGGGTCCCGATGGTTATACGCTGCTGACAATGGCGAATGCCTGCGGTATCACTCAACCCCTGATGAATCAATTGACTTATGATATATCGGATCTGCGGCCCATTGCCATGCTTGCACCCGTTGTTCAGTGTGTCGTTGCAGTCAGAGCCGATTCCCAAATCCAGGACGTTGACGACTGGCTTGAGCTTTTGAGTTCAGGAAAAGAGTACCATTACGGTGTAACCAATGCAGGCGGGTTCGGGCATATGGCCATTGCCTCTACCCTGAGCCAGCTGGGTTACTACGATGCCCAAAAAGGTGTTATGATCGTTTACAATGGCTCTGCTGAGAACATGACGGCCCTGCTTAGCGGGGAGGCCGATTTCATCATTGCCGATGCTCCTGATGCTCTTCCCAGGGTACAGTCGGGGGAGATACGGGCCATCGTCGTCCTGCATGATGAAAAATGCGCATTATTCCCCGATGCTCCAGTTATTAAGGATTACGGCGTTAAAAACATGTCCACATTTGTAGGTCTGAAATGGGTTGCTGTTCATTCGGATACGCCGGAGGAAATCGTTGCATGGCTCAAGCAGGAGATTAATAAGGCAATACAGAATGACAAATACCAGGAATACCTTGTGAAACAGGGCTTTGGCAACATTCGCGAGTATACGGAAGAGGAATTGGTGAATCTTTTGGATACTGCCAGGACGGACTATGCCAAGGTTATGAAGGATGTCGGTCTCATAGATTAAAACCGCTGACGGCATATGGCGTAAGTTGATGTGAGTCGGCCGATGCACGGTGTTTTGCACCGTGCATCGGGTTATAAAAAAAGCAGGTTTTCTCTTTGGTTTCGTCGTTTCACCTGAAAGCAATGCGGATTCTCAGTCATGGATGGCTGATTGTAAGAAGGGAGCGCTTATGGAAATCAAAAAAGTAAGACAGGACATTGTGGTGATGGCATTCATCATGATTGTCAGCGCCCTGTTTTATACTTATTTCATACCGAGCCAGATACGGCTGAGTTCGGCCTGGAGCGGCAACACGTCCTTTTCCAGCCGGACATTTCCCTATGTCCTGGCAGCGGGAATGTTCATCGTTTCAAGCATCGGCTTTCTGAAGGCTCTGATTTCCTATATTAAACTGAAAAAGACTGCCGAAACAGTAAAGACAAATGCACAGGAAAAGACAGGCCAAAAAATACTGGAAAAGGCCATGCCCTTTATTATTTATGCGCTAATAATAGTTTATATCATCTTGTTCAACAAGATAGGTTTTATTCTTTCAACGCTCATCTTGACGCCCCTTATGATGTTCCTGCTGCGATGCAGGAACTGGCGGTATTACCTGTATGTTTACGCGTTTGAGGCGGTCGTGTATGTGATATTTATAGCCGTGTTCAAGATACCATTACCATAAGGAGGGACGATGATGCTGCAAGAAATAGTGCAATCCATGCTGACACCAATCAACCTCATCATGATGAATATAGGTCTGGCAGCAGGGATAATCATAGGAGCGCTTCCCGGTCTGAACGTGATTTTTGCAATCGCGGTGCTTTTGCCGTTCACCTTTGATCTGGATTCGCTGGCAGGTATGTATCTTTTGCTGGGAGCCTACTGCGGCGCAACCTACGGAGGTTCGATATCCGCAATCCTGATCAATACGCCCGGAACGCCTTCCGCTTGCGCTACTATGTTTGACGGGTATCCCCTGGCGCAGAAAGGAAGGGCCGGGGATGCGCTCAGAGCTGCGCTGGTTGGCTCAACCTTCGGCGGGATACTGAGCTGCTTTGCATTGATGTTTTTTGCTCCGATGATCGCGAAAATCGCGCTAAAAATCACATCACCCGAATATTTTGCCCTTTGCGTTTTCGGCCTGACAGCAGTTATAGGCCTGTCAGAAAAAAATGTTATTAAGGGCCTGCTCATGGGTATGTTCGGGCTCTTCCTTTCAACGGTAGGCATCGATTCCCAGGAGGGTGTTCAGCGCTTTATGTTCGGAAATATGCAGCTTTTGGGCGGCTTCAAGGTGGCTGTCGTCATGCTTGGCGCATTTGCGCTGAGCGAGGTCATTTCCAAGAGCAGAGAAGTTTACCGTGGAGAGACCGGTAATGCGAACATTGCAAAATTCGGTAAATCGACCATAAAGCTGAAAGACATCCTCAAGTATTGGAAAACGATGATCAAATCCTCCCTGTTCGGAATCATCATCGGCGCCATACCCGGAACCGGCGGGGCCATCACCGCCATGTTCTCCTATAACGAAGCCAGGCGCAGTTCCAAGAACCCTGAAAAGTTCGGAAATGGATCCATAGAGGGTGTTCTCGCTCCGGAAACCGGAAACAATGCCGTTACAGGCGCAACGCTGATACCCCTTCTGACCCTGGGAATTCCGGGAGATGCTTGTGTAGCCGTATTGCTTGGCGCGTTGACCATGCAGGGCATAACACCTGGCATTTCGCTTTTTTCCAGCAACAGCATATGGGTTTATGCCATCATGGGAGGCTTGTTGCTGATCAATGTGTTTATGCTGCTCCAGGGACATCTCTTTATCCGCGGGTTCGTCAATATCATTAAGGTACCCGTTATCATCATGCTGCCCTGTATTGTCGTTTTATGCAGCGTCGGCTCCTTCGCCATTTCCAACGTCATGTTTGACGTGTTTGTCATGGCGGCCTTCGGTCTGATCGGCTATGCCGCGAAAAAACTGGATTTCCCCATCGCGCCTCTGCCCATCGGCCTTGTTTTGGGAAATCTCACCGAAACCAACCTGCGCAGATCTCTTATGATCTCCGGCGGTAATCCGTTGATATTCTTTACACGCCCGATATCCGCCGTTATTCTCGCGGTATCCTTCATTTCCCTGCTGATGCCCTACATCAGGAAAATGATCGACAAGAAAAAGGCAGCAAAGGCACAGGCACAAGTTTAATGTTTTTCATCATACTGCCTGTTTGAAGATGGCGTGTTTCGCAAAGGCTGTGAACTGCGGAGGTAACTGAACATGAAGAAAAACCTGTTAATCATTATGGCAGATCAGCTTAGGAAGGATTACCTGGGCTGTTATGGCAATGAGTATGTAAGGACACCCAATATAGATATGCTTGCTTCATGCGGTGTGCAGTTTGACAACTGTTTTGTCAACAATCCCATATGCATGCCCAATCGCATGTCCATATTCACCGGATTATATCCCCGAAGCCACGGCATGTGGACAAACGGACTGATGCTGCCCCATGAATTGCCCACCATTGCCCATCTGCTCAGGGATAACGGCTACAGAACATGCAGCATAGGAAAGATACATTTCTCACCTACGGACTGTGGCGAAAAAGCGCCCATGGTCAGCATGGAGGATCACAGGTACTGGCAGAAGGTGGGCGACAACATAGACTGGTATGGCCCATATTGGGGATTTGAACATGTGGAACTGACGGTAGGTCATGCGACGAAACCCATCGCCCATTATGGCAAGTGGTTCCATGAGCGCGGCGGCGCCGATGACATGGCGATAGCCAAAAAAATAGGGGAATTTGATTGCTGCCCTGTTACGACCATGCCCGAAAGCCTGCATGATTCCATATTTGTGGGCGAGCGCAGCGCAGACTATATCAGGAAACACGCGGGATCGGACAAGCCGTTCTTCCTGTTCGCAAGCTTTCCTGATCCCCATCATCCCTTTAATCCTCCATATGAAACTGCTATGAGGTACAAGGATGCCCCGGTGAAAATGCCCGTCAATGAGAAGGACACCCTGGAGACAAGGCCTACGCATTATAAACTTCACCAGCAAGGCTTGTGGCATCGGGCCGGCATTCTGCAGGAAACCGAGGACATGAGCGATGAGGAACGGGCAAGGGTCAGAAAGAATCTTGCCCAGATCAGCGAGTTCATGGACAAGGAAATATTGGATGGTTTAGGTCTTTTGACGCGCGGAGGCACCCCGGATAAGAAAGAAAAGACCGTGAGCGAACGGGAACGGAACCAGCGGATAAGGAATACCTACGCCATGGTTGACCTGATAGACCAGGGTGTAGGGCGGATTATTCAAGCCCTGAAGGAAACCGGTCAATGGGAAAATACCGTTATCGTGTTCACCGCAGACCACGGAGAACTGATGGGTGATCATGGACTATGGTTAAAAGGACCCTTCTTCTACGACGGGCTGATTAATGTACCGCTTATTGTTTATGATCCGGGAGCGAAACCTGCAAAAACTGGAGCATTGGCTTCATCCATTGATATTTTCCCGACCTGTTGTGAACTATTAGGCATTGAGATTCCCAGGGCCTGTGCCGGCACATCACTGGTTACGGCCCTCGGCGGCGGAAATCCACGAAAGGAATGCCTGATTGAATATCGTAACGGATACTTTGACAGTGATGTAAATACTATGGCTTACATAGATGAAAAGTATAAGTTCGTCCAGTACCAAACAGGAGAATGCGAACTGACCGACAGAATTAACGATCCCGAAGAGAACGTAAACCTGGCAGCGGATAAAAAGTATGCGGATTTGGTATCTCAATATCAAACCAAATTATTAATGATGATGCTGAACACCGGGGATCGTTTTCCTGATCAGATATCTCATGCATAAAAGAGCGGTTGACAAAGGGAGGTTATTCTATGAATGATGTCAAAACAATGAAAGCGCTGGTTGCGTACAGCGCCAGCGATTACAGGTATGAACCCGAATATCCGGTGCCGGAGTGCGGGGATGACGACATTTTGATTAAGACCGAAGGCTGCGGCATCTGTGCCGGGGATCTGAAATGCCAGCACGGCGCGGCCATGTTCTGGGGAGACGACGTTCAGCCTTCATGGGTGGAGCCCCCATTCATACCCGGCCATGAATTCATAGGCGTTATCGCATATGTGGGAAAAAACGTGAAGGGATACCAGGTTGGTGAGCGCATAGCCGTTGACCAGATAGCTCCCTGCCGCGAATGCCGTTTCTGCAACAGCGGCCAGTACTGGATGTGCCAGCCCCACAGGATCTACGGCTTCTTCAAGGATTACTGCGGCGGTATGGCCGAATATGTCCGCATACCCGTCAAAAACTCGGTAATCCATAAGGTTCCGAAGGAGATTCCGCTGGAATCGGCGCTGCTTATAGAGCCCTATGCCTGCTCAAAGCACTGCGTGGACCGGGCGCAGATTCAATCCGAGGACATTGTGGTACTGTCAGGAGCCGGTACGCTGGGTCTTGGCATGGTGACCTACGCGAGGATGCGCAACCCCAAAAAGCTTATCGTCCTGGATATGAAGGATGAGAGGCTTGAAAAGGCGAAGGAATTCGGCGCAGACATCGTCTGGAACCCATCGAAGGTAGATGTTGTGGCAGAGATCATGAAGCTGACCGATGGTTACGGATGCGATATCTATATTGAGGCTACAGGCCATCCGTCATCGGTTGTCCAGGGAATGAAGATGATACGCAAGCTTGGAAGGTTTGTGGAGTTCTCTGTGTTCTCGGAACCCACCCTGCTTGACTGGTCCATCATCGGCGACCGCAAGGAACTGGACGTTTTAGGTTCTCACCTGAGCCCGTATTGCTATCCATTTGTCATAGAGAATATAGCCAACGGCAAGCTCAAGACAAACGGCGTGGTCTCAAGAACCTTCCCCATTGAGGAATGGGAAACGGCATTTGAATATGCAACGGGAAAGTATGGTGATTTAAAAGTAGCAATTGTATTTGATGATTAATTGGAGTATCGCCGATGAAGAAATCAGAAATGCGATTTTATGCAGAATTCAATGATAAAATGATATTGCGCGACTACCTGGCGCTGGATAGAACTATCCTGGCAAATAAGCGAACGCTTCTTGCCTACTTCAGGACCTTCATTGGTCTTGTTGCTTCAGGTACCGGAATGATCAAGCTTGTAGCCACCCCTGTTATAACTGTTATCGGATATGTTTTTATCATTTTGGCGTTTCCCATAATGATAACAGGCATTATCGAGTTTCTGAGAGTAAGCAGGTCTTTATCGCGTATAGTGAAAACAGATGAATAGGGGTAGCGATGATTAAATCGGGGCAGCGGGTTATCCCTGCCCCTTCAAATTTAAAAAATTGGCTCAAGCCTATTCTTTGAGTCAGATGTTCATGCTTAAGCTTCTTATCTTACACTTCTGCCTTCAAACATCGGCCATCAGTTCATTCTTCCGGGAGTGCCTGGCCTTGGCATCCAGCCATTTGTCGGTCCTGAACCTGATATAGACTATCAAAGCCCTGACGGTCTGGTCCAGTACCAGGGCCACCCAGGCGCCCACAAGTCCCCAGTTGAATATGTTCACAAACACATAGGCCACGATCACCCGGAAGACCCATATGCCGAAAGCAGAAGCATAGAGCGGATACATGGTATCCCCGGCGCCCCTCAGGGCTCCTGAGATGGAAAGCTGTGTGGACTGGCCGGGCAATGCCAGCGCCAATATCTTGAGGACCATGCCGGCAAGCGCAACTACGTCAGCCTCATCGTTGTACAGCCTTGCCATGGGGTGCGAAAACAGCACGAAGCCCAATCCAACGAAAACCGCCACAGCCATCGCCATATGGTGGACCTCATTGGCGCACTTTTTTGCCCGCTCCCTGTCGTTGGCCCCCAGGCTCTGTCCCACAAGGGCGGTGGAGGCCACACCGAAGGCCATGCTGGGTGAGAAGGACAGGCCGGAGATATTCAGGCCGATCTGGTGGGCGGCAAAGTGCATTGTCCCAAGCCCTGAAACAGTCCGGGCAAACATCATGAGCCCGCTTTGGATTATAAACTGCTCCAGGGCGGAAGGAATGCCTATGCGCATAACAGTTTTGATCGCCTTATAGTCGAAACGGAACCTTCCTATCCTGTTAATACGTATTTTGGCTCTCCCGGAATAGACGATATAAAGCGCCGCGATACAGCCCACAAGCCTGGAAACAGAAGTGGATATGGCAGCGCCCGCGACTCCATACTTGGGGAATCCCAGCTTTCCGTAGATCAGCACATAGTTGCCGAAGACATTCAGGAGATTACTTCCGATATTGTAGTACATGGGGATCCTGGTCTGGCCGGCGCCCCTTAATGATGCAGTGACGCCCATGGATAAAGCCTGGAAGAGGAGACCTCCCGCGACGATCCGGAAGTATATGGTGGCATCCTGGATGGTATCCTCCTTTGCGCCCATGAATATGGCGATGTAAGGCGCCAGCAATATTCCCGCTATGCTCATTATGAGGCCAAGGAAAACATTCAGCACTATGATCTGGCGCGTAACATCGGATGCCCTTGATACCTTGCCCGCGCCTATGTTCCAGGCCACCAGCGTTGTGGTACCGACGTTTACGGCCGCAAATACCGAAAGGAGGAGCATAAACGGCTGGTTTGTAAGTCCAACAGCCGTGATTGCCGCCGAACTCAGCTGACCGACCATTATCATGTCCACCATGCCAAACAGGGTGGACAGGACCAACTCTATGAATGCAGGCCAGGTAATGGCTATAACCTCCCGCCTTATTTCCTGGCCGAAAAAGCTTTTTATCGAATTCTTTATGTTACCCGGATGAAGCGACAAAGCTGCTGGCCCCTTTCCTGCTCATTAACCCACAAGCCCTGTGGATGCAAAAATATAATCATAATTGATCAATTTCCGGAGATTCCCATAAAAACGGCTATACAAGCATTAAACGGAACGATGCGGGATCGTTCCGCTTCATGCAGGCTGATCTGTTGCCCGTAATAAACGTATTGAACCCTGAAATCTCTTTCAGGCTTCCAGGGTTACCGCCGATCCAAGCTTAAGCGTTTGCTTTTCCAGTTCCAGCACAATATTTGCGATCTCAATAATCTGCTGGGGTGACAGCCCGCTTCCCACAGCAAGTTGCGTATGGTACAGTATTCTCTCCAGGTCGTCATGAACGGACGAAATCCTGCTCTTGATCTGCCTCAGGGCTTCCGGAGAAATCCTCTCAACCATGGCCTCCTCAACAGAGATCACGGTATCCTTTGCAAGCGTGTATTCGATATTTCCGCTTACTACCGTGCAATCAAAGCCAAGGGCTTCCTTGACTGTTTTCGCAAAAGCCTCCTTGGCCTCCTCCTCGCCATGGACCAGGAAAACCTTTGCCGGCTTGTTCCGGAACCCCGAAATCCATTCCAGCAGGCCGTCCCTGTCGGCATGGCCCGAAAAACCTTCCAGGTTGTATATTTCTGCCTCTACATGGATCTTCTCGCCGAAGATGGTCACCGCTTCAGCGCCGTCGACAATGGACCGGCCAAGGGTTCCCACTGCCTGGTACCCTACGAAGACAATACTTGACCTGGGATTCCAGAGGTTGTGCTTCAGGTGGTGCTTTATCCTTCCAGCCTCGCACATCCCGCTGGACGAGATGATGATCTTGGGCTGCGGATCGGTGTTAAGCGCCACCGACTCCTCCACCGTCCTTGTAAACCTGAGGTTCCTGAAGTCCAGCGGATGGTCTCCCCTCAGGATATATTCCTTTGTTTCCTCGTCAAAGACCTGCGCGTTTCTCCGGAACACCTCGGTAGCCGACGTGGCCATGGGGCTGTCTATGTAAACCATTACATCGCGCAGTTCCCTTTGTATTTCCGAGTGTTCCTCATAAAAGCGGTTGAATTGATAGATCAGTTCCTGTGTCCTGCCAACGGCGAAAGAGGGTATTATGACATTGCCGCCCCTGCGTATGGTCTTCAGGACTATATCAACGAGCTTTTCTATGCTGTCGGAGTTCCTTTCGTGGATCCGGTTCCCATAGGTGCTTTCCATGATGACATAGTCTGCTTTCTTAATTATTTTCGGATCCCGCAGGATGGGACGGTTCCTGGAGCCCAGGTCCCCTGAATAGACCAGCTTGGAAACACCGTCCTCCTCGGTGATGAATACTTCAATGATGGCCGAGCCCAGAATATGCCCCGCGTCATTGAACACAACCTTTATATTGCCGTTGAGTTCGATAAGCTGATCGTAGAGGACAGGGGTTACAAGGCTCAGTGCGGCCTCGGTGTCCGCCATGGTATAAAGCGGCTCCACAAGCGGCCTTCCTGCGCGCTGGTTCTTCCTGTTTTTCCATTCTACCTCCCTTTCCTGGATGAAGGCGCTGTCCCTGAGCATTATGTTCAGCAGATCGGCTGTGGCATCGGTGCAGTATATCCTGCCCTTGAACCCCCGCTTCACGAGCAGGGGAAGCCTGCCCGAATGGTCAATATGGGCGTGGCTCAGCAGGACGAACTCAATCTCTTCGGGGTTAAAATCAAACTCCTCATAGTTGAGCCGGTCCATTTCATCGCTTCCCTGGAACATGCCGCAATCCAGCAGGAATTTGTGACCCTGGGTGGTGATCAGGTGGCAGGAACCTGTTACCGACGTGGTTGCGCCAAGAAACTTTATCTTCATGATCCGGATATCCTCCCGCAGATTTCATTGATGCACAGACTGTGAACAACTCCTGAAGTTTCGGGATAAAGCGACAGGAATGCCCATAAACATTATACCATATAAATTATTGTCGGAAGTCATGGTCCCGGGAAAACAGCCTATCCTTCCTGTATTTCTCCTGCCTTTTTAAGTGCCAGTTTTGATATTACGGGACCTGTCAGTTCGTAAATCAGGGTTGCGCAAAGGATGACCGCGCGGATTCTGCCTGCGTATTCCGGGACTACCTGGTCAGCCACAAGGGTAAGGCCGATGGCAACGCCTGCCTGGGGAACGAGGGTCCAGCCCAGGTATTTTCTAACCGCTTCGGGCGTCTTGCAGATAACGGCGCCAAGCCAGGCGCCGAAGAACTTCCCTATAACGCGCATGATGACATACACCGTTCCTAATATCCCTATGGCAGGAATGAGCGTTATGTCGAGGCGGGCGCCGGATAATACGAAAAAGAGCATGAAAATGGGCGGAGTCACATTGTCGGCAATCTTAAACACAGCGGAAGCTTCGTGCGATATGTTTACAAAAACCGCTCCCATAGCCATGCATGCCAGAAGTGACGAAGCCCCGGCATAATCGGCAATGGCCAGGGTGATAAACACGAATCCCACTACTGCGCATAACCGGTTGGATTCCTTCTTGAAGAAGCGAAGCGGTATGAGCAGAAGAACCGCGGACACGGCGCCGATTACGAGGGAAAGGATAAGGGTTATAAACGGGTCCAGTATGGTCATCAGAACGTTGTCGCTGTTCCCGTTGAGCGATTTGGCAACTGCCACGGCAAAACCAAAGGCGATCAGAGCTACCGCATCGTCCAGGGCAACCACGTTCAGGAGGGTTTTTGTTACCGGACCATGGGCCCTGTATTGGCGGATCACCATGATGGTGGCTGCAGGGGCTGTAGCCGAGGCAATGGCGCCTAATATAACGGACAATGAAGGATCAAAGCCAAGGACAAGGAGTGCCGCTGCAACAAAGACTATGGCAAACAGGCCTTCCAGTATTGCGATTATGACAGAGGCCTTTCCAACCTCCCTGAAATATGAAAGCTCAAATTCGGCGCCTATGGACAGGGCTATAAACCCAAGTGCCATTTCGGATATAACGTTGATTTCGTTCGTGGTTTCATTGTTTAATATCCCAAGGACGTAAGGCCCTATGACAAGACCAGCTACAAGATAACCCGTGACATTGGGCAGTCCAACAAGCTTTGCAAGCCTTCCGGCAAGAAGCCCGCACAGCAGCATCAATCCCACATGAAAAAGGATGCTCATTTATAAAGCCCCTTTCCTTCTGCAAAATCCAGTGGAACAGTGAACATGATCCCTGTATCCGGCCTTGAGAAATCACCGACTACTTCCTTTGTCAGGCTTATGATCTTCTCCTGCTGGTCATTGCGTATTACGGTCAGAATGGTTTTGCTTTTCCTGTTTTCGCTGCCGTTCAGGTACTTGCGTATATAGCCGAATAATGGGATCTCCTCCTCATAGTGGTCAGAGCCGGCCAGTTCCCGGGCCATGCCCGTGCTGTCTATTATGGTTGCGCCGCAGATCCCTTCCCGTGCATAGGTCAGCATAAGGTCGTTGAGTTTTTCGGTGCGGTTGAGTATCAATACGAAAAGCTTCATGCGTTATCCCTCCAATCCATAATTGGGCGTAAAAAAAGCTCTCATGCCAAATGTCATAAGGCCTGTGCAATAAAACCGTCGTACCCGTACAATTCTCGGTGTGCTTTTCAGTACTATTTAAGCATAGCACATCCACCCGGAAAAAATATGACAATACAGCACAAATTTGCTGACCGCAGTGTATCCAACATTGTCACCTTCAATAAAACCACACCGTGTTTTGGTTGTTTTGCACAGCAGGAGTCCGGATTGGCAAGGCAATATTCAAAGTCCGCTTCCGATAAGCCAAAACCTGCCCTAAATTCGTCTGAACATAACATAATGTTGTTATATTCTACAGGAATAATGATCGGATGACTGTCATAAAATTGCGCGTTTATATCAGCCGGTATATAAAAAGGCTGGGTTTCCGGCATGCAGGCAAGGTTGTTATTATGAATATAAGAATTATTACAGGGACGCAGGCAAATTGATAAGGATATATCCTGTTAAATACGAACTATTAATGGTATTATAAGGTCAGACAATGCAACAGAAAGGGTGATTCTATGAATTCCTTTACATTTTATTCACCTACCAGAGTGATCTTCGGGAAGGACGCGGAACTCAATGCCGCCAGGGAGATCAAAGCATGCGGCGGAACCAAAGTCATGGTTGTATATGGCGGCGGAAGCGTTGTAAAAAGCGGCCTCCTTGACAAGATAACCAGGCAGTTGGATGATGAGGGAATCCCATATATAACACTGGGGGGCGTAAAGCCCAATCCCGTGGTGTCGTTGGCAAGGGAAGGTGTCAGACAGGCGATAGAGAACGGGGTGGACTTTGTTCTTGCAGTAGGCGGCGGCAGCGTGATCGACACTGCCAAGGCCATAGCCCACGGCACTGCCAACCCGGGAATCGATATCTGGTCGTTCTGGGCCAGGGAAGTTGTCCTTGAGAAGAGCCTCCCGGTGGGAGTTGTGCTGACGCTTTCAGCGGCGGGGAGCGAAATGAGCAACTCGGCAGTGTTAACCAACGAGGAGGCGAGGGCAAAAAGAGGACTCACCACTGATCTCAATCGTCCCAGGTTTGCCCTTTTGAATCCCGAACTCACCTACACCCTGCCCAAGTATCAGATTATGTGCGGTATAGTGGATATCATGATGCATACCCTGGATCGCTTTTTCACAAGCGTTCTGGGCAATGAACTCACCGACGAAATAGCGGCAGGCCTCCTTAGGGTGATGATAAAAAACGGCCCCGTCGCGCTTGAGAATCCCTCGGACTATCATGCCATGAGCGAGATGATGTGGTGCGGAAGCCTTTCCCACAATGGGCTCACCGGCCTTGGCGGAGTCCAGGATTTTGCCACGCATCAACTGGGCCATGAGCTGAGCGCCATGTTTGATGTTGCCCACGGCGCGAGCCTCTCCACCATGTGGGGTTCGTGGGCGAAATACTGCTTCCCGAAAAATCCTGAGAGATTTGCCCAATATGGACGGATGGTATGGGGGATAACCGAAGGAAGCGCCGAGGAGATCGGCATGGCCGCCATCGACAGGACGGTAGCCTTCTTTGCCTCGATCGGGGCTCCCACATGCTTTACCGAACTGGGCATAGGTGTTCAGCCTGAAAGCGTTATAGGCGAGCTTTCCGACCGCTGTGTGTTCTTCGGAAAACGCACTATCGGCAACTTCAGGGTTTTGGACCGTGATGATGTCTATAAGATCTATACCATGGCCAACAGGTAGGTCCGGGCGGAAAGAGGAATACCGCTTGCCGTGACGCCTGGCATGATGCCCAGGATTTCAGGGCTTTACATCCTTAAATATCAGCAACGATTGCAGCAATCCCCTGCCATATGCTTCCGGCAGGGGATTTGTATAAAAAAGTATGTATAATACTTTATAAACCTCTGTTCACCGGGCTTATATATGCTATAATCCTTATTGTGCAAAAACCTCAAGCAAAAGGACGGGTTTGGGATATGAACGAAACGATGATCAGGGATATTGCAGCCAGGATAAAGGGCTTAAGGCTGCTTGCCGGGCTAACACCCGAGGAGGTCGCGAAGGTCGTCAATGTGACCCCCGAGGTCTACAAGCGTTATGAGAGCGGCGAGGACGATATACCCGTCAGCCTTCTCCACGAGATATCCGAATTCTACAAGGTGGATATGACAGAGATACTCACCGGGATCTCGCCCAAGCTGCGGGATGTATGCCTGGTGAAGAAAGGTGAGGGCCTCAGCGTTGAACGTTACGACCAGTATGAGTTTGAGAGCCTGGCCTACAAGTACGCCGGGCGCAAGATAGAACCCCTCCTGGTAACGCTCAGGCCGGAGCAGAATCCCGAGCTGGTTTCCCACAAGGGCCAGGAGTTCAACTACTGCCTTGAGGGGCGTATGAAGGTTATCATCGGAAACGAAGAGTACATCCTGGAGCCTGGGGATTCCCTGTATTTTAACCCGATAAAGCCTCACAAGATGGTGTCGATGGACGGCAAAACCGCCAGATACCTGACGGTCATCCTGCTATAGAAACTACACACAGCCAAAGAAGGAGAAATATCATGAATCTTGCTTATCGCTACCTGGAGAAAGAAAACTTCGACAGCTATGATGATTTCTGCCGTGGGCTTAAAATCAAGGTTCCGGACTCTTTCAACTTCGCTTACGATATAATCGACGAATACGCGCGCCTGGAACCGGAGCGGAAGGCGCTGGTATGGTGCGACGACCACGGAGATGAGAAAACCTTTACCTTTCTCGACCTTAGAAGGTGGTCCTCAAAAACCGCAAATTACCTTAAATCCCTTGGAATTAAAAAAGGCGACCGTGTAATGCTCATTTTAAGGCGCCGCTACGAATTCTATTTCTTTGCGTTCGCCCTTTGCAGGATCGGCGCTGTCTATATCCCCTGCACCCATCAGCTCAAGGAAAAGGATATCGTATACCGTGCAAATGCCGCGGGCGCAAAGATGATTGTCGCTTATCCCTCCGACGGCGTGATCGACAGTGTGGAGCAAGCCCTGGACAAGAGCCCTTCCGTAGAAAAGCTCGTTATGGTAGGCGGCAAGCGAAACGGCTGGCTTTGCTATGATGAGGATATCAGGAGCTTTCCGGAAGAGTTTCCAAGGCCGGAAGGGGATGAGGCCCCGAAAAACGATGACCTTATGATCATCTACTTTACCTCGGGCACAACCAGTATGCCGAAGATGGCATGCCATGACTATACCTATCCGCTGGGCCATATCGTAACGGCGAAGTACTGGCAGAGGGTTGTTGATTACGGGCTCCACCTTACAGTGTCGGATTCGGGCTGGGCCAAGTTCGGCTGGGGTAAGATCTACGGGCAATGGATATGCGGCGCCGTACAGTTCGTATATGACATGGACAAGTTCGTTCCCGAAAGGCTGCTGGAGGTCATGGAGAAATACAAATTGTCCACCTTCTGCGCGCCTCCCACCATATACCGTTTCCTGATCCATCATGACCTCGAAAAGTATGACCTCTCCTCGCTGGTGCACTGCTCAACGGCAGGCGAGCCACTAAACCCCCAGGTTTTCAATACATGGGAGAAGATAACCGGGCTCAAGATATATAACGGTTTTGGCCAGTCGGAAACCACCGTTCTCGTGGCAAACTGGGAGTGGCTGGATATCCATCCCGGTTCCATGGGCATGCCCAACCCTGCATACAATATTGATATTGTAGACGAGGAGGGGAACCCTGTCCCTGCAGGAGTGGAAGGCGAACTGGTCATAAGGGATGTGGACACCAACAAACCCGTGGGTCTGTTTCGCGGGTACTACAGGGATGAGGAAGCCACACGGAAGGTCTGGCATGACAACACCTACCACACCGGTGACGTTGTATACAGGGACGAATATGGGCTTTTATGGTTTGTGGGGCGCAACGACGATGTCATCAAGGCATCGGGCTACCGCATAAGCCCGTTCGAGGTGGAAAGCGCGCTGATTGAACATCCGGCGGTACTGGAATGCGCCGTTACAGGCGCGCCGGACCCGATCCGCGGCACCGTGGTCAAGGCGACAGTCGTGCTGGCCAGGGGATACAAGCCATCCGAAGAGCTTAAAAAGGAAATCCAGGATTATGTTAAGAACGTTACCGCGCCCTATAAATACCCGCGGATTATAGATTTCGTGGATGAATTGCCCAAGACCATCAGCGGCAAGATAAAAAGGGCGTATATCCGGAAGGCTGACCATGGGGAAACTGTTGAAGAATAATTAAAAAGCCGCCTGCAAAGGCGGCTTTATATTATACCGGTTCATGCAAAACCCGCAGGGGTCGATTTATCCACAGTTCCCGCATCTGACCGGTGCAGATTTACTCCTCCATCCTGGTGTCAGGATATTTTATAAATACTGCCGTCGTTAAACAGGCCGCAGGATGCCCGCAGGAACCATATTGCAGGGACAGGCATAGCATGTAATGACAGATGGAAGAATAGGAGGCTTGTCCATGGATTATAATACCGCCCGGGATCTCTGCAAGCGAAACTGTTATCGCGTATGGCCGGCGGAATGCGAACAAAAGCCCAAACCCAAACCCCCGGCACAGACCCATACCCATGAGTTCCTGGCTTCAACCGAGCTTGCGCTCCAGGGTGATTTAAGGCACAACCACAGGTTTGCCGGGGTGACCGGCGAAGCGATACCCGCAGGCAAGAACCATATACACAGATTGAGGGTGAATACCACCTTTAATATCGGGCACTTTCACCAGGTAATACTTGAAACCGGACCGGGAGTGACGGTAAACCCCCACGCGCCCCCTGAGGAGCGGGTGCATATTCATTTCGTGGAAGGTGAAACCACTGTGAACGGCCCCGTTCTCCATGACCATGATGTGGATTTCGCAGCCCTTATCGCTCCCAATCCGCCGACGATGTAGCCCCTTGCACTTGCCGCTGTAAGGCCCCCGGATTCCGGAGGTCTTTATTTTTTACTTTTTATTGTGAAAGATATGGCAGCGGGACATGTAACCAAATATGTCGTCTGGTGTATAATATACAGGAGCAGGGAAGGAGCGTGGATGTTTATGGGCGAAAACCGAAGGGCCCTCGTGCTGGGTATGGCCAGGAGCGGCTATGAGGCCGCGAAGCTCCTGGCGAAGAAGGGCTTCAGCGTTGTCATAAACGATGCAAAAACAGGACAGAACGCCGACCAGGTAAAAGAGCTTGAAGCGCTTGGGGTGGAAGTAATACTCGGAAGCCATCCCGAGGACCTTCTTGACAGGCCCTTCGATATGATGGTCAAAAACCCGGGAATACCCAATAATCATCCCTATGTGGAAAAAGCGATAAAGCTCAATGTTCCTGTTATAAATGAAATGGAGCTTGCCTTCCGCTATTTTCCCGATGGCGTAACAATTATAGGGGTTACCGGCACAAACGGCAAGACTACCACGACCACCCTGATATACGAGATGCTTAGAAAGGCTTCAAAACCCGCATATCTGATGGGCAACATCGGCTTTCCCGTCTGTTCCTTCGTTTCCCGGCTGAAGGATGGGGATATTGCCGTAATGGAAGTGTCTGACCACCAGCTTTGCAACGTGATCGAGTTCAAGACCCATATTTCGGTTATGACCAACCTGTCCGAGGCCCATATCGATTTCCATGGCTCATATGAAGCGTACAAGGCCGTGAAGAAGCGGATTTTCAACCACCACACCGATAAGGATATTGCCGTGCTCAACCTAAATGACGGTGAAGTCCTGGATCTTGCCAGCGACATCAAATCGATAAAAAGGTATTTCTCATCGGGCCTTATGAACGAGCCCGGATGCTGCATCATAGACCAGTCTATCTATTACGGCAGCGAAAAGATCATGCCCCTGAAAGATGTTAAGATCAAGGGAAGGCATAACTATGAAAATGCGATGGCAGCCATCGCCGCCGTCAAGGAACTGGGTGTGGGGAATGAACCCATTGTGGATGTGCTTATGAACTTCGGCGGTGTGGAACACCGGCTGGAATATGTGAGGACCATCAACCAGGTGGATTTCTACAACGATTCCAAGTCAACCAATGTCAAGTCAACCCAGATAGCCCTCTCCTCATTCGACAGGCCCACCATACTCCTGTTGGGCGGCCTGGACAGGGGCCACAGCTTTGACGGGCTCAAGGAATACCTTGGATGGGTTAAGCTCATCGTGGCTTTTGGCGAAACAAAAGAGCGGATAGGGCAATTCGCGTCGGAGCAGGGCATTCCATGCGCGGTTGTGGACACCCTCGATGACGCGGTGACAAGAGCCTACGATTCCTCAAGCCCCGGCGACATCGTGCTCCTGAGCCCGGCCTGCGCTTCCTGGGACCAGTACGAGAGCTTCGAGATACGCGGCAACCGGTTCAAGGAGTGCGTCAATGCATTGTAAATGCCTGCCCCGGGGTGTAATTCAGGAGCGTTATGGCCTGAGCAGCCGGTTATACTTTTCCAGTACCGCGGGATCCTCTATGGGCGCCCCGGACCTGAAGAAAAGGATGCGGCCTTTCTCTGATGCATTGTTCAGCAGGTTTTTCGACTTCAGGACATCATAAAGATGGTTGACGGTACCCCGGTTTCCGTCGATGATATCTATACTGTCGGGCAGCATCCGGGACAATACCTGGCGGAAAAACGGAAAATGGGTGCATCCCAGGACAATGGTTCCATAGCAGTTTATCCTGTCCCAGGGGAGAAGCTCCCTCAGATAGTCCTCAACCTCGGGCCCGTCGAAAACAAATCTTTCCGCAAGTTCCACCAGTTTCGGTGCGGGGAGCATATCCACTATATGTTCGGTATCCACCCTTGCTACCAGGTCCTGGAACTTAACTTCCCTCAGGGTCAGGGCGGTAGACAGGACAAGGACTCGTTTGCCTCCGTTCAGGCTTTTTGCCACGGCGGGTTTAACCGCTGGTTCCATTCCTATGATGGGAATATCATATTTTCTGCGCAGGTCTTCCACGGACGCGCTGGTAGCGGCATTGCACGCGATGACCAGCGCTTTCATACTATGGGACATCAGGAACTCTACAGCCCTGAAGGCAAGGCCCTTTACTTCCTCTTTGGTTTTTGTGCCATATGGCGTATTATCGGTATCGGCATAGTAGAGGTAATTCTCATTCGGCAAAAGGGCCAGGGCTTCGCGGAGCACCGTTAACCCTCCGATACCGGAATCAAAGAACCCGATGTTCATACGCACCCTCTTCATCCGTATCTGTAATCGCCGGCTGCAATAATCCGCCGGCCTCTTAATTTTACCATAACGGGTATAAAACTAATACCAGCTTAAAATATCTATTTCCCGAAGAAGCGAATACGGTTTTCGGGCTTCAATTCGGTTAATCCTGTGATTGCGCATTGGAAGCGTGTTATGGTTGCCAGGTCATAAAAGTTATGAAAATAATTTTAAATATGTATTGTAATCATTACAATTTTGGTTTATACTATACTTAACCCGAAAAGAATACACGAAACGAGGTGTTTGTGCTATGATAGAAACGAAGAGAATGCATGTCCAGGAAAAAAACCATAATAATGAAGCTGCGGTAAATTTGATTCCCGACTGCGACCAAAGCTGCTGTTCACCCGAGTTCACCGAAGGCTGTATCGAATGCAACCCGGCCGACAGCTGACCGAAAACCGGGGTTTAACGCATGGTTTCATATGCCATACTAAATGCCGGACAGGTTTGAGATGAAACCTCGGCCGGCATCGGGTATCAGGCATGATAATACAGACTGATCCTATCATTCATTATTTGGAGGTGAAACCATGGCAGTTTTTGGACACCCGTTCCAGGCAAATGTTGAAAGAAAAATGACAAAGGAGGAGCTCATCCAGGCAATAAGGCTTGACATTGCCGGAGAGCTTGAAGCCATCTATATCTACGATGCCCACGTCCAGGCTACCGACAATGAGATTGCAAAAAAGGTTATCGCGGATATCCGTGATGAGGAGAAAGCCCATGTGGGAGAACTGATGGCGCTGCTCAGGGCGCTCGACCCGGAAGAGGCCAGGCATTTTGCGGAAGGAGAGGAAGAGGTCCGCGAGATGCTTGCTGAACTCGGGATCAAGGGATAACCGACCAGCAGAAGCCGCATATCCGGAACAGGCCGGGCTGTGCCACATGTTCCGGATGACAGAAAGCGTACTGCTCCGCGCCGGGCCCAGCCAGGCAACAGCTGTGTTTGAATAAGGACCGGAGCGGTTTTGGCAATAAATTTGACCCGGGGAGGTCAGGGAAAAAGGGGAGGTTAATTATGTCTGAGGTTGAATTCTATCGCTGTGGAGAATGCGGGAACATTGTAGCTCTTGTCAATAAAGGCGGCGGCGCCCTGGTATGCTGCGGCCAGGAAATGACCAGGCTCGTTCCCAACACTGTGGATGCTTCCAAAGAGAAGCATGTTCCCTATGTCACAAAGGAGGATGGAAAGATCAGGGTAGCCGTCGGCTCCACGCTCCATCCAATGATGCCGGAGCACTACATCCAATGGATCGCGCTTGCTGCCGGCGACAGGCTGGAATTCAGGTACCTTAAGCCCGGGGAAGAGCCGGTTGCCGAGTTTGGCGGGGCTGAATCCGGAACCGTCTATGAATACTGCAATCTGCACGGGCTTTGGAAGGCTGATTTTTAAAGATGTCATTGCGGACGGAACGCAATGGAACGCGGCAATCTCTTATTGAGGCAACAATGGTATATAGAATTTCAAGGAGGTATAGAGAATGTCTGTAAAAAACGCTATGACTGCTGATTTTCTGCGCTCGGCCTATGGTGGAGAGAGCATGGCCCACATGCGCTACCTCATCTGGGGAAAAATGGCCGAAAAAGAAGGTTTTTCGAACATTGGCAGGCTGTTTGAGGCGATAGCCTATGCCGAACAGGTTCACGCCGGCAACCATTTCAAGGAAATCGGAGGCGGAATCGCCGACGCGACAGTAACCGCGGGCGCTGTTTTTGGTCCCTGCAAGACCGTGGATAACCTGCAGGGTGCAATTAATGGCGAACTCCACGAGGTTGAACAGATGTATCCGGTTTATCTGAATGCCGCCGAATTCCAGAACGAGGCAGGCGCAAAGCGCTCATTCCATTTCGCGCTGGAAGCCGAAAAGATCCATGCGGACCTGTTCAAGCAGGCGCAGGATGCGGCAAAGGCAGGAAAGGACATGGAATTCGAGAAGGTATACGTCTGTCCCGTATGCGGTCATACAATCCTTAATAATGCGCCGGACAACTGCCCGGTTTGCGGCGCCAAGAAGGATATGTATAAAGCGTTCTAAGCAATGTTACGGTGAAGGGAAACGCCCGGCTGACTGGCCGGGCGTTTCCCGTTAGAGGGTCTATAGGGTAATGGCTTAATAATTCGGATCTTACAGACTCGGCAAAGAGAATTCGATTTCCGTGGTAAACTGGCTTTCGTCAAGCTTATCCCCGTAGTCGGGTTCCTGGATTGCCAGGATTGTTATGACTGCCTTATACTTTCCGGGTCCGACCTTTTCGCCGTCCTTGTTTGTCATATCCCATTCATCCTGCCATTTCAGGGATTCCCCCGGGTTTATGGTTCTGGTAATAAGAGCCAACGTGAAGAACTTGCCGTCGGAATACCTGTATACTTCGTTTCCATCTTCGTCGGTGATGGTGATCTCAAACTGCTGGCCTGATGAGAAGGTCAATTCCGTGGGCCGGGTATAATGGCTGAACAGCTCGAAGTCGAATACCACCTTGTCCTCTTTTATCTCATAATTGGCCCTCGTTTCGTACCTTCCCGCCATTATGGGCTGGGGAGCAGATGCCGTTGTCTGTTCAATTGCCATGATGGTCCGGCTTACCAGTGTGGCCAGCTCGCCATAGGTGGTCCGGGCCTTGGGGTCAAAGATGCCATTGCCCCTGCCGCGGGCGATCTCCTGCAGGTAAGCTACATAGACGCCATGGGCATACTTGCTGTCCATTTGGTCTGTATCAACATAGGGCGCAATTTGGATGATAAATATATCATCCAGGCTATTGCCGGTCTTCCAGGCCCATATCCGCGCGGATTCGTATACAACAGCCTCTCTTGCGTTGGAATCCGGCGCCCCGTCATATGTTTCATCAATTGCAATTTGTACGAGCTTCGTGAAATCCTCAACGGTAATGTATGAGTCAAGGTCCTTATCCTTGAAGACCGAACTGATATCCCATTTTCCTGCCAGATAGTCCACGTAGATCTGTGACCAGTGACCCGCTTTTACCGGCATTATGAGAATGGGATCATCGCTCTTCGCGAAAGCCGCTAAGGGCATTGATATCAGCATGGCAAGCGCTATTATAAGCGAAAGTATGGTTTTTTTCATGTAATGCACCTCCGGTGTTTTTGGTTGTTTCATCCTATTAGACGCGACAGGATAATTGTGGTTCATAAATCAACCGGAATCGTTTCCTGTTTGCTTTTGGTCCCTAAAAGATAGAAATGTGCTTAAACATCGGCAACGGTTGGTAGAAAAATCATATACGTCTCCTTGATAGGGTCATACACCCACCCAATAAATATCATAAAGGAGATCCGTCTTATGAGAAAAGGCGCGTTTTATACCAACGAGTACCCTAACCTGTTTGCCGAACTGGGCATCCCCGAGGAGCAGATCGAAAGGAAGATCAACGATACTTTCAACACCATGTTCTTTGACCCGGTGGAGCGCATCTATTTTGAAATGGGCGACGATATGGGGTATATGCTTGATACGGGCAATCTCGATGCCCGCACCGAGGGCATGAGCTATGGCATGATGATGGCTGTCCAGATGGACAGGAAGGATATCTTCGACCGCTTATGGCTTTTTTCTAAGACCTTTATGTACCTTAACGAGGGAAAGCACCAGGGATACTTTGCCTGGTCGGTTTCGCCGGAAGGTGTGAAAAACGCCTGGGGACCCGCTCCGGATGGCGAGGAGTATTATGCCATGGCCCTCTTTTTCGCCAGCGCCAGGTGGGGCGACGGGGATCCGCCATTTGATTACAGTGTCCAGGCAAGGGATATCCTCCGTCATTGCATTCATCAGGATGAGATGGTGCCCGGCGGTATGACCATGTGGAACCGTGCCAATTACCTTATCAAATTCATCCCTGAGAGGGACGACACCGATGCCTCGTACCATCTGCCCCATTTTTACGAACTGTTTGCCCTGTTAGCTGATCCGGAGGACCGGGAGTTCTGGAAAAAAGCCGCGGAAGCAAGCCGAAGATACCTGTACCTTGCTTGCCACAAGGAAACGGGGATGGCGCCCGAAAGGGGCGAATTTGACGGTTCTCCCATTGCCAACCCAGAAAGAGCGCAGTTCTACTCGGATTCCTACAGGGTAGCCATGAACATAGGTCTGGATGCGGCATGGTTCAACAGGGACGAGAGCCTGGGCGAAATTGTGGACAGGCTCCAGGCATGGTTCAGCGAGAACACAAAGCTCGGGGAGTACAAGTCTTACTGGATAAACGGAGAAGCCCTGGACAAACCCGCCCTGCACCCCTATGCCATTATAGCCACCAATGCCGCGGGCTCCCTTGCCGCGAAGGGCAAATACCGCATGGACTGGGTAAGGCATTTCTGGGAACTTCCCTTGCGGAAGGGCGACAGAAGGTATTATGACAACTGCCTGTATTTCTTCAGCCTGCTCATGCTGGCAGGAAGGTACAGGATATATCTTCCCGGGTAAGAAAGGAGTCATTATGATAGGGATAAGCAAATACGAATTCAATAATCCACGGTTCCAGAACATCCTGTCCAGGCGGCAGGGAATGCCCCCGGAGGTTGTCGGCACTGTTTCCCGCATCATCGATGATGTCAGGGAAAACGGCGACAAGGCGCTCCGTGAATATATGAAAAAGTATGACGGGGTAGATATCGATGAAATTGGACTGATGGCTACCGAGGAAGAATTTGAAGAGGCCAAAAGGAACATGCCGCCGGAGTTCGTGGAAGCAGTCAGAAAGGCCTGCAGGAACCTTTTCAGGTTCCACAGGGAGCAGATCCCGTCGGGGTTCAGTTTGTCCGATGATGATGGAGTAGTATTGGAACGGAAATATGTTCCGCTAAGCAGAATTGCCGTTACCGTACCCGGGAATATGGCTCCGCTGTTTTCAACGCTGTATATGAACCTGGTCCCTGCCATTGTTGCGGGAGTGCCCGAGATATATATCATTACCAAGCCCGGCAAAGACGGAAGAATAAATGATTACATACTGTTTGTGGCGGACTGTCTCAATGTAAGGAATGTATACAAGATATCCGGGGCGCAGGGGATAGCGGCGGTGGCCTTTGGCACCGATTCGGTCAAAAAGGTGGATGCGGTTGTAGGACCGGGAAATATTTATACTCAAACGGCCAAAAAGCTTTTGTTCGGTTCTGTCAGGATAGACTCCATAGCGGGCCCTTCTGAGATTGCCATAATAGCCGATGAAAAAGCAAATCCGAGGTATGTTGCCGCGGACCTGCTGTCCCAGGCGGAGCACGGGACAGGGTATGAGGCCTGCACGGCGTTCTGCCTGTCCTTTGATCAGGCCGAATCCATAAAAAGAGAACTTGTTTTCCTTATGGAAAAGTATTCGCTGGGAAATACCGAAAAAGCGCTGAAAAACTACGGGGATATCTTTGTCGTCGATTCGCTTGATACCGCAATCGAAGCGGTCAACATGATAGCCCCTGAGCATGTTGAGGTCCTGGTAAGCGAGCCGGAGCATGTGGTTGATAGGATAAGGAATGCCGGCGCCATCTTTGTTGGCGCGTTCAGCCCGGAACCTGTAGGGGATTACTTCTGCGGAACAAACCATGTGCTTCCCACCTGCGGGACTGCGAGGTTTTCCTCCGGGCTGTCGGTGCTGGATTTTATGAGAGGGTACAGCATTATTAATTACACCCGGGAAGCACTGGTGAAAAATGCGCATCATATCAGTGAACTGGCCAAAACCGAGGGGATGCGGGCACACCAGCTTGCGGTGGACGTCCGCACAGAATCCTGAGTATTATGAATTATATAAACAGCAAAACCGCCTGTTCTGAAAACAGGCGGTTTTTGATTGGTTGCGGAGGCGGGATTTGAACCACACGACCTTCGGGTTATGAGCCCGACGAGCTACCTGACTGCTCCACTCCGCGATGTCAAATATGCGCACCCAATTGGTGCCCTATTAGTATAGCACGGACATAATGCAATTTCAACCCCTTATTGCCCATTGCCTGTATTTCACAGTATCCCTTGAATTGCATAAGTAAATTCAGCATTGGAAGCCGTAAAGCGTTGAATTTAATCATGCAATTCAACATGTAGAAATTGGTCATGCAAACCTCTCTATGGTCACCCATGCTCCTGGCAGGCCAGACAGTCATGCTCCCAGCATCTCTTCTATGAGCGCATGGAAGGCTGTCTGCACAAGCATCGGTCCTGGTGCATATATTGATAAAGGACGGCATTATCGGAACCGGGATGTCCTGGTCCGGTTCTATTAAGGTACTTGAAGCTCATCACAACAGGATACTAACCAGGCGACAGACAGGTCCGCATGGCCAAAGGCCTCAAGATCAGGCTGGAAGGCCGCAATTATAGCAACAGCAGTTCCATTCCGGCATGGACTCACGTCAATGGGCAACCAGAGCAGAATCCCCCCTGGCATTGGTAATTGTTACCTTGTATTGCTTATGAAATGCGCAACTGATATAATAGAATCCAATAAATAGAAGCGTTGCGCATAGTAACAGGCAATATATTGCAGTGACGGTAACCATACAGAGATATAGATTTAAGGCTGAATCTCCACAGGAGTACGGAGGAACCAATTATAACGGGGCTAATCCCTGAGAGGTAGGGTTCCCTATTTTACCGAGCCCGTCAGCTAACTCCGGAAGCCTAAAATAGGAGGATAATCATGCAATCAGGCAAGAACTCGCATATATATACCTGGGGGACTATTGTCCTTCTTTTTGCCCTTACTGTCGGCGTATTGTTTTATTCCGGCTTAACCGGACCAACCCAACAGCAAACGATTAATATATCCAGCGAAGAATCTGCCGTCCCCCTTTCCACTGACCTGTCTGTTTATTCACTCCCATGCAAATACATCTCAGCAACATATCGGGAACTGGAATTCCAGGCCAAGTCAGAAGAAATAATTGCCCTTTACTCAACACAGTATGACCTTTCAGCCTATGGCGCCGAAGCGGCAGCCGATGCGGATGCCCCATTAATGATGACTGCTTCCATTGCCCGGGGCATGGTTGAAGAATCGCGCAGCGAGGGCAAAGCCGCGGCATCCATGGAGCAGGTTTCCGCCTACATGTATGTAAACGCTAATCAACTCAATGTCAGGAGCGGTGTCGGCACCGACTATGACAAGCTGACCACACTGAAAAGAGGCGACAAGGTCGGCCTGTTCAGGATAGAAGGCGATTGGGCAAAGGTCAAAACAGAGTCGGGCATCATCGGATATACGGTTGCCAGGTACCTGGTGGACAGCGAGGATAAGGTTGAGCCTGAAAGACCCATTGCCTACTGGTATATCAACGCTAATACGCTTAACGTGAGAAGCGGGCCGGGAACCGATTATGAAAAGATTGAAACATTAAAACGCGGAGATAAGGTGGGCTATTTCGATGAACAAGGCGAATGGGCCAGGGTCCAGACCCCATCGGGTAAAAAGGGTTACATGCTGATGAAGTACCTGGTGGACAGCGAAAGCGAAGTTGACAGGAGTTCTTCCCTTCCTGTCGCCAGCTCCAGCACGGTAACCAGCCTGGCGCAGCAGATTGTTGAATACAGCAAGACCCTGCAGGGTGTGAGATATAAATACGGCGGATACAGCACCAGCGGAATGGACTGTTCGGGATTTGTGAAGTATGTCTATGCCCACTTCGGTATCGATGTTCCAAGGAGTTCTGCAAGCTATGCCAATTTTGGCCAGCGGGTTTCAAGGGAGAATCTGAGACCTTCGGACATCCTGCTCTTTGATACCGACGGCGGAAACTGGGACGTCAGCCATGTGGGAATCTATATTGGAAACAATATGTTCATCCATGCCTCAACAACCAAGGGAAAGGTAGTCATAACTTCATTGTCCGAATACCCTGCTCCATATTATGGAGCCAGGCGGGTAATCGACTGATAACAGTACGATGAGCAAGGGATGATCTCAGGAATACCTGTGATCATCCCTGTTTTATTGCCCTTCACACCCGGCAGGCTTTTCTGATAATGGGAGTAAAGCCCGGTTTGAGCCGGGGTTTCATTTTATTGCCCGGAAAGGAAAAACTGTTGGAAAAATAATGAACCATTCCTGGCCGGGCCCGTCAAATATATAAGGACTGAAAGGCGTACCCGCTGGAATTTTAAGAAAATTTTAAGATTAGAACATACTTTTATTGCATGATTGCTGTTATAATTGATAAGAGCGAACAGTCAGCACCAGTTTATGTAAATTAGTACGAAGATAATTTACAGAGGTTCCAAGGAGATACATAAATGTCTGCAATTATTGTTTTGGACGACGTATATCGCATCTTTCGGATGGGCCAGGAACGTATCTGCGCTGTCAATGGGATAAGTCTGAACATTGAGGAAGGCGAGATATTATGCCTGCAGGGACCCTCGGGTTCGGGAAAATCGACGCTGCTGCACCTGATGGCCGGGCTTGATAAGCCAACAAAGGGATCTATAACCATCGGCAAAACCCGTATCGACAAGCTGAACGAGAACCAGTTGGCCTTGTTCAGGCAGAAGTATATTGGCTTTATCTTTCAAAGCTATTACCTTATACCCACCCTCACCGCGCTGGAAAATGTGGCGCTGCCCTTAACATTCTGCGGCGTACCCCGGTCAAAACGGAATAAGATGGCCAAGGAGCTTTTGGAGGCTGTCGGGTTGAAGGACCGGATGAAGCATAAGCCCCATGAGATGAGCGGCGGCCAGCAGCAGCGCGTTTCCATTGCCCGGGCATTTGTGAACAATCCAAAGGTGATCTTTGCCGATGAGCCCACCGGAAACCTGGATACGGTAACAACCCATGAAATGATGCGGCTCATGACATCCCTTGCCTATGAGAGGAAACAGACCATTGTGCTGGTTACCCACAACCCGGAAATAGCGGATTATTCAACACGCATTGTCAGGGTGCGTGACGGCAGGATAGAAAAAATTGAGAATGGAAGGGAAAATGGATATGAAACAGGTGCTTAAGAAAATTTCAAACCTCACGCTTGCTCTTATTTTTGTGCTGGTAACCATGATTTCGATTTTGCCGCCCGACGTGGCTATGGCAGCGGATCTGGATGTCAGTTTGGTAAGCGACCGCAAATCACTTAGGTATAATTATGGATTTAAGATTACAATAACTATTACGAACAATACAGGAAAGGATTATTCCGATTTGCTCATCGACTTAACCGGAGCGGCCAATATTGCAGTTCCTGATGATAATATGCCTACTGAAGTGGAAGTAGTTCCAGGGACTGACGGCACAGCAGAAAAAACTATAAAAATGATATTTGTAGGTGACGGATCCAGCAGGTTATTGCCGGTAACTATCAAGTATAAATTTGTCGGCGATATAGATTTTAACTCTATCACTAAAAACTTTACGCTTGATGTGGATACGCAGGGTGGAAATGAACCAAATCCACCAACTGACACCACAATATACAAGCCTAATATCGAAGTATCAGTAGCTGATAATGCCACGGTTATGGCCGGACAGTATACAGGGCTGGATGTTACACTGAAGAACACCAGCGTCTCAATTTCGGCCGGCAACATAGTTTTCACGCCTGTTTATGAAAGCGGTTCTCCCTTCACCCATGTAAAAACCCTGAGCGACATGCCCATCAGGGACTTAAGGCCTAATGACTCGCAAACACTGAAGCTGTCCGTCAATACCGACAAGTTTGCAAACCCTGGACTGTACCCGTTCAGGTTCAAACTGACATACAAAAATCCCTGGGGAGATGAATTCTCCAGTGAGCATATCGTTTACATAAACGTAGCAAACAACAATCTCAATGCTCGACTGACGGTCAGGACCTCGTCAGCTGACAATGTCAGTGCCGTTGCCGGGAAGAGCTTTACGGTACCAGTTTACGTTTCAAATACGGGCGACTTCTATGCCAAGGACATTCTCATTACGCTTCAGGGCCTGTCCCAGGACACCTTCATACTGAGTTCGGGAACCAACCGCATTAGTATTGACCGTATAAACGGCAAAGACTTTAAAAAAATCGATCTCAGCCTGGTAGCGGCCAAAGGCCTGAAAACTGCAAGCTATCCCCTGTCCTTCAGGGTTGAATACACCACGGAATCAGGGGAAAAGGTCAGTGAAACCCAGGAGATCTGGATCCCTGTAACAGGAAGCGGCGATGCCGTGAGTTCCCTGGAGATCCTTGAGGTCAAGACATCCAAAACCACTGTCACAACTTCCGACATATTCGATGTTTCAGTAACCATTAAGAACAGCGGAACGGCCAATGCCGACCAGATCAAGGTGTCTGCCGATGGAACCAGCGCCCTTCTGCCGGTTTCCCAGAACCTTTTCATCCTTTCAAAACTTACACCCGGCGAAACCAGGACCCTGACCTTTAAATACCAGCCATCCCCCGACGCGCAGAGGGGAAGCGTACCCATAGTGATCAGGGTGGAGTCCCTGGACGGCTCGGGAAATAACGCAATGATCTCACAGGCTGTTTCGGTCTTTGTGGATGCGGACAAAGGCTCTACGGACCCAAGCAAGAACGTTCCCAAGATCATAGTGGGGAGCTACTCCTATGAGCCCCAGCAGGTAAAGGCAGGGGAAAGGTTCACCCTGTATATGTCCTTCCGCAACACCCATTCATCCAAGACCATAAGAAATATCAAGGGAAGCTTCAATGTGGAAGAGAAGTCCAATACAACCGGGAATGTCTTCACCCCAGTTGACAGCAGCAATACCTTCTTCATCGATGAGATCAGGCCCAGGGACAGCTACGATTGGGCAGTGAACCTGTATACAATACCCGATGCCCTGTCCAAGACCTATACCGTCATCATCAGCTTTGAATATGAAGACGAATATGGCAACCCCTATACTGCGCAGGAGATTATCGGCATACCCGTTTATCAGCCGTCCCGTTTCGAGGTTTCGGAAATCTCCCTGCCCTCAGAAGTGTATATGGGACAACCGGTATATATCAGCTTCAGCCTGTACAACATGGGCAAGACCGACCTGTATAACGTGAAAATGTCTGTCCAGGGTGATTTCGCCGCGGACCCCATGAGCAACTATTTCGGCAATTTCACGCCCGGATACATGGAGTGGTGCGAGATAAACCTCATACCAATGCAGCCGGGAATGGGCATGGGCAAAATCGTTGTGGAGTACGAGACCACCAGCGGCGAGATCATGACCTATGAGAAGGAGTTCGCCATGAATGTCCTTGAAATGCCTGCCTATGATCCGGGTTTCCCCGTGGATGGACCGTTCCCCATGGACCCTGGCATGGAACCGGGCAATGAGGGAGGCGGCTTCTTCAGCAGCGTCTGGTTCTACATTATTCTTGGCGTTGTGGTAGCTGCAGGCATAGCTATCACCATCATCGTGGTCAGGAAGCGCAAGAAGAACAAGGAGTTTGAGTTCTGATGAAATATTTCGACACATTGTTTCTAAGCGTAAGGAACCTGTGGCGCCGCAAGCTCAGGACCACACTGACCATCGTCGGCGTTATGATCGGAACATGCGCCATCGTGGTCATGATCTCACTTGGCCTGGCCATGAACAAAAACTTCCTGGAACAGGTAAGCCAGATGGGAAACATCATGCAGATCCAGGTCTACAACTGGAATGAAGGCGGCATGACGCCGGACGGCAAAAAGATCGAGCCTCTCACCGACGCAAAGATCGCCGAATTCGCCAAGATGAAAGGTGTGGAGGGGGCAACCCCCATCATGGACCTTGGCCTTAAGATGGTGGTCGGAAAGTATGTGGGCTGGGTTAGTATCCTGGGCATTAATCCCGATATGTTTGAAATGCTTGATATTCCCGTGAGCACCGGCCGCGGGCTTACAGGCGAGGACACCAACCATGCGGTGGTAGGGGAGTATGCGAAATATAACCTTTATAATCCCAAGTCCAGCCGATGGGAACCTGCACCCGAAGACCTGAACCTCATGGAGGAAAAGGTCACCGTAAGCTGGGACATGAGCTATGGAGAAAAGCCATATCCCGGCCAGCCGACATCGAAAAAGAAGGTAAAGCCCGTAACGATAGAAGTTGTGGGCATGGTGTCCCAAAGCGGCGGTCAATACGATTATTCTATTGTCATGCCCCTGGAAACCGTTAAGAAGTTTAAGAAGGAACAGGATAAATTCAACCAGGGAAACGGCGGAGGCGGTGGTGTCATAATAGGCCGCGCGGGCTCCAGCAGCTCCGGTGAAAAAGAAGGTTATTACCAGGCCATCGTGAAAGTTAAGGACATAGACAGCGTGACAGAGGTGATGGAACAGATAAAGGCCATGGGATACGAAGCCTACAGCCCCATCCAGATCCTTGAGCAGATGAAGGAGCAGTCGGCAGGCTTAAGGCAGATACTTGGAGGTATAGGTATCACAGCCTTTGTCATCGCGGCCATCGGTATTGCCAACACCATGTATATGTCCATCTATGAGAGAACCCGTGAAATAGGAATTATAAAGGTAATCGGCGCAAGGCTGGGGGATATCAGGCGCATCTTTCTTATGGAGGCCGGGTGGATTGGCATCTTCGGAGGTGTGATGGGTGTGGGGCTGAGCCTTCTGGCTTCCATGGCCCTGAACAGGTTCAATATCAATTTGGGCGGGCAGATCATGTGGATGCCCCAGGGAGAGGGTTTGCAGTCCTCATATATTCCTGTCTGGCTCATGCTGGCGGGAGCAGGATTCTCCTTCCTGGCAAGCCTGCTTGCCGGAGTGCTTCCCGCAAGGCGGGCCATGAGACTCAGTGTTATGAAGGCGCTGCGCCAGGAATAAGCCTTAACGGGAAATAAAAACTTAAGCAAGCATAACGGGAGGCATCTTCGGGATTGCCTCCCCGTTTATGTTAAATAACCGTTACAAAGAAAAAAATTATTCCACTTTCAATTCTTTTATGGTATATTGTACTGGCGGTTAACGCTGTTTGATAAACAGACCAAACACTGACCATGAGTTGAAAGGAGGCCGCGAAATGGCAAACGGAGGCTTTAAAATCAGAAGATTCAGAAGCTATAATGGAGTTGGCTTTGTCGCGGCCGATCGTCCAATCTGAGCTGTACTGTTCCCACGACAATTTCAAATCCATTTGCTTGCTGAGTCATATGATGAAGTTGCAATGGCTCTTTTTTGCGTTTCATACCTGAGAGGGAAAAATACTATCAGGTTATCCGATATGCCTAGGCTGACCTCTTACCGGCTGAAAGGAGGCTTATTGTGAAGAACTTCAGGCTGCTTCGGGAATATTTGCGCGGAAGCGGAAAAACCTATATCTTAACGCTGACAGCAGTGCTTCTCATGACTGTCTTTTCGTCAATGACCCCGCTCGTGATCGCATTCACGGTGGATTCGGTCATAGGCGGCAAGCCCGTGGACCTGCCTGCTTTTCTGGAGTCCCGGATCGATGCGGAAAGCGCTGTTGCCTATATCAGGAATAATCTGTGGATCATACTGCTTGTCCTTGTATCAATCACTTTACTGCAGGGCGTCTTCCTGTTCCTCAGGGGGAAATACTCTGCTGTGTCTGCACAGGTATCCTCCAAGAGGATGAGGGAGAAGCTGTATGACCACCTGCAGCACCTGCCCTTCGACTACCATGTAAAGGCGCAGACCGGTGATCTGATCCAGAGGTGCACATCCGATATTGAAACGGTCCAAAACTTCATCGCAAGCCAATCCGTGGACGCGCTTCAGATCATCGCTCAGGTCATCGTGGTTTTGAGCATCATGATATCCATGAGCTTAAGGTATACCCTGATCTCCATAGCGCTGGTGCCCATCGTGTTTGTTATAACCGTCCGGTTTTTCATAAACATGATGAAGGTATTCATCAGGTCGGATGAAGCCGAGGGCCATATGACAACAACCCTCCAGGAGAACCTTACCGGGGTGCGGGTGGTTAAGGCCTTTGGCGCGCAGAACTTCGAGATGGAGAAATTTGATGAGAAGAACAGGACCTTCCGGGACCTTTCCATGAAAATCATAAGGCTCATGGCCAACTTCTGGTCAGGCACCGACCTTTTGTGCATGCTCCAGCACGCGCTGGTCATCGCTGTCGGAGCCTACTGGGTGGTAAAGGACCAGGTAACAATAGGAACGGTGGTTGCCTTTTCCTCCTACACCGGGATGCTGGTATGGCCGCTGAGAAACCTTGGCCAGATGATGGGCTTCATGGGCCAGGCCTTTGTATCGCTGGGAAGACTCCAGGAGATCCTGGACAACAAGCCCGAAGACTATACTACGGGCAGCCGCCCTCCCGTTGAAGGCGAAATCGTATTTGACAATGTCAGTTTCGAGTATGAAAAGGGTAAACCCGTCCTGGAGGGGATCTCCTTCAGGATAGAAAAAGGGAGCACAGTGGCGATACTGGGCGGCACGGGTTCCGGGAAGAGTTCGCTGGTGCACCTGCTGCTTCGGCTGTACGATTACACCAGCGGCAGCATCCGCATAGACGGAACAGAGCTGAAGGATATCAGCAGGGAGTGGATCAGGAAAAACATAGGCATAGTGCTCCAGGAGCCCTTCCTTTTCTCCAGGAGCATCAGGGAAAACATCAGGATGGGCGCAGGGCAGCTTTCTGATGAGCAGATACTCGCTGTCGCCAGGGTGGCCTGTGTCGACCAGGACATACAGGAATTCGAGAACGGATACGACACAATTGTGGGAGAACGTGGAGTGACGCTTTCCGGTGGCCAGAGACAGCGTGTCGCCATAGCAAGGACCATTGCCCGGAGTGTTCCGATCCTCATATTCGATGATTCCTTGAGCGCGGTGGACACAGAAACCGATGCCCAGATCCGGCAGGCTCTGAAAGAGCGGCGTAAAAACACTACTACCATCATCATATCCCACAGGATCACCACCCTTTCGGAAGCTGACCGTATCCTGGTGCTGGACAGGGGCAGGATCGTCCAGACCGGCACCCACGAGGAACTGATAAACGTGGAAGGTCCCTACCGGAGGATATGGGAGATCCAGAGCACGCTGGGCGAAGAAGCTGTCTGAGCCTGGCATGGGAGGTGTAAAGCTTGTATTTCGAAGAGATGGAATACGGCAAAAAACTTGACCTGAATGTTGTGAAAAGGCTTGCCGTGTTCGCGAAACCATATAAAACGAACATCATTATACTTATGGTGCAGATGTTTTTCCTGGCGCTGGTTGATGCCATCTTCCCAAAACTCAGCCAGTACGCCATAGATAACTTCGCAGTCAGGAAATCGCTGGACGGGTTCTGGATTCTGTGCCTGGTTTCGGTCGGCCTGGTAGTTTTCCAGGCAGCCAATGTATGGCTCATGATCAGGAATGCAGGGAAGATTGAGTACCATGTTCCATATGATATGAGAAAAGCTGTGTTCAGAAAGCTCCAGGAACTGCCCATTTCATATTACGACAGGACCCCTGTGGGGTGGATCATGTCCAGGATGACCTCCGACGTCAACCGGATAGGCGTTTCCCTTTCCTGGCATGTCGTGGATTTCTTCTGGTCAATTTTCCTGGTGATTATCATGACCATCTTCATGCTGGCTACTAACCCGGCATATGCCCTGATGGTCCTTTGCGTGGTCCCTGTCCTCGTGATCCTCAGCATGTTCTTCCAGAAGAAGATCCTGTTCAATTACAGGAAGGCCAGGAAATACAACTCACAGATCACCGCAGCCTTCAATGAAGGGATTACGGGCGCGAAGACCATAAAGTCGCTGGGGATAGAGGACTACATGCTGAGCGAGTTCGAGAAGACGACCAGGCAGATGAAGGACTTCTCGGTGAGGGCGGCGACTGTTTCCTCCATATATATACCTCTCATTATTCTTTTCGGAAGCGTTGCCACCGGCCTGGTGCTGTGGAAGGGCGGGGTTGAGGTCAGCCGGAATGTCACCAGTTACGGAACGCTGGTGCTGTTCCTGTCCTATGCCGTTCAGTTCTTCGAACCCATCAGGCAATTTGCCAGGGTCTTTACCGAACTCCAGTACACCCAGGCGGCGGCGGAGCGTGTGGTTACGCTGCTTGAAACCGAGAATGACATAGCTGACAGCAGCGCAGTGGTTGCCAGGTACGGCAGCATGCTGGACTCGGACAAGTCGGAATGGCCGAAGTTCCATGGGCACATCGTATTTAAGGATGTGACCTTCCGTTACAAGGAAGGGGGCAATATCCTGGAGAACTTCAACCTGGAGGTGAAGCCGGGCGAGAAGATAGCGCTTGTAGGAGAAACAGGATCAGGCAAGACTACCATCGTGAACCTGGTATGCCGCTTCTATGAACCTACCGCGGGAAGCATCCTGATAGATGGTGTGGACTACCGCGAAAGGCCGCTGCTCTGGCTGTATTCCAATATCGGTTATGTGCTCCAGGAGCCGCATCTTTTCAGCGGAACCGTAAAGGAGAACATAGCCTACGGACGTCACGATGCGACCATGGAGGATATAATCCGCGCGGCAAAAACGGTCAATGCCCATGACTTTATCATGAGGCTCGAAAACGGTTATGATACCCAGGTAGGGGAACGGGGAAGCCTCCTTTCCACCGGCCAGAAGCAGCTTGTTTCCTTCGCGCGGGCGTTGCTGTCCGACCCGGGTATGTTCGTACTGGATGAGGCTACTTCCTCTGTGGATACCGAAACCGAGCACCTGATACAGGACGCGCTCAACAAGGCCCTAAAAGGGAGAACAAGCTTCATTATCGCCCACAGGCTGTCCACTATCCGCTCGGCGGACAGGATTCTGGTAATAGACAAGGGAAGGATCATTGAAGAAGGAACCCACAGGGAGCTGATCAATAAGAGAGGATACTATTACAGGCTGTATACAAGCCAGTTCATGAAGGAAAAGCAGGAAATATTTGAGAAGACAGACTAAAGAGGAAAAGCGTTAATAAAAAAGGCATGCCCGGCACTGATACCAGGGCATGCCTTTTTATATCCGGTACATGAATCAGGAGGTTTCCATTGCTTGCTTTTTCCTGGAAAGGTCGGCCTCAGCCTCCAGGTAGACTTTCTCAAAGTCGGAATCCATCCCGGCATGGCAGTATCCCCATGAAATAGAGATAGTGTAGGGCTTGCCGTGGGAGGAGTTAAACTCGTTGAGACTGTTCATGAACCGTTCTCCGATACTCTTTATCACGTCTCCCTGGACGTTCTTGATGAGAACGACATATCGCTCGCAGCTTTGGTGCGACAAAAAATCGTCATCCCTGATGCAGCCTGCAAGGATTTCGGAGACCGAGTTCATGATGAATTCGCTCTCTTTGAATCCATATTGGGCGTTGATCTCATAGAAATTGTTTATCTCAACGATGATCAGATAATATTCGCCGCTGCTTATATCCCGGTTCTGTAGCATTTTATTGGCCAGGAACCTGATCTTCTTCATCTTGTCCAGGTTGTCCCTGACTGTCAGTTCGTTCAGCTTGCGATTAGTGTTTACAAGCCGTTCAAGGGTATCCGAAAGCTTCTTCTCCACAAGCTGCTTTTCATGGGCAAGGAGTGCATTCTCCATATATTGCTGGACATCAATGCACAAATCGGCCATAAACCTCGTCATGTTCTCGGGAGCCGACATCACGATATATCCCAGTTGGCTTTTCCCTATGAAGACCAGCTTGACCAGGGTTATCCCGTCAAGGGTATTAAAGAAGGCGTCAGGAAGGACCTTTGATACATCGAAGGATTTGGCGTACTGGATTCTCGTGCCGTGGGAAAAGCCATATAAGAGTGTCCCCTTCAGGCTTTGGCCGGAAGATGCATAATCATCGAACCGGGTAGGGGACAAAAACCGGACAATGTAGCAGGAATTCATGCCGTAGTCCGCCAGGCAGTCGGTCAGGGTCGAATAGAATGTTACCTCGTCCAGGGACGCGAACCTTCCATGGGTCCTGAGAGGGCTGAATATGGGTCCCGAATAGCTGGCTTCGCCGGCGTACCTTACTGCCCTGCAGCCGCAGGAATTCCGTATGACCAGGCTGGGTTCAAAGGTATAAACCTGGCTGACGGCACTGTATTTTCTCTTGTCCATCAGAAGCTCAACCGCTTTTTGGGACATCTCTTCAAAGGGCTGGGCAACAGTGGTCAGGGTATTTACAATGCCGAGGGAGGCAGCCGCGTCGTCAAAGCCTGTGACCGCAACATCCCTGGGCACATTGATGCCGCTGTCTTCCAGGCATTTGATCGCGCCGATGGCCGTTTCGTCATTGGCGCAGACAATGGCGTCGATCTCTTTCAACTTTATATGGGGTATGAGCTTTTTTGTCAGGTTGTATCCCGCCACATCGGTGAAGTTTCCTTCAAGCATGAATTGCTTGGGAACCTCAAGGCCGTTCTGGTAAATTACCTTTAAAAACGCGTCACGGCGTATCAGGGCCTCAGGGTTCTTCAGGGGACCGCTGATATGGGCCATCTTTCTATAACCATGGGATACCAGGTGGGAAACAATCTGCTCAAATCCGGAAAAATTATCTGTTATAACCGATGGAACGCCTTCAAGCTCGATGCCGTAGGATACCACCGGGATGCCGGCCTTGGCGGCCAGATCCTGTACCAGTTCAACTCCGGCTCTTGATGCCAATTGGCCGGAGATGATAAGCGCATCGATACGTCCCTGGGATACAAGGCGATATACGACGTTGCACTGGTAGTCGGATACCGAATTGTTCATAAGGCTGTATCCCTCAACAATGTCCAGCGAACAATCGCAGAATTCCAATGCTCTCCATAATGACTTGATCAGGGCATGCAAATAATTGCTGTATGTGGTGGTCAGCAACCCTATTCTCATAAAACACACCATCTTCCGGGGACATGAGGCATTGAGCCTGTTTATTATTAGATACCACTCCTTAATTTGTATTAAAACGGTATTCCATTAAAAAGGCAAACATTTCTAAAAAATGGTGAATTAAAAAATTCTTACTTGTCGTGCAAATCCACATACCCGCCGGTTTTATTCTATTGACGCCCGGTTCATTAAATCCTATAATCAAGATGTAAACTTAATAACCTCTGTTAGGTGAGGCTCCTATACGGATACAGGCTGCTGCCCGGAAACGTCGAGAGACGCCAATGGGTGAACAAACATTGCCGGATTAAGGTTTTGTTTAATGCAGTTGGCTTTTTGCCTAAGCCGTATAGTGCCAAAACTCGATGATGGGAGTGTGGTCATTATGCGACATAATGAGGTGGTCCGCTCTCGCGGGCTTTTGTTTTGTTGTGCCGGGATCCCGCGGATACCGGAATGAAGGCTGTGAACCGTTAGGCAGTGCGAAAACATGGCGTTTGTTTTTACGGCCTTCAGGCATAATTCTTGTGAGGTGATTATTATAGAAGGAAGGTGATTTCCAATGGTGGAAATCTTCAAGACATCCGAGCATGGACTTGAACTCCTCTCAATAGACGCTATTGAGAAGGGGTGTTGGATTAATCTGACCGAACCCGATGAGGAGGAACTCGATCTGCTTACCCAAACGATCGGCGCTGAACCTGCTTTCCTTCGTGATCCTCTTGATGTAGAGGAAAAGCCCCGTATTGACGTGGAAGACGATCAGATACTCATCATCGTTGACATTCCATATATATATGAGGATGATAAATCAATCAAGTTCGAAACGCTGCCTATGGGTCTGCTTCAGGTGAGGGACGATTATATCATCACCATATGCAGCAAGCAGGTCCCTGTCCTGGAACGCTTCAGGAACGGGCAGATAAAGAATCTGTATACCTTTAAGAAAACCCGCTTTATCCTCCAGGTATTGTACCATGTGGCAAAGGACTACCTGAAATACCTGAAGCATATCGATAAAAAGAGCGAGTTCATAGAAAGATCGCTGTACAAATCCATGAGGAACAAGGAACTGTACAACATGATGGAGCTCAGCAAGAGCCTTGTGTACTTCACCACGTCCCTGAAATCCAATGAGACTGTGCTGGAAAGGCTTCTGCCGGGCAAGCTCATAAAGATGTACGAGGAAGACCAGGACCTCCTGGAAGACACCATCATTGAAAACAAGCAGGCCATTGAGATGGCCAACATATACAGCTCAATCCTGAGCGGCATGATGGATGCCTTTGCATCCATCATATCCAACAACCAGAACATGGTCATGAAGTTCCTGGCCGCCATCACCATAGTGCTGGCCGTCCCCAATGTCATTTTCAGCTTTTTCGGCCAGAACTTCGTATGGCCATACGGCAACAATCCTTTCATGTGGCTCTATGTCACTGCCGGCGCTATAGTCATAACCCTTATAGTGGCGTTTATCCTCTATAAGCGCGACATGTTCTGATTGTTCGGAACCGGATGCAGGCCGGCAATCGGAACAGGCTAAGAAGCGAGTGTAAGTCCGTCATTACATATGCCGGAAAGATTGATGGAAAATATAGCTGCCAGTTGATTTTTATCCGGAATTGTATTAATATAATCTATGCCCCTCGATGCGGGGGCAGTTATATGCGCCCATAGCTCAACTGGATAGAGCGTCTGGCTACGGACCAGAAGGTTGTGGATTCGAGCTCTGCTGGGCGCGCCAAAACCCCTGAAGGTATCAGGCCTTCAGGGGTTTTCAATACTTCTTCAGCAAATGACGAGATCCATTGTTTGGCTATTAGTCCTGAGCTTCAGATATAGATCTCGAAAAATCCAGCAATCCGAGGTAATGGAATGACAAAACATTGTGCATGTTGAGTCTGGCGTTGTCCGGGCTCGTACTGGCGGTCCCCATGATTGCGATTGCATACTGCCTTTGGGCGTTGAAGAAGCTTTCTGACCTGGAGTACCCGGCATTCTGACTGTTAAAGAACTCGTAAATGAAGTAAAACAGGTTGTTTTTTCTCAGGTTATCCAGGGAAGCGGAGTTGTCCATGCCTTGACGGGATAGCATGCTGGATGGCGCGATTGCATCAACAGCTTTGCCCAAAGCCAGGGCTTTACAGGCCAGGCTGTCGCTTTGCAGATTGTTTGCGCCGAAAGACGTCAGCAGCGTCAAAGTGTAATAATTACTGGAAAGCAGGTTATTGATGTTATATTTTGTGAGGAAAGATATCCTGAACTCCCACAAATCCCCATGTAAGAAGTAATCAGTGATTCTGTCCTTGTATTTGCTGTATTTAAACAAGTCCTGATATTTGAAGAAGATGCATTGATCAATTCTGTCCTGCTGCCCGTGGGCATTGATGATAAAATGTGCGATCCCCTTCCCGTTTTCCGCAGACAGCAGACTATTGTCAAATCTGCCAAGGACATTTACAGTTACCGGATATTCGCCTTCTATGTTGCCATAAAGCCTGTATTGGTTGCTTCCCAGGAGATTGAATTCCTTGTCCAGTCTCTTGGAAATGAAATAACCCATATCATCCGCAGGTGAGGTTTTCTGGGAAACGGGGCTGGAAAAACTTACATAGGGTATTTCTTTTCCTTGCGTTTGATCTGAATAATCGTAGCACTTTTCAATAAAGGGGGCTATTTCCCCGGAACATTTTTCCGTTTCTATAAGGAGTTCCGCTCTGGTAGAGGAAAGAAACAGCCTCTTGTTTGGTCAGCTGGGGATCCACCTGCAAACCGAGGGCGATAGTTCCTACAATGTAAGGAATTGACAGGTTGACAAACCCATCGGTCCAGTGAATAAAGTGGCTCGGGTTGCCATCGGAAGCTGTTGTTATTCCGTTTGCAGGAACCCACAATAAATTGCTTATATGGTTCGGACTGAACCTGTGAGCCAATCTGTAGGATTTTGGATTGTCCTTATCGGAGGGGTACTGTATTTCCAGAACTCCGATCGGCATCTGGCGGTTAATGACCATTATACCGCTGTCTTCGGCTTTTTTAATGGCTTCGGCGTAAGCGTCCGAATTCTTCACCCGGGGATACGGCTCGTCTGAAAGGCCGACAACCCTGATTTTCTGGTCCTCAGGAAGTGTTTTGTTTATCTCTATAATCTTCTCCAACGCTTCGGCGTTGGTGCTCTGGTCCTCGATCCATGTAGGATGCCCGAAAAAGAATACCGTGCTGTCGGGCGCCACACCTGTATTCTTTCCTGCAAGTATGCTCAGGGATGTGTTTCCGGGTATCCACCTTCCGCTTTGCATTCCCAGTGTTTCCGGACGGATTTTCGTATATATGATGTTGCTGTCCAGGAATTCAATATGATCCTCCCGGATTGGCTGGTCTATGTAGGCGATGTTGACTCCCTTTCCGGTGTATCCCATGTCATGAAGTTTCTTTATGCCGAGTCCGGGTTTTTTGCCCCATTCCAGCACTTCCTGCGGATCAAAGCCTTCCGGCATCCTGTCGCTGGATGGCCATATTGTATTGGTATCAAAGGTCAGTGTTTTTAAGACCTCAAGTTTGCCCCTTAAGTCCAGGTGAGACAGGTCCATGCCCGATACTCCGATAATTTTGTCACTCTCAGTCCAGTAAGGTGTCAGATCATCCAGGCTGATTAGTCCAAAAGCATTCACAGATCCGGCCAGCAACATGCTGATGGCTAAAAATATTGCTGCCAATGAATTCAAAAGGCTGCCAGGCTTTTTCATTATCAAGCACCACCTGAATTTTCTATTAGTACATATATTATCATACTATGTACTCGATTATAAGTACTGGGAAAATGGTCAGAGCGGGTGCAAAAAAGCCGCAAATGCGCATGCATTCGGATGACTCCGAATTATATGGCTTGCTGTCAAATATCCTGCAGCGTCATGCCAGGATAACCTTTCGTTCGTCAGATAGTATCATTTTTCTGCAAAATTACAGATAAAATCCTTGTTGCCATAACATCACTATGTTATGCTAAAGGTAAAAGAATACAAAAGATATGGGGTGGTCTTTATGCAATTTGAGATTTCCAAGAAGGATCTTCTCAGAGAAACGGGCATATCTTACGGTCAACTCTATCGCTGGAAGCGCCAGAATCTCATCCCTGAAGAATGGTTCATCAAGCGGTCCTCTTACACCGGGCAGGAAACATTTTTTCCCAAAGACAAGATACTTGAGCGCATCAAAACCATTCAACACCTGAAGGACAGGTATTCGCTGGATGACCTGGCCAGGATGCTGTCTCCTGAAACAACCGGAATAAACTATCCTGTTGACAAGGCGCTCAGCAGGGAGATAATGGATTATTCCTCGGCTGAAATATTCCGCGACAAGATGAGAAAAGGTTTCTGCACTTTCTGGGAAGTATGCCTTATGTACACCCTGGCGCTGTTCAAGTCAAAATACCTGTTGACTGAAAATGACCTGATGCGGATATCCCAAAAGCTTCCTGAATGGAGCGAATGTCTGCAGAAGGGCTCATATAAAATCTATGTAGTCAAATACGACGGCTGCAATTCGGTTATAATCGCTGCCAAGGAACCACCCCTGCTCCTGGACAGGGCGCTGCAGGTCATGGCCAGTTACGATCTTGAAGAAATCGGGGCAACGGTTAAACGGAAGCTTAACGAGATCGGACCGTGAAGATTCCGCCACAGGTACGGAATGCCAAATGGAAGAAAATGAACCGGCAGGCAATCCTTTCGTCTAAATAATCAGGTAAAGCTCAAACCGAAAGGGCGTGTCTTTATGAAGGGACTTATTACCAGATTCAGGTGGAAAGGATTCCTTGCCGTTCTGGGCATCCTGGTGGCGCTGTTCCTCCTCTTCGCCATATTCGGAAATTTCCCGGATAAGTATACATATGGTTCCGCTCCTGGTATAGCTAAGGTCAACACTACCTCAAGCAATTACCTGAAGTACGGGCAGGCAGCTACGGCTGCCCAGGCCCCAGCGGTCCCGGGTAATTACACTGCCATGGACGACGCATCATACGAAGGTGTCGGTTATGACCGCGATGCGGTTAAAATGGAATTTTCCGAAGAGATCGGGGATCCGGGGGTTCCTTATGACCGGAAGATCATCAAGGAAGGCAGCGCATATGTCGAAACCAAGGATTTTGACCATTCCATGTCAGTCATTGATCAAATGATTGCCCAATCCGGCGGATTTACGGAGAAAAAGAATATCAGGGGCAACAGCTACAACGCTGACGACCTCAGGTTTGCCACTATCGTATTCCGCGTTCCCGCCCAGCACTTCGAATCGATCATGGAGAATATGGGTACTGTAGGGGTTGTGACCTACAGCAATACCAGCGGTACCGATATCACTGACCAGTACATAGACTCCGAAACAAGGCTCAGGAACCTTAAGGTACAGGAAGATACGCTGCTTGATATCCTCGCCAGGGCCGAAAAGCTTGAAGACGTAATTACCCTGGAGGCCAGGATTTCCGATGTTCGGTACCAGATTGAAACCATTGAGAATCAACTGAAGAACTATGACCGGCTGGTTCAATACAGCAGGATTACAGTGGAGCTTGCCGAAGTAGTTGAACCGACCCAAAAGACTCCTGTCGCCAGGACTCTCGGCGCCCGTATGAGCACGGCCTTCCGGAGTGCCATCGATTCTTTCGTGGACGAACTGGAAAACTTCGTTGTCTGGCTGGTGTACAACTGGATACTGCTTTCCGTGATAATTGTCGTAACCGTTTTAATCGTCGTTATCCTGAAGGCTCGAAAGAAAAGGAAGAAGAGCATAACCCCTGCAGTTACAGAAGCTGAAGGGCAGGACAGGGAAAAGCTGCAGGATTCAGGAAATCAGCAGTAAACAGGAGCAAACATCGGGCAATAAACACTTGGAACGCCTCTCCGAAAAAATAGTTGTAATACATGTTTCAACCTCCGATAAATGGGTAACTATACCGTGTTTAGCGGCTTTGTTGCCATAATCAGCAGCTATGGAGGACGGAGCAGTGCGTATTTTCAAGTGTTTCCGCAATATTAGGGGTTATCTGGATGTCATAATGGTATCCACCCTTATGGGCTTTTTCGCATACCTGCTTGTCGGGACTTCGTTGCAAAAGGCTGTTGACAGGTATTTCAACGGTATCAACGCCCAGGGAGAGGCCGCTTCAGCCGTTGCCCAGAGCATAAAAGGCGATATTGAAGGCCTGCTTGCCTGGGTCCCGGCATGCATAGTCGTCCTGGTTACCATTATTGCCATAGCTGTTTTTTGTCTTGCCCGGCTCAGGTTCAGGGTCAGAAAAAGCCAGAACACATTGAAAAACGCTATTGATGCGGCCAATATCATAATTATGATCCTTGACCGGGATGGCGCTGTTCTGGAACTCAACAAGCACGCCCAGGAACTGTTTGACGATGTCGGCGCCCGGAAGCAGGGCAATTTTCTTGAACTGCTGTCACAGAAGGACGCCCGGAAACTGATAAGGAGAATGGATAACCACGACACGTCCGGCATGAATCCGCACTTTGAACTGAGACTGAAAACGGACACGGGATACCCGCATCTTTACTGTTCGGTCCAGCCTGTTGTGTCAGAAGATGGCGACGAGCATTACGAACTGCTTGCCGTTGATATTACCGACAGGGCGCAGAAGGAGATTGAACTGAAGGAAAGCCATGAGGAACTGACTGCTGTATACAGGAAACTTGCGGCATCAGAGGACGCCCTCAAGGCACAGTTGGAGAAGATAAACAAGTTGGCCTATACTGACCAGTTGACCGGTCTTCCCAACAAGATCAGCCTGATGGAAAGATTCACAGGGGAACTGGAGAAAAACCATGAATGCATGGCCCTGGTAATCATAGATCTGGACGATTTCAAGCTTGTAAATGAAACATACGGCCACCTGACGGGAGACAGGGTTCTGGTCGAAGTAGCCAAAAGGCTAAAGCAGATCACCAGTGAAAACATGTTCCTTGCAAGGCTGGGGGCTGACGAATTCGCCATATTGGTATGGGATTTCGAGTCGAAAGGCTTCCTGTCCCGCCTTGCACATGAAATAGAGAACAGGGTTGACGGGTATATTTACCTGGAAGAAGCCAATATCAGCATTTCCTCAAGCATCGGGATAACATTCTTCCCGCAGGACGCGCAGAACTTTGACGAACTGTACAAGAATGCGGAAATGGCCATGTACAAGGCCAAGGATAAAAAATGCAGATACCTTTTCTACAGAAAGGAACTCAATGACGCGGTAGTAGAGCGCCTTAACCTGATCAACTGCCTGAAGGGCGACCTTGAGCGTGATGAGTTCTATATCAATTATCAGCCCCAGTTTGATACCCGCAGCGGAAGGATCATTGGGCTTGAGGCGCTTCTTCGCTGGGAGAACAGGCATCTGGGCAATGTTCCGCCTTCCAGGTTCATATCTGTGGCCGAAGAAACAAGGCTTATCATCCCCATAGGGGAATATGTGCTGAGATCGGCGCTGTCCTTTTTGGGAAAACTGAGAAGAATGGGCCATAACGAACTCATCATGTGCATCAACATATCAATAATCCAGCTCATGCAGAAGGATTTTACTGACATGGTGCTGGATATACTGAAGGAGAACCGTATCCCCTGCGAGTTTCTGGAACTGGAAATCACCGAATCGGTAATGATGGAATCGGCGTCCGTTGTGCTTGAGAACATCAACAATCTGAGAAGAGCCGGCGTCAGGATTGCCCTTGACGACTTCGGGACGGGCTATTCGTCACTGAACTATCTTATGGATCTGCCCATCAACACCCTGAAAATCGACAAATCCTTCATAGACAATATAGGGCATGTTAAGGGGAACCAGCTCCTGGTCAGCACCATAATGAGCATCGGGCGCAGGCTGGGCCTCAGCACTGTGGCAGAGGGTGTGGAGCATCCCGAGCAGCTGGATTATCTGAAAAGAAGGAAGTGTGAGCGGGTGCAGGGCTTCCTTCTGAGCAAACCTCTTTCCCAGGCCGAGATAGTGATGCTGTTGGGAGGAGCCGGACCCTGCATGCTGCAGAGGACCGGAACGGGTGAATCTTAGCGTAAAGTTACTGTAGGGTAAATGGGAAAAAAGACCAGAGGAATTGAAAAGAAGATGTCATCCTGTTAAGATAAGAATTTGCAACAAAAACTCAACGAAAGGGTGACATCTTCATGTATAACAGTATACAGCATTTTTTAGAAATTGGCACAGGAAAAATAGAGAAGCGGATAAAAAGAACGAGTTTTTAAGAGTAATGGCGGCAAAATATATGACTTGGTAATGGCCCAGAAA
>ENA-UPSA01000152-UPSA01000152.1-bioreactor-metagenome-genome-assembly--contig:-NODE-152-length-109384-cov-99.563867_pt1 | contig 109384 bp, 97 predicted proteins | sample MGYA00238183_ERZ773288 | MGnify/ENA primary metagenome ERZ773288 (study PRJEB29028, sample SAMN07631243) | bioreactor metagenome | isolation source: Switchgrass digestor | place: USA: Dartmouth... | reverse complement strand
TGGCGGGGGAAGGAGATGTGGACGAAGTCGGTCGCGCCCATCTTTTTAGCTGCCATAGGGATCAAATATCCCCTATGAATGTTATTGACGTTGGTGATTAGGTCTGCTGCGGAGCCGATAACTCCCGGGTCTTCATGTGCCTCTCCCGCGATGCACAAAATGTCCGGCCTTTTTTCCTTTATGCGCCTGAAGGCCTCGGTAGTGCCGGGGATAGCGTTGTTGACGATTATAGCTTTCATCAAAGGATCATCAGCTAAACCTACAATTTGGCTTATGACCGTCTCCATCTCCTGCATGAAGTTATCGGGATATGTGATGTGTTGGATCATGCCGCCGTGAGCTACGTCACCATACTCTCGTATGGCTCGCTCCGCTCCTCGCAAGTCATCCTCGGCCTGCGATACCGTCTCGGTGCAAATGCCGATGTGATAGGGAGCATTTGCTGAGGCTGGCAGCACGAAATACCCAAAAATCATCATGCAGATAAATGCAAATGCAAAAAACCTCTTCATCCCTTATCCCTCCAAGCGAAATGTAAATATTGATTTAAATTATCCTATGCCGTATTTGGTTGTCAATTGCTAGCTTGTGGTAAATCTTTATGATCTATTTAATACTTTATTTCCATAAATATTGATATTCACATTGTTTATCGTTTTTGGTCATTTAGCTTTGTGGATTACCCACGTTACGATACCGAAAAAGCGCTCTTGCCACTCATCGGGCAAACTGGGGTGTATGACTTCGGATGGTATAATTTCTTTGAGCTGCAACGAGTCATCCTTAACTACCACTGCGATGTCGCCATCACAGGGGTTTAACGATCGATCTATCACTAAGATATCGCCATTGCAGATGCCAAGCTTTAGACAATCGCCTGAGGCACGTAAGAAATATGTTGAAGCGCGGTTGTATATGATCAATTCGTTTAAATCCAAGGAGTGAGCCTTTTCTGCTGCGGGCGTCGGAAAACCTGTGGTGGTGTTGAAACGACCCATTTTCGACACCTCGACTAGACCTTTATAGTAGGTAGTTCATCCCAATATGATGTGTAACGAGGCGAACGCATGGATGCACTGGTGACCCATTTTTGGCTTTCTGGTTTGCCTCCAGCGGCAAGCCAAACTAAGGGCTTATTGGCTTCGAGGTTGATTTTATCAATTTCTCGCATTAATATATCTAATTTCTTGGATTGTTTTATGTCGCAGAATAACCCCTTTTGCAGTTCTTTACATGAGGAGATTTCAGAAAGCAGGACGCCAACCCTTTTATATTTCTTTCCTTCAATGTATGCTAGCCTTAGCCCCTCTAATGCGGCCCTTACAATAGAGGGGGAATCGTTTTTAGGAGTTGCAAGGCAAACCCTTTTGCTGCCCCAGTAGCAATCTGGAACGTGAAAGCTCGTGGATATGTAGGTTGTAACAACATTAGCCAGCGACCTCTGTGCCCTCAGTTTCTCCGAGGCCAAAGAAGCGTAAAAGGCCACGGCTTGGGAAAGTTCGTTGTAATTTGTCAAATAAGTCCCAAGCGACCTCGATACACAAATGCTCTTTCTGTTGTCAGGAATTTCTTTAAAGCCAAAACATCTGAAGCCTCTAAGTTCGTATACCGTTCTTAATCCCACGACGGATAAGTGTTTCTTGATCCATCCATCTTCAGCGTATTTGAGATCACGGGCTGTGCGTATGCGAACTGCTCGTAGCTTTTTGGACTGATGTTGCCCTATTCCCCATATGTCCTCGACGGCCATGCTCGCGAGGACGCAGTCTGGATCTTCTTGTGCTGCGATATTATATATGCCTTCGTCAGCCTGCTTTGCAATCTTGGTGGCGATTTTCGCTAAAGTCTTTGTCTGGCCAATGCCGACGGATACAGGTATCCCAACCGATCTTTTTATGAATTGGCGCAACCTTTTGGCAAAGGCGGCCTCGTCTTTTAATCTTAAAGAGTCCAGTATCAAGAAGCTTTCGTCGATGGAGTAGGGTTCCACCTCCGGACAGAAATTCCGTATCGTCTCTAGGACTCTGCTTGAAATATCCTGATAAAGTGCGTAGTTCGAGCTGAACACGGCTACGTTGTTTTTTGTGACAACTTCTCTGACTTTAAAGTATGGTACGCCCATTGGAATGCCCAAGGCCTTGGCTTCCCGCGATCTGGCTATGACGCATCCGTCATTATTGGACAATACTATAACCGGCTTATCCTTTAAATCGGGCCTAAATATCCTTTCGCATGAGGCATAAAAGCTGTCACAGTCTACTAGCGCTATCATCCTAAACCCCCCCGCTAGCCGTGGTCATCGTTAACAAATATATTCTCTATTGGTAAAATATCAATGAGTCTTAGGAACTATTTTCGCCTATAGCGAATATATTTTTCGCAATGAGTGTATTATGTAGAATGGAGGTGAGATAGAGATGTTGGGAGAGCGCATAAGGACGTTAAGAAAGGAAATTGGCATGTCAGTTACAGAGTTGGCAAGACGGGTAAAGACGAGCCCATCCCATATAAGTGAAATAGAACGGGGCGAAAAGATGCCAAGCTTGAATTTATTGGTCAAAATAGCGAAGGAGCTTAAGACCAGCATAGACTATCTGACGGGGCTAGTGGGCTTTGCAAAGAAAGCAATGGAAGTAACGGAAGTTGCATTGTTAGATAAGGCCTCTGTTACTGCGGCAGGAAGGGGTTTCGACCAAACAGGTGTATATCATGATGTGGAGGACATGGTTTATGTGCCGGACTATGCATTAGGCCCAGTTGGAGAAGTTCCCCCCTTCGCCGTTAGGGTTGCCGGAGAGAGCATGATTGGAGCAGGGATTACCGATAATTCCATAGTTGTCGTTAATCCAAGCGCTGAAGTGGGACAGGGAGACGTGGCATTGGTGGCAATCGGGAACGAGTGGACCGTTAAGTACATCTACACCAGGGCTGATGGATCTTTAGAGTTGAGGCCAGCGAATTCATCATATAGCCCTATGCTTTTTAACAAGGAAGACTTAGCCTCCGGTTTAGTAAAGGTAATAGGTAAAGTCGTATGGATCATAGGAAAGCCGAAGAAGGAATTTTGATATCTCATTTCCAATGAAAGGCCCTCAAATAATTAGCCATACCTAAAATTTTTCTTGTCCATTCCGATGTGGGATGTTAAAATCATTTTAAAAGATCTTAATATTGCGACCATGGAGGTGGGGTTAAATGGCGCAAACAATAATCAATGCAAAAGAAATGGTCTGGGTGTTGGATCCAAGTCAGCCCTTCGCAGGGCCGGTCAGGGATGGAGGAATTATAGTCGCAAGGGTTAGTCCCGGATGTTGGGGAGCTATGATAACTCCCGATTACCCGAGCGGACATGAAGTCACGAAACCCATAGCAGTAGAAGGAGCAGACGTTGGGGATTCCATAATGATAAGGGTCAGGAAGATCAACGTCCTTTCGCTAGCCACGACGTCGGGTACCGATGTGCCTCAGGAAGGGCATTTCGTGGGTGATCCCTTTGTTGCTAAAAAGTGTCCCTCTTGCGGCACGATAAATCCCGAGACATACGTCGAGGGCGTTGGCGAAGACGCCATACGTTGCAAGAAATGCGGAGCTCCCGTACATCCGTTCCTTTATGGCAACACTTATACAATACTTATGGATGACGAAAGGAAAGTTGGAGTGACAGTCCCACCGCAGGTCGCGAGGGAAATAGCCTGTGATGCGGCTCATTTTAGCGCACTGCCGCCTGAGTCTAAACAATACTCGGCCAACTTAATGGCAAGGGGAGACCTTCCTGGTCTTATAGCTCCTTTGCGCCCAATGGTTGGAAACCTTGGGACTTGTCCTGCCGTAGCGATGCCATCTTCTCATAACGCAGGTGATTTTGGAAGCTTTCTCGTGGGTGCGCCCCATGAATATGGCCTTACCGAAGAACAGCTGCGACTTCGCACCGATGGGCACATGGACATAAACGAAGTCGTAGAAGGTTCCGTCGTAATTGCTCCTGTAAAGGTCAAAGGTGGTGGAGTATACGTCGGTGATGTCCACGCCATGATGGGAGATGGGGAGATAGCCGGGCATACCACCGATGTAACAGCTGAGGTGATACTGGAGGTAAAAGTATTAAAGGGCCTTTCTCTGGACGGTCCTATCGTCTTGCCCAGGGCTTGCGATCTTCCGGCTATAGTTGCAAGGCGAAGCGAAGAAATATTGAATAGGGCAAGGCGAATTGCAAGCCTTTATGGTTTCGAGGTGGAGGGCGAAGCTCTTCCAATACAAATGGTAGGGAGCGGTAAAAACCTTAACGAGGCTTGTGACAATGGCCTAAAGAGATTATCTGAGTTGACGGGGTTATCGCTGGATGAGGTCAAAAACAGGTGCACGATCACCGGACAGGTGGAAATTGGAAGGCTTCCGGGGGTCGTCCACGTTTCCATGCTCGTTCCTCGAAAGATACTCGAAAAAGTTGGCCTGTGGAATGTCGTAGCTTCACAATATGACTACGCATGTCAAAGGGCTTGAGATTAAATCCCCAGCCAATACGTTTAGTGCCGACGATCTTTGTTGACGTTTTTGTGAGCTCGTGGTATCTTTCTAGAGCGTCGGTCATTGCCGGCACTATGCGGGGAGCAGTGATACATAGGTGCAGGATCGCAGTGTAGATGAGAGCTTTATGAGGATTGCCCTCCAGGAGGCAAATAAGGCCTTCGACGAAGGGGAAATCCCAGTGGGTGCCGTGATAGTGCTTAACGATACGGTAATTGCTAGTGCCCATAATACCAAGGAGCGTAATGGCGATCCAACTGCTCATGCTGAAATTAACGTGATCAGGGCTGCATCTTTGAAGCTGTCCAAGGAAGAGTTTGCTGGATGCACATTATACGTAACGCTTGAACCCTGCGTAATGTGTGCCGGCGCTGTCCTGCAGGCCAGGTTTGAAAGGATCGTTTTTGGTACCCTAGATCCTAGGGCAGGTGCATGTTGGTCTCTTTATAGAATACCAGAGGATAAAAGGCTTCCCTGGCGCTGCAAGATACAAGGCGGAGTGCTTGCTGTAGAATGCAAGAAGATCTTGGATGACTTTTTTCGGTTGCTACGTGGCGGATGGAGAGGTGGCCGAGCGGTCGAAGGCGGTCGACTCGAAATCGACTAGGCGGTGATGAGCCGTCTCGTGGGTTCAAATCCCACCCTCTCCGCCAAATGATATAAATTATGCTACAATTGACGCGTAAGGGTGGTTAAATTTGCATGAGGAGAGGTGGCCGAGCGGTCGAAGGCGCTCGCCTGGAGAGCGAGTAAGCGGCTACAAAACCGCTTCGTGGGTTCAAATCCCACCCTCTCCGCCAATTTTTTGGGGTCAAGTTGCGGTCCTCTGTAGGCTCAGTTCCATGCGGCGATGTCCTGTGAAACCCGCCAGGCCCGGAAGGGAGCAACGGTAAGCAGTGTACATCGGGTGCCATGGAAAAGCTGGGTCGAAAGAGGGCCGCATTTTTATTTTCCAATAAACGAGGGCGTATTTTATTTGCGCTCATATCATTTCGTTGCCTGAGGTGCTGAATCTATGAGTGCGCTTATGAGTTTTTCCAGTTGCCCTATATTTTCTTCGGTATTGGTGTTCTCTCTTATGCATTTATAGAGGTTGTTTTTTACTATCTCCACGCACGCCTGTTGCATGGCGTTTCTTGCTGCCGTCAGCTGAGTCAGCACTTCCACGCAGGGTTTTTCCTCTATGATCATTCGCTGTATTCCCCTGAGTTGTCCTTCTATCCTCTTGAGCCTGTTCAGTACGGCCTTACGTTCGGCGGGTAATTCTTCTATATTATTTTCGGCGGGCCTTTTTGCCATTTATAATGCCTCCTTTATTAATGTGATACACTCTTAAAAAAACCATTTTATTCACATTTTAACAATAATAACCTTGATGGTCAATTGGGTTATATGCTATACTTCCCATTGGCTTCTACAAAGCACACGGTTGGACGGCATCGGGGTGCCCTTTGGGTTCCGAAGCCGGATGATGGCCGTGGAAGAATAAAACCGTGGGAGGGATTAGCGTGTCTGTAGTTTCCATGAAGCAACTTTTGGAATGCGGAGTCCACTTTGGGCATCAGACTCGAAGATGGGATCCGAAGATGAAGCCCTATATCTTCGCGGAACGCAACGGTATCTACATAATTGACCTGCAGAAGACTGTTAGGGCCATAGAAAGGGCGTATGATTTCTTAAGGGAGGTTTCCAAGGGTGGGGGTACCGTGCTTTTCGTAGGCACTAAGCGCCAGGCCCAGGAGACCATCCAGGAGGAAGCCCAGCGCTGTGGACAATTCTATATCAACCAGAGATGGCTCGGTGGACTTTTAACCAATTTTTCCACCATCTCTAAAAGAGTGCGTCGCATGATCGAACTTCAGGAGATGGAGGAAAAAGGGGAGTTTCTGAAGTACCCCAAAAAGGAAGCCATAAAGCTTCGCAAGGAAAAGGAAAGGCTTGAAAAATATCTGGGTGGCATTAGGGATATGAAGGACGTGCCTGATGCCCTGTTTGTGATCGATCCTCGAAGAGAATACATTGCCGTTGCTGAAGCCAGAAGGCTTTACATCCCGATAATTTCAGTCGTCGACACCAACTGCGATCCGACCCTGATCGATTACCCGATTCCCGGAAACGATGATGCGATAAGGGCTATAAAGTTGATAACTTCCCTAATGGCAGACGCCATCATCGAAGGCCGCCAGGGCGTCGACAGCGTTGCTGCTCCAAAGACAGCTGTCGCCACAGCTTCCGGCGAAGAGGAAGAGCCTTCTGATGAGATAGAAGTGCGGGAGAAGCTGCACGAGGTTTACGGCGAATTCGAAGAAGAACTCGTCGAGGATGAACTTGAAGAGCGTAAAGGCTGGAAGGAGGAATAATCGATGTCCGTTGATACAGAGCTAGTAAAACAGTTACGTGAACGTACGGGTGCAGGTATCCTTGATTGCAAAAAAGCCTTGGAGGAATGCCAAGGCGACATAGAGAAGGCCATAGATTATCTGCGAGAGAAGGGCATTGCAAAGGCCGCCAAGAAGGCCGGAAGGGTTGCATCTGAGGGCCTGATATTCAGCTATATACATATGACTGGAAAAATCGGAACGCTTCTTGAGCTAAACTGCGAGACTGATTTCGTGGCCAGGACCAAGGAATTCCAGACCCTTGGCAAGGAGATAGCGATGCATATAGCTGCTGCCTCTCCTTATTATATTTCACCGGAAGATGTGCCTGCCGAGGATCTGGAGCGAGAAAAGGAGATATATCGCAAGCAAGCTTTGGAGGAAGGTAAGCCTCAGCACATAGTTGACAAGATAGCCGAAGGCCGCATTCAGAAGTTTTATGAGAGCACTTGTTTGCTCGAACAGGCCTGGATAAGGGATCCCGAGAAGAAGATCAAGGATCTCATTACCGAGGCTATCGCGAAATTGGGCGAAAACATAGTGGTAAGAAGGTTTGCCAGATTCGCCATAGGAGAATAGCTTAGTTTTTAAGAGGGGTTGGGTTTTTCCTGGCCCCTCTTTTATTTAATAAATATAAGATATCGGAGGTAGACGTGCTTTGGAGGGCGACAAACTCAAGTATAAGCGCGTATTGCTTAAATTATCGGGCGAGGTATTGGCAGGCACCAGGTCATTTGGCATCGATTTTGATGCCGTCTCAAAGATTTGCAGGGAAATACTCGAAGTTGCCCGACATGGAATCCAGATAGCCATGGTTGTAGGGGGAGGAAATATATTTCGCGGTGCTCAAGCCGTTAGCATGGGCATGGACAGGCCCCAGGCGGATTACATGGGAATGCTTGCCACCGTCATAAATGCCTTGGCGCTTCAGGATAATCTCGAGCGTCTAGGGTTGCCTACTCGTGTTCAAACGGCCGTCGTGATGCAGGAAATTGCCGAACCCTTTATAAGAAGACGAGCCTTAAGACACTTGGAAAAGGGGCGCGTGGTGATATTTGCTGCCGGGACAGGTTCTCCCTATTTTTCTACGGATACCGCCGCATCGCTTCGTGCCGCCGAGATAGGGGCAGATTGTTTGCTTAAGGCAACCAAGGTGGATGGCATTTACGATAAGGACCCAATGAAGTACGATGACGCAAGAAAACTCAACTTTATCACGTATCTCGAGGCGCTGAGCAAACAGCTTAAGGTGATGGACGCCACGGCCTTTTCGCTTTGCATGGAGAATTCAATTCCAATTATAGTTTTTGATATACTTCAAGAGGGAAATTTAAAGAAGCTGCTGATAGATGGAGAACCGATCGGCACGCTAGTCTCATCAAAAAGGGGGAATGACGGCTATGGTTGTGGATAGAAAGATTTTGAAGGAAATGCAGGAGTCTATGAAGAGGGCCGTTGAACACTTTAGAGCCGAGATGGTAGGCATAAGGGCAGGAAGAGCCCATCCGGCGTTGGTGGAAAACATCAAGGTGGATTACTACGGAGTGCAGACCCCGATCAAACAGATGGGGACCATCTCTATCCCCGAACCGCGACAGATCTTGATATCCCTCTGGGACAAGACGGCCACAAAGGCAGTAGAAAAGGCCATACAGGCCTCACAGCTTGGAGTTATGCCCCAAGTGGACGGCGAAAATATCAGAATCACGTTACCGGAGCTGACCAAGGAAAGAAGGGCGGAGCTGCTGCGGATAGTTAAAAAATACGCCGAGGATGCGAGGGTGGCAATACGCAACATAAGACGTGATGTCCTCGATGAATTGAGACGTCAGGAAAAGGAAGGCATCATTAGCGAGGACGAGTTTAAGCGCATCCAAGGGGAGATCCAGGATATAACCGATGAGCATATCGAAATGGTGAACAAGGTGCTCGAGGAAAAAGAGAAAGAAATTATGGAAGGATAACGGTTACGTACCTTTAGCGCGCTTTCTTAATTTATTTTACCCAAAAACCAATATGAGCAAGGATACCCAGGTGCTCATATTGGTTTATTTTTTTTAAATGACCAGTGGACAATTACTTGAAAAATAGTATAATGACTTTGTTCTATCGACTTTGAATAAAACCTGAGATAACGGAGGGTTTAGAATGGCTGAAAAGGTGGTAGTCGCCCTTGGCGGCAATGCGATACTTCAAAGCGGGCAAAAGGGAACCTTTGAAGAGCAGATGGAAAACGTTCATGCCACGGCAGTGCAGATAGTAAGGATGCTTGAGGCTGGTTATGAAGTGATCATCACGCACGGCAACGGCCCACAAGTGGGCGCGATCTTAATACAGAATGAAGCCGGCAGCAGCTTGGTGCCGTCCATGCCTATGGACGTGTGCGGGGCCGAAAGCCAGGGCATGATAGGATACATGTTTTGCCAGGCTTTAAGGAATTGTATGCGCGGCAAAAATTTGATCGGATGGGAGCCCTGTTGTGTAGTGACTCAAGTGGAAGTTGATCCGAATGATCCTGCCTTTCTCAAGCCCACAAAGCCTGTTGGTCCTTTCTATACGGCTGAAGAAGCCAAAAAAAGGATGAGCGAAAGGGATGAAGTTTGGATCGAGGATTCCGGTAGAGGGTGGCGCCGAGTGGTCCCTTCACCCGATCCCAAGCGCATAGTAGAGGGTCAGATAATAAAACACCTTTTTGACGAGAGATATTTGGTGATCGCCTGCGGTGGTGGCGGTATTCCCGTCGTCAGACAAAAGGATGGCACTTACCGGGGCGTGGAGGCCGTCATCGATAAGGACCTGGCAGGCGAAAGGCTTGCGCAGGAAGTTGGAGCTGACGTGTTCATGATATTGACGGATGTGCCTAAGGTTGCCATTAACTTCAGGAAGCCTGACGAGAAATGGCTTGACGTCGTTACGCCAGAGGAATTAAGGGCTTACGAGGCCGAAGGCCACTTTAAGGCCGGAAGCATGGGGCCAAAGGTAAAGGCAGCCTTGAGGTTCGTCGAAGGCGGCGGTAAAAGGGCTATCATAGCCAAACTAGACTCCGCCCTTGAGGCCCTGGAGGGTAAATCTGGAACACAGGTAGTTCCGGTTAAAGAAAAAACTTGTGTAATATAAAAAATAGGCTACGGTTAATTAAAAGCTTATAAGATATAAAACCGCGAGAAAGTGGATTTAAAGCTTCTCGCGGTTTTATATATATGCATTTACTACAAGCAGGAACTAAAAAGATCAAGCTATCGGCGTAGGTTGTAGAAGCGCTATTTTATCTCGCTTACCATTTCCTTGAAACGCCTTACTCCTTCCTCAATCTCTTCCATGGAGTTTGCGTAGGAGAACCTGACGAAACCCGGGGCCAGAAAAGCGCTTCCCGGTACTAAGGCTATGTATTTATTCTCCAAAGCCATCTCACAAAATTTGATATCGTCATCGATGGTTTTGCCTTCGTAGGTCTTCCCTAAGCAATTTCTTATGTCGACAAACACGTAAAAGGCCCCCTTAGGTTCGACGAAGGAGATGTTCGAGACTTCTTTGAGGAGCGCAATCATCTTTTTACGCCTTTCGTCGAAGGCCTTATGCATCCTTTTAACATCTTCCTCAGCTCCCCTTAAGGCTCCAACAGCAGCCCATTGAGATATGGAAGACGCATTTGATGTCAGATGTCCCTGAAAATCTCCAACCTTAGACATGATTTCCTGAGGGCCAAGGGCATATCCTATTCTCCATCCCGTCATGGCGAAGGCCTTGCTGGCTCCGTTGATTATTATCGTACGATCGCGCAGTTCCGGCCTAATTGAAACGATGTTTATATGTTCCAAACCGTCGTAGACCAGCCTTTCGTATATCTCGTCATATATTATCCACAGGTCGTGTTTTATCGCCAGGTCTGCTATGACGTTTAAAGTTTCCTTAGGATATATGACGCCAACCGGATTGGAGGGTGTATTGATTATCATGCCACGGGTATGAGAGCTCAGCGAAGCCTCGATCAGCGAAGCGGTGGGCAAAAAACCTGATCGTGTGGTATCTATGATAACGGGCTTTCCGTCGCATAATTTAATCTGTTCCACGTAGCTCACCCATGCGGGTGCAAATATCATGACCTCGTCGCCGGGATCTACAAGACATCCAAGCGCCTCATATATGAGCGGCTTAGCGCCTGAACCTATGATGACCTCTTTTGAAAAGTTGTATTTAAGGCCAAAGCGCCTCTCGTAATATTTTGCTACTTCCTCTTTTAGCTCGGGTATTCCCGTTGCTGGTGTGTAGTGGGTTTCTCCTCGCTCCATTGCTTCCCTTGCCGCGTCTAAAGCTGCCCTCGGAGAAGTAAAATCGGGTTCGCCTGCGCCAAAGGATATCACTGGTTTTCCCTCGCGCTTCATCGCCTTGGCCTTTGCGCTGATCGCTAAGGTCGCGGATGGCTCCATGTTCATTGCCCTTGTCGATAACTTCATCGAAACATCCCTCCTGAAATCTCATGCTTTAAATTTATTATAGAGCATTAAAACGGACAACAACAGCTTAACAGGCATTCAGCGGCAAATTCAGCTTGTGGCTCGAGGAAAATACATATCCATGGTAAAATAATTGTACCATTGCACCGGAGACAACGGGAGGCGATATTGATGGATATCAGGTTCGTTACGCGTAATGTTGAGATATCGGACGCATCTAAGGGGTATATGGAGTCGAAGCTGTCAAAGCTGGAGAAGTTCTTCGATCGCATTCTCGACACTCAAGTAGTGGTGAGCTTCACGCGAGGAATGCACGTCGTCGAGATAACATCTAACGTGAACGGAGTCATCATGAGAGGCGAGGATTACGCTCCCGATATCCGCAAGGCCTTTGATAAGGCGCTGAAGAATATTGAGCGCCAGATCAAGCGCCACAAGTCTTATTTGCAGGACAGGGTCCAGTTGAAGACCCACGATATTTCCTTCGGCATAGAGCCGATGGAAGTTTATCCGGAGCAGGAAGAGACGATAATCTTCGAGAGAAGAAAGAGAGTTCCCGTAAAATCCATGACTCCCGAGGAGGCTACGCTGCAGATGAACTTGCTGGGCCACGATTTCTTCGTCTTTAAGAATGCCGATACGGGATTGATAAACGTAGTATACAGGAGAAAAAACGGGGGTTATGGCCTGATCGAGCCCGAGGCATAAATTTTTACACTAAAACTGCTGGTTGAAGTTGAACTTTGCTAAGGGGGCGATCGGCCCCCTTAATTTTGGTATAAAATCGAATTAAGGTGTCCATGATATGCATGAAATGTCCATTGTAGAGGCATTGATGGAACAAATAATGAAAATGGCCGAAGAAGGAAAATGGGAGGCCGTAACTAGGGTGCGGCTAAAAGTTGGGGTTATGCGACAGATCATACCCGATATACTTGAGTTTTGCTTTGAAGTTGCCTCTAAGGGAACGATAATGGAAGGCGCTATACTCGATATAGAAGAGGTGCCTTTAAGCATAAAGTGCGATGAGTGCGGATATGAATGGGACGATAAGGAATTTTTGGGTTTGTGTCCAAAATGCGGTTCAATAGACGTGAACGTCTTAAACGGAATGGAACTGGAGCTGACCAACCTGGAGGTGGAAATTAGAAATGCCGAAGCTTGTGGACGTTAGGAAGTCCGTCATGGCGGCGGACGAAGAGCACGCTTCTTTTATAAGAAGCCTGATGAGACAAAAAGGTATACTGATGATAAATATGATAGGTTCTCCCGGATCTGGCAAGACGACCTTACTCGAAAAGCTATTGCCACAGTTGGACCTTCGATGTGCCGTGATCGAAGGCGATGTAGCTACGTCCAGGGATGCCGAGCGGATAGCTGCCACCGGCACGCCCGTCGTTCAGATAAATACCCAGGGAGGCTGTCATTTAGAGGCTCATCTCGTAAGAAAAGCCCTCCGAGAGATACCCATTGACGACATAGATGTCCTATTTATAGAAAACGTCGGAAATTTGGTGTGTCCAGCTGAATTTGACTTGGGAGAATCGTTTAAGATGGCCATTTCAAGCGTGCCGGAGGGGGACGATAAGCCCCTGAAATATCCATCCCTCTTTCATAAGGCGAAGGCCGTATTGCTTACGAAGATTGACGTGCTGCCCTTCATAAAGTTCGATAAGTCGGCCTTTTGGAGTGACGTCGAAAAGCTCAATCCGAAGGCCGCCAGGTTTGAGCTCGCTGTTCTTGAGGGCAAAGGCTTAGATGAAGTTAGTGTCTCGATAAAGACGTGGTTGAGCGAGGTAAGGGGAAATTAAGTTGCGCGTTGAAGAGATTGTTTCTGGTCTGAATCCGAAGCAGAGGGAAGCCGTTTTATATACGAAAGGCCCTCTATTGGTCTTAGCTGGCGCAGGAAGCGGCAAGACAAGGGTGTTGACCTACAAATTTGCCTACTTGGTTGCCTCAGGGTTGGCACTTCCCTGGCAGATTTTGGCAGTCACCTTCACCAATAAAGCTGCCAAGGAGATGAAGGATAGGGTTCAAAGTTTATTGGGTTCAAGCATCAAAAATTTACAGATCTCGACGTTTCATTCATATGGAGTAGAGATGCTTTATCGTTACGCCAAGGAGGCCAACGAAGCGGGCATAAAAGTGCCTTTTACCGTCTTCGACAAGGGTGACGCTCAAAAGGTCATAGAAAAATTGATGAAGGACTTCAACATCGACAAAAAGCGCTTTGAGGTCTCCTTCATGGTCGATATGATCTCTAGGGCAAAGGCCAGCGCCGATCCGAAGACGCTTTCGCCGGGCTTTGGACTTGAGGCTAGGTGGAAGGAATTTTATGATGCATATAATGAAGAACTGAAGAAACAGGGAGCAGTTGATTTCGACGATTTGCTTCTTCTGCCGCTACATCTGCTTAGCGTAAATGAAAAGGTGATCTCCAAGGAGCGCGATCGCTTTAAGTGGGTGCTGGTAGATGAATATCAGGACGTAAATACTCCGCAGTACAGGTTGATACAGATGTTGGCCAAATCGGGCAACATAATGGTCGTAGGAGATCCTGACCAATCCATTTACGGCTGGCGCGGTGCGGACATGTCGATAATCATGAACTTCGAGCGCGATTTCCCAGGAGCCAGGGTCGTCACTCTAGACCAAAATTACAGATCTACGGGCATGATATTGGATGCCGCGAACGCGGTGATTAAGCACAACATCGAAAGGAGACCTAAGGAGCTGTGGACCGCAAATCAACGCGGTACCCCTGTGTCAGTCTACCTGGCGGGCAACGACCGTCAGGAGGCGCAATTTATCGCCGACGAGATTAGAAGGCTGTGTCAGTCGGGATATTCTTACGACGACATGGCCATCCTTTACAGGATAAACGCGATGAGCCGAAGCTACGAGCAGGATCTCATGACCCGGGGCATCCCCTATAAAATCGTGAGGGGCGTATCCTTCTACGAAAGAAGGGAAGTTAAGGACGTATTGTCCTACATGAGGTTGGCAGTCAACCCCTTAGACGGTGCCGCGCTCAACAGGATTGGAAACGTGCCGCCTCGCGGTTTGGGCCCAAAGAGCTTACAGGTATTGGGAAATTGGATCGCAAGTATATTCAGCAAATTCGAAAATCCCCTGGATCTCTGGCAATGGCTTGTCCAGGCAGAAGATCTGCCTCTTAAAGGAAAGGCGAAGGCAGGAGCTAAGGAAATTGCCGGCTACATGATCCAAATTTTGTCGCGCAGCGATGACGTAAGGGATGTCATTTCCTTTATAGTGGAAGAGACGGGTTACGGCACATATTTGAGAGAGGAATACCCTGACGATTGGGAATCCAGGATGGAAAACATATATGAGCTGCTTTCGGTCAACGCGGAAGGCGGTGATTTGGCCAAGTTTCTGTCCATGGTCACCCTTTATTCCGACGCCGATGTAGAAGATGGCGGTGGAAACAGGGTCAATTTGCTTACGCTTCATGCTGCCAAAGGGCTTGAGTTTCCTATAGTCTTTTTGGTGGGGATGGAGGAGGGTATCTTTCCGCACGCAAGGGCAAAGACGGAGGAGTCGCAGCTTGAAGAGGAAAGAAGGCTGTGTTATGTGGGGATGACTCGCGCCATGGAAAAGCTGTACCTGACCGGTGCGCAAAGAAGGATGTTATTCGGCAATGTGCAGTACAATGCCTTTTCAAGGTTTTTGGAAGAGATCCCCGATAGGTATAAGGTAGTTTACGATGCGAGCTTAGAAGAAGAGGTGCCTGCAGATGTTGGTCATAGGTCTAACAGGAGATATTGGAGCTGGTAAAAGCACTGTATGCAGTTTACTGCAACAGATGGGGGCCGTCGTTGTAGAGGCTGACAGGATAGTTAGGCAGATCTGGTTAAGGCCGGAGATAATAGAAGCGGCGCGCAAGCGCTGGGGAAACGACATCTTAGACAGCGAAGGCCGCATCGTTGCTAGTGAAGTTGCCTCTAAAGGATTTTGCAACGAGGATGAATACAGGTGGATGTGTGACCTGATACATCCTCTGGTTATGGCAGAGATGGAAAGATCGTTGCTCGAAGGCGGTGAAGGTCTCAAGGTCTTTGAGATTCCATTGCTTTTCGAGGTCGGAAGGCCCGATTGGATAGATTTCGCGATCTACGTAACGGCACCCAAGAACGTTAGGGCAAGGAGAAATGCGATGCGAGGCCTTGACGAGGAAGCCATTGCCGCTAGGGAAAGATGGCTTTTGCCCGCAGAAGAGAAGAAAAAGATGTCCGATTGGGTCATAGAAAACGGCGGAGACCTAAAAGCGCTTCGAGAAGAGGTCGAAAGACTGGGTGAGCTTTTGCTAAAAATTGCCTACCCAATGCTGGTCTCCGTGACCTGCGGCAGTGAAAGTGAAGCCCAGGACATAGCCAGAACATGTGTCGAAAAAAGGCTGGCCGCGTGCGTCAATATTGTTCCCGTAAGGAGCATCTACTCATGGCATGGAGACATAGAAGATGAGGGAGAATGGAAAGCCGAGCTAAAGACCCTTCGATGTAAGCTGTATCAGTTGAAAAAGGAGATATTAAGCAGACACAGCTATGACACTCCGGTCATACTTGCTCATTCCTTGACCTGGGTTAACCCAAAGGCGTTGTTGTGGCTTAGGGAGGTTTTGGATATTTGAAGGTAATTACTACTCATATTGGGGCCGACTTCGACTCTCTTGCCAGCATGGTTGCCGCCACTAAACTGTATCCTGGGGCTGTCGCGTGTTTTTCAGGTTCGGCCTCAAGGAACGTTAGGGATTTTCTGAAACGATACCCGAGCAGATATAACGTGTTGACGCCACGCAAGGTTAAGATGGACGAAGTCACGACATTGATAGTCGTGGATACACGTTCTATTTCGCGCATAGGTCCCTTTGCCTCTCTTGTAGGCAAAAAGGACGTAGTTATTCACGTCTATGACCATCATCCGGGGACCGTGCTCGACGAACTGCCCGCTTCCTACAGCAGAATAGAGACGCTTGGGGCATGTACCACATTGCTCGTCGAGGTTATCCTCGAGAAAGGCATAGCCATTTCTCCACACGAAGCGACGCTATTTGCCATGGGCATATACGAGGATTCCGGAGCCCTTACCTTTGGGGGTACCTGCAGAAAGGATTACGAGACCATCGCAACATTGAAGGAATTGGGAGCGGACCTTACGCAGATTCCCATATTTGTCGAGCAATCCCTCACTCCCGCGGAAAGGCAGCTCTTGAACGATCTCATAGACAATTCATGGGAGAGGTACATCAACGGAGCTAAAGTGGTGCTGTCGGCATTGAATGCAAGCCGATACGTTGAAGGTTTATCGCTTTTTGTGCATCGCTTGCGCGATTACTTCGATGCGGACGTGGCTGTGGCCGCAGTTTCAATGGGTCAAAAGACTTACATTGTGGCAAGGAGCAGAGAAGAGATACTGAACGTGGCGGATTTTTTGGCATGGTGGGGTGGAGGTGGACACCCTCAGGCTGCAGCTGTAACGCTTGAACGTATAGATCCTTACGCTTTGATCAAGGATATTGAGAAAAAGCTGGCCCACGATATAAGACCACTGCTGACCGTATCAAGCGTCATGACAAGCCCCGTCATGGCCATAGCCCCAGAGCTTCAAGTTGACGAGGCCTATAAACTCATGATTCGTTACGGGCATTCGGGGCTACCCATTGTCCAGGATGGCAACTTGATTGGCATCATAACCCGAAAAGATTTGGACAAGGCACACCTTCACGGATTTGGAGGTGCCCAGGTACGGGAGTTTATGACTGAGGGAGTCATTACAGTGCATCCCGATGCTTCGATCTCAGAAGCTCACAGATTGATGGTCTTTCACAACATAGGACGCCTGCCGGTCAAGGAAAATGGCTCGCTCGTTGGCATCGTGACCAGGACCGATATGCTGAGGGCTCTTTATCCCATATCCATCCCCGTCGAGGAGAGATCCTTGGGGAGCGTACTGCCTTGGACGGAAGATGTATCGCAGCTTATGGCGCAAAGGCTTTCTCCATGGATAACACAAACCCTCAGGCGTTTGGGCAGGAGAGCCGAGGAGATGTCTCTTAAGGCATACGTTGTCGGCGGTTTCGTCAGGGACTTGCTTTTGGGGAAGGAAAATCAAGACCTTGACATAGTGATCGAAGGTGACGCTTTAGCTTTCATCAAGTCATGGGAAACTGACGGTTGCAAGGTGGCCGTACATGAGCGCTACAAGACGGGTACGATAGTATTTCCGGGCGACAAGAAGGTTGACGTGGCCACGGCGAGGAGGGAGTTTTACGAGTATCCCGTTGCCCTTCCCAAAGTTGCGGGAGACAGTCTCAAGCATGACCTTTATAGGAGGGACTTCACCGTAAACTCAATGGCCATATCCATAAACAGGACGTCATGGGGCACTTTGATCGACTACTTTGGCGGACGACGTGACCTCCAAAGTAGACAACTGCGCGTTTTACACAATCTGAGCTTCGTGGAAGATCCTACCAGGGTATTGAGGGGGCTTCGTCTCAAACAAAGGCTTGGTTTTGAGTTCGAGGACAACACCTTCAGATTGATCAAAAGCGCCGTTAAAGGCGGATTGCTTGGACTTCTTTCCGGCACTCGGGTTAAAAACGAGCTAAAGTTGATCTTTATGGAAGAAAAAGTTTATCCAATAGTACTTGAGATGGTGCGTTTAAACATATTCGAGGCGTTATTTTCGGGGATCAAGGTCGACCGAAATTGCATCAGGATAGTTCGAAGGTTGTCGTTTTTTTTAAGGCGGCTTCGCTATGATCTGCCAGATATAGAAGAAGATGTTTGGCTTGCTTTTTTGGCGGCCGTAATTTTTTCGTCGGCCGATTGGGTGCAACACGCTACCTTGGATAAGCTTCATTTGTCCAAATCAAACAGGGAGATCGTAGAAAAGGCCTTGGATGATCTTGGCACGGCAGAAAACGCCATTGGCGGAAAGGGCATGAGAAGCTACGAGGAGATTTACCTGTTTTTGCGGGACGCTCCTTACGTGACTGCCCTTTTTTGGGCTGCCGCTACGCAGCAGTGGCGCGTAAGAAGGAGGATATTGCTTTATTTGACGAGGCTGCATAGGGTTAATCCTATACTAATGGGGAGGGATCTGGTAGAGTTAGGCTACCCGAAGGGTCCCTTGATCGGGAAAATACTGGAGGAATTGCTGCTGGCTCGTCTTAGAGGTGAAGTCGAGACGAGGGAAGACGAGATCAAGTGGGTAAAGAGCAATTACCCTCTTTATGTTTTGAAGAAAGGATAGGGATGTAATGGGATTTCCAAGTTGGGCAGATATACTACTGAGCTTGCCGGCCGTGCTTTGGGCTATTACATTTCATGAGTTTTGTCACGGTTACGTGGCTTACAAGCTGGGAGACGATACTCCCTTGAAATCAGGACGGCTTACGCTCAATCCACTTGCGCACCTGGATCCGATTGGGGCGTTGATGCTTTTGATATTCAGGTTCGGATGGGCAAAGCCCGTGCCGATTAGCACTAGAAATTTCAAGAACCCGCGGAGAGACCTTGTCTTGGTGTCCCTTGCAGGGGCAGCGGGCAACCTTATTACGGCCATAGTCTGTGCGCTAATTGTGAGGTTTTTCCCTTCCGTGTTCTTGACGAACTTCGCTCTTTCGAGGTTCGCGTTACTCATGATCATGATAAACGTTGGTTTGGCGGTATTTAACCTCATACCCATACCACCCCTGGACGGTTCCAGGATCCTTTATGTCATCTTGCCACCTAAGGCCATGAATGCATATTTTTTCTTGGAGCGGTACGGCATGTTGATAATACTCCTTTTGGTTTTGTTGGGAGTCATCCAAGTTATCATGACGCCTGTGATCATGGCCATATTTCAGATCATGCTATAATGAATGACAAGTTTTACAAGAGAGGTCTTTGGTAAATGAGGATATTGGTGACTAATGACGACGGCGTCCTTTCTCCCGGCATAATTACCTTGGCTACCTTCCTAAAGAAAGAAGGACATGAGGTGTTGGTCGTGGCTCCCGAAAGACAGCATAGCAGCGTAGGACACGCAATAACACTTCATCGTCCCTTGAGGCTATGGCAAGTCAGTAACGGGCCTTATCCGGTCGGGGTAACGGTCTATGCCTGTAACGGCACGCCTTCAGATAGCGTTGTCCTGGGCCTTGAGGAGTTAGATCCCTCCGTTGAACTGGTATGTTCCGGCATAAATATAGGTCCAAACTTAGGTGATGACCTAACCTATTCAGGGACGGTTTCGGCAGCAATGGAGGGAGTTGTACTTGGACGTCCGTCGGTAGCCTTTTCCTTGGACTGCGAAGATGAGACGAGCGCACACTTTGAAGCTGCAGGCGTCGTTGCGGCCAAGTTGGTGAGATGGATCGAGGGTCATCCGTTGGAGAAAGGGTTGCTTTTGAACGTAAACGTCCCAAACAAGGAGACGGGTATGCTAGCAGGTTTTAAAGTTACTAAGAAGGGCCTAAGGATATACGAGGGCAAAGTCACAAAGTTGCGGGACCCTCACGGAAGGGTGTTTTATTGGATAGCAGGAAAACCGACAGATCAGCTTATTGAGGGCACCGACGTCTGGGCGGTGGCCAATGGCTACGTATCGATAACGCCGGTACATTTGGATATGACCCATTATCCTTCTTTAAGAAAGTTAAAAAATGAAGGTTTAGAGGAAGTGAGGCTGTAAATGCCTTGGAAGGAATTACCGCATACGGCTGATGCCGGGTTGGAGATAGAGGCCGACTCGGCTGAAGGATTAGTCTTGGAGTCGGCGAAGGCGTTGTATTCCTTTATGTTTGGCGAATTTTCCGACTTAAAGCCCGACCAGGAAGATACCATAAAGATCGAATCTTTAGATTTGCTGGAGCTTTTCGTTTCCTGGCTTAATGAACTTCTTTATATATACGACGTCAGGGAAAGAATATTTTATCCGAGAGACGTGAGCATAGACCTGCAAGGCATGAGGTTAAGCGTCAATGGAAATTTATGTATTCCACCTAAACCGGTCAGGGCCATAAAGGCTGTTACATACGGTAGTGCAGAGATAACGACCAAGCCGACGTGGAGGTTTCGGGTATATCTCGACCTTTGAGGGGGAGGAAAGAATCATGGCGTTAAAACAGTTGGACCACGTCAGATGGTTACTGGACAAGGATTTCAAGGCCGGGATGAGAGTTACAGGGTTGATATATGGTGACTCGTATATAATCCAGAACTTGGAAAAGGAAGGCGCCTTGGAGCAGATCGCAAATGTTGCCTGCTTGCCTGGCATATTGAAACATAGCTATGCAATGCCCGATGTCCATTGGGGGTACGGTTTTCCCATAGGCGGGGTTGCTGCCTTTTCCATGGATGACGGAATCATTTCGCCTGGAGGAGTAGGCTACGACATATCTTGTGGCGTTAGGGTGATGCTCACCTTCCTGGATCAGGACGAGGTGAAACCCCATATCGATGAGCTTACTGCGGCTATATTCACCAAGGTTCCATGCGGCGTAGGCTCTAAGGGTGCCATAAAGATAGGGGAATCTGATTTGCTTGATGTGCTTGCAAACGGTGCCCTTTGGGCAGTAAAGAAAGGATATGGAACTAAGGAAGACCTAGAATGCATCGAAGAGAGTGGCAGGCTCCCGCACGCTAACGCCTCTTACGTCTCCAAAAAAGCGCTTGAAAGGGGCAAGCCTCAACTTGGGACGTTGGGAAGTGGCAATCATTTCCTTGAGATACAAGTGATAGATGAGATTTACGACGAAAACGTAGCAAGGCGATTTGGTCTAAACCTAGGACAAGTCACCGTGATGATACACTGTGGAAGCCGCGGGTTGGGCCATCAAGTGTGTGATGACTATATCAAGGTCATGCTTAGGGCCATGACCAAGTACGGCATAAAGGTTCCGGATCGGCAGTTGTGCTGTGCACCCTTGAGGTCGCAAGAAGCACGTGAATATCTTGGGGCTATGCAGGCAGCGGCAAATTACGCGCTGGCAAACAGGGAGATTATCGGCCATATGGTAAGGGATGTGTTCTTGAGGTTTTTTCCAAAGGCGGAGTTGAAGCTCCTTTATGACGTCAGTCACAATATGGCCCATATAGAAAAACACGAGCTGGACGGAGTAATTATGGACGTATGCGTCCACAGGAAGGGCGCCACAAGGGCGTTTCCTCCCGATCACCCATCGTTGCCCGAAAAGTATCGCCCTGTAGGACAGCCCGTGATAATACCCGGGAGCATGGGCACAGAAAGCTACATTCTCGTGGGCACCAAACGGGGCATGGAGGAATGTTTTGCCTCGACCTGTCATGGCGCAGGAAGGGTCTTGAGCAGAAAGGCTGCGATGAAGTCCGAGGATGCGGATACGGTTTTAAAACGGCTTGAACAGAAGGGCATAAAGGTCATGGCCGACCAAATGGGCACAATCAGGGAAGAAATACCTGAGGCCTATAAGGACGTCTCTCGCGTGGTGGATGTCGTGGAGAAAGCAGGAATTAGCAGAAAAGTCGCACGTTTGCGCCCGCTGGCCGTCATTAAGGGGTAAGCAAAGTTACAAGGCCAAAAGCAATTGCTTTTGGCCTTGCAACTTTTTTTGATGTTTTACCGAGGGCTGGGATTTTGCTTTCCTGTAATGTCGTCTACCTTGATTTTCCATACTAACACACGGTCCAACATGGGCTTTGGAAGCTCGAAATCCCCTTGGACGAAGGTTTCAGCGAAGGTGGTCAGCGCTTTTCTTTTTTCGGTTTCGTCTTCGACGAATGAAACGATCCCTGAGCCTATCACGCTGCGATAATGTGTCGTCCAATCGCAAGGCCTTGGTCCCTCGATAATCTTCCATTCGGGAACTACGCAAAAAGAAACTCTAGGGTTTTCTCTGACAATATCGACCTTTTTGCCCTCCAGGGCTGAGTGAAGGTAAAGAAAGCCGTCTTTCCATGCATAATGCATAGGTACGATGTACGGTTCATTATTCCTACAGAGCGACAAAAAGCAAACCTTACCTTCCTCTAAAACTTCCTCTATCCATTTTTGGTCCGTTATTTCGCGGTCCTTCCTCCTCATGGCAGTTCGCCTTCTTACCAGACAGCAATATGTCCGTCAGTTCGAGGTTCTGTGGCACAGCAGTACGAACCATGTTCCGTCTTCCATATTATCTGCCCTCTACCAAAGGAATGATGTTCCAGCTCTAACTTCACGTCATGTCCCATTCGAGATAAAGCCGCCGCGATGTTTTCGGGTGTTCCGTATTCCACCGAGACAACGTTGTCCTTTATCCACTGCCAGCGCGGGGCGTCTAATGCCTCCTGCGGGTTCAAATGAAAATCGAGCAAGTTAGACAGGACTTGCACGTGAGCCTGGGGTTGCATATAGCCTCCCATAATTCCGAAAGGACCTACGGGTGAACCGTCCCTTGTTAAGAATCCCGGAATGATCGTATGATAAGGACGTTTACCGGGCGCCAAGGCGTTCGGGTGTCTCGGATCCATCACGAAACAATGGCCCCTGTTGTGTAGGGCAATTCCTGTCCCGGGTACCACCAGCCCCGATCCGAAGCCCATGTAGTTGCTCTGGATGTAGGATACCATGTTGCCCTCTTCGTCTGCTGTGGCCAGATAAACCGTGTTGCTTCCAGGAACGACGCCAGGGTTGTAAACTTTTGCCCTTTCGCCTATCTCAGAACTTCTTTTTCTGCTGTAGTTCTCAGAAAGTATCTCCTCTATGGGCGTCTTAAAGTATTTGGGATCTCCTATGAGTGACAAACCATCGGCAAAAGCCAACTTTATCGCCTCTATTTGAAGATGGTACGATCTTGGATCTTCTTTGTCGGTCATCTCGAAGTTTTTGAGTATATTAAGGGCAACGAGTGCCACAAGCCCCTGTCCATTGGGGGGGAGCTCCCATACTTCCATTCCTCTATAGTTGATGTGCAGCGGCTCTACCCATTCAGGCTTAAAAGCTTCAAGGTCGCTTAGCTCAAAAAATCCCCCGGTTTGCCTAGAGAAATTAACTATTTTTTCCGCAAGCGTACCTCTATAGAATGACTCCGCTTGAGTCTGTCCAATTTCCCGTAAAGTGTCGACCATCGCCTCGCACTTCCAAAGCTCTCCAGGGATTGGGGCACGTCCCTTTGGAGCAAATGTATCAAACCAATGCTTGAATATTTCGTCTTTGGCGACTCTCTTGTACCACTCAAAGCGCCTTCCCCAGTTTTCCGCAAGCTCGGGAGATATGGGATAGCCCTCGGAGGCATATCGAATGGCAGGCTTCAACACTTCGCTCAAGGGCAATTTGCCGAAACGCCTTATTAGGGATGCCCATGCCGCCGGAATGCCCGGCACGGTCACAGGCGGCCAACCAACAGGAGGAATCTCTTTGTATCCCTTGTCTTTCAGCGCCTCGATAGAGATGTTTTGAGGTGCAGGCCCGCTGGAATTGAGGCCGTAAAGTTTTCCGTCGACGCAGACCATGCAAAAGGCATCTCCTCCTATGCCGTTAGAGGCCGGCTCAACGACGGTCAAACATGCAGCAGTGGCCACAGCCGCATCGACGACGTTGCCGCCTTTCTTTAAAATTTCAAGTCCTGCCTCTGCAGCTAAAGGTTGTCCTGTTGCTACAACTCCTTTTTTGGCGAAGACCAAATTTCTCCTCGAGGGGTAGCGATGGGAGTAGGGGTTAAAAGTCATTAATATTCACCTCTTTAGAAATTTTTATGACAGCTCGAACTCATAACTAGTGCAAGAAATTAGTACATATGCCTGCTATTACGATAGATAGCGTTGTAACCGATGCAAAACCTGCTATCACATATGCGGGCATTATTCTCTTTAAAATTATCTCTCTTTCCTCATCGTTTTCCGCTACGGCCGTGGCAATTTCATTTGAAATCAGATATGTGGCGGGAAATCCCAAAAGCTGTGCCATCGATATTCCAACGGCCAGGTTCCTTGAGCCGACAATCTTCCAAAGAGGAAGGAAATATACCAATAGGAAGGTGCCGATCAGAACGGCTGCAAAGATGGCGACCGTCTGAAAAAGCAATGTCATCAGATCGCCGACCTTTATCATGGCAAGTGAAGGTATGATCCCGGCAAAGATTGCCATATTGAGCAATCCGGCTGAATTGCCCTTTTCAAGTATCTTTGGCGGAACGATCCCGATTTGCCCTATGACGGCGCCCAAGATTAGAGCCCATATGGAGTAATTTATCTCGACACCCATTGTCTTTGATGCCCACTGGAGGTAGTAAGAAAGCCAAGCGAAAAAGGCCGTCACCCCGAGACATGTGAATGGAGTGAAGTATTTGCCCAAACCCAATCTCTCATATAACAGCGGTTTTTGGGCTTCTTTAGGATCGTCCTTTGACACTTCGCTCGATTCGGACATTCCTTTTTCACGATACTCCTTCAATATCAATTTGGCCTCTCTTAGGCCAAAGAGCGAAGCCGGGGGCGTTCCGACGAACTTTTGGACAGCGTAGATAATGGCCCCTAAAGCCGCTGCCAATCCCAAGCCCTTGTCCAGTGCAGTAGTGGTCATTATTTGTGTTGCCACTATTCCGCCGTTGATTATGGGTATGCTGACGACAGCTGCCTGTTTTCCTATGAACGGTATTATGACGATGATAGATAAAGCTGCAATGGCCATTGCTATTAAGGACATCACAACCGTCCTCCATTCGCGGGCCAATTCGCGCATGTTAATCATTGTGCCCATATGAAACACGATAAAACCAGAACTCCAACGGGCTATATCAGACAACATGGCCTGATTGATGATGTCCTTGGGGAGCACGCCCGTCAAAAAACCCACCAAAAAGATCATCAGAGCCACAAAAACAGATGAAAGCTTAGCCTTTGTTGCGACTCCCAAGACATCGCCTATGGTGAAAATGATTAAGCAAATGAACAGGAGAAACATAGATTGGACCAAAACACAATACCTCCTTTAGGTGAAAAAATAATGGTGTGTTGCATATGGTATGTCATGCTGCGTATATTAACATGTATTGTATAATAAATCTAGTTTTGAATACCAATTAATCACTTTCACTAGCTGATCTAAGGAGGGAGATACAATTTGCCCGATATCTTTGACGATCAAATGGCAAACGAGTACGACTCTTGGTATAAAACGCCAAAGGGTAGACTGGTAGACAAGATCGAAAAGGAGGTGATGTACGAGTTTTTAAAGCCACAGCCCGGTATGGAAATACTGGATATAGGATGCGGGACCGGGAACTTATCGCTTGAGCTGGCACGGCTTGGGGCAAGGGTTACAGGTGTAGATATATCCGAGCTCATGCTTGCCATAGCGCGCCAAAAGGCATTGCGAGAAAAGCTCGATGTTAAATTTTATAAGGCTGACGTCCATGATTTGCCCTTCGATGACGAGACCTTCGATGCGGTTGTGTCTTTGTCCGCCTTGGAGTTTGTGTCCGATCTAAGCGAAGCCCTTAAAGAGGCTTATCGTGTGCTGAAACATGGCGGACGTTTGGTGATAGGTATCATAGGCGGAAACAGCGTCTGGAGCAGATACTACGAGGCGAAGGCAAAGAAGGACCCCAAAAGCGTCTTCCGTTTCGCCCATTTTCCCACATTAGACGAACTTGTGTCTGCTATGCCAGGAGAGGGAGTGCGGGGCAAGGCTGTCTTATTTGTGCCACCCGATTTTGACTTTGAAAGGGTAAATGAAGCTTTGATGTTGGAGGAGGAAGCACGTAGACAGGGAAGGAAGGACGGAGGATTCGTCTGCGCCCTATCTTATAAGCCTAAAAAGGAGTTGAGTGAAAATGGGTAAAACGGCCTTTTTGATCGTCGATATGCAAAACGATTTTTGTCTGCCCGGGGCGCCCTTCGAGGTGAAAGGAGCCATGGGGGTGGCAAGGAACATACGAAGGGCTTTGGAGGCCTGTCGTCAGCACAAACTGCCTGTAGTGCATGTGTTTCGTTATTACAGGCCGGACGGAAGCGATGTTGAGATAACGAGATACGATAAATTTATGCAGGTAGGCGGCGCTTTAATTGAAGGTACAAAGGGGGGAGAGATCGTCGAAGAACTCAAGCCCCTGGCAGGCGAATATTTAGTTTGCAAGAGGCGGTGGAGCGCTTTCTTTCAGACGGAACTGGACAGCTTGCTTAAACGGCTTGGCGTGGATCAAGTGGTGGTAACGGGCGTTCAAACGCCCAACTGCATAAGAGGTACGGTTTGGGATGCCAACTCGCTTGACTACGAGGTAATCGTGCTCGTCGACGGAACGGGGGCCAATATGCAAGAGGTCCACGAGGCAAACTTAACCGATATGAAAAACATCGGTGCTAAACTGATGACCGTGGATGAATTCGTCAAAAGCCTGCCAAATCCGCCGAAAGATGGGCTTATAGAAAAGATTAGGAGAGATCTGGAGGAGCGGAAAAAGGGTAGCTTGTAATTCTTTGGCCATTTCTGGGGGCATGCCGAAGGTCAATAAAGGTCGGTATGCCCCTTTTATTTTGGATTATTTTGTATATATCATACAATATTCTTATAATAAAAAGCCCAATCATCCTCTTGACATAAGAAATTGATAATGCTACTGTTATACACGCATGGAACGCAGTATTCGGTATGCCAAAGATCGCGTTAAAAAACAACTTTATTCCTCGACTTTTATGGTCCCCTTTTGAGAAAGTTCGAATGATCGCCCCTTCATTTGACTTCACGATGATACCCTGTTAAAGCCTTTAGTATAAGATGGGAGGGGTGTCGTATGGAAGTTAACGTTTTTAGGTGGATTTGTGCTTCTCTTCCGATTCTGGCCATACTCGTCTTGATGATAGGTTTTAAGTGGAGCGCCTCAAAGGCGGGGCCTATCGGTTTTTTTGTGGCCCTGATTGGTGCTTTGGTCGTCTTTAAGGCTGACTTCCATTTGTTGGCCAACTCGAACGCCAAGGGTTTTGTCATGGCTTTTTACGTGCTTTATATCCGTATGGGGTGCTTTGTTGCTATATAACGTCGTAGACGTGACCGGTGGGATCGAAAGTATAGGCGCTACCTTCATAGAGATGACGCGAAACAAAATTTTGCAGCTTCTCATGATAGGTTTTGCCTTCGTCACTTTTTTGCAGGGCGTAGCCGGCTTTGGCGTCCCGGTAGCTGTTGGGGCACCACTGCTCATAGGCATGGGGTTTGACCCTGTAAGCGCTGTGGCAATTGCTCTCATCGGACATTCCTGGGCGGTTACTTTCGGCGATATGGCTGCATCCTTTGCAAGCTTACAGCAAGCTACGGGGTTGCCGGCAGCCGATCTTGCGCCTTGGTGTGGATTTTTCATAGCCCTTGCTGGTATCTTTTGCGGAATGTTTGCGGTACATGCTTACGGAGGCATGAAGGCCTTACGGCAAGGGCTTGTGCCGACCCTCGTAGTTTCCTTTAGCATGTCGATCGCCCTGTGGTTCATTGCGCAATGGGAGCCCACCTTGGCCACGTTTTTATCGGGAATCGTCGGGATGCTTGTAACAGCCCTTTTAGCTAGGGCAAAGGTCTTCAATACAGAGGAGGCCATAAATGCTTCATTCTCGTCTACTGTTTTATCTAACACTCCTAACCCAAACCCTGGGGCAAAGGGCAAGGTCGTTACTAAAAAGCTACCCTTTAATTTGGCCTTCGCTCCCTATTACTCTTTGATAGTCATAGTGTTGTTGGTAAAGTTCATACCGGGCGTTGAGGATTGGCTAAAGGGGTTACTTGTGCTCAAGCTCAAGTTTGGCGAGTACTCAACAGGCCTGGGATGGGTTACTCCTGCCGGGTCATCTACGAGCGTGGGCATCTTTTCTCATGCCGGCGCATTTCTTGTGTATGCTTCCATTGTGGGCATGTTGATCTATCGCGCAAAGGGAGTATGGAAGCCCGGAATGTTTAAGACGGTCTTGTCCAAGGTAGTAAAAGGAGGAGTTAGCTCCAGCATCGCCACCACGTCCATGGTTTTGATGGCCTTCATGATGGTCGAATCCGGCATGACCTATACCCTGGCAAAGGGCGTGGCCAATGCCTTCGGATCGATATATCCAATTTTTATCCCCCTCGTAGGAGTGCTTGGGGCCTTTATGACCGGCAGCAACACCAACTCTAACGTCATGTTTGGGGCTTTCCAGGTTCAAATAGCCAAGATACTCGGCATAAGCACATTGATAAGCGCTGCCGCTCAAACTGCAGGTGGCTCCATAGGAAGCATGCTGGCGCCGTCAAAGGTCATAGTCGGCACGTCGACCGTTGGCCTGACCGGACGCGAGGGAGAGGTCATAGGCAAGACATTGAAATATTGCGTCACCTTGGCGCTCATTTTGGGCGTCATAGCATGGTGCATGCTTTTCATACTGTATAAGCACGTTTATTAAGAAGAAGGGGGCGTTCAAAGTGGCAAAGAAGGGAAGTAATCAAACCGTTCTGGGTTTATCGCTCCTCGGGATGTTAATAGCGCCACCTCTTTTGTTATACCCTGGAGCTACACATCAAAATGTTGCCTTGGAGGCAGTTGGGTATTTGGTGCTCATCATTTCAATGTTGGTTCCCATTATTAAAGGTTGATTTCGACAAGCTTATTTGATGACTTGACGTTAACCAAAGATTAGGTTATTCTTAAACGAAAGATTGGCATACCATATACCAAATAATATAAGAGGGATTAATGTGGATAGACAGTATTTTTATGTCGAGGAAGGTTTGCCAGAGGATAAGGGGAAGGACATAGCCAGAATGGATCCCGAGGACATGAAGTCCATTGGGGTGCAAAGCGGCGAATTTATCCTGGTCAAAGGAAAATCGCAGGTGGCTTTGAAGGTCTTTCCCAGCCCCACTGCCTTTCGCGGTTCAAAGTTGATCCAGATAGACAGCGTTGCCCGCGACAACTTAGGCGTTCACATAGGAGATGCCGTTGAGGTATCGAAAGTCAATCCAATTCCGTTGAAGACGGTAATGTTGGATAAGGGTGGTCTTGCCCCCGATGAAGTCCCTCCCAGCGAAGAGCTTAAAAAACACTTACTGGGTCGAGCTGTAGTCATCTCCAATAAAGTGCCAGTCCTACTTTATAGCGGAGGCGTCATTGCCCTGAGGATCCAGGGAATGGCGCCTTCCGTTGAAATAGGGCTCGTCACGAAGGATACGAGCATAATACTGGTGGATCAAACCCTCGATTCCAAAAAGGATAGAGTAAGTTATGAGGACATAGGCGGCCTCAAGGAAGAAGTAAAAAAAGTAAGAGAGCTTGTCGAACTTCCCTTGACCCGCCCAGATCTTTTTAGAAAATTGGGCATCGAACCGCCGAAAGGAATACTGCTTTACGGTCCCCCAGGAACTGGTAAGACCCTTATAGCGCGTGCAGTTGCCTCCGATTCAAGGGCTTACTTCATCGCCATTAACGGTCCAGAGATCATGAACAAATACTATGGGGAAAGTGAGGCAAGGTTAAGGGAGATCTTCGAGGAGGCAAAGAAAAACTCCCCCGCCATCATATTCATAGATGAACTTGATGCCGTAGCTCCCAAGAGATCTGAAGTCGTTGGCGACGTCGAAAAGAGGGTTGTCGCGCAGCTTCTTTCGCTCATGGACGGACTTAAATCTCGCGGCGACGTCATCGTGATCGGAGCATCGAACATGCCGGAATTGCTCGATCCGGCTTTAAGGAGGCCCGGGAGGTTTGACAGAGAAATTTTCATAGGTGTTCCGGGAACTCAGGGAAGGGAAGAGATACTCAAGATTCATACCAGGGGGATGAACCTGGCGCCTGACATCAACCTTCGAAAGATAGCGGAAGTCACGCACGGTTACACAGGAGCAGACTTGGCCCAGCTTTGCAAGGAAGCCGGAATTCGCGCCCTGGAGCGATACATGGATCGCCGCGAGACGGGCGACGTAACCGTAACAAAGGAAGACTTCGAAAGGGCGCTTAAAGCGATAGAACCTTCGGCCTTGAGAGAGATGATCGTTGAGATCCCTTCTGTGGGATTTGAAAGCGTAGGCGGGCTTGCTGATGTAAAAAAGAGTTTATTGGAACTGGTCAAAATACCCCTTCAACATTCGGAAGTCTACGACGAATTCGGCTTAAAGAAATCCAGCTTCATCATGTTTTTGGGCCCTTCCGGCACGGGCAAATCCTTGATGGCAAATGCTATTGCAAAAGAAGCCGGATTAAACCTAATTCACGTCACTCCTCCAATGCTTTTATCCCACAAGCGGGGAATAGAGCAGGCTGTAAGCGATCTGTTCAAGCTGGCAAAAAGGGTATCTCCCTGCATACTGCTCTTCGACAGAATCGACGGAATGGTCGCAGCTTTGGGAAAGCGGTTTACAAACCAGTTAATAGTAGAACTCGATGCTAATAAAGAAGTCAATAACATCATAATAGCCATCGCCAACTCCCTTGAAAACATAGATCCCTCTTTGATATCCGCCGACAGGTTAACGGCGATGCTTGCCTTTAACATGCCAACCCTGGAGGAGAGAAAGGAAATACTTCAAATAATCTTCAAGAAAATACCTAACTGTAATGTGTCCTTGGATTATCTGGCAGAGATCACCGAAGGCCTTTCCGGAGCGGACCTCAAAGCGTCTGTGGAAAGAGCTTGTCGCAAGGTGATTTATAAGATGATATTCAAAGGGGGAGGTGGTGTCCTGACCAACGAAGAGATGATGGAGGCGTTGCAGGAAATCAATAAAGGACAGGAGGTGTTTTTTAATGAGTCTTGATGCAAAGAAGTTGTTTGAAGAGCCTAGTCTGATTCAGATCACGACTTGGGCGCGCGGTGTCCTGCAAAACAAGGATGCCAGGGATGTTGTCTTTGCGTTAGCTAACGCCGGATCCAAAGAGGGCAAGTATGTTCAGGCATGGGAAAATTACGTCGATCTTCCGGACAGGGTGGGCGTTCCTGTGCGTGCTTATGCTCGAGTGAGCGAAGAGCCCATTTTAAGCAAGTACATATATGAGAACGAAAATCCGGATGTGGTAGTCCTTACGGAAGAGGCGTTGGTAAAGGGAAATGACGTATTGGCAGGGATGAAGCCGGGTGGTGTCTTGATAGTAAACACCAAGAGGGATCCACAGTATATACTTAAGTTCTTGAAGGACACTACCTATCTTGGAACCATAGGGTGCGTCGATGCTACGGGAGTTGCCGGTTACGTCCAGACGCTTTCGGGAGCAGAAGGAGCTACGGACGCATCGGGTATAGGCGTAGGCGCAGGAGCGGTTTTGGCAGGAGCAGTTGTAAAGGCTAAACCGTTCGTTAAGCCCGAAAGCGTATTCTCCTCGGTGAAGAACGAGCAAGCCTGCAGATATGGCTACAACGAGGTCCACCTGATGACCGTAAATACTACTTTTCCTGCCTTTGTCCCTGCACCTAAAAAACAACTAGGGGTGGATGACCTTCCCTTTGCCGGCACAGTGCCGTCCGTGAACAAGGAAAACGAAAAGAGGGTAACGGGCAACTGGAGATCCGAAAGGCCCGTTTGGTCAAAGGAACGTTGCACCAGCTGTTTGCTGTGTTGGGCCAGCTGTCCCGATGCTGTCATAACCTACAAGACTCCCGAGGCCATGGAATTTAACAACCTGAAATACTGTAAGGGTTGTGGCCTTTGTGCGGCTGTGTGTCCGACGAAGGCTATAACCATGGTACCAGAGTTGGATTTTGAGGATTAGGAGGTGAGATCCATGGGAAAGAAGAGACTTATAACTGGAGTGGTGGCCACCGCCGAAGCCGTCAGGCTTGCTGACGTAGATGTGATTTCATCCTATCCTATCAGGCCTTACACGGGCATAATGTCCGAGCTTGCAAGGATGATTGCAGACGGTGAGCTTGATGCCGAGTTCGTCCATGCCGAAGGCGAGCACGCCCAGCTCAGCGTTGTCTACGGCGCCTCTGCAGCCGGTGCAAGGACATTTACCGGAAGTTCGGGCGTAGGCGTTACTTACGCCATGGAGGTTTACTCCCCGATATCGGGAGAGAGGTTCCCTGTCCAGATGGCGATTGCCGACAGGACACTTGATCCTCCGGGAGACTTCGGATCTGAGCATACTGAGGCCGAGTCGTGCCGCGACCAGTGCTGGATCCAAGGATGGGCAGCAACGCCACAGGAAGCTCTTGATCTTACGCTACTATACTACAGAATAGGAGAGGATCCTCGCGTGTTGCTTCCCCAATATGCATGTCAGGACGGCTACTTTGTCTCCCACATAGCTGGCGAAGTTGAGATCCCCGACGAAGGTCAAGTCAAGGAGTTTCTGCCGCCGTACAAGAACAAACATTCCCTTAACATCTACGATCCGATGATAATAGGTGCCCAAATAGAACCTGAGATGGGACCGCCACTTCAGTATCAAAGATATCTTGCCGTCCAGGAAGCCAAAAAGGTCATTGCCGAAGCCTACAAGGAATTTGGCGAGATCTTTGGGCGCAAATACAGCCCCTTCGTGGAAGAATACATGACCGATGATGCCGAAGTCGTCATATTCATGCAGGGCGCACATACCATTACGGCTAAGAACGTGGCCCAGAAACTTAGGAATCACGGCGAAAAGGTCGGAGTAGTACAGCTTCGCACCTTCAGGCCCTTCAACACTGAAGTAGTCAGAGATGTGCTGTCTAAGTTTAAGGTGGTCGGAGTCGTAGACAACTCCGTTAACTTCGGAATAGCCGGCGACGGTGGGGTATTGCTCAGTGAAGCAAGGACAGCCCTGTACGGCTTGGGCGACAAGACCAAGACCGTCGGCTTCGTTGGCGGGCTCGGCGGAGAAGTCATAACGATGGAAGAATTCTATAAGATGTATGCCAAGCTAAAAGAGATCGCCAAGACCGGTAAGGTTGAGAAGAACTCTTACTGGCTGCCGTACGAGCTTTAAAGGAGGTGAAGATGATGTTAGAGACCATAAAGACCCTTCGTGATATGCCTCAAGAAGAATATTACGTTCCTGGTCACAGGACATGTGCCGGATGTGGCCCTGCTTTGGTGTATAGATTGGTGGCAAAGGCTGCAGGCCCGAACACCATTTTCGTCGGTCCCACAGGTTGCATGTACGTCGCTAACACGAGCTACGGCTGTGGTCCGTGGGCTGTGCCTTGGATCCATGCTCAGATCACAAACGGCGGTGGCGTGGCCTCCGGCATAGAGGCTGCCTACAAGGCAATGATGAGAAAGGGAAAATATACAGGCGAGCGCCCACATGTCATAGTGATGGCCGGTGACGGTGGTTCTACGGATATTGGGCTACAGGCTTTATCAGGGATGATCTATCGGGGACACGACGTGCTTTTCATATGCTACGACAATGAATCTTACGCCAACACGGGCATTCAGACTTCGCCGACCACTCCTTGGGGAGCGGTTACCACCTTTACGCCTTCCGGCCCTGCTGTTCCTGAAGGTAAAAGGTTGTGGCCGAAGGATAACGCCCAGATGATAGCTCACGGACATCCTGAACTGAAATATTTGGCAACGGCGTCTCCGGCGTTTCCCGTAGATCTTTTCAATAAGGTAAGAAAAGGCCTAAACGCAGAGGGACCGGCATATCTCCATATTCAAGCTCCTTGCCCAAAGGGATGGCAGTTCCCTTCAAGCAAGACGATAGAGATGGCAAAACTTGCCCTAGATACAGGCATGTTTCAGCTGTATGAACTTGAAAACGGCAAGTATAAAATATCCTACATGCCTAAACAGCGCAAACCGGTGGATGAGTATCTCAAGTTGCAGGGAAGGTTTAAACATCTGAAACCTGAGCACATCGAAAAGATTCAAAACTTCGTCGATCAGAAGGTCAAGGCAATAGAGATAGAGATAGCTGCTCTTTCGTAAAGTGTAGGATTAGCAAAAACAGGCCCTCTTTTACGTGAGGGCCTGTTTTTATAGTCTATTTATTTATCTTATCCTTCGTAGGAAGCTTCTTAACCCTATCGCCTTTCTTTATCTTGCCGCCCTTGATGACTGCGCAAAATATGCCCTTCTTTGGCATGATGCAATCGCCTGTTATCCTGTAGATCTCACACTTGCTGTGACATTCCTTGCCGATTTGTGTCACCTCAAGCAAAGCTTCGCCTACCTGCAACCTATCTCCGACGGATAAACATTCCGTATTGAGGCCCTTTACCGTGATGTTTTCGGCAAAACTTCCCGCTTTAAGATCGGGGAGTTTTTCTTGCATTTTTTCTATATCCTCAAGGGCAAGCATGCTTACCTGCCTGTGCATGAAGCCTGCATGGGCATCACCTACCAAGCCAAGGCCTTCGACGAGTAAGGCCTCGCCCACGTCTTCCTTGACGGTGCCTTTTTCCTTAGACATGCATACCGCCCACACTACGCCTTCGCACATTGTTTCTCTCCGCTTTCTTTCTTATTGTCGTTGCCCCTTTTTGCCAAGTAGTCTTCGATGGCAGCTTTGATTCCTTCCTCTGCAAGCAGAGAGCAGTGAAGCTTCTGCGGCGGAAGCCCGCCTAAAGCCTCGGCAACGTCCTTATTGGTGACTTTAAGTGCTTCGTCCAGCGTCTTGCCCTTGACCATCTCGGTTACCATTGAGCTTGTTGCAATGGCAGCGGCGCAGCCGAAGGTCTCAAATTTGACGTCCACAATGCGATCATCTTTTATCTTTAAATATATCTTCATCACGTCGCCGCATACGGGATTGCCGACCTCTCCAATTCCGTCCGCATCCTCTATTCGTCCCACATTTTTGGGATTCATGAACAGCTCCATGACCTTTTCGGTGTACATAATATTTTACCCCCTTTTGCCGTAAGGAGACATTGCCCTTAACGACTCTACCACTTTGGGCAGATTTTCCAATACGTAATCGATGTCCTCGTCGCTTGTGTCCTTACCCAACGTCAACCTCAACGATCCGTGAGCCACCTCGTGGGGCAACCCTATAGCAAGAAGCACATGGCTGGGCTCCAAGCTTCCCGATGTGCAGGCCGAGCCGCTGCTTGCCCCTATTCCGAGTGCATCCAAGCGCAAAAGCATGGATTCGCCTTCGATGTAGCGAAAGCAAAAGCTTGCGTGAAATGGAAGCCGTGCTGTACGATGGCCGGTCAAAATGACGTCAGGGATGTTTTTTAAAACTCCATCGATCAGCTTGTCTCTAAGGCGCGTCTCCTTTTCCATCTCACCCTTTGCAAGCCTTTCTGCTGCCAATGCGGCTGCCTCGCCGAAGCCCACTATTCCTGCGGTGTTTTCCGTGCCGGAGCGTAGCCCTCTTTCCTGGCCGCCACCATGAATGAGCGGGATGACTTTGACCCCTTTTTTGATATAGAGTGCCCCCACGCCCTTGGGGCCGTACATCTTGTGTGCTGCCATCGTCATGAGATCAACGGGAAGATTTTTAACGTCGATAGGTATGTGCCCGGCAGCCTGGACGGCATCGCTGTGGAAGAGCACTCCGTGGCTGCGACATATGTTTCCGATTTTTTCTATGGGCTCAATAGTGCCTATCTCGTTATTAGCGAAATGAATGGATACCAGTATGGTGTCAGGGCGAATGGCGCGTTCAAGCTCATCAGGTCTTATCATGCCGTACTCGTCGACCGGCAAGACAGTTATATCGAAGCCCTCCTTGGCGAGCCAGTTACATGTATCCAACACAGCGTGGTGTTCTATGGCAGAAGTTATGATGTGTCTTCCCTTGTCTTTTTTGGCAAAGGCTACGCCTTTTATGGCGAGGTTATCAGCCTCGCTTCCGCCTCCCGTAAAAATTATCTCTGCAGGATAGGCGTTTATCAGCTGTGCTACCTGATTTCTGGCTTTATCCACTGCCTGTCTTGCCTTTCTGCCCCAGGCATGCAGGCTGTTGGGGTTTCCGAAATCCGGCGCAAAAAAGGGCATCATAGCATCAATTACCCTTTGATCGACCGGCGTCGTTGCCGAATGGTCCAAGTAAACGAAACGGCTCATTTTTGTATCGCCTCTCTTTATTAGAGATACCTAACTTCTATTAGGAAGTTTATTCCTTGACACGCCGGTTGTCAATGATACCATGCATTAAGCATATTTCGAATATCGCTTTGAGTAAGCTGTTCGCCTATGAATGAGCATGAAATTTGTTGTTTAGGATTTTGTGCGAGTTTAACTCGTGTTATTGGTCAAGGTTTTAGTTGGAATTGGTCTTTGATATTTGGTATATTTAAAAACAATAATCCAGATCGACATATTATTTTAAGTGGGGATGAAGGATGGAGAATTCAAGTGTTATCAGACCATTGGTTGATGTAAACATCAGCGATAAGGTGTTTGATGTACTTAAAAAGGCAATACAGTGCGGAGAGCTAAAGCCGGGCGATGTCCTTATAGAGCGTGATCTTGCAGAAAAACTGGGAGTTTCGCGCACGCCTGTTCGCGAGGCAATACAGCGCCTAAAGTCAATGGGGCTGGCTGTTCAGATTTCAAAGAAGGCCGTAATCGTGGCAAGGCCCACGCCGAAGGAAGTGATAGATACCTATGACGTCCGGGAGGTCTTGGAAGGGCTTGCCGCGGGCAAAGCCGTCGATAACGTTACTGCCGAGGATATCTCTTACCTCAAGAAATTGATGGACGATATGCATAGATGTATCGAAACAAACGACGACGAAGGGCTTGAAAGAATCCACATGCTCTTTCACGAACGTTTGTACAGTTTATCGGGAAACAAAAAGCTTCATCAAATATTGATGGACCTTAGGGAATGCATAAAGGCTTACACACACGTGGGTTATTCTTTTCCAGGCAGAAAATTGGAGGCCGCAAAAGAACATGCTGAGATCTTAGAGGCCTTGATATCGCGTAATCCCAAAAAGGCCGAAGACTGGGCCAGGAAGCATATTGAAAGATCCAAGGAAGCGTATATAAAGGAGCTGCAGAAATCAAAAGAATACTAGAAATTTGTCGATGGATAGGATGACATGGCTATCTCGGTGCAATTTTAAAGGTGAGCTCAGAATATGTCTAGCCAATTGTAGATCAATATCAAGTAGATATAAGATCAACATATTATCTATCTTAATCGCTACATCTAAAGCGTAGAGTAGCATCGATGTTTCATTATATTGCTACATAATTGAAGGTGCTTATTTTTTAAATTAGGTAATTATTAATAATTTATCGCGACTGCAGCATCACGTCGTGTAAGTATATAACTTTATGAAGATTGTATATCATTGTAAAATTTAGTACATTTAAAATAAGCAATTTTTAGTTTGACTGTAACGAACTTTGATGTATAATCATGTTGAAATAGTTGCTATTATAACTATCGTAACTTAAAAATTGTTTTTGCAAAGAAACAAAATGAAGCTTCGGTTTTAAGCGATATCAGTCAATGTATCCACCATAATTTCCAGTCCTCTTCCGTATATTTCCATTCCTGAATGCTATTACATTAAAATAGAGAAGGGAGTAAGTTTAATGAACATGAGGAAAGCGTGTTTCCGATTGTGTACCGCATTAGCTGTTGTTGCCTTATTTGTTGGATCAGTATCAGCGTGCACGGACATAGTAGTTGGGAAGAAGGCTTCCGTCGATGGCTCTGTAATGACCTCGCATACTGCGGATGGAGCGTTTTATGATGCTAATGTTCGAGTCATAAAGGGTAAAAAGTTTCCTAAGGGGTCAAAGGCGGATGTCTTTTGGAACATAATTGGCGAGGAGAATTATGCTCCGAAGAAGATAGGGGAAATTCCTCAAGTCGAAGAAACGTATACATATTTTCATGTGGGATATCCTTTTATGAACGAGCACGGGGTTGCCATAGGGGAAACGACAATACCTCAGAAAGAAAACTTAAAGACCTTTTATCCGGATGGTAAGGCTATAATGACGATCGAGCAGCTGGAAGTTTTTGCTCTACAGAGAGCAAAAACGGCTCGCGAGGCCATAAAAGTTATAGGAGAATTGGCCGAAAAGTATGGATTTTTGCCGTCCTGTGGCAGCGAGGGAGAATGCCTTACGATTACCGATTCCGACGAGGCTTGGGTGTTTGAGATGTTCAGCGCAGGCTTCATGTGGACTCCCGAAAGCGGTAAACCAGGTGCGATATGGGCAGCCCAGAGAGTACCTGATGACTGCGTAGTTGTCGTGCCCAACATAAGTCGGATTCGCAATATAGATCCGAATGACAAGAGTAATTTTATCGTATGCAAACATTATATGGAACCTGCTATAGAGAATGGTTGGTATAACCCTAAAGACGGAAAACCTTTCGTTTGGCAGGAAGCCTATTCTCCGCTTACTGGCAACGACGATTGGTCCTTGTCTTCCATATGGGTTCGCGATCGGCTCCATACCCTTTACAGTAAGTTAGACCCATCCAGGGAATGGGATCCCTATGCTGAGACGATGTCCTATCCTTTCGCTATTAAGCCCGCAAAGAACTTGTCTGTTCAAGACGTTATGGAGATGTTAAAGAGCTATATGACTGGCACGCCTTTTGATATGACGGAGAATAACGCATGGTACGTGCGCGAGGGGGATAAAATGGTTAAAAGCCCCTTGGCCACTCCTTTTCTTACGTCAGATCAAAGAAAACTGCTCAATATACCTTACTATCGACCGGTTGCCAAGTACGATTGTGCATACAGCTTTGTATCTCAGGCACGGTCCGGTTACCCTACGCCGCTTAAGACAGTACTTTGGTTTGGATATGACAACCCTAATACTACCTGTTATGTTCCTATATACTGCGGCGCTTTGGATACAAGGGAAAATTGGCGCACATTTGATAGGGATGCCTTTTCTTTGAATTCCGCTCAATGGGCCTTTATACTGGCAGACGATCTGGTTAACAAGCGATATCAGGATGCAATTAAGGATCTGCATCAGGTGCGTGATCCCCTTGAAGAAGCATTTTTCAAAGAACAAAAGGACGTAGATGCAAAGGCTTTGGAGCTGTCTAAGAAGAATCTGCAAAGTGCAAAAGATTATTTGACGGAATACACGAAAAGCTGCATGGAAAAGGTAGAGAAGGCATGGTGGAATTTAAATTGGACTTTGATAACGAAGTATAATAATAATAAAGTCAAATAAAGTTTTCTAAAGCCTAATTTTGCTTATATTTTTTAATATTAGCAAAAATATTAAAACAGTTGACCTTAAAACTTTGACTGATATTATATTAGGCGTCGCTAGCGTTATGAAATTAGTGAAAAGGGGGTCAAAATATGAAGAAACTAGCAAGATTTCTTGCGCTCGGTAGCTTAGTATGTGTATGTTGTGTGTTGTGTTTGTCGATGGTTGCCATAGGCAATGAGATACCGCCTATCAAGCCGCCGATCATCATCACGACTTGTGGCCAGAGTCCGGGTGCCGTTATGGTAAAGATGTCCATAATGCAGGCTCAGATCGCGCCTGTGGAGAACAACAATACGATCACGGCTTCCGAATTGAAAGGCAAGGGTTACAAGACGCTGATCGTTACGACAGGTACCAGCGGTAAAGGCATGGGCGCTGCTGGAACCAACGTAAACAAGGAGATCGCTCGTTGCAAGGAAGTTATTGAAGAGGCCAAAAAAGAAGGAATACTGGTGATAACTGCACATGTTGAAGGAATGGCACGACGCACCGACAGTGCCGATCAGCAGTCAATCGATGAGATCATGCCGCTTGGAGATGTAATGTTGGTTGTGGCAGACAGCAACTCTGACGGATATTTCACTAAATTGGCCAAAAAATATAACAAACCGTTGATAGAAGCTAAGGATGCCCTGGAGATTGGGGCAAAGTTGAAAGAATACGTTGAGGTGAAAAAGTAGTGAAAAGTACGTCCTGCCCTCTGGGCGGGACGTACTTTTATTGGCACTAAAATCTTTAAGAAGGGAAAATGGTTCATATGTTTGCACATGCAGAGATCGTTCTGGTAGTTATTGTTGTGGCCTTTGCCATATTTAAGTTGTTAAAACTTACCACTGAACTGTCCATGTTCCTTTCGGCTATAGTGGCCGCTATAGCGCATTCGATTCTTTTGCGGTTGGCATCTGATCCTAGGGGTATTGTGCCGCTCATTCCGGTACGTCATATCGTTGAGGGAGCTTTCACTTATTTTGATGTATGTCTGATATTTCTTACGGCGACGTTTTTCATGGCGCTCTTTAGGGATAGCGGTGGCGTTGCGTTCATAGTGAGAAAAATAGTATCAGCTTTTCACACCAGACGAAATTTGTGTTTGTTGTTCTTAACATTGGTTTTATTGCTTCCTGGAGCTATTACGGGCTCTGGCGCGACAACAGTTCTTACTGTCGGTGCGCTGGTGGGTTCTGTATTGACCTCGATGGGGATTGATGAGACCAAAAGGGCTGCAATTATATTTATGGGAGCTGCGATGAGTGCAGCTGCACCACCAATTAACCTTTGGGCAATGATGGCTGCAGCGGGTGCTAATATGCCTTACGTAGGTTTTGGCAAGCCGTTGCTGGTGCTGTCGTTATTGGGTGCCCTGTTTTCTACTTATTGGTTGGCGGGTAAGGCGAACAAAAAATTGGAGTTGCAAGAAGCTTTAAGCATGCTTCCCGAGGTACCCGAGAGACAAAACTGGTTTAGGGTTGGATTCCCCTTTGTTTTGTTGTTGGCATTAATACTTGCCGGTAGAATATGGTTTTTCAATATGCCCGTATTGGGGCTGCCGTTATTGTTTATGCTTGCCTCTCTTTCTGTTGTCATTCTAAGCCCAAAACCGTTGCCCATATGGCAGATTGCATGCTCTACCGTACATTCGCTATTGCCGTTGGTTGGCATTATGGTAGTGGTAGGCGTGTTGATCCAGATCATGGCCTTAAGCGGCGCGAGGGGATTGTTGTCATTGTTGATAGTTACATTGCCCTTGGGAGTGCTGTATGCAACGCTTTTCTTTATCTTGCCCATCTCAGAGGGTGCCCTTCAGTATGCTGTGGCTCCCTTGATTGGAGTTCCGCTCATCATGCTTTTTAACATGAAGGGAATGGATCCGGTAATTGCCCTGTCAGCTATGGCTGTAATATGGCCAATTGGAGACTGTTTGCCACCAACTGCAATTGTGGGTCGGGCAACTGTAATTGAATTGGAATACAAGGGTAAGTATTACGGAGAATTCCTTAAAACTTGTCTGATACCTATGGCATTTGTAGCGTTAATTGGAACGCTATTTCTTATTTTTAGTACAAATCTGTCTTTCTTGGAGGGATAGCTTAGATGATACTGGCAAATACTATCATAATGTGGCTATATTACGGTATAGTCCTGTTTTTTACAGGAGCTATTCTGCGTAATTTTGTCAAATCGACAAATGCTCAAGATATTGTCCTTTATGGCATTGTCTTGCTTCCCTTTGTCCTTAGACTAGCAAGACTTAAGTAGCAATTAGGAGGCTTACTTATGCCAAATAAATATGTGAAGATCTTTACAATAATATTTCTTATCGTCTTTGCGTCAATCGGTGGACATGATTTTTATGTTCACAGGCACTTTAAAGAAGCAATGGTGCCATCCTCATCCTTGACAGAAGTTAGACATCTGTCTGACTATGAGCCTTCCCTCAAGGGCACTGTTAATGACAGTAACATATACGTCTTCGATAGTGGCATTCCCGGTGGCACGGTTTTGCTTTTGGGGGGAACGCATCCTGAAGAACCGGCTACTAATTTAACCGCGCTTCTTGTGGCAGAGAATGTAAAAATAGAAAAGGGACGCCTGTTTGTCATAATTAGAGCAAACAGGAGCGCTTCTACGGGAACAAGAATGGGAGAGGCATACCCTGATTTCTACCATGTAAAGACTCCATGGGGAACAAAAATTTTTCGTATGGGAGATAGGGTCTCTAATCCTTTGGATTCTTGGCCCGACCCTGAAGTATACATTCATTACCCGACAAGGCAGATGCTGGCGTATATGGATTTTAGAAACCTAAATAGATGTTGGCCAGGCAGAAATAACAGTGCCATTACTGAGCGCACTACATGGGCAATGATGCAACTCATTAGAGAAGAAAATATGGATATGGTTGTAGACCTACATGAGGCTGAGCTTGAGTATCCTGTCATCAATACAATAGTAGCGCATGAAAAAGGACAGGCAGTAGCTGCGATGACTTCAATGACGCTGACTGCTCAACTGTTTGATGTTCCTCTTAACATGGAATTTTCGCCGAAAGCGTTGAGAGGTTTATCTCACAGAGAAATTGGAGATCATTCCAATGCTATGTCACTGCTTGTAGAATCAGCCGAGCCCATGCTTGATCGCATAAGGGGCATTACCGACGAGTACCTCCTCATGACGGGTAAAGATGAGTTTGTTGTAAAAGCGGGAGAGCATGGATTGCTTTACTCGCCAATAGATGAAAAGGGTTGGCCCATAGATGTTAGGGTAGGGCGTCATTCATCGACCTTTCTGACAATGTTGCAGTTTTTTACTATGATGTACCCAGATAAGCCAATAGTCGTATCAGGGGTCCCTGGCTATAAAGAGATTATTGCAAATTCTTTAGGGACTTATCTTCATAACCCTCAAGAAGCAAAGGATGGCCATGTCTTTTACGATTGAGCGCTTTTGATTTAGATGGGAAAGGAGGGGGTAACTTATTCAAGACTAATATTGTAGCATAGCATTAGGTAAGCATATTTTGGTTACAAGGAGAAGGGAGAGAAAAACATGAGTCGAAGGTTGGCAAAAATTTTGTCGTTATCCGTGCTGGCTGTTTTTTTGCTCAGTCCTGTAGCTGATGCTTGTACCACGATCATTGTAGGGAAAGAGGCCTCCACGGACGGATCCGTAATGGTGACGCACACATGCGACGGTTGGTACGATAACAGGGTTAGAGTGGTTCCGGGAGGCATTCATAAAGATGGAGAAATGACGCCGGTATACAAAGAACTTTGTCATGGCACCAGGCCAGATATGCCCTTGGTGAAGGTTGGTGAAATTCCCCAAGCGAAAGAAACGTATACGTATTTCCATGTGGGATATCCGTTTATGAATGAGCATCAAGTGATAATGGGAGAGGCGACATGGACCGGACGCGACGAAAACTATTGCCCGAACGGTTGGATGATGATAGAGCAACTTCAAGTGTTTGCACTGCAGAGGGCATCTACAGCTCGCGATGCAATAAAAATCATGGGGCAACTTGCAGAGAAGTATGGATATGGCGATGGTGGCGAAACTCTCCTTGTGATTGATAAAAACGAAGGTTGGATATTCGATATATGCGGTCCGGGTCCTCTTTGGACACAAGATAGCGGGAAACCAGGGGCCATTTGGGTTGCTCAACGCGTTCCCGATGATTGCGTAACAGTTGTCTCCAATCGCACCAGGATTGGAACGATAGATTGGAACGATAAAGATAACTTCATGTATTCTTCCAACATAAAGACGTTTGCCCAGGAGATGGGGTGGTGGAAACCAGGAGAGCAGTTTGTCTTCCATAAGATTTACAATCCCGAACCGTATGGAAGCCCCTACTACCAGCAACGCAGGGAATGGAGAGTCTTAAGCATTTTGGCTCCATCTTTGAATTTGAAGGAAAATGCTGCAGATATGTATCCCCTTATGGTAAAACCCGATAAGAAAGTATCCGCAAGAGATCTCATGAGCATAAACAGGGATTACTACGAAGGAACTCGTTTTGATCTTACGAAGGGACTTGCAGCAGGACCATTTGGCACTCCAAATCGTTATTCAACGCCCAAGGAAGTTCGTCCTGAAGGCAGGAAGGATGTAGATTGGACTCGAGCAATTTCCATATTCCGTTGCTCCTACAGCTTTGTAGCCCAGGCAAGAAGTTGGTTGCCCGATCCTGTAGGAGGTGTTTTATGGTTTGGAGAAGATGCGCCTCATTCCACGGTGTATATGCCGATTTATGCAGGCACTGCGAGCCTTCCTCAGAGCATTACGGAATGCAAGCGAGCGGAGTTCGACAGGAACTCCGCATACTGGGCATTTAACTTTGTCTCTAATTGGGCCGACTTAAAGTTTAACTATATTATGAAGGACATCAAGGCGGCACAAAAAGCTTATGAGGATGAGTTCTTCATGTATCAACCAGTCGTTGAAGATAAGGCAGTTGCGCTTTACAAAGAAGATCCATCGAAAGCTAAATCTTATTTGACCGATTATGTAAACAAGAGTATGAATAAGGTCGTAGATGGATGGTGGAACTTAGCTCAGCAGCTCGTTGGGAAATACTCTGACGGATTCATCACCTACCCTGACGGCAAGCAAGAATCCGTTGGTTATCCGACGTGGTGGCTTGAGACTGTCGATTTTGGAAAGGAAGAGATGGAACCTAAGCAGTAAATTAACTATGGCATAGGCATTATGCCTTACGGCAGTTCGACGGGGATGATAATAACTTCCCGTCGGACTGCTTCTGGTTTTGAGATTTTGATCGAAAGGGGATTATTTTGAAGGCGAAATACAGGGTGCTTGTCACCGGCACACGGGGTAAAAGTAGCCTGGTAAGGCTAATGACAGCAGGTTTTAGGTCCGCAGGCATGGCATGTTTTTCTCGCATAACTGGAGTCATACCTACCGAGCTGTCGCCTCATGGTGTCAGGAGGATTATAAGGTCGAGGGAAGGGCACATAAAAGAACTTCAGTGGTGGCTTTCAACAGTGCCTCCGGTTGCTGATGCAATAGTTGCAGAAAATAGTGCTGTTTCGGAAGAATTTCAACCTCTGGCTGCAAGATGGCTGGAACCGAACCTGGTGATTTGGACGAATTTGAGAGAAGATCATTTTGAAGCATGGGGTCCGACTAAAGCTGGAGCAAGAATGGCTTTGTTTTCGGGGATACCAAGGAAAGTTGCAGTTATCCTAGGGCCGAACATGGATGACGATAAAAGACTGCTTGAACTTTTGAAAAAAAATCAAAATGCAATTTATTTTACGCAAGGTAATTTTTCTAATTTTGAGGATGCCAATGTTGCGCTCGCAATACAGGCGTTTAAAATACTAGGTTTAAATGTGACCAAAGAGGGGATATATGCTTTTTTAGACGACGATCCCGGCAGGTTCAAGGTGTTAAAGGCGGGCAACGGCGTCCTGGCGTTTGCTTTTGCTGCCAACGATCTGGAAAGCACCGTTGATCTTTTCGCGTCACTTGGTTGGGACGAAAAGGAAACGTCCATTCTTTTTAATAATAGGCGCGACAGGCCGGGGAGGCTTAGGGCTTTTGAGCCCTGGCTTCGCAGCGAACGGTGGAAGGGTGTTTTTATATGCGGAGCTCACCCCCTGCGGTTGATAAGGGGCGCTAGTTGGATTTATTTTAAAAACAAGGAAGAGATTGTCTCGTTTGTGGGAAAAAGAGGCTTGGTATTCGGATGTGGCAATATAGCCGGTCTACCTATATTAGAACTATTGTCATGTGAAGAGGTGAAAGGCAACTGCAGCAGGATTTAATGGTTATCGCCATAAGCATAATTATTGGCATGATTTTTTATTACAGAACGGGCATAGCAACCGGAGGCATCATCTCGCCTGGTTTATTGGCCATCAAATACTTTTCATGGCAATTATTCGCGATAGCAATAGCATATTCAATGATCATATTGTTGGTATTAGAAGTTCTCGTCAGAGTCTTCGGTGTATATGGAAGACAAAGGACATGTTTTGCTCTGCTCTTGGCAGCTTTTTTGGGTATAATTTCAAGTTCAAGCTTGCCGTGGATTGGATGGATCGTGCCCGGGCTCATGGCGGCAGACATGCAAAGGCAAGGTATTCTTCCTACGACTTTGGGGCTGTTGGTGGTTTCTGGACTATCGCTTTTGACGGGGCAATTGATCTATGGGATATTTTAGTGCTTTCTTTCATGGTTTATTTAACATATTCTTTGGGAGCAACACGCCCCTGTCGAAGAAATGTAATCTTAAACTAATTATCCTCGCAACAGTCGTAGGTCTTTTAATATGGGCATGGCCATCAGGAAACCTTACCATCGAAGAGGAAAGGATTTGGGATAGGGTCAGGGATGCCCAATCCTACTTGTATAATCTTAAAGTTCAAACTGAAGGACATGTTCCACCTGAAGAATTAGACCCTATGAAGTGCGGGTTGATAGGCGTGGAATGGAGTCCGATTTCTACGACAATAGGATCGCTTCAATCCAAGCAGATATCCTGCAATCCAATTTGGGCGGTCATATTCCTGCGATGGTTTGATGAACTGGGCCTGAAAAAAGGCGATCGTGTGGCGATTTTGAGTTCTGGCTCCTTCCCTGGTTTTCTGATTTCTTCCATCATTGCGGCCGAAGCAAAGGGATTGGATGTATTTCTTCAGATATCGCTGGGTGCTTCTACCTACGGGGCTAACGATCCGGATTTTCCTATATCGCGCATCCTCGCGGAGTTGCGCAAGGCTGGGTACATTTCCTCGAAGGCTGCCTTTTATACTTTAGGCGGAGACTACGAAATAGGCGGAGGTATACCTAAAGAGGGCATAGATTTAATGTTAAAATCTGCTCAAGCGGAAGGAGTTCCTGTATTGCGAGCCAAATCGCTGCAGGAGATTACTGAATCCAAGATGAGATATTTAGATAAGTTTAACCCCTCATTGGTCATACACATTGGGGGTGCCCATTCCAACATTGGAACTGACGAGAGCGTGCTTTCCTTGCCCCCCGGCATTTTAAGCTTGAGGCATGAAAAAAATGCCGGAAACGGGATAATATCTTTGATGCTTAAGAGGAAAACGCCCGTAATTCATATTCTTAATGTGAAAAGGCTGTGCAGGATTACCGGTGTCCCCGAAAGGGCAATATTTGTGAAAGCTGGTCCTACTCCTTTTAGGTTGCCGAGAGCTTTATTGGGTCTCATGTGTTTTGCGGTATTTTTATATAAATATGAGCGTTGGACAATTGAATAGCCTGTATCTCATGGACAAGCGAGGTGGTTTTTGATGGATTTTACCAATGACGAAATGATCGAAAAGGCCAAAAAACCGGCCGAGGAAGCGCTAAAGCTGCATCGATTTTACCATGGCAAGATGCAAACGGTGCCCAAGTGCTGCATCAGGGACATATCTGACTTTGCCATCTGGTACACGCCAGGTGTGGCTGAACCCTGCAAGGAGATAAACAAAAACCCTGAGCTGGCTTACGAGTTTACTAATAAGGCAAACACCATAGCGGTCGTAACTGACGGAACGAGGGTCTTGGGCTTGGGCGACATAGGGCCCGAAGCGGGGCTCCCCGTCATGGAAGGCAAGTGTATGCTCTTTAAGTACTTGGGTGGTGTGGACGCCGTGGCAATTTGCCTTGATACCAAAGACCCCGATAAGTTCATAGAGACGGTCAGAATGCTTACTCCTGCCTTCGGCGGGATCAACCTGGAAGACATAGCCCAACCGAAGTGCTTTTATATTCTCGACGAGCTTCGTAAGGATTGTAAGTGGACCTCCCCGCTTTAGCTGACACCAACCTAAGCTACTTTTAAATGTAGTGATCCTGGCCTCAGCTCTGGTTTTAAACCTGTGACGGTACATGGTTTGACCTTCAAGGTCTTAAAGAAGTTCTCCATTGGAAAATTTACCAATAATTGCCCTTGCGGCTCATTGAACATATAACCTTTCTTGTCGAGCATTTGTCTGCTATCAAAACTACCTTACCAGCTGCCCTTGTCAGTATGAACGATCAATCCTGGCATTGGACGTTGGGTATGTATCGCCATATTCATGGCTTCAATAACCAGTTCCTAAGTCAACGATTGTTTTATAGAGTATCCCACGATCTTTTTGGAATAAAGGTCCATTACAGCCGCCAGGTATAGATACGTAGGTATGGATATAGATTATGTTGATTAGCCTACTTCTCATCTGGACAGTAAGCGAAAAAATTTCTGTTTCTGTCTAAGGTGTTGCCCACTACTGACATGTTAGGGCTCTAGTCGGTCGTGATCTTGAACATACACCTTTCTACGGCCCTTAAGCTTGCTTTTCTCATTATTCCTTCTATTCTATTTTTGCTACAGTGAATGCTTTTCTTTACATTTGTCTATGTATCCTGGGACTGCCCGTAAGTAGGCGGCTTTCGCTTCAGATATAAATTATACGTTCTTTTATCATTTCTTCTTAAATTTGTCTTTGGCTTAAAGTCTTTTTTAACCAAGAATAATATCTACTACGATTTGCTTTTAAGGACACGACACATTGTCTTTACGTGAAATACCTTCAAGTTATCCAGAAAAATAGGTATTTCATCTCGGGACTTTGGAAAAGATGGCTACAGCTTTTTAGTATATCGCGTTCCTCCTGGACGAGTGCCAATTCCTTTTTAGTGACGCGGTTTTCTTCTTCCAGATTCGTCCCCGCCTGACCTTGCCTAGACCTGGAAATGCATTATCTTTATATTCTTCCTGGCTGGTCTCTTTTTTCATCTTGCAAGCATGCTACAGCTGATTCCTAGATTTAGCTATTTCATTAATACTTTTGCCGCTGGTATGGCTAAAAGTTTCCTGCCGTTGCGTTTATACTCCTCGTCGAAATGTCTCCTCGCACTTCTCATGAACAAAAATGCCCCTTTCAAGTTGGATTATATAGTCTTAACTTCGCGTCCTACAAATGGGAGGCCATTGGTATTCTTACCACCAGAATTTTTTTCTATACTATTTGAAATAAAGCCATCATTATCTTGACTCAATATAATCTGTATGATAACATTCAATATCATCTATATTGGAATACCTTGGTATACCAGATATGAGGTGTAAAGATGACAAGAAGGGAATTGGCAATTGATCTCTATAATCAAATAAAGGAAAACAAAATTGGCCACAATGGCAAGTTGCCAAGCGAACGCGAATTAGCCTCCCTTTTTAATGTCCCTCGTCCGCTAATAAGAGAAGCCCTTGCCATTCTTGAGGCCTTCGGGATAATCGAAGTGCGTGGCAGGCAAGGTATTTTTATTAAGGAAAAGACATGGAGCGAGATAACCCTTCCGCTTTCTTTTTTGGCTGACTGGCCATTAGATATCCTTCCTCAAGTTTTTGAAGCCAGAACTATCATAGAACCTAAAGCTGCTGCTTTAGCGGCTATAAGACACACTGAATCCGACATCGAGAAATTAAGCGAAACGCTGAATCAGATGGAGGGGCTTTTTGAAAAGGAGATACCCGAAAAAGCATCTTTAGGTGAGAAGTGGAATTCCATCTTTCATATTTTAATCGTTTCAACGGCACATAACGATGTTCTTTCTAGGATACACGAAGGGGTCATGCGACTATATGAGCGTAATGTCTCTTCTTTTCCCAAGGAAAACGCACCCATGCCTTTTGAAAAATGGCCTAAGGAAATCTGGACTGAGCATTCTGGCATAGTCGATGCCATCGTGGCAGGAGATGAAAGTGAGGCTGAGGCTAGAGCATATCGACATGTACTAACCTCCCAAGAGCGCATTTTTCGCTTAACCTGGTCTTTAGGGCTTCGATTTTTTAAGCCGCTTACTGGTGGTCATTTAAAGGAGGAAAAGTTTAATGCACGCACTGGAAAAGATATTAGCTAAGGCGTCTGGCAGGAACATAGTTAAAGTAGGTGAAATAGTTGAAGCGGAGGTCGACCTGGCTGAGGTCAACGATCTCTATTTGCAGGTCATAAGATCTTTTTACGAGATGGGCGGTAAAAATGTGGCTTGTCCAGAAAGGGTTGCTTTTGTCTTTGACCATTATTCCCCGCCACCCTCCATAAAAGCAGCTGACAACCAAAGACAAATGAGAGAGTTTTGTAAAAAGATGGGCATCGAGTTGCTTTTTGATATAGGTGAAGGCGTTTGTCATCAACTATTGGCTGAAAGTGGTTTAGTTGGCCCCGGAAAGATCATAATAGAGACGGATTCTCATACGACGACGCTTGGTGCTTTGGGTGCCTTTGCGACCGGGGTTGGCGCCACAGACTTAGCCATTATTCTTTTGACTGGCCGCCTTTGGTTCAAGGTGCCATCAATAGTAAATATTCGGATTGATGGCAGTATGCAACCGGGAACTACGGCTAAAGATGTAATTCTTTACATCTTGGGCAGGCTTAAACAGGATGCTGCGATTTATAAGGCCATTGAGTTTACCGGCTCGACTGTGTCATCCATGCCCATGGATGAGCGATTTGTACTATGCAATATGTCGGTCGAGATGGGTGCCAAGACGGCATATATACAACCAGACAAAGTAACGTTTGATTTCCTTAAAGATATTGGTGCCAAGGGGGAAGATTTCGAGGAATTCACGACAGATAAAGATTTTTCCTACGCGGAGGCCTACGATGTGGATGTAAGCGGGTTAGTTCCTCAGGTCGCCCTCCCGGGCAGCGTTGACGACGTCTGTTGCGTAAAGGATACTGAGGGGATCCCAATTTCCCAGGTCTTGATTGGTACATGTACCGGCGGAAGGTTGAACGATATCAGAGTTGCAGCCGAAATATTGAAGGGCAAACATGTAGCGAAAGATGTTCGCTGTCTCCTCGTTCCTGCCTCAAAAAAGATCTTTAGGGAAGCCTTAAAGAAGGGTTATGTAGATATCCTTACCGAAGCTGGAGTTGTATTCGTAACGCCAGGATGTGGGCCTTGTCTTGGGGCACATGAGGGGGTATTGGCACCCGGAGACGTATGCGTGTCGACCTCAAGCAGAAACTTTCCAGGTCGCATGGGTAGTACGGAAGCTTCAATTTATATTGCGTCACCGGCCACGGCTGCTGCCTCGGCCCTTTGCGGCAGGCTAACTGATCCGCGCAACGTAATGTAGGGAGGGATGAACTTGAGCAGTCTAGACGTTGTAAGGGGAAGGATATTTATTTTTGGGGACAATATAGACACCGACCAGATTTATCCAGGAAGGTACCTGGAACTGACAGAACCGGGGGATATAGCAACTCACGTAATGGAAGGTGCAGATGCTAGCTTTCCGAGCAAAGTGAAGGTTGGTGACATTATTATAGCTGGAAAGAACTTCGGTTGCGGTTCAAGCCGTGAACATGCCGTCATTACTTTGCAGGCTGCAGGTATAAAGGCGGTTGTAGCTAAGTCGTTCGCGCGTATTTTTTACCGTAACGCAATAAATCGAGGGCTTTGCGTCATAGAAGTCCCAGGCCTAGACTTCTCGAAAATACAAGATGGCCTCACGGCGAACATAGATGTAAGGAATGGAAAAATATCTTTCTCAAACGGGTACGAACTTTCCTTTGTTCCATTTTCTGAGCATATTTTGGATATCCTGGCAGCAGGCGGTGTAATACCGCTTTATAAAGCTAAAATGAAAGGGGAGGTGGCGGAAGGCGTTTAGTTTTCATGGCTGAAAATAGCCTTGGGATGTAAAAAATTAAGCAATAAGAAGGAGGAGGGTATTTATGAAGCGGTTTGCAGTGGGTTTGATTATCGTTATGCTCATGTTTGTTGCGTTAGGTACGTTTGTTGATATGGCCGATGCAGCATATCCGGAAAGGCCAATTACCTATGTAATAGCCTTTAACCCTGGAGGGGAATCAGATATCACGGCCAGAGCGCAGCAGCCCTATCTTGAAAAGATCTTAGGTACTCAGATTATAATTACTTACAAAATAGGCGGAGGCGGAGCAGTGGGTTGGTCTGATATAGTGCGCGCAAAGCCGGACGGTTACACGATTTGTGGACATAACATACCACATATAATAGTTCAACCTCTTCAGCGTAAGGATACCGGTTATAAAACTTCAGATCTTAAGACCGTTTGCTGGTTTCAGGCTACGCCGAACATTTTGGTTGTTCCTATAAATAGCCCCATAAAGACTCTCAAAGACTTCGTTCAATATGCAAAAGACCATCCTGGCCAAGTGACGCTAGGTGGAAGCGGCAGCTACAGCGCAAATCACCTTGGTACTGTTGAGTTTAATGAGTTAGCGGGAATCAGTACTGTTTACATTCCCTTTACGGGTTCAGGGGATGCCGTTCCTGCACTTTTGGGAGGGCATGTTACGGGCTTAATGACATATACATCGATGTATATCAGCTATAAAGATCAAATGCGAGCCTTGGCCATAGCTACAGATAAACGTTTGCCGCTGTTTCCCGATGTGCCTACCTTTAAAGAGTTAGGATATAACTATGTGGAAGGTGCTTATAGAGGGGTATGCGTTCCTCCAAAGACTCCCGATGAAATCGTAAACAAGCTTGCCGATGCCTTTAAAAAGGTTAACGAGACACCTCAATTTAAGGAAACGATGGAGAAGATGGGATTTCAGCTGGTGTTTTATGGGCCAGAAGAATCCAAGAAGTTTATCGAGGAACGCACGGAATACTATAAGAGCCTAATGAGCAAGTTGATCATTAAGTAATTGCATAATGGTGGCCGATAGATTCGGAAGGGGTGATTTGAAAAAATGGAAATATTTTTTCAAGCTTTTCTAAATGTTCTTTCTCCTAAAAATCTTCTTGCCATGATATTGCTTATACCGCTTGGTATGATGGCTGGAGCCCTCCCCGGGTTTACGGCCACCATGGCGGTTTCGATACTTGTCCCGTTTACTTTCGTAATGGATCCAATTATGGGGCTTATAAGTGTGAGCGCAGTGTATTGCTCGGCCATTTATGGCGGAGCATTTCCGGCCATTCTCATCAATACTCCGGGGACCCCTTCGTCGATCGCAACGTGCTTTGACGGCTACCCGATGGCTCAACAGGGGAGGGCGCAGGAGGCACTGTTTACCATTGCGTTTGCATCGCTCGTAGGAGGATTTATTGGGACAGTTGGTCTTATTGCCTTTTCGCTGCCCTTGGCTAAGATAGCCCTTAAGTTTGGGCCTCCAGAGTATTTTTGGGTGAGCATATTTGGGCTTACCATAATTGCTGGGCTTTCGGGAGACTCGCTTCTAAAGGGTGTAGCGGGGGGAGTATTGGGGTTGCTTATAAGCACGATAGGCATTGCTCCCGTAGGTGGGGATGTGAGGTTTACCTTTGGTATATCTTCTTTTCAAGGTGGAGTTGAACTTATATCTATCCTCATAGGTTTCTTTTGTATCCCTGAGGTCTTAAAGATGGCACGCAACCCCTTGAGTTCGTATTTAAAGGAGACACAAGACATTGCTAAAAATGAAGGATATAAAAGCGTCTTGCTCAAGGGATTCCATAATGCTTTCGCAGATATAACAAATTTGGTTCGATCCTCTATCATAGGTCTTTTCGTTGGCATTTTACCTGGCGCTGGTGGCAATATTGCTAACCTTATAGCTTATAGCGAAGCTAAAAGGGCTTCTAAAAATCCAGAAAGTTTCGGTAAGGGAAATCCCCAGGGTATAGTTGCTACCGAGTCGGCTGATAAGGGAACGATAATGGGATCTTTCGTGCCGCTTCTTACCTTGGGGGTGCCTGGTTCTCCCGTTGCAGCGGTAGTTTACGGTGCTCTAATGATACAAGGGCTAAATCCTGGGCCGGAGCTTTTTACGAAACATGCCGACATCACTTATACATTCATGATGTCTTTCTTTGTAGCCATGGCACTTACAGTGCTGATAGGCATGTTCGCGGGGATGCTTTTTTATCAAGTTATCATGCGAACTCCTATTCGCGTGCTGGTCCCCGCTATTTTACTTTTAACCATCGTTGGGTCTTATGCGGTAAGGAACAATTACATGGATGTTGTTTTCATGCTTGGAAGCGGCTTTTTGGGTTACGTGCTGGCTAACTTGGGCTTTAGCCCCGGTCCAATCGTATTGGGGCTGGTTTTAGGTCCAATCGCCGAAAAAGGATTAGTACAGGGATATTTGATGGGAAATAGCGTTTCACCTGGCATGCCGTGGGTTATATTCTTCACTAGACCCATATCCATCGTATTGATAATCATCTCTATTATATCTGCTCTATGGCCGTTATACGCGGCTCGCAGGAGAAGGAGGGCTGTTTAGAGATGCTAAATTCAGATTTTTACGGTGGCATTGTAATGATAGCCTTCTCGGCCCTTTTCTGGTCGCAGCTGGAGGAGTTTACCCCATTTGGGATAATGTTTCCGAAGGTTATTATAGAGCTTTTGGCCATCTTAGGGATTGTTATGCTTGTCAAATCTAAGTTTAAGCCGCAATATATCGAGTCCTTTGTTAAAGAGATCAACAAACCCATGGTAGGTACAATGATATTGTCAGTAATGTGGGTAGTTTTAGCAAACTATATAGGTTTTTTTGTGATTAGCGTGGCTTCAATGTGGGCAATTCAATGGCTGCTTACTGCTGAGCGAAATCTAAAAAATTCCATGATATCGTTGGCTGTGTCTCTGATGAGCGTCTGTCTTATATATTTTATTTTTACCAAGTATCTATACATCTTCTTTCCCAAGGGTCTGCTTTTTTAGAGGTGAGGTGGTTTTAAATGTTGGTTAACATGAAATACGGAAAAACAGAACTTTCATTTGAGATCGGTCGCGATAGGGTGGTCAAGATCTTGGAACCTAATGAGAGATCTGGGTTAGAAAATGCACTTGAAGGCGTGCAGGATGCCTTAAAGAATCCTATAGGCACCCCACCTTTAGGTGAACTCGTCAGGCAAAAAAAGCCGAGAGATGTTGTTATCATTGTAAATGATATAACGCGGCCCACTCCTTACGAATGCCTGCTTCCTCCTCTGCTTGGCTGCCTTAGTGAAAATGGCATCAGCAAGGATCAGATCACTTTTCTCACGGCTACAGGTATCCATGATCCTCATACTCCCGAGCAGAACATCGAGGTATACGGAAAAGAACTCGTCGACGATTATAGGTTCATGTCCCATTGCTCTGATGATGCCTCGTCCCTCGTTGACATGGGTAAGCTTTCCACAGGTTTTATGTTGACCGTTAATAAGCTGGCCGTAAGAGCGGATTTTTTAATAACGTTGGGAGTGATTATGCCACATTATTTCGCGGGTTTCTCTGGCGGTAGGAAAAGCATCCTGCCGGGCGTAGCAAGTAGGGAATGTATAGAGAAGAACCATTCCAGGATGTTATATTTAATGGACGATCTTCCGCCCATAGAGCAAAACCCTGTTAGCCTGGAGATGATGGAAGCTGCTAGGCTTGTTGGAGTTGATTTCATTTTGAACGTGGTTACCAACAGCAAGAAAGAGATTGTAAAGGTTGTTGCAGGGGACCTGGAGAAGGCATGGTATGAAGGTGTATCCGTGTCTTCAGACATGTATGAGGTTCCTATAGAGGGGAAGGCCGATGTGGCCATTGTAAGTGCTGGGGGATTTCCGAGGGATATAAACGTATATCAGGCCCAGAAAGCCTTGGATCATGCTGATAAAGCTACAAAAGCCGGAGGAACAATAATACTTATCGCTGAATGTTTACAGGGTTATGGGGAAAAGACATTTGAGGAATGGATGCGTGAAGCCACATGTCCTGACGACGTGATAAGGCGAATAAGAGAAAAATTCGTCATGGGTGGGCATAAAGCCTACGGTATATGTAAGGTGGCTAAGGAAAAAGAGATAATCCTAGTCTCTTCTTTATCGGAAGAAAGCACGAAGGGCTTGTTTATGAGAAAGGTGGGTTCGGTGGAAGAAGCGATAAAATATGTAGAAAAGAAATATGATAAGCCAAGTTATATTTTAATGCCCTTTGGTAGTCTGACGGTGCCTGTGCTTTCTGCTAAATCTTGATATGCGAGGTGGTTTTTGATGGATTTTACCAATGACGAAATGATCGAAAAGGCCAAAAAACCGGCCGAGGAAGCGCTAAAGCTGCATCGATTTTACCATGGCAAGATGCAAACGGTGCCCAAGTGCTGCATCAGGGACATATCTGACTTTGCCATCTGGTACACGCCAGGTGTGGCTGAACCCTGCAAGGAGATAAACAAAAACCCTGAGCTGGCTTACGAGTTTACTAATAAGGCAAACACCATAGCGGTCGTAACTGACGGAACGAGGGTCTTGGGCTTGGGCGACATAGGGCCCGAAGCGGGGCTCCCCGTCATGGAAGGCAAGTGTATGCTCTTTAAGTACTTGGGTGGTGTGGACGCCGTGGCAATTTGCCTTGATACCAAAGACCCCGATAAGTTCATAGAGACGGTCAGAATGCTTACTCCTGCCTTCGGCGGGATCAACCTGGAAGACATAGCCCAACCGAAGTGCTTTTATATTCTCGACGAGCTTCGTAAGGACTGCAAGGTCCCGGTATGGCACGACGACCAGCAGGGAACGGCTGCCGTTAACCTGGCAGGCCTTTACAGCGGCCTTAAGATAACCGGCAAGAAGATCGAAGATATAAAGATCGGCTTTTTTGGCTGCGGGGCCGCTAACGTCGCTACGGTAAGGATCCTAATAAGCGCAGGGGTCAATCCCAAAAACATACTTATTGCAGACAGCAAGGGAGTGCTGCACTCGGAAAGAAGCGACCTTGACGACGTAAAATACGACATAAAGCGGCACCTTGCCCAAATTACCAATCCCGATAACGTCAGCGGAGGACCGGAGAAAATCTTTGAGGATGCTAATGTGGTGTTTTGTTACACCAAACCAGGCCCCGACGTGGTAAAAAAGGAATGGGTCGCCAGGATGGCCAAGGACGCAATGCTTTTTGCCTGCGCCAACCCCATTCCCGAGATATGGCCCTGGGAGGCCAAAAAAGCCGGTGCCAGGATAGTTGCCACAGGAAGGTCCGATTTTCCAAACCAGATAAATAATTCCTTGATCTTCCCTGCGGTTTTTAGAGGTACCCTTGACGTCAGGGCATCGGTCATAACTGATGAAATGTGCATAGCTGCGGCAAAGACGTTGTCAGAGTGCGCCGAAAAGATAGGCTTGAACGAGGATTACCTGATTCCTACCATGGATCAGACATGGGTATACCCTGAGGTCGCTGCGTCGGTGGGTGTCAAGGCAATCGAACAGGGCGTGGCAAAACTCACCGCTTCCAGAGAGGATCTGGTCAAGATGGCGGAAGAAAGGATAAGGCTTGCCCAGGAGATGACGAAACTTCTCATGAAAGAGGGGTTGATAAAATCTCTGTAAATTTGGCCAAAAGGGCTATTGACAAATTTTATAATATTTGGTTAACTAACCTCAAGTTCATTGAGGAGCGTGGAATGTTGATGTTGACATCTCTTCGAATAAGACGAGCTAGACGTATAAGACCTTGTTCCGCTCAGTTGTCCCATAATAGGGCGATGAGGGGGAAAGTAAGTCTGTGCTCGTCGACAGAGAGGGGATGCAGTAGCTGAGAGCGTTCCTCGAAAGTAGCCGGACCGAAGAGAGCTCCCGAGCCAGTTCCGAAGAAAGGTTAAGACCAAGTAGGAACTCGGGTGGCCTCCGACAAAGGGCCGGCAAGAGGGCAGGACCAAAGAGGTCCTAGCCAAAAAGGGTGGTACCGCGGGCAATTAAAGGCTCGTCCCTTAAGTGGGACGGGCCTTTTTATTTTATGAACATAATTCAAAGAAGGAGGAATTGTGATGTATAAGGGAAAGGTAGTTTTAGCTTACAGTGGAGGGCTCGATACTTCCGTTGCCATAAAGTGGCTCATGGATCAGGGGTACGATGTCGTGACGTTCACTGCCGATGTGGGTCAGACCGTGGATTTGGAGGCCTGCAAGGAAAGGGCGCTTCTCATAGGGGCCTGCAATGCTTACGTCATGGATCTGAAGGAAGAATTCGTACATGACTTCGTTTGGCCTGCACTGAAGGCAAATGCCATGTATCAGGGAACGTATCCCTTGACGTCAGCGCTTTCGAGGCCTCTGATATCCAAGTATTTGGCAAAAATCGCTGAGATCGAGGGAGCTGTTGCAGTTGCTCACGGATGTACCGGCAAAGGCCAAGACCAGGTTCGCATAGAAGTTTGCACCAGGGCATTAAAGCCGGATTTGAAGGTTTTGGCACCGGTAAGGGATTGGCACTTCTCCCGGGATGACGAGATAGATTACGCCAAAGAGCACGGGATCCCCATTCCGGTCACGAAGAAAAGCCCCTACAGCATCGACGATAATCTGTGGGGCAGGGCCATCGAATGCGGTCCTCTTGAGGATCCCTGGACAGAACCACCGTCCGATGCCTTTACGCTTACCGTTGATCCCTGGAAGGCGCCTGAGGACGTAAAATATATCGAGATAACCTTCAAGGAAGGGTTGCCCGTTGCTCTGGACGGCGAGGAGATGGACGGCGTCACCTTGATCGCCAAGTTAAACGACATCGCCGGCAAATATGGTGTCGGGCGAATAGACATGATCGAAGACAGGCTTGTCGGATTTAAGAGCAGGGAAGTATACGAATGCCCGGCGCCGGTCGTGTTGCTTCAGGCTAAAAAGGCATTGGAGAAGATGACGTTGGCCAAGGATTTGCTAGCCGTCAAAGCAGACCTTGAACTGAAATATGCAGAGCTTGCCTACGTGGGCTACTGGTTTTCGCCACTGAGGGAAGCGTTGGATGCCTTCTTCAATGATGCCCAAAAGGTGGTAAACGGCGTCGTGAGGGTGAGGTTGTATAAAGGTCAAAGCGTAGTAGTAGGCCTTAAGTCCCCCAATTCCCTTTATGTAAACGACCTTGCTACGTACTCTGCCGGAGATTCCTTCGACCATTCTTCGGCGGTCGGCTTCATAAACATTTGGGGGCTTCCCATAGTAACATGGAAGCAGGTGCACGGATCCAAGAAGGGCGAATGTACATGCGGTGCTAACGTTGACAAGGAGGCCGTAGGTTTGAGCCAGAAAGGTTAAAGATAAAAGCGGGGTGGCGTCTAGGCATTTTCTGACGTCGCCCCACTTTTATCTGCCATTTGCGAGGTCTTTAAGCTCCTGGAGCTGATCTTGCGTGATATCAGGCGTCATGTACCCGCAGTAAGCGGTGTTATTTTGATACAAAGGTTCTGTCCTGAGCTGGGGAAAGCTTTTGGCACATTCATCAAACATCGGCGTTCCCGGAATTGGGGAGTACTCAGCCAGCTTGGCGGTTGCGCCCAAGGACTTTACAAATAAAATAGCCTCTCTTACGCTTTCATAGCTTTGACCTGGCAGCCCAACCAGTATGTACGTCTCGATGTCGTTTAAGGAGTAACCCGCCTTCAGCAGGTTTTTTACGGCCTGGACATATTGCAGGTTGCAGACCTTGTCGGAGCTTGCCCTTTGAACGGCCGGGTCTGTGCCTTCGAAGCTCAACCGTATCGTCTTAAAACCCACCTTGAAAAGATAGCGGGCGCAAAGTTCGTCGATTTCCCTCACGTGAAGGCCGTTAGGGGTATGAAAGCGTAAATCGCTAAACCCGTCTTTTAACCTCTCGCACAAGGGGTAAAAATGCCTTTCTTTGTCCATCAAAAGAGCATCATCGTAGAGGGCCATATCTTTGACGGTCGGGATGCTGGCCTGAAAGGATATCTCGGCGATTACCTCTTCTGTCGGACGCCTGATGTATTGTGGCCATAGCTTCCCGGAAGCGCAGTACCTGCAGTGCAAAGGACAGCCTATCGATGTGACCGTGACGCCATATTCCGGATTGTCGTAGAGGTCCAGGGCGGGCCGACGCAAGGGCAGGTTAAGCTGACAGGTTTGAACACCGTCGACGCCCAGGATCTGGGCGTGATCGGGGCAAAGTTGAGCATATATGCCTCCAAGTAGCAATGGGATATCGGGAAAATGCCTTTTTATTATGTCGATACACCATTTTACTCCCAGGTACCAGTACGTCATGCCCGAGGTGACTAAAATTACGTTGGGCCTTTTTACTTGGGAAAGCCTCTCCTCGAAGGCTTCCTTCGTCATGCCAAAATGATAAAACCTGCGCGGGATGTCCCGGTAAGCATCGGGCTTTTCGACCCTTGCCCTTTGGGTCTTATGGCGTCCGAAGGTTTTAGGCTTGCTGCGTCCCTCGTATATGCAATCTATGAGGCTGACATCGTTTCCCAAGTCCCTCAAGTAATCCAGTATATAAAGTAGACCTAAGGGCTTTGCCCAGAGATCGAAGAAGGCAAAGTCGAAGACCGGCGGGTTAATCCCGAGAATATTTTTGTGGCTCAAGCTTTTCAAAAACGATGAGTAATCGCCCATGTTTAAAGTATATCAAATTATGTTGATATGTAGGTCGGAGTATGCCCAAAAGCGGGAAGTTCGACAAACGCACGTCAAAGCATTTTTTGGCCCGCGAAAGGTTGCCCAAATGCTTGTAGCGGCTAAAATAAAAAACTGTGTCTGCGTTATCTTCATTTAGTCGTTCGGAGGTGTTGGTCTTGTTGATCCAACTTGTAAGAGCTGCAAATGGCATCCTGTGGGGTAACCTGATGATCTGGTTGTTGCTTGGGACTGGGATCTTTTACACCGTTCGCCTTGGCTTCCCGCAATTTCGGCGTTTCGGACATATGTTTAAGATCCTGTTGGGAAGCAGGAAGGCCGAGGAAAAGGGAATTTCGTCGTTTCAGGCCCTGTGTACCGGCCTGGCTGCACAGGTGGGAACGGGAAACATAGCAGGTGTAGCTACAGCACTTGTTTCTGGTGGCCCGGGTGCTGTCTTTTGGATGTGGATGACAGCGCTGGTCGGCATGGCGACTATTTCGGCCGAGGCCGTTTTGGCCCAGCTTTTTAGGGTAAAAAACGAGGACGGGACTTATCGCGGTGGGCCTGCTTACTATCTTGAAAGAGGGCTTGGCCAGAGGTGGATGGGCATCCTTTTTGCGATAAGCATCATACTGGCTATGCCGTTGGTGTTCAACGCAGTCCAGTGCAACTCGATAGTTGCAGGCATCAGAGGGGCGTTTTTTAGGGACTCTTCGGCCGAAAATATAGAGCTTTATCTTGGTATAGGCGTTGCAGCCGTTACGGCAGTAGTCATCTTCGGAGGACTTAGAAGAATTGCCCGCGTGGCCGAGGTAGTCGTGCCTTTCATGGCTATCATGTACATAAGCATCGCTCTTGTGACTTTGATTTTAAACATTCATCACGTTCCGGATATTATCGCCTTGATCTTTAAGAGTGCCTTTGGCGTCAGACAAGTCGCGGGCGGCATAATGGGTCACACGGTGTCTGAGGCATTGAGATACGGAGTGGCAAGGGGGCTTTTTTCCAACGAGGCCGGCATGGGGTCTACGCCGAACGCCCATGCCACAGCCGAAGTAAAACACCCTGTTCGGCAGGGGTTTACGGCCATGTTCGCAGTGTTCGTGGATACCATAGTGATTTGCTCTGCTACGGCGCTTTTCATATTGCTATCAAACCAGCTTGGCAGCGGCCTGACAGGAGTGGAACTGACTCAAGCTTCGCTAATTGATATCGTTGGCTCATGGGGGGCCTATTTCTTGAGCATAGCTTTGACGTTTTTTGCATGGACATCGATATTGGGCAACTATTACTACGGAGAAAGCAACCTCATGTATCTCTTCCCCGGTTCGGAAGGAAGGGTAATGCTTTATATCTACAGAATTGGCGTGCTTGGGATGGTTATATTTGGAGCCGTAAGTTCGGTACCTTTCGTGTGGGAACTTGCGGACTTCTTCAACGGATTGATGGCCCTGCTCAACTTAGTGGGCATCCTTTGTCTGTCCGGCCTGGTTGTAAAGATGTTTAAAGATTATGAACGCCAGCTCGAGGCAAACCCCAAGGTAGAGCCGGTATACATCAGAAAAGATTGAGATTGCATTTGAGCGCTACGGAGCTGGCCGCGACAGTCACGATGTTTGCGTGACTTAAAGGCCAGCTTTGATATGTGCTGTGTCGGCACGCCGAGGGTTAGGCCAAACTGCAGGAAGATACTATTTGAGGGCCGCTGCTTGTGCCTATCCTGGACGCCCCAGCCTCTATGAATGCATAAGCGGTCTTAAAATCACGGATGCCTCCCGCGGCCTTCACTCCCATATAGGCAGGTACGCTTCTTCGAAGCAGCATTACATCTTCAATTGTAGCCCCGCCACTTCCAAAACCGGTCGACGTCTTGACGAAATCGGCACCCGCCTCGGCTGAGAGACGGCAGGCTAATACTTTTTCGTCATTCGTTAGATAACAGCATTCCAATATCACCTTGACGATCGCACCGCTGCCAGCTTTCACCACAGCTGATATGTCCTTTAAAACAAGCGCGCAATTGCCGTCCTTTAGTGCCCCAATGTTAATTACCATGTCGATCTCGTTTGCCCCGTCTCTTATGACGTGTTCAGTTTCGAGGGCCTTAATTTCGGAAAGGGTCGCCCCAAAGGGAAAACCGATTACCGAAGCGACATTTACGCCACTTCCCTCAAGAAGCTCCGCGGCCTGTCTTACCCTGCAGGGATTTACGCATACAGCCGCAAAACCATATTGCAACGCCTCTTTGCATAAATGTTCTATGTCAAGGCTTGAGGCCTTCGGGTTTAAATTTGTGTGGTCGATATATCTTGCTATTTCCTCGCGGGTCATATCAGCGCCTCCCTGGTCATATCGGCATATTTATTTCACAATAGCATTGCAAGAAGGGCATGTCGAGATGAGAGCCTTTCCGTTGAATAACTTTTACATTAGCTTTTACTATCATATAACAGAAGGTATTATGAATTGCTTCTTAAAAGATGAAGCTCTAAAATAATATGTAAAGTGTACATTGCTGTCATTGCGGGACAGCATCACAAAAAGCGTCGTTAAGGGGGAGAAAAATGATCGAAAAGAGCTTAATCTCATCGCTTACTCAAGCGGATCCCCAAGTTTTCGGGATGATGGAAGGAGAGTTGGCCAGACAGCGCGACGGTTTGGAACTCATAGCCTCGGAAAACTTCGTTTCGCTAGCGGTCCTTCAAGCCCAAGGTTCGGTACTTACCAATAAATACGCAGAAGGATATCCTCACAAGAAATACTATGGCGGGTGCGAATATGTCGAAAACATCGAAGAGCTGGCCATAAAGCGGGCGTGCGAGCTTTTTGGAGCAGAGCATGCAAACGTTCAGCCTCACTCAGGCACCCAGGCCAACATGGCCGTTTATTTTTCCGTGATGGAGCCGGGAGATACGCTTCTTGCAATGAATCTTGACCAGGGTGGTCATCTTTCGCACGGACATCCCCTGAACTTCACGGGCAGGTGGTATAAGGTCGTACCCTACGGAGTCAAACCGGATACCGAGACGATCGACTACGATGCCGTTGAGGCCTTGGCCAAAGAGCATAAGCCCAAGGTAATAGTGGCAGGTGCGAGCGCCTACCCGCGTTTCATAGACTTTAAGCGTTTCAGCGACATAGCCCAAGAAGTGGGAGCCATCTTGATGGTCGATATGGCCCACATTGCAGGGTTAGTTGCAGGGGGAGCACATCCAAGCCCGGTTCCATACGCAGACTTCGTGACGACCACGACGCATAAGACCTTGCGCGGGCCTAGAGGTGCCTTGATCCTGTGCAAGGAAAAATACGGCGCACAGCTTGATCGGACGGTCTTCCCCGGTATCCAGGGAGGCCCTTTCATGCACGTGATAGCGGCCAAGGCGGTATGTTTCCACCTTGCCATGCAACCTGAATTCAAGGAGTATGCCAAGCAGGTTGTCGCCAATGCAAAGGCTTTGGCTAAGGGTCTTAGCGACAGGGGATTTAGGCTCGTGTCAGGAGGCACGGATAACCACATGATGCTGGTAGACCTTAGGAGCAAGAAGATCACGGGTAAGGAAGCCGAAAAGGTCCTAGAGAGCGTCGGGATTACCGTAAACAAGAACATGATACCCTTCGACCCAGAAAAGCCCATGGTGACAAGCGGCGTTCGCATAGGAACGCCCGCCCTGACCACACGGGGAATGAAGGAAAAGGAGATGGACCTTGTCGCTGACCTGATAGACAGGACGTTGTCTCATCCCGACAGCGAAAGCGAAAAAGAAAAAGTGCGCCGTGAGGTCAAGGAGCTTGCTCACCGCTTTCCCCTTTATCCGGAACTGAGCAACCCTTGGTGTTAAAGTAATTAAACCAGCAAAAGCCCTGTGTCTTAAAGCACAGGGCTTTTGATTTATCGCGCGTTAAATTTAGGAGAAGGCCTCAATTGGTGCCGTTGGCAGGTCGCCCAAATCTTTTCTGGCCTTGAGCACTTTTTCTGAGGATTTGTCCCGATATTCGCGGATCTTATCCTCAAACGACCGGTCGTACAGACAAAGCATCTCTATGGCAAGCAAGGCGGCGTTAATCGCTCCGCCTATGCCCACCGCCGCAACGGGAACTCCAGGAGGCATCTGAGCGATGGACAACAGGGCATCCACGCCCTTCAATGGCCCTGCCTCCAATGGAAGCCCTATGACCGGGAGAGTAGTATGGGCAGCCAAAACCCCCGGTAAAGCGGCAGACAAACCGGCAGCAGCGATGATAACCTTGATGCCGCGGTCCCTTGCGTTCTTTGCGTAATTTGCAGCGTCATCGGGGGTTCGATGTGCAGAAGCCACGGTGACCTCAAAAGGAACGTCTAATTCATTTAAGATGTCAAAGGCCCCCCTTAGTTTATCCAGGTCGGAGTTTGATCCCATCACGATGCCGACTAGCGGTCTATCCATGTTCATTCCTCCCAATGTTTATTGTTTTAACGTTACTTCAAGGCCAGATTTTGTTAAGTGGCTTTTTAAGATTTTTTGGAAGGCCCAGGAAGCGTAACTTGGCTCCTCATATCTATGGGTCAACATCAAAAAATTAAAGCTCAGTTCATGAACGCCTGCAAGGGGAAGTTCTATCAGATCGCCTCGATTTAATTCCTCCTCGACAGCCAACCTGCTCGTGAGCGCCAGGCCCATACGATGCCTCACCGCTTCTTTGAGCAGGTCAATGTTACCGACGTCAATAATGGTTTCTATGTTGATATGATGTCTTTTGAGGAAGGCGACGGCTATCTCGTTGATGCTGGACGGAGTGGCGGCAAATACAAAGGGCGTTCCCCCAAGCTCCGCAGGCTCTATCCTATCTTTTGCCCTCCACGAATGTTCCGGCCAGGCTATTAGTGCCATGCGGTCCTCGTATATCTTGGAGATCTTAAGAAGCGGAGAGAGCATCGACGTGCCGTCAGGGACAAAGCCGATGTCGGCGGCCTTTGTCTCGATAAAGTGTTTTATCTCGTTTGCATCGAGAGTTTGGAGCATCAGGTCGATCTTGGGGTATTTATTATGGAACTCCATAAGCGGCTTCATGAGCAGATACTGGGCCAAGTGATGGGTGCTTGCCAGTTTGAGACTTCCCACCTCTAAGCTTTTCGTGGCCTTAAGCTTATCTATTATGGAGTCAGCCTTTTCCATGATCTCCTTGGCTATCTGGTAAAACACCTTTCCATCGGCGGTTATATAAAGCCTTCTTCCTCTCTTTTGGAAGAACTTCACCTCAAATTCCTCCTCAAGCGCCTTTATCTGCTGGCTCACGGCGGATTGGGTTATAAAAAGCTTAGAGGCGGCACTCGTTATGGACATCTCGTCACAGACGGCGAGGAATGTTCGAAGTTGCTGCAGGGTCATGTAACCATACCTCCATCGGTTCAATTTATAAGCTATGCCTAAAGTATATCAGAAATAAATATTAATTGTTACTTAAACAAATTAAGATATAATAAAAATCAATAAACGATCATCGTAGTGGTGAGGATGCCGTGCTGATGCGAGAAACGTTTTGGGATGTCGTGCAACAACTTTCGCCTGGAGCAGTCGTTGAGCTGTGTTCGAAGCTTGTAAGCATCCCTAGCATTTCGGGCAGGGAGGAAAAAATCGCTTACTACTTATTCAATCTGCTTGAGACCCTCGGTTACGACGAAGTGGCCATGGACGAGATGGGAAACGTCATAGCAAGGCAGATATTTGGCGGAAGCGGAAAGCGATTGCTTTTTGAGGCCCAGATGGATCACGTAGATGCGAGAGATTTCATCGAATGGTCCTTTTACCCCTATGGGGGCATCGTAAGCGATGGGAACATCTATGGCAGGGGCACGGTCGATGCAAAGGGAAGCTTAGCCGCGATGATAATCGCCGGAAGTGAACTTAAAAAGTGCTCCGATCTGCTTTGCGGGGAACTGGCCATAGCATGTGTCGTAAACCAGGAGGTGGCCGAAGGGGTTGCTTCCTCAAAGGTATATGAGTTCTTCAAGCCCGACGGCGTTGTCATCGGAGAGGCCTCGAACTTAAACATAAAGAGGGGCCAGCGCGGAAGGGCCGAGGTCGTCATTGAAGTTCACGGTAAAATTGCCCACACTTCTTTTCCCCTTTCGGGAATAAATGCCGCCGACAAGATGGTATTTCTCCTTTCCTTCATAAAACAGCACTTCTTACCGCCTCGCCATTACCTTTTGGGAGACGGAATATTGGTTTTGACGGACCTTGAGACATCGCCCTCTTTGGGGACGAGCATCCTGCCCGACAGATGCGTGGCCACCTTTGACAGGAGGCTTTTGGTCGGCGAATCCGAAGGTCAGGTCGTTGAAGAGATAGCGCGCTTGATTGCCCTTGCCAGGGACATAGACCCTGAACTGCAGGGAGACGTGAGATTGGCCGAAGACTATGTGTCCTGTTTCACGGGGAAACGTCTGAAGGTCAAACACTTCGCTCCCGGCTGGTTTTTCGAGGAAGGGGAAGAGCTTGTCGAAAAGGCTTTATCGGGCTTGCGGGCGATCGGAATGGAACCATCTTTATCCGAGTCGGGCTTTGGGACCAACGGCTGTTATTACGGCGGGATCAAAAATATCCCGACCATAAGCTTTGGGCCCTCCAAGGAGGACTTGGCACATACGAAAGATGAGCATGTAAACATAGATCAGCTCATAAAGGCGACGCAGGGATATATGGCCATAGCCGCCTCTTTTTTGGCATAAACGCAAAAACACCAAAAATAAACGGCCGCACTGATCGGAAGGGGAGGTATTCAAGTGGCTAAGGTAAAAAAATTACGATGCGTGCTTTGCGGAAGAGAATTTGACCCAAAAAGCGATGTCTTTACATGCCCCGATTGCGGGCCCGATGGTACCCTGGACGTACTCTACGATTACGATGATGTAAGGCAGAAATTTACACCCGAGGCTTTAGCTAAAAATAAAGAAAGAAGCATCTCCCGATACATAGAGCTTCTTCCTCTAAGCGACCCGGCCTTTTTCCCAAACCTGAAGGTCGGTTGCTCACCGCTTTATGAAAGCACCTATTGGGCAAAAAAGCTGGGGGTTAAACAGGTCCTGATAAAAGACGATGGAAGAAACCCAACTGCTTCCTTTAAGGACAGGGCAAGCTTTATAGGCGTGGCCAAGGCCAAAGAGAAGGGCGCTACATCCATAGCGTGCGCCTCTACGGGTAACGCCGCAAGCTCTCTGGCAGGATGCGCTGCCGTCGCAGGGCTTGACTGCTACATATTCGTGCCCGAGAAGGCCCCGGTAAACAAGGTGACACAGCTTTTAATCTACGGGGCCAAGGTCTTTTTGGTAAAGGGTACCTACGAGGATGCATTTAAGCTCGCCGTGAAGGCCATAGATGCTTACGGCTGGTACAACAGAAACAGCGCCATCAATCCCTATCTGGTGGAGGGCAAAAAGACCTGCGGGCTTGAGTTGGCCGAGGAGCTGTCCTTCGACCTGCCCGACAAGGTGTTCGTCTCGGTAGGCGACGGCTGCATAATAAGCAGCTTTTACAAGGCCTTTTATGACCTAAAACAAATCGGATTGATAAGTCACATCCCGCAGCTGATAGGGGTTCAGGCAGAAGGCGCTTGTCCCATATACAAGGCCTTTAAAGAGGGCAAAGACGTCATCGAAAGAAAACCTACCAACACGTTGGCCGACAGCATAGCCGTGGGCGAACCGCGAAACTGGGCCAAGGCGCTTAGGGCCGTCAGAAACTCCGGTGGCGATATGGTCGCCGTGTCGGACGACGAGATGCTTGAGGCCATGAGGTTGTTGGCACGCACCAGTGGGGTATTCGGCGAACCTGCAGGCGTGACGGGCTTTGCAGGATTGCTCAAGTACGCCCAAACAGGCAAACTGGACAGCAATGAGCGAGTTGCTGTCATCGTTACCGGAAATGGCCTGAAGGACTCAGAAAGCGCAAAAAAGGCTGCAGGCAATCCTTTCTTAGTCGAGCCCACGCTTGAGGCAGTAAACCGAGTTCTTGGATCTATGATTTAAAAATTAATTAAATAAATATAAACGAAAAGGAGAGAGCAAAGTTGATAGACCTTACCGTCAACGAAGAGATACTGAAAAAGGCAGTCGAAAGGGCGAAAGAGAGGGGCATCATCCTTCCGACATTTGAACAGATGAAAGACCCGACCAAGATTCCCCAAGCTATTAAGGAAAAGCTTAAGGGTGTAGGCCTTTGGGATGTAAATTCCCTTAACCTTTTTCGCATAACCTGGAAGAACGAGCCTAAGGAAAAGGGCGGGACATTTGGCAAGGTCAACTACTTCGTGATGCCGCCTGAGATAACCGGAGTAAAGGCCAAGATAGTGGCCTTGGTCGGCAAGTGGTTTCCCACGGGGGCACACAAAGTAGGCGCGACTTACGGTTGCCTCGTTCCGCGTCTGGTCACCGGACAGTTTGACCCGACCTCCCAAAAGGCAGTCTGGCCATCTACCGGAAATTACTGCAGGGGTGGAGCCTACAATGCCCAGCTTCTGGGGTGCGACTCCATAGCCATACTTCCCGAGGGCATGAGCAGGGAAAGGTTTGAATGGCTTAAAAGCGTCGCAGGCGAGATCATAACAACGCCCGGAGGAGAAAGCAACGTCAAGGAGATCTTCGACAAGACCTGGGAATTAAAGCGCACCAGGGAGGACGTAGTCGTATTTAACCAGTTCGAGGAGTTTGGAAATCACCTGTGGCATTACGAGGTCACAGGACATGCCATGGAAGAAGTGGTTAATGAACTGGCCACTTCCGGTGAAAGGTACTTTGGTGTCGTACTCACATCCGGTTCGGCCGGGACACTTGGTTGCGGCGACTACATGAAGACCCTTTATCCTGATAGTAAGATCGCCGTTGGTGAGGCAATGCAGTGCCCGACGCTCCTTTATAACGGCTTTGGCGACCACAGGATCGAAGGCATCGGCGACAAGCACGTTCCCTGGATCCATAACGTTAAAAATACCGATATGGTCATCGACATCAACGATGAATCCTGCCTGCGCCTGCTTAGGCTTTTCAATGAAGAGGCAGGGAAAAGGTACCTTAATTCCATAGGCGTTCCCAGGGAAGTCGCGGATAACCTATCCCTCCTGGGAATCTCGGGAATAGCCAACGTAATAGGTGCCGTGAAGATGGCAAAGTACTACGGTTTGACGGAACATGACATGGTATTCACTGTCTTTACGGATTCTGCCGACATGTACCGCTCGAGGGTCCAGGAGATGAACGACCGTGAAGGGGCTTACGACGAGCGCATGGCGGAAAAGGATCACCACGTTCATATGTTGTCTCAGACTTCCGATTGGATGCTCGAACTTTCCTATTACGACAGATTCCGCATTCACAACCTCAAGTACTACACCTGGGTCGAGCAGCAGGGCAAATCGGCCGACGAGCTCAACGCTCAGTGGTTCGATTACGGCAACTACTGGGGCAACATACACAATATGGCTCCCAAGATAGACGAGCTGATAAGAAAATTCAACGAGAGAACGGGACTTTTAAAGGGTTTGGAATAGCAGATTGAGCAGGCGTGTTAGGGGGGATCGACGTGGAACTCAGCAAGGAAATCTTATCTAAGGCCGAGGGATATAGGGCCAGCATAAGCAAGTTTTTAAGGGATATCATTGCCCTTCCAAGCCAAAGCTCGGGCGAGGAGGCGGTGATAAAAAGGATTGCCCAGGAGATGGAACATGTGGGCTTCGACAAAGTGGAGATAGACCCCATGGGAAACGTCCTTGGGTATGTGGGGAATGGTTCTAAGTTGATTGCCATGGATGCTCACATAGATACCGTGGATATAGGAGACCCATCGCTTTGGAAGTTCGACCCCTACAAAGGTTACGAGGACGAAAAAGTCATAGGCGGCAGGGGCGCAAGCGACCAGAAGGGCGGAATGGCTTCCATGGTCTACGGCGCTAAGATAATGAAAGAACTAGGATTACTTGGCGATTGTACCGTGCTAATAACGGGTACCGTTCAGGAGGAGGACTGCGACGGCTTGTGTTGGCAGTACATCATCGAAGAGGACAAGATAAGGCCCGAGTTCGTCCTTCTTACCGAGCCGACGTCCTGTAAGGTCCATAGGGGTCAACGCGGCAGGATGGAGATAAAGGTTACGACAAAGGGGGTGTCCTGCCACGGTTCCGCACCCGAAAGGGGAGATAACGCCATATACAAGATGGCTCCCATCATACTTGAGCTTCGAGCCCTTCACGAAAATCTCGCCTACGACGAGTTTCTGGGCAAGGGAAGTTTAACGGTTTCCGAGATCTTCTTCACGTCACCGTCAAGGTGTGCCGTCGCCGACAGCTGCACCATCTCCATTGACAGGCGTCTGACGCACGGGGAGACCTGGCAGGAGGCCTTGGCCCAGGTAAGGAGATTGCCTGCCGTCAAGGCTAGCGGCGCTGAAGTGTCCCTTTATTCCTACTCGCGTCCCTCCTGGAAAGGGTTGGTCTACCCCACAGACTGCTACTTCCCCACGTGGGTGGTAGAAGAGGACCATCCTGCCTGCAGGACCGTGGTCGAATCCTACAAAAAGCTTTTTGGCGAAGATCCCATCGTCGACAAGTGGACCTTTTCCACCAACGGAGTTTCCATAATGGGCCGTTACGGCATTCCCTGCGTGGGCTTTGGCCCGGGACACGAGGACCAGGCACACGCTCCAAATGAAATAACCTGGAAGGACGAGCTGGTGAAGGCTGCTGCCGTTTACGCGGCCGTGCCTTACGTATATTCAAATCTAAAGAGCTAGTGTGAGGGGGTAAAAATTATGCAGACGCAGTTTCATAACAAGCATTTTATAACGCTTCAGGAGTGGACCAAGGAAGAGATCGATACCCTTTTGGATGTCTCCTTTGAGCTTAAAAGGCATTTCGCCATGGGAGTTCCGACGCCTTATCTTTCCTATAAGACAATATTTTTGATGTTCTTTGAGCAATCGACGAGGACAAGAAATTCCATGGAAGCTGGCATCGCCCAGCTGGGAGGACATGCAAACTACCTGGATACCAGCACCATGCAGATTGCCCACGGGGAATCGGCCAAGGACACGGCCATAATACTTTCCCGATTTGGGCACGGCATAGCTTGCAGGAACTGCTTCTGGGGCATAGGAAACAAGTACCTGCGGGAGATGGCTCAATGGGCCACAGTGCCGGTCATTAACCTCCAGTGCGACCTTTACCACCCCATGCAGGTGCTGGCCGACCTGATGACCATCAAAGAAAAGGTCAAAGATACCCAGAGGCTTAAGGTCTCGATAATCTGGGCTTACGCCACGACCCACAAAAAACCCATATCGGTGCCACTGAGTCAGATCCTTCTTTTCCCGAGGTATGGCATGGACGTGACGCTTGCCTATCCGGAAGGATATGACCTGCCGGATTGGGCCATAAAGCAGGCAGAGGAAAACGCCAAGGCAAACGGCGGAAGTTTAAAGATCACCCACAACCAGGAAGAGGCATACGAAGGCGCACATGTGGTCATCCCCAAAAACTGGGGAGACTGGGTGACGAACCCCGACCCTGCTGTCATCAATCCGCGCCTTGAGGCCAACAAGCACTGGAAGTGCACCGAGAAGATGATGAGCCTGGCCGACCCGGACGTGATGTACATGCATGCCCTGCCGGCAGACCGCAAGAACGAGGTCGAAGACAGCGTAATAGACGGACCTCACTCCATAGTCTACGACGAAGCCGAAAACAGGATACACACGGCCAAGGCCGTCATGACCCTGACGATGGGTGGAAAGTAAAAAAATAAGAGGAGGCGAAATAGAGAATGGCTAACCTCAAAGTCAAGATAGCGGGGATGGAGTTTGAAAACCCCTTGATAATAGCTGCCGGGCCTCCTTCCAGAAACTACGAGACCATAAAAAGAATGGTGGAGGGCGGAGCGGGTGGCGTAGTTACCAAGACCATATCCGTCAAGGCTGCAGACGTACCCCGTCCCTGTATGGCTGCCTTTAAGGAGAGCTTCATAAATACCGAGCTCTGGTCCGAACATTCCCCCGAACACTGGCTGAAGGAGGAATACGGCAAGATATCTGCCCTTCCCGTGCCCATAATAGTGGGCCTGGGCTATACGGCCGAAGAGTTGACGGAGCTTATACCCAAGACCGAACCCTTTGCCGACGCCTTCGAGCTTTCCACTCACTACGTGGGCCGCGACCTGACTCCCGTGTTAAACACGGTAACGGCTGCAAGGAAGGCCACCAAAAAGCCGATCATCGTAAAGGTAAGCCCGGGAGTTCCCGATCTGGCTGAACTCGGCAAAAAGCTTGAGGAAGTGGGCGTTGACGCCTTGGCTGCCATAAACTCCGTCGGCCCTGCCCTTCGCATAGACTTAAAGACGAGCCTTCCTTACATGGGAAGCGACACCGGCTACGGTTGGATTTCGGGTCCTGCCATAAAGGGAATCGCCCTTCGACATGTCTTTGAACTGTCTCGTGCCGTCTCTATACCCGTTATCGGTGTGGGGGGAGTATCAAGCGGCGAAGATGTAGTTGAGATGTTCATGGCAGGAGTATCGGCGGTGCAGATATGCACGCAGGCGATCCTCGAAGGTCCAAAGGCCTTCAAGAGGATCGCTCAAGAAACGTCGAAGTGGCTTGACGAACACGGCTATTCGTCCCTTGATGATATCAAGGGCTTGACCGCCAAGAAGTGGTCTTCCAGAAAAGAACCCCTGGTCAAGGTAACTCCGAGCGTAGACGAGGAAAAGTGCATAGGATGTCGCAGATGCGAGGAGTCCTGCGTCTACTACGCCATAAAGGTTGGCTCTTCCGGCAAGGCGGGCGTTACTCCCGATGCCTGCTTTGGATGCGGGCTTTGCTACACGCGTTGCCCGGTCGGCGCCATTACGCTTTCTTAAACACCTGCATTAGCCCTGTAGGCCCAATGCTGCAGGGCTAATGCAAGGCCAGAGGAGGAAGAGAGATGTTTAGCACGGTAAATAAGCCCGCAGAGAGGGTCGACGCCTACGAAAAGGTGACGGGAAGGGCGAAGTACGGAGCTGACCTTCAGTTTGCCGGGATGCTTTACGGCAAGGTGCTTCGGGCAAAGCATCCTTCGGCAAGGATAAAAAGCATTAACGTGGAGAAAGCTCGCGCCATACCGGGCGTATGGGCCGTTATGACGGCTCAAGACGTTCCCTGCAATGAAATAGGCGTCATCATTCAGGATCAGCAAGTCCTGGCCAAGGAACGCATTTACTACATAGGCGACGGCGTAGCCATGGTGGCTGCCGAATCCCTTGACGTTGCCGCTAAGGCCTTGGAATCCATAGAAGTCGAATACGAAGAAATGGGCGGAATTTTCGATCCCCTAGTGTCAAAGGAAAGCGATCCTATACATCCCGAAAGAGCCAGCAATGAAGTGGTACACCATAAATTGAGAAAGGGCAACGTCGATGAGGGCTTTGCTGGAAGCGATGTCATCATCGAAAGAGAGTACGAGACACAGTTCGTGGAGCATAGCTACATAGAGCCCGAGGCCGTCGTGGCAGTCCCTCACGAAAACGGAAGCCTGGTGACGATCTACGGTTCAGTTCAAAACGTCTTTGCTACCAGGGATGCCGTAGCGAGGTGTCTTAAGGCTGACTTAAGCAAAATAAGGGTCGTTCAAAACCACATAGGCGGCAGCTTTGGCGGCAAAGATGAGGTCGTATCCGCCATGGCCTGCAGGGCGGCCCTTTTGACCTTAAAGACCGACAGGCCCGTTAAGATGGTAAATACCAGGGAAGAGTCCATAGTCGAAAGCTATAAAAGACATCCCTATAAGATGAAATATAAGGTAGGAGCTACTAAGGACGGCAAGCTGATGGCCATGGAGATCGAGGCCGTTGCCGACGGTGGAGCTTACGCTTGCCAGACCCCGTTCGTCACGTGGAGGTCGGTTGTCCAGGCGACGGGACCTTACGAAGTGCCCAACGTCAAGACCGACACCTACGGATACTACACGAACAACATATATACAGGCGCCATGCGCGGTTACGGATCCCCTCAGGTGATATTTGCAAACGAGTCTCTGATGGACGAGCTGGCCCAGGAACTCGGCATAACTCCGCTTGAGATAAGGCTTAAAAATATCTTAAAGAACGGTTCGGTGACGGCAAGCGGACAGAAGCTTGATCGCCACGAGGTAAGCCTTGCTGAAGTCATGAAAAAGGCCGCAGAGGCCATAGGCTACGAGGAAAAATACAAAGAATACAGCAAACCCCAAAGGGGCGACAAGCGCAGAGGTATAGGCATGGCCATAAGCTTCAGGGGATGCAGCTTGGGCGCTGAAGCCGTTGACGGTGCCGGAACGGTTTTGTCCATTCAGAAGGACGGAAGCGTTTACCTTTACAGTGGTTTAGCAGAAAACGGCCAGGGGCTTAAGACCGCCTTCTGTCAGATTGCGGCGGAAGAGCTCGGCATAGACATGAAGCATATAACCTTCCTTGAAGCTAATACCTTGATCTCGCCGGATAGCGGCTCCACCGTAGCATCGCGCTCCACCTTAGTGGGAGGAAACTCTGTCCTAAACGCTGCAATGAGGGCAAGGAAGGCCTTATCCGAGTTCTTGGCAGGCCAATATAACGTGCCTGCCGAAGGTCTGGTCTTCAAAGACAGCAATATTTTTACCCCTGACGGCAAGAAGCTGATTTCCTTCGCCGAGGCTGCGAACAAAGCTTTTTGGGCCGGCGTTCAGCTGTCTCATGTGGGCTGGTACGTGGCGCCAAGCATCCACTGGGACGAGGAGGAAGGAAGGGGCAATCCCTACTTCACTTACGTCTACGGCTGTCAGATAGCCGAGGTCGAGGTAGACATGGGGACGGGCGAGGTAACGGTCTTGAACATGGCGGCCGCCCACGATGTGGGACGGGCGATAAATCCTGAGATGTTGAAAGGGCAGATATACGGGGGAGTTATGATGGGCCTGGGTTATGGCATCATGGAAGAGGTGGAGACCGACGAAGGTTATATCGCGAACACCAACTTTGACGAATACATAATTCCCACATCTAAGGACATGCCCAACATAATCCCCATAATCGTCGAAAATCCAGACCCCGACGGACCTTTTGGCGCAAAATCCATTGGGGAGCCTACGCTTGAGCTTGGGGCAGCTGCCATAGCCAACGCAATCGCTCAGGCTACCGGCAGGAGGATAAGGTCATTGCCGTTAAATTTGGAGAGGGTGCTTTTGGGCCACCCCTTGAAGAAAGGACGTGGCAGGAAATGATAGATTACGAATTCTTAAAGGCGCATTCCCTAAACGAGGCACTGGATTACCTTGGTTCCCGCGAAGGTGTTAAGGTCATCGCCGGTGGAACGGACCTGTTGGTGGACATCAGGAAGGAAAATGCACGCGCGAAGGGTTTCAAGTATTTGTTGGACATAAGTGGATTAAAGGAATTGAAGTTCATCGAAGAAAGAAAGGACTGCGTGGCGATAGGTGCTTTATCCACTCATACGATGCTTGTGGAGTCTCCAGTGATTAATAAACACTTTCCCCTGTTGGCCTCCGCTGCCAAGACCATAGGTTCCACCCAGATAAGAAACAGAGGCACCGTGGGGGGAAATATCAATAACGCCTCACCCGCCGCCGATCTGCTTCCTCCTCTCATTGCCCTAAAGGCGCATGTGAAACTGCGTACTTTAAATGGCGAAAGAAAGCTTCCACTGGACGAGTTTTTGGCCGGTCCATACAGGACGAACCGTCAAAGCGATGAAATAATGACTGAAGTATGTGTGCCCTTGCTTGGCGAAGGTTATTTTACTAACTTTCAAAAGATAGGAAGAAGAAAGGCCATGAACATAGCCAGGCTTAATCTGGCGGTCGTCTTGGGCATAAAGGACGATACAATCTTTGACCCTAGAATTGTGCCGGGCGCAGCGACGGCGTACCCGATTCACTTCGGTAAGACCGAGGAAGCGATTGCCGGCAAAAGGATTGGCGAAATTGATCCGGCCAAGATAGGCGAAATGGCAAGCGAAGAGATGATCTCTGCCACGGGCGTTCGCTGGTCCACGCCTTACAAGCGCATAGCCCTGGCAAGCCTGGTAAAGCGCGCCTTGGAGACGATTTTTACGGAGGCGAGGGCCGATGAGTAATATCGAAGTCACCATCACCGTAAATGGGACGAAACATCGCCTTACAGTCGGGCCGAAGGAAAGGCTGCTTGACACCTTGCGGGAGCGCCTTCACCTTACGGGCACGAAGGAAGGTTGCGGCGTCGGGGAATGCGGAGCCTGTACGGTAATACTTGACGGTGAGGCGGTGCATTCCTGCATGGTCTTGACGGCTCAAGCCGACGGAAGCGAGGTCCTTACCGTCGAAGGCTTGGAGGTCGACGGACGCCTTCATCCGCTGCAGGAGGCGTTCATAAAGCATCACGCCGTACAGTGCGGATTTTGCACTCCCGGCATGCTCATGTCCGCCAAGGCCTTGCTCGATAAAAACCCAAACCCCACTAGGGAGGAGATAAAGACCGCCATAGAGGGAAACTTGTGCCGCTGTACTGGGTATGAGCAGATCATAGAGGCGATAGAAAGCGTGGCGGCAGGATCTGGAGGCTCGTCAAGCTAGGAAATCTCCTCGACTTGTTTAATTTATTATAAGGCGTTTGAAAGGAGGGACAGAGATGTTAATCCTAAAGGGCGGAAGGATTGTGACCCTGGGAGAAGACTGCAAGGTCATAGAAGACGGCGGTCTGGTCATAAACGGTGAAACTATAGCTGCCGTGGGCAAAAGTGACGACATCCTGGCAAAATATGGCAATAAAGAAGGGGTAACGGTTAAAGACTTGGGGGGAAGGCTTGTGATGCCCGGCTTTCTCAATGCCCACATGCACCTTTACAGCAGCTTCGCCCGCGGCATGTCCATAGCAGGTCCCTCGCCAAAGACCTTTAAGGAGATACTGGAGCGGCTCTGGTGGAGCATGGACAAAGACCTTATGACGGAAGAGGAGCTTTACTACAGTGCCCTTGTAGGCGCCATAGAATCGCTTAAAAGCGGGACGACCGCGATACTTGACCATCACGCATCCTTCGGCATGATCGAAGGAAGCCTTGATGTGCTCGAAAAAGCCTTAAAGGACGTCGGAATTAAGGGGTCTTTGTGTTTTGAGGTCTCTGACCGCTGGGGACCGAAGGCAAGAGATGCCTCCATAGAAGAAAACGTGAGGTTCATTAAAAAGAACGCAAACGATCCCTTTGTTCGGGCGATGTTTGGGCTTCACGCTTCTTTCACGCTTGAGGATGAAACGATAAGGCGCTGCGTGGGGGAAGCAAAGGATCTCAACGCTGCCTTTCATTTTCACTTGGCCGAAGGTTTGGCTGACGTTACCGATGCCAGGGAAAGAGGCTACAAAGGGGTTGTTGACAGGCTCTACGACCTTGGCGTGCTAATTCCGGGAAGCCTTGCCATTCATGGCGTCCATATCGGAGAGCCTGAGGTGGAGCTTTTGGCGAAATGTGGCGTAAATGTCGTTCATAACCCGGAGTCCAACATGAACAACGCCGTGGGCGTTCCAAACGTCGTGGGGATGATAGCAAAGGGCGTAAACGTGGGCTTGGGCACCGACGGCTACACTCCTTCCATGCTTGAGTCGGCCAAGGTGGCTTACATAATACACAAACACGAGCGTCGGGATCCGACCGTGGGCTGGACTGAGACGGCCAAGATGCTTTTTGAGTCGAACGCTGCGATCTTTTCTGCCCACTTCGGTAAACCCATGGGGGTTATAAAGGAAGGAGCTGCTGCAGACCTGGTCGTCTTTGATTACTATCCGCCTACGCCCATAACGCCTCAGAACCTTTTAGGCCATCTTATATTTGGCATTCGCGATAGCGCGGTAAATACCGTCATTGTGGGAGGTAGCGAGGTCGTAAAAGACCACGTCCTGGTGAGCATGGACGAAGAAAGCGTCATGGCGAAAGCCAAAAAGGTAGCTGAAAGTTATTGGAAGAAAAGGAGTTGAGGGCGATGGAGTGGTACCGGCCAAAGAGCTTGGAAGAGCTGACAAAGCTTTTAGGCGAGGATGGCGTGCTTATTCATTCGGGAGGCACGGCCATTAAGGAAGACAAGATCAAGTCGGCGACAAAAGTCGTAAACTTGTCGAGCCTTCCTCTAAGATATGTGAAAAAGGAAGGAAATAACTGGCATATAGGAGCTACAGCCACGCTTAGAGATGTCATCGACGTTTTGGGCAAAGAGGAATGTTTCAACCCGCTGGTGAAGGCCTTGAAGTGCACGGCAACGACCCCATTGAGAAACCGCATCACCGTCGGTGGAAGCGTGTTTTTGTCGCCCCTTTGGTCCAACTTTATGGGTCCCCTTTTAGCGTTGGATGCAAAATTGAACGTTGTAGGCAAATTAAACGGCACCTATTCATATAAAGAGTTCTTGTCGAACAAGGCCAAATTTCAGGGATGCGCCGTGACAGAAGTTAGTTTTCAGGCAGATGCCTCGACGCGCTTCTTTTTCGACAGGTTTGCCCGTACCGCAAACGATTATTCCGCTTTGACCGTTACGTTGGGCTTTTCCATGAAGGGCGATGTCGTAGACGAGGCAAAGATAGTCGTTACCGGTTGCAAGAAGGTCTACGAAAGGCTCGATGCGGTTGAGGCCGGCCTTAAGGGTAAATCGCTGAAAGCTATTGACCCTGATCGCCTTTTTGATGACGTGAAACTTGAGTTTGCGGACAAACCAGCCGGAAGCGGCCCTTACCTGGCTGAGGTCGCAAGGGTATTGCTCATGCGCGAGTTTGACGCCTTAGCAAGTGCGAGGTGATGGAGATGAAAGCCCTATTTAAGATAAACAAAAAAGCCTACGAACTTGAATTTGCCCCTAACACCAAACTACTTGACGTCTTGCGGGATAACGGGTTTACGGAGGTCAAGTGCGGCTGCAGGGAGGGCTTTTGCGGGGCCTGCAGCATCCTGCTCGACGGAGAGCTCGTTAACTCCTGCATGGTTTATGCAGCCTCCGTCGGAGATAGGGAGATTACCACGGTAAAAGGCATCGGAAGCATTCATGAACCTCACCCCATCCAGGAGGCCTTCGTCGAGGCGGGTGCCGTGCAGTGCGGATTTTGCACCCCCGGTATGGTGCTTGCCACTTACGCCCTCCTTCAAAGAAACCCCGACCCGAGCGATGAAGATATAAAAGAGGCCTTGGACGGGAATTTCTGCAGGTGCACGGGTTACGTGAAGATAATCGATGCCGTGAAACTGGCCGCAAAGAAGGTGAGATAAATGAGTGAATACTTAAATATCGGCAAGGACAAAAGGAAGGTCGATGCCCTGGCGCTGGCCGCGGGAGAGCCTCTTTTCGCCGACGACTATCCCCTGCATAACCCCCTTCACATTGCCTTTCTTTACTCTCCCCATGCCCATGCCAAGATAAAGTCCATAGATACGAGCGAAGCCGAATCGATGCCGGGAGTCGCGCTGGTGTTGACCTACAAAAATACCCCGAGGGTGCTTTACACCTCAGCCGGCCAGTCCTATCCGGAGCCGTCGCCCTACGATATGTACATGTTTGACGAAAAGGTGAGGTTCGTCGGCGACAGGGTAGCCTTAGTAGCCGCCGAATCTCTCGAGATCGCAAAGGAAGCCCTAAAGAAGATCAAGGTGGAATACGAGATGCTTCCTGCCCTTTTCGATATTGAAGAGGCCGAAAAGGATGGGGCTCCCGTGCTTCACGACGGAGAAGAGCATGTCATGATACCTTCTGCCATCTACAGGCCGGAGAAAAACCTTGCTGCCAGGATAGCCTTCTTATATGGCGACTCGCAGAAAGGATTTGAAGAGGCCGATTTCGTTCACGAAGCCTCTTACTACACCCACATCGCCTCCCACTGTGCCCTGGAGACGCACGTGACGAAGGCCACCTTCGATCACTACGGAAGGCTTGTCTTGATCACCTCGACTCAGGTTCCTTTTCACGCAAGGAGGATCGTATCGAGCGTCACCGGAATTCCCTTAAACAAGATAAGGGTTATAAAGCCGCGCGTCGGCGGAGGGTTCGGGAGCAAGCAGGAAGTGCTGCTTGAGCCTTACGTCGCGCTTGTGGCATGGAGGACGAAGCGGCCGGCGCAGATCGTCACCTCCAGGGAGGAGTACTTCGTATCGGGCAGGACGAGGCACGCCATGCGCTCCAGGATAAAGATTGGCACGAAAAAGGACGGCACCATCGTCGCCATGGAGATAGATGACCTCATGAACGCGGGTGCCTACGGGCCTCACGGGCCAACAGTATTGTCCAACACGGGAGCCAAGGTGTTGCCGTTATTCAATAAGATAAATAACGTGTCGTTCTATGCCGATTGTGTCTACACTAACCTCCCGGTGGGCGGAGCTTACCGCGGCTACGGAGCCACGCAGGGGTTCTTCGGCCTCAATCAGCACTTAGACGAAATTACGAGGAAGCTCGGGATAGACATGGCCGAGTTCGTCAAGAAATGGCATATAAAGACCGGTGAGACCTCAGAGGTGTTCAAGGCAATTGGCGAGGGCAAAACAGGGCATGAGCAAATTGTTACATCCTGCAAATTATCTGAATGCATAGATGAAGCTGCCCGTGCCATTGGCTGGAAAGAAAAGCGCGGCGCAAGGCGCAGGGTTGGCGACAAGCTCTACGGCGTGGGCATGGCCGTTGCCACGCAGGGATCGGGCATCCCGCTGGTGGACATGGGTGCCGCCCACATAAAGATGAACGAGGACGGCTCCTTTAACCTCTTCGTTGGCGCTACCGACATAGGAACCGGGTCTGACACCGTGCTGGCCCAAATCGCGGCAGAGTCGCTTCATGTGCCCTTTGAAAAGATCATAGTGCTTTCCTCCGATACCGACCTTACGCCCTATGACGTGGGAGCGTATGCGTCTTCTACGACCTACGTATCGGGCAACGCCGTAAGGGTTTGCGCCGAAAAGGTCTTAGAGCAGATATTAAAGGTAGCTTGTGAAATGCTTGAGTGCTCAAGGCAAGATTTGGCCCTGGGAGTGGAAGAGGTCATACATGCAAGAAGCGGCCGAAGACTGAGCTTCAAGGACATCGCCTACTACGCCTTTTACACGAAAAACCAGTTCCAGATAGAAGACAGCGCGTCCTTCGTTAGCCCCGTGTCACCCTTCCCCTTCTGCACCACCTTCGCCGAAGTGGAAGTCGATATAAAGACCGGGATCGTCAGACCCCTCAAGGTCGTGACGGCCATGGACTGCGGCAACGTCTTAAACCCGAAGCTTGCCGAAGGGCAAGTGGAAGGCGCCGTCTTAAACGGCATAAGCTTTTCTCTCTGCGAGGAGTACCTCTTTGACGAGAAGGGCAGGATGAAAAATCCCAACTTCTGGGACTATAAGGTCTATAAGACCACGGACTTGCCTGAGATCGTCACTATACTCGTGCCTTCTTTCGAGGAATACGGACCTTACGGGGCCAAATCTGTAGGAGAAGTTGCCATCAACACGCCCGGACCTGCCATAGCTAACGCCATTTACGATGCTGTTGGAGTTAGGATATACAACCTTCCCATGACCCCGGAACGCGTCCTTAGGGCAATAAAGGAAAAAGGTATGGGTTAAAATGAAAAGGGGTGTCCTTTGGCACCCCTTTGTAATTAGCAAGGATGGTGAAAAATATGGCATATGATCCAGAACAACCGGTGTTCGAGCAGGAAATTCAAATGCTGACCAAGCCCATTCTTACCATCGATGAAAAGCCCAAGTCGGTCTTTGAGACGCTTTATTATGCCCTGCAGCTCACGTTGGTAGATTTCAGCCCCTTCATATGGGCCACGGCCTTCGTTGCCATGGCAGGACTTCCGGAGAGCATCACGCCTTCAATGATAAGCTACTGCTTCATAGGAGTCTTTGTGGCCACCATGATACAGACCACTTTGGGAAACAGGCTGCCCGTCGTTCAGCTTCCTTCGGTTCCCATATTTATGAACATGGCCTCCATTGCAAAGACCTATCCCTTTGGGCTTACTACAGCTTGGGGGGCTGCCTTCGCCAGCGGCATCATAGAGGGGTTGATCGGCACCTCCAGGGTCCTTACGGTGCTCAGGAAATTCATGCCTCCAGTTGTCGTAGGCTCAGTGGTCGCGACTATAGGGTTTGTAATAACGCGCATCTCACTTTCGTGGATCTTTGCTAAGACAGAGCCTTTATATTTGATATTAGGGATAGTCAGCTTCCTGTTTGCCCTGTTTTTGAGGTTTAAGCTAAGGGGGCTCATATCCCGGGGGTTTGTGCTCATCTCTATATTGGTAGTGGGAGTGCTTGGCGGTACGGTGCTTGGCATATTTGATTGGGGCAGCGTAGCTAGGGCGCCGTGGATAAGCCTTCCAAAGCTTTTTCCCTTCAAGGGATGTGATGGGGCAAGCTCTCCCTTCATCTTCAGCTTTTCGGCCATACTGCTGGTATTGACGGGCTATGCCTGCTCGATATTTGAATCCATCGGAGATTATGCGGCCATTTGTACAGCGGCAGCCGAACCTTACAAGGTAAAACACATGAACAGGGGCATAGCGGCTGAGGGCTTTTCATGTGCCTTGTGTTCGCTCTTTGGCGGGCTTCCCGTAACAAGCGCAAGCCAAAACGCCGGCATCATTGCCTCAACGGGTGTGGCAAGCAGGATCGTGACTCAAACTGCCGCCTTCATATTCCTGCTTTATGGCCTGTCGCCGAAGTTGACGACAATTTTGGCGGCCATACCCAAGTCCGTGGTGGGAGGAGCTTTCATAATAAGCGCAGGCCTCATATTGCTATCCGGAATTAACACCGTGATGTCGGATGTGAAGGATAACTTCGGCAACATGATCGTAGCAGGGGTAACGCTTGGAATCTCCGTCATGATGCCTTATTACCTCAGCCTGGATAGAAGCGCCTGGCTTGGTACGCTTCGTCCCTTCACGAAGCTTTACCTGACCAGCAACGTATTTTTGGCGGTTACTATAGGTATAGTCTGTAATTTACTGATAAACTATGTGTTTTATAATAAGAATAACTAGTTTAATTTGATGGAGGGGAGTTGTTGCCCTTTGATGGAACAGCTGAAGTCTGAATCAACAGAAAAGGAGTTTCTAGGCGTTGTCGGAAAATCCGTGACGCGTGTGGATGCCTGGGACAAGGTGACCGGAAGGGCTCAATATATAGATGACATACCTTTCCCCGGCTGTTGGTACGGCGGAACGGTAAGAAGCGATGTGCCTCGCGGGAAAATTGTAGGAATCAGGCAGGATCCGTCCTTTGACTGGTCCAAGGTGGTATTTGTAACGGCAAAAGACCTTCCGGGCCCGAACGAAGTGGCCATGGTTAGGTGTGACATGCCCATATTGGCAGAGGATATCGTAAATTACGTATCGGAACCCATAGCGCTCGTTGCCGCCCCTACAAAGGCACTTCTCAAGGCTGCACTGAAGGCCGTAAAGGTTGAAATCGAACCACTGGAGCCTGTTCTTTCCATCGAGGAGGCCCTTGAGGGCAAAAACGTGATATGGGGCGATGACAACGTCCTTGCCAAGCTCGAGGTAAAAAGGGGAGACGTCGACAAGGCCTTCAAGGAAGCCGACATCATCATAGAGGAGACCTATAGGACGGGCCATCAGGAACAGCTTTACCTGGAACCTCAGGGCATGGTGGCCCTCCCTCGCGACGACGGAGGTGTGGAGGTAGTAGGTTCGCTTCAGTGTCCCTACTACATACATGGCGCCATGACACATGCCTTAAACCTCCCACCCGATAAGGTCGTAATAAAACAGGCCGTGACGGGAGGAGGCTTTGGCGGAAAGGAAGATTTTCCCTCCCTTCTTGCGATACACGCAGCCGTGCTGGCCTTGAAGGTCAAAAGACCTGTAAAGATCATCTACGACAGGGCTGAAGACATGGTATCGACCACCAAGAGGCATCCTTCCAGGATAAGGCACAGAACGGGAGTAAAGAAGGACGGTACTATAGTTGCACAGGATATAGATTTGATATTGGACGGAGGAGCCTACACGACCTTAAGCATTGTAGTGCTTCAAAGGTCGCTGCTTCACGCCACGGGCTGCTACAACATACCAAACGCACGAATTCTGGCCAGGGCCGTAGCCACAAATACCCCGCCAAACGGTGCCTTCAGGGGCTTTGGCGCACCCCAAAGCATATTTGCCATGGAAAGGCAGATGGACAAAATAGCAAGGACGCTTGGCTTAAGTCCTATAGAGGTGCGGCGTAAAAACCTGTTAAAGAGCGGAGATGCCTTTCCCTTCGGTCAAAGGGTCGAAGACGACGGTGCAAGGCTTGTCTTTGAACGTGCCTTAGCGATCTCGGAATACGAAAGAAAAAGGGCCGAGTATTCAAAGGACCAAGGCCCGAAGAGACGTGGCATCGGCGTGTCGCTTTTCCTTCACGGAGGGGGATTTACGGGATCGGGAGAACAGAGGATAAACGGTAAGATAAAGCTTCGCCTGACCGGCGACGAGGTCGAGCTTTACGTGAGCAACGTCGATATGGGGCAGGGTGCGGCTACGGTGCTCGCCCAGATAGCAGCCCAAGGGCTTAAAATACCTTTCGAAAAGGTGAGGTACTGTCCTCCGGATACGTCAAAGGCTCCCGACAGCGGGCCCACAGTTGCGTCGCGTACCACAATGATAGTGGGAAAGATAGTGCTTCGCGGGACGGAAAAGCTTATTGGCCGTCTCAAGGAGCACGTGTCCAGATATTTCGATGTCTCCCTTGAAGACATAGCCTATGAAAATGGGATATTTCTTGAAAATGGTATACCCTTAGCTGACTTCTTTGAGATAGCTAGGCGCATCGAGGGAGAAAGCGGGCCTCTTGAGGTCATGGGCAACTACGTCCACCCGCAGGGCTTAAGCTGGGATGACGAAAAGTGCCAGGGAGATGCATACCAGGGTTACGCCTGGGGAGCAAACGTTTTGGAGGTGGAAGTCGATACCGATACCTGGGAGGTAAGGCCCTTGCGGGATACTGTCGTGGTAGACGTGGGCACTGCCATAAATCCCTTGCTTGCCGTTGGCCAGGTAGAAGGCGGAAGCCTGCAGGGATTGGGCTACGGCTACCTTGAGGTCATAGAGATGGAAGGCGGCAGGTATAGGAACAACAGGCTTTCAAATTACGCCATACCAACAAGCGTCGATTGCCCCGACTTCTTCGTCGAGCTGATGGAGATTCCATGCAGCAGAGGAGCCTTTGGGGCAAAGGGATTGGGCGAAATGCCCCTAAACGGAGGAGGGCCTGCGGTGGCAGCTGCCATTGAGCACGCCACGGGGCTTTTTGCAAACAGGCTTCCCGTTACGGGAGAGGTGCTTACTGCACTTGAGCAAAAAGGGGATGAAAGACGATCATGAGGTTACAGTTTACTTTAAACGGACAGGAAATTACGGCTGAGGTTTCTCCCCTGGACCGACTGCTTGACGTATTGCGAGAGTACTTGGGTTACACCGGGACCAAGGAAGGTTGTGGCGAGGGCGAATGCGGTGCCTGTTCCGTCTTGCTGGACGGCAGGCTTGTCAACTCTTGTCTTGTGCCTGCCATTCAGATTAGAGGTGCCGATGTGCTGACTATAGAAGGCTTAAGCGGCGAAGATGACGAACTTCAGGAAGCCTTCGTTGAGGAAGGGGCGGTACAGTGCGGATTTTGTATCCCCGGAATGGTGTTGGCGGCACGTGCCCTTTTAAGCGAAAATCCCCATCCGACCAGGCACGACATAAAGCATGCCCTGGCTGGAAATTTGTGCCGTTGCACGGGGTATGAGCGGATATTTAGGGCAGTGGAACGTGCAGCATCACAAGGTTACGGAGATAGAATTTCCACGCGAAACTCGAGGCAGGACAAGGGCAGAAAAAGCTTATTTGAGCTGCAGGGAAGCGAGCCGTCGTGGGCCTTTGTGCCTCAAAGCTTGGACGAGGCACTGGAGATTTTAAGCGAGTACCACGATGTGACGCTGCTTTCCGGATGCACGGACTTTTACCCTGACCTAAAGAAGGGAAAGCCCGAGCCCGCAAGGGTGATGGACATCTGGGGCTTGAGCGACATTTGCGGGATAAAGATGAAAGACGGCTACATCGAGATCGGAAGCGGCACGACCTTTAGCGATATAGCTTCCTGCGAGACGGTTAAAAAATATCTTCCGGCGCTGGCGGATCTTTCGACCATGATAGGCGCAAGGGCCATACAGAACCGTGCCACAATTGGAGGAAATATAGTCAATGCCTCCGCCGCCGCTGACAGTCCACCGCTTTTGTTTGTTTACGGGGCAACTGCAGTGCTTCGAAGCAAAAACGGGACGCGTGAGGTTCCCATTGCCGAGCTTTTTGGGGGCTACAGAAAGACCGTCCTGAAGCCGGGAGAAATGCTTGCAAGCATAAAGATTCCGCTTCCTTCGCCAGGTGCGCATCAGTTTTTCTACAAGAGGGGCTCAAGGCTTGCCTTGACCATATCGAGGCTTTCCGTGGCCGGGCTCATCGAGCTTGAAGGCGACGTGGTAAGCAGCGTTCGCATAGCTACGGGCAGCATGTCTCCCGTGCCGTTGTTTTTGACCAAGACCGAAGGGTACCTTAAAGGCAAAAGGCTGACGGGAGAGGTCATAGAAACTGCTGCTGCCATTGCAAGCGAAGAAGTATCTCCCAGGACTTCTAGGGATTACAGAAAGCGTGTCACGGGCAGGCTGGTATCGCGATTCTTAAAGGAGGCCAGATCATGAGCTGTAACGATAAGGCGTTGTTCGACAGGCTGCTTGACGTAATCGAGCACGACATTCTGCCGCAGACCAAAAAATGCGTTCCCTTGGGCCATAAGGTCTTTGGCGGTGCGGTGCTCAAGGCGGACGATTTGTCCTTGGTGGTAGCTGCCACCAATCACGAGGGAGAAAACCCCATATTTCACGGCGAGATATATACGATACTGAAGTTCTTTGAGCTTAAAGACCATCCAAAGCCGCAGGATTGCATCTTTCTTTCGACGCACGAACCCTGTTCGATGTGCCTGTCTGCCATAGCCTGGGCAGGGTTTCCGAAGATCTATTACTTCTTTAAGTACGAGGATACCCAGGATGTCTTTAACATCCCGCATGACATCAGGATGCTCAAAGAAGTGTTCGGATGCGAGCGTCCAAGCCATAAGAACTCCTTCTTTGAGTCGTACTGCATTCTGGAAATGCTGCCTGACGTTCAAAACGACCCAGAGGTTAAGCGTCGCATAGAAAGGATAGTTTCAGAGTATGACGACCTTTCAAGGCAGTACCAGGCCATCAAGGATAGGATAGATAATATCATAAGAAAGTGATAAAGTTAAAACGGGTGGGGTTGAAGGAAAGGTTTTTATGTAAATGTCGCCTTAGAGGCGATCATCACAAAGGGGGTAGATAGATCGGGTTATCGGCGTTATTAAAGGCTTAAAGGCCTTGGAGGTTAGCATAAAACGTTTAAAGGAGGTGCTTGTTTTATGGGTGAGTGGTTGGACAAAAGGTTTAACATAACTGCGAGCGGCAGTAGCATTCACACCGAGATAATCGCCGGCATCACCACATTTATGACCATGGCTTACATAATATTCGTCAACCCCGCTATTTTAAGCGAAGCCGGCATGGATTTCGGAGCTGTCATGACGGCGACCTGCTTGGGTGCAGCCGTAGGGACTTTCTTGATGGCGTTCCTGGCTAATTATCCCTTTGCCCTTGCGCCTGGCATGGGGCTTAACGCCTTTTTTGCCTATACCGTCGTGCTTGGAATGCAAGTTAGCTGGCAAGTGGCGCTTGCGTGTGTGTTCTTCGACGGAGTCATATTTATCATACTGACCGCGGGCAAGGTAAGGCAGGCCATCGTCAATGCCGTTCCCTACACCCTCAAGGTGGCGGTAGGAGCCGGCATAGGCATGTTCATCGCTCTTATTGGCTTAATTCAGGCAGGCATCATAGCGGATAACCCCGCTACGCTTGTTTCCCTTGGAAACCTCAAATCCCCCATTCCTATCCTTGCCATGATAGGACTTCTCATAATGGCCGTGCTCCACGCTTACAAGGTTAAAGGTTCCCTTCTTTGGGGGATACTCATCATCACGATCATTAGCATACCGCTCGGGATAACGACGCCGCCTGAAGGATTTTTCTCCATGCCGCCAAGCATTGCCCCCCTGTTTTTGAAGTTCGACCTTAAGGGTGCGTTGACCTTTGCAATGTTCCCCGTGGTCATAACCTTCGTGTTCGTCGATATGTTCGACACGATCGGAACGCTTATAGGCGTTTCGACGCGTGCCGGCATGCTTAACGAAAAAGGAGAACTTCCCAGAGTCGGTCAAGCGCTCTTTGCCGATGCTGTTGCCACAGTGGTAGGTGCCTGCGTCGGGACCAGCACCGTTACGACCTACGTGGAAAGCGCAGCCGGGGTTGAGGAGGGGGGGCGCACCGGTTTAACGGCCCTAGTCGTGGCGATACTCTTTTTGTGCGCCCTCTTCATATCTCCCATAGCAAAGATTGTACCGTCTGTTGCCACTGCGCCGGCTCTGGTCATGGTTGGCGTCTTCATGATGCAGTCACTTAAAAATTTGAATTTCGACGATCTGACCGAGATAATCCCCGCGTGTGTCACGATATTTGCGATGCCCTTTACTTACTCCATAGCAGAAGGCATTTCCTGGGGGATAATCTCCTACGCCCTGATCAAGTTGTTCTCCGGCCGCGGCAGGGAAGTCAGCAAGACCATGTACGTGCTGGCCATACTTTTCTTGCTCAAAGAGTTTGCCCTTTAATGTAAGTTGAAAACTTAAGGTTAAACGAAGGCCTGCCACGCTATGTCCCTACGGTAGTGGGCGTCCTTGAAGGTTATGGATGATATAGCGCGGTAGGCCTTATCTCTTGCCTCTTTCAGGTCGTCGGCAAGCCCAACGACCGTAAGCACCCTTCCGCCGTTAGTGAGAAATTTGCCCCTTTCCATCCTGGTTCCCGAATGAAATACGATGACGTCGTCTCTGCCTTCAAGGGCATCTAAGCCTTCGATGGGGTAGCCGGTTTCGTATTTGTCCGGGTATCCGCCGGAGGCCATTACGACACCTACGCCGCTTCTGGTGGCGTTGATAAGAGCGCTTTCCTCGAGGTTGCCGCCTGCGCAGGAAACAAAGATCCTGCCCCAATCCACGTCGCAAATGGGGATGACGACCTGCGCCTCAGGATCGCCGAAGCGAACGTTATATTCAAGCACATAAGGAGAGCCTTCATGTATCATCAATCCTGCGTAAATCGTGCCCCTAAAGTCAATCCCTTTGCGCTTTAAGCCCTCTACGGTTGGTTTTACAACTTCGTCTTCGATCTTAGCTTTAAGCGTATCGTCAACCTGAGGTAGGGGGGAGTAAGCCCCCATTCCTCCCGTATTTGGGCCCTTGTCACCGTCGTAAGCCCTTTTGTGGTCCTGGCTTAAGGGAAGCATCCTGTAAGTCCTTCCGTCAGTTATCGCCATGGCCGTAATCTCGTAACCTGCCAGGAAATCTTCTATTACGACGGTATGCCCTGACTTCCCTAAGACGCCTTTCACCAGCAGTTGATCTAAAATATTGCGTGCTTCCGTCGTGTCATCTATGATGAAGGCGCCCTTTCCCGCAGCTAAGCCGTCTGCCTTTATGACGAAAGGCGGCGTGCGCTTCTTTAATGCTTTTAAGGCTTTATCGAAACTGCTGCATACGTCAAAGGGCGCGGTGGGAATACGGCAATCATTCATGAACCTTTTGGCGAAGGCCTTGCTTCCTTCAAGCATTGCACCTGCCCTTCCGGGGCCGTAAACTTTGATGCCTTCTTTTCTGAGCATGTCGGCGACGCCTGCGACAAGCGGAGCCTCGGGGCCTATGACTACGATATCGACCTTTTGGGTTAACACAAGCTCAAGGACTTCCTTTGAATTTACCGGATTTAGCGGAAAGACCTCCACCATTTTTGATATGCCGCCGTTTCCGGGGGCTGCTATGACCTCATCTACGAAACTTGATTTCTTCAAGGCGTAAACCAGGGCGTGTTCCCTTCCTCCTGCCCCCAAGACCAGTGCTTTCATGGCCTATACCTCCTTGCCGTCAGTGCCTAAAGGCTCGCATCTTCGTCATGAGCATGGGTATTCTATGCTTGATGCAAGCTTCCTTGACCTCTTCGTCGCGTTTCGAGCCTCCCGGCTGAAGTATGAGAGCGATGTCTGCACGGGCTGCAATCTCTATGCTGTCTGGGAAGGGGAAAAAGCCGTCTGAGGCCAAAACAGAACCTTTAGCTTTTTGTCCTGCGTGCCTTACCGCCCATTCGACGGCATCAACGCGGCTCGTAAAGCCCGATGCGATGGCAACCGTGGCTCCGTCCTTTGCCAGGGCTATGGCGTTGCTTTTTGCCAAGGCGGCTGCCTTCCAGGCGACCAAAGCATCATCTTTTAGCTCAGGGCGTCTTTCACCCGTCCATTCGCCTCCTTCAAAGTCCGGGTCAGGAGCCATTACGTCTTCCTGCGCCAAAAACCCGAAGGCGGTCTTGGTCAACCGCAGCTCATCGCGCTTGCTTAAATCGAAGGAGATCAACCTCAGGTTGGGCCTTTTTTCCTTAAATGCTTCGACGGCTTCAGTTGAAAAGCCTGGAGCTACGATGATTTCATAAAACTTTGATGCAAGTTTCACCGCTGTGTCCTTATCCACCTCGCGAGTCAGCCCTATGATGCCCCCATAAGCCGACAGGGGATCGCAGGCCAAGGCACCTTCATAAGCTGACGGCAAATCCTTTCCAATGGCCATCCCGCAGGGGGTGGTGTGTTTTATGATCACGCATCCTGCCCTGTCGCCCAAAAGCAGGATGCCCTTTACGGCTGCCTCTGCGTCGAGGATATTGTTATAAGACAGTTCACTTCCTCCAAGCTGCTTAAAGGGAAGTTTTTGCAGCGGTTGAGCGTAAAGGGCGGCCCTTTGATAGGGGTTTTCGCCGTACCTTAGGGAAGCAGCCTTTTTTAAGGACACAGGGTAAACATCGGGAAACAAATCTTCTTCCTTCATGGCCTTGGACAGCGCGAAATGGATGATCGAATCGTAGGAAGCGGTGGCGGCGAAGGCCTTTAGCGCCAAGCGTTGGCGCGTTTTAATGGAGACGTTTCCAAGGGACTTGATCTCTTCGATGACCGTGCCGTAATCGCGAGGGTCAGTTACGATAGTGACGTAGCGATAATTTTTTGCTGCAGCCCTTATAAGCGTTACGCCCCCGATGTCGATGTTTTCGATGAGATCTCCCAGATCTGCCTTCCTCTTTGCCACTTCCTCGAAGGGATACAAGTTGCAGACGACTACGTCTATAAGCGGTATGTTCCATTTTTCGACGTCCGCCAGGTCTGCATCGAAATCCCGCCTTGCCAGTATGCCTCCAAGCACCGAAGGATGCAGGGTCTTGACGCGTCCTCCAAGGATATGGGGGTAGCCCGACAGGTCTGCTATTTCCCTGACGGAAAGACCGTGTTCCTTTAAGTAATTTGCCGTCCCTGAGGATGAAACTATTTCGTAGCCCGCCTCATGTAAGCCCTTTGCCAGCTCTTCGACCCCGCTTTTGTCGAAGACGGAAATGAGCGCCCTTCTAACGTGATCCCTCAATTATCATACGCCTCCCTCGTCTTAGGTAGCGGCCCGCAAAGAGGTCTTTAAGCGTCCGCCAGTAGATGTCGTGTTCGACCTCATGTATCTTTGCCTCTAAGCTTTCAAGGCTGTCCTCGTCCAAGATGCGAACTTCGGCCTGGTTCAATATGGGGCCGTGATCCACCATTTCATCGACCAGATGCACGGTGACGCCCGTAACCTTGACGCCGTATTCGTAGGCATCCTTTATGGCCTGCGTTCCCGGAAATGCTGGCAGTAACGACGGATGTATGTTTACTACCCTTTCGCTGTGTCTGGCCACAAATTGAGAAGAAAGTATCCTCATAAAGCCCGCCAGCACGATCCAGTCGACCGAATGTTTGCTAAGTTCTTCATCCAAGGCGGCCTCAGCTATGGCCTTGCCCCTATCGTAGGGAAGTACTAGCGTCTTTAAGTTCATGGCTTTGGCCTTATTGAGACCTAAAGCATCAGCCTTATCGCTTGCGACGAAGGCTACGTTTGCATTAAGCTCTCCGCTTTTGCATTTGCCGGCCAGGGCCTCCATGTTGGTGCCTCGACCGGATATTAAAATTGCCATGTTCGTCACGCCGTGATCACCTCGCCTATCACGCAGTAAGGCTCGCTCATCTCCTTTAAGGTGTCCTCAAGGCCGGGAAGGTTGGTTCTTTCGATGACCAAGACAAACCCTATGCCTAAGTTGAATACCTTTCTCATCTCCCCTTCCTCGACGCCCGCCTTGGCGATGAGATCGTAAATCTTAGGCCTTTTCCAGGAGCTGTAATCTACTGATATGGCAAGTCCCTCGGGTATGACCCGCATGACGTTGCCCTCAAGGCCGCCTCCCGTGATGTGTGCCATTGCCTTTATTCTAACCTTTTCCATGATTTTTGCTACGATACCGGGATAAAGCCGCGTCGGTTCAAGGAGGGTTTTATAAAGAGGCCTTCCTTCTCCCAGGGGATCGCTGTCAAGGGAAAGCTTCAAGCCGTCTTCCAGCAGCACCTTTCGCACCAGGCTGAAGCCGTTACTGTGAAGCCCGCTCGAAGGGAGGCCTACAAGCAGGTCGCCTGCCGTTATGTCTTGGCCTGTGATGAGTTTGCTTTTTTTGGCCAAGCCCACGGCAAAACCTGCCAGATCAAATCCGTCAGGGGGATAAGTGCCCGGCATCTCCGCTGTTTCCCCGCCAAGGAGGGCGCAACCGCTTTGCCTGCAGGCCTCGGCGATGCCGTAAATTAGGCTGGAAAACCTTTGGCCGTCCAGCTTACCGCAGGCTATGTAGTCTAGGAAAAACAATGGCCTGGCGCCACAGGTTATGAGGTCGTTTACGTTCATGGCGACTAAGTCCTGGCCCAATCCGGCAAACTGGTCGGCCTTCTTTGCTATTTCAAGCTTTGTGCCTACGCCGTCGCAGCAGGCCGCAAGACAGAGGTCGTCTCCCAGGTCGTAAAGGCCGCTAAAACCTCCTATCCCTGAGATGACGCCTTCTTGAGCTATGGATGCGGCCCTCTTTACGATGTCTATCCAGTCGTCAGCCGCCTTTAAGGACACGCCCGCACCTTCGTAGGTCCACTTCACCTTGATCACTCCTTTAGATATAAGCCGCTAAAGCAAGCCGTGCAAAGCTCCTCTTCGGGAAGGCCAACAGAGCAAACGAGGTCGCTTACGTCAAGAAAGCACAGGGAATCTGCTCCTACATAGTCCCTTAAGGCCTCTACGTCCATTTTGGCAGCAGCCAGGTCGGAAGACGTCGGCGTGTCGATGCCGTAAAGACAAGGAAATTTCACGGGAGGGGAGGCTATTCGAAGGTGCACCCTCATGGCACCGGCATCTCGAAGAAATTTAACAGCCATCTTGGACGTGGTGCCACGAACGATGGAGTCGTCCACGACTACGATGCTTTTGCCCTTGATTAAGCCCTTTATTGGGTTCAGCTTGATCTGCACCCCGAGAGATCTCACTCTTTGTGTTGGCTGTATGAAGGTGCGCCCGACATACCTGTTTTTGACGACTGCCATCTCGAAGGGCAGCTTTGATTTCGAGGCATATCCTAAGGCGCCTATTGTGCCGCTGTCGGGCATGCCCAAGACCAGCTCGCCCTCACTGCAGGGGCATGTGCAGGCAAGCCTTTGTCCCAACTTGAACCTCACGTCGTAGACGGATTTGTCGTCTATGACGCTGTCGGGGCGTGCCAGATATACGTATTCAAAGGAACATCTGAAATGTCTCTCTGCCTTTACGGGCATGTTTAAGCTTTCAAGCTTGCCTTCCTCTATGATGACTATTTCGCCAGGCGCTACGTCTCTGACGAAATCGGCGTTCACTATGTCCAGCGCGCAACTTTCGGAGGCCACATAGTAAACGTCATCCCTTTTTCCTATGACCAAAGGCCTAAATCCCCAAGGGTCCCTGGCTGCGACCAGACGACCTTCGATTATGGCTATGATGCTAAAGGCACCCCTTAGTTTGCTTAAGGACTTTACCAGAGCATCTATGGGAGACAGGCTTTGCTCGTGCGCCATGAGGTGCAATATCACTTCCGTATCTGTGGTAGATTGAAATATGGCGCCTCTGGACTCCAGGTCGTGTTTAAGGGCCTTTGCGTTCGTTATGTTGCCGTTGTGGGCAACGGCGATTTGTCCCTTTGAGTAGGTGGCATGCAGGGGTTGGGCGTTTATTATGTTGGACTCCCCTGCGGTCGAGTAGCGCACGTGACCTATGGCGCATTTTGTCCTTTCTTTGGCCAGCTCTTCCTGATTTAAGCAGGCATGCACCAAACCCATTCCCTTTTGAAGCTCTAAGTTTCCCTTGCCGTCAAGCCATGCTATCCCTGCCGATTCCTGCCCGCGGTGCTGAAGGGCATATAAACCCAGGTACAGGTCCTCTAAAACGGAAGACATCCTTGGAGCGCTTACGCCAAATATCCCGCACATCTTCTTACCTCCGGATCAGACAAATCGAAGCGTGCCATCTTTGATAACGCTCCCTAGCTCTGTAACCTTAAAACCATCCCATATTTCAAGGAACTTATCCGTCTTTTCCTCCGGTACCGCGTAAAGCGCGCGAGGGCATCCTTCGCCAAAAAGAAATTCCACGTCAAAGCTTTTGATTGCAGCGCCCAAGTTGGATTGCCTTAGCATCTTGATGATCGCCATCGCGACTCCCCCCAAGCCGACGCACCTGCCGCTTGAGGCTGCCGCCTCCAAGGCAGTTTTACGTGCACGGCTGCAAAAGTCGCGCTCGGCGTCAAAGTCGAGAGGCTCAAGGGGTCCGCTTAATCTTCCTTCAAAGGTCCGCTCAAAGGCGCTTGCCCTCAAAGACCCCCCGCTTCCGACGAGAAATAGCTTGTCCGATACATTTGGCTCGTTGCTTTTTAAGAACTTCTCGTCGTCGAAACACCCGACGGCACATACAACGGGCGATGGCAATATGGCGCCCTGGGGCGACTCGTTATAAAGGCTCACGTTTCCTGAGACTATGGGGCAGTCAAGCTCCTGACAAGCTAACGCCATTCCCCTTATGACCTCGGACATGGTCCAGAAGTTTTCCGGAACCTCCGGGGACGGAAAGTTGAGGCAATCGGTCATGCCCAAAGGATACGCCCCGGCGACGGCCAATTTTCTTACTGCCTTGGCCACGGTCTCCATGCCCCCGATCAGCGGATCAATCGCGCATCTCCACGGATCGCTTGCCGCAGATAAGGCTATGAGCCTGTCGATCTCCTTGACGTAGATGATTGCCACGGAGTTTCCCGGTCCAAGCGTGGTCCTTGTTTGAACCATGTGATCATATTGCTCGTATATCCAGGATTTGTCCTCAAACTGAGGAAGCTCGGATAAGGCCTTTGCAACCGACATGGGGTCCTTGCCGTCTATGTTGGTTTGAGGTTTTGTGGGGTAATGTATGACCCTTTGGGCAGGCTCCCTTTTTGGCCAGTCTATCGTGGGGCCCGAAGCGAGCATGGAAGCCGGAACGTCTGCTGCCACCTGGCCCTTGAAGTACAAAACGAACCTGTCCTGCTCGATGAGCCTTCCAATATTGGCGCACTCAAGCCCCCATTTGTCGGCTATCTTTTTGACGTCGCCGTAGTGTCGTTCTTCTATGACCAAAAGCATCCTTTCCTGGGATTCGGACAAGGCGATCTCAAAGGGGTTCATGCCCTCTTCCCGCAGGGGCACATTATCAAGGTAAATTTCTGCGCCGGCATGAGCCTTGGCGGCCAGCTCGACGGCAGAGGACGTTATGCCGGCGGCGCCCATGTCCTGCATGCTCACTATAAGTCCTTTGTCCAAAATTTCGAGGCAGCACTCTATGAGCAACTTTTCGGCGAAGGGATCTCCCATTTGGACCTGTGGCTTGCTCTTCTTGACGGCTTCATCTAGCTCTGCGGATGCAAAGGCAGCGCCCGCGATACCGTCGCGGCCGGTCTTTGATCCAAGAAGTACCAGCACATGTCCTGGCTTGGAAGTATCTGACTTCACGACCCCGTCTAACCTTACAAGTCCTGCGCACATCGCGTTTACCAGTGGATTTCCCGTGTAGCAGGGGTCGTAGTAAGTAAGGCCTCCGACGGTGGGTACGCCTACGCAGTTGCCGTAGCTTCCGACGCCCTTTATTATCCCTTCTCTAAGGTAATTCGATCTTCTGTCGTCCGGAGGCCCAAAAAAGAGGCAATCCATCGAGGCAATGGGCCTGGCTCCCATGGCAATTACGTCCCTTATTATCCCTCCTACGCCTGTTGCGGCGCCCTGGACGGGCTCGACGGCGGAGGGGTGATTGTGGCTTTCCATCTTAAAGGCTATGCCGATACCTGAGCCTATATCAACGATACCGGCGTTTTCTCCAGGTCCCTGAAAGACGTATCTGCCCTTCGTTGGAAACATGGCAAGCAGACGTTTTGTTGACTTGTAGCAGCAATGCTCGGACCACATCACGCCGAAGAGGCCAAGCTCCGTATCGTTGGGTTCCCTTTGCAAGGTCTCCTTTATTTGTCTGTATTCTTCTTCCCTAAGCCCGAAAAGGTCTTTCTTCATCTTCGTATCTCCTTTACCCACTCGTTTATTCCCTTGAAAAACCTCACGCCGTCCTGACCTCCCACCAACGGGTGAACGACGCGCTCGGGATGTGGCATCAGGCCCAAGACGTTTTTGGATGCGTTGGTTATCCCGGCTATGGCGTTAAGCGAGCCGTTTGGGTTATTTACGTAACGAAGGGCCACGCAGCCGCTTTCCTCAAGCTTTGCCAAAGATGTGTCATCCAAATAAAATAGCCCTTCATGGTGGGCTATGGGGAAGTTGACCACTTCGCCCTGCTTGTAGAGGAAGGTAAAGGGCGTGTCAATTTGCTCGATCCTTATCTTACAAGGTCTGCATATGAACTTGGTCGAGACGTTAGGAAGGAGCACTCCCGGAAGAAGATGGGCTTCCGTAAGTATCTGAAATCCGTTGCAAATGCCCAAAACCAGCCCCCCCTTACCGGCAAATTCGACCACCGATCCCATGATGGGAGACTTAGCGGCCATGGCGCCGCTTCGCAAGTAATCGCCGTAAGAAAATCCTCCGGGCAGGACGACGACGTCGCTTTCGGGCAACGACTTTTCGGTGTGCCACACCATGCTTACGTCGGCGTTACAGCAGACCTCGAAGGCCCACTTCACGTCCAGGTCGCAGTTGCTTCCGGGGAATACGATCACCGAGACCTTCATCTATATTTCCTCCAGTTCAAAGGCGTATTCCTCGATCAGATCGTTAACAAGCAAGTCTTCGCACATCTTCTTTACCTTGAATTCAGCCTCTTGGTGCGACGGCGAATTTAAGGTTATCTTTAAATACTTGCCGACGCGAACGTCTTGGACCTCGGGGTAATTGAGCGAATGAAGCGAAGAAAGCACGGTTTTCCCCTGGGTATCCAATACTCCTTCCTTTAGGTATATGAAAAGTCTTGCCTCGTAGCGCTTTTGTGTAGTTGTCTTTGGTTGGCTAATTCTGCGCCAGATCTCCTCGTAGGCTTCAAGGACATTTCCCAGGTCCTTCCTGAACCTGTCCTTGTCAAGTCGTTCCTTGGAAGACAAATCCCAAAAGCGGCACGTGTCGGGAGAGATCTCGTCGGCGACGTAGATGTTGCCCTCTTCGTCAGTGCCGAACTCAAGCTTGAAGTCTACCAGCTTGATGCCGCGCTCGTACAGATATTTGGAAAGTATGTCGTTTACCTTAAGGCTAAGTTCCTTCATCTTTTCCACCTGTGGCTTTGAGGCAAAACAGAAGGCCCTGATGTGGTCTTCCGTGACCAAGGGATCGCCAAGCTCGTCGTTTTTGAGGTAAAACTCCACAAGCGGCGGCACCAGGTCTAAGCCTTCCTCGACGCCAAGCCTCTTGCACAAAGAGCCGGTGCTCGTGTTTCTTACGACCACTTCCAAGGGGATTATCTTGAGCCTTTTAACGAGCTGGTGGTTGTCGTCGAGGAGTTTTACGAAGTGGGTTGGGATGCCTTTATCCTGAAGGAGCTTTAAAAATGTGGCGCTTATGAGGTTTGTGAGCCTTCCTTTGCCCTGCATGGTGTCTTTCTTTTGCGCGTTGAAGGCAGTCAGGGAATCCTTGTACTCGAATATCGCAAGGGTCGGATCGTCGGTCTCGTAGACCTTCTTTGCCTTGCCCTCGTAAACTAGCTTAATTTTATTCATGTCATCACCTTCGTATGTGGGATTTTCGCTTACATTTATGCCATAGAAGGGTAGAAATGTCAATAATTTTTGGGCTCATTCCATTCCGTAAAACCCAACGCAACAGGGCAGTTTGTAGGTCATCATGTTTACTTGCTAATGTATTTTTGATTTGATATATTTTAATTTTTTTCTAAAAAGAGTAAAATAAATTTGCATTAATTTTACGACCCTTGAATATAGACAGGGAAACGGCATGCCACAAGGAAAGCATTTACGTTATCCCTTACGACGAGGGTTTTTGCCGTCACCTATTCCGCGAAGAGAGAAGTTTTCAACTGTTATCTCGAAGTGGCCAATATTATGATTGCCAAAGGGGTGATAAGCATGTGTAAAAGACTTATGCTTTTGTTTTCGTTGCTTCTGGTGCCTTTGATTTTTTCGACGGCAATGGCGGCCGGCGCTGTCACAGAAAGCGGGGTGACCGAACAAAATGTCAAAAACTTCACCTATCATCTTGCTTTCGGCGAAAGAAACGTAACTTTAAAAGACGGCAAGTACGAACAGCCACACCCCGACTACCTGCACGTATGGATAGATAATTTCATCATAGATGACGTGGACAGAAACGGCACACCCGACGCAGTAGTGGTATTGGCCCAAAACGGCGGTGGCAGCGGGACGTTTTTCGAGTTAACCGCCTTGCTTGCAACACAAAACGGCATCGTGCAGACGAACTCTGTTTCTCTTGGAGATCGCGTAAAGATCGACAGCGTCAAGGTGGTCGAAAATAGCGAGGCTCTGTCAACGAGCTTGTTTGAGCCCAAAAAGATCGTCATTGACATGTTGACCCATAAGGAAGGCGATCCGTCGTGCTGTCCTACGCAAAAGGAGAGCTTAAACTTTGCCCTCTATGAAGATGAGCTGGTCTCCTACGAAGATGTACCTCCCACGATCGTAAAAAAGCCCGCGATTTATCTGTATCCACAGAAAGAGATCAAGGTGAAGGTAAAAGTTGACGTCAACGGCGAGATCACCAAAAGCATCCCTCAATACGGCAACGGTTGGGAAGTTACCGCTAGCCCCAAGGGAAAGATTGACGGCAAATACGACTACCTCTTCTATGAAGCCAGGTTAAACAGCCTGCCACAGCTTCCCGAAGAAGGATGGGTCGTCGCTTACGACGAGCTGGGCAAGTGGTTCGACAAAAACCTTGCTGCCTTAGGTCTTAATGGTAAGGAAGCACGCGACCTCAAGGAATACTGGATCAAGAACCTAAAGCCCGCGAAGTATTACGTAATAAAGCTTTTGGACAGAAACTTTATAGACGAAAACCTGAAACTGCAGGTTTCACCCACGCCTCAGACCGTCATCAGGCTCATGCTTTACTTTAAGCCTACTGACCATTTCGATATACTGAAGGCGCCAAAACCGCAGAAGACCGTGAGGGTAGGATTTACGGTGGTCGAGTGGGGCGGCATCGTTGAAGACTCGGACGCAGACGTATGCTTGAAACCTGCCTATTCGCTTCTCCCCGATGATACGGGCATTTTGCTGCTTCGGGCCGTAAGCGTCGGACAGCACAAGCTGTCGATCACGGTTAATTCCGGAGGTTGTACGGATAAAGATACGATAAAGGCTGTCGTAAATAAGGTAGATGCCATAGACGGCCAGGTCCCCGTTTACGAGCTCACGTTTTTGCGCGAAAAGCCCGACCTTTGTAAGGCCTTTCTGCCCGAGGGAGTGGTGATCGACTACGATCTCGAAAAGGATTTTGGATTTAAGATGCCCTACGTCGTTACCGTAACAAACCCGGTGCTTCCGATCGTCAAAGATGAGCCTTACTTCACCATTTCTTCAATTAGGATCGAGATAGAGGAACCAAAGGCAACCTCGGACGCTCAAGACTATTATGTCATGCTTAAAAAGGGTTTGATCGATGCCACCGTTAGGGCCATTGGGCTTGAGATAAATAGGTATGAAGCTTCAAACCACAGCGATAAGCAGGAAAAGATCGGTTACCTCAAAGAAGAACTAGCCAGATTTGAGGGTATGAAACCGCAGGATTACGTTCTAGAAACATCTGAATGGCAAAACGGCGATGAAAATCCGCTCGAAAACTTCGGCAAGTTCGGGCCGCTCATGCCCCCTGAGGAGAGGGAAGCGGAAGTTATCGTTACCGACGAGCTTGAATACGGTTCGATTTTGACCGTTACCGGCATGACCAGGTCGGGCCCCTTTTATCACGTTGCAGGCGTGATGAATGACGATTTCAAGGCCCTGACGCCCGGAAAGCACAAGGTAAAACTTTACTTGGTCTATAAAAGGGAGTACTTCGGCGGCATCCCCGATTACTACGTGTTTATAGGTGACAAATTGCAGTAAAGCTCAAAGTGGAGTAGTGGTAATATTTGACATATAGCATATGTGGAGTACATGGGTCAGAAGTGAGGTAATATGTTTTATATCCTGATAACTGTCATAAGCTTTATAGCAGGATCAATCACCGGGCTAATTGGTGCTAGCGGCGTAATGGTAATAGTACCGGGGCTCGTGATGTTGGGTTGTTCTACCTTCGATGCCATAGGTTGCAGCCTCTTTGCCGATGCCTTGGCCTCCCTTGTCGTGGCCTGGACTTACTCCAGGTACGGCAACCTAAACTTGAGGCAAGGTTGGCTGATAGCCCTGGGGTCGGTATTGGGTGCACAGTTGGGAAGCTTTATTTCGCCCCATCTGCCCGAGATGGGAGTGGGCAGGTCCTTTGGGATCCTGCTTTTGGTTTCAGCCGCCATGTTTTGGAGGAAGGGAAGCAAAAAGGCAGCCATAAAGCCCGAAGGCAGGGCGACGTCGAATGATGAAGTTAAAGGTTTTTTGAAGGTCTTGAGGGATAATCCAAAAACGTCGGGAACGATCCTGGGCGTGCTGGTGGGGATCATAAGCGGAATCCTTGGTGCCGGCGGAGGAGTGATGATCCTACTGATACTGGTCTTCGTAATGGGCTACAAGGTGCACGAAGGAGTAGGCACCTCAACGCTCATCATGGCCTTTACGGCAGCTTCCGGAGCTTTGGGACATGCTTTCACGGGAAATCTCCCCATGGACATTGCCGTACCCAGCGCGATAGGCACGGTAATAGGGGGAAGGTTAACGGCAGGCTTTGCCAACAAGACAAATGAGGCGGTCTTGGGAAAGATAGTCGGCATCATCTTTGCCGTGCTGGGAGCGTTGATGATTTTTGGGGTTGGGCGGTAGCAGTAGGGCATGTTTATGATTAAATAAAACGAACTGGAGAATCGTCGTGCAAGACAAGCACTTCATTAATTCTATAAGCTGGATTTTAATTATTTACATAGCCATTGAATGAGAGGAGAGAGATAGGCATGGCTACTATAGGGTATTATCAGGCAGGGCTTGAAGGCCTTAGGTCCAGGATCAGGGCAACCGTCGAAGCTCCATTTTACGGCAATAACGTGGTATCCGTAGGCTCTTTGAGGGAAGCTTACGGCCTTGCCAAGGATAGCCCGGGGACAGTTGAGCTCACGGGTATGCCCGTATTCGATGCCGAAAGGCAAGGTCTGCCCGAGGGCGCAAACGTGTTGTTGTTTAACGACGGCGGTGTAGTGGGCCGCTGCGCCGCGGCAAGGAGGATAATAGGAGAGCCGAATGTGAGCGTCGAGGAATACGCCTCCAAACTTCGCGAGGCCGTTTACGGGACGAGGTTTCGCAAATTGTATCACGTACAGGCCGTCGTGGGATTGGACCTAGACTTCATGGTCAAGGCCCACCTCTTGATCCCCGAGGGACACGAAAATATCCTGTACAACTGGCTGCTCAACTTTCAGTACTTAAACGAGCGTTACAGCGAGATGTATCGCAGCTCAAAGCTTTACCCCGAAGGGGACATATTCGTCTTTTCCGACCCGGATTGGCAACATCCTGACCATCCTCTGGGACTTGCTCTTTTTGACCCCCTTCACAACTGCGCCGCCATACTGGGCATGAGGTATTTTGGCGAGTTCAAGAAGGGAACATTGACGCTTGCCTGGGGAACGGCAGCAAGAAATGGCTTTCTTTCCTGTCATGGCGGGTTAAAGCGATTTCGGCTGCCATACGGCAAAAATTTCGTCATGGCGGTATTCGGGCTGTCCGGATCGGGAAAATCGACCATTACGCACGCAAAACATAACGGTAAGTACGATATAACCGTATTGCACGACGACGCCTTCGTCGTTAACCGTGAAAAGGGATACTCCATAGCCTTGGAACCCACCTATTTCGACAAGACACAGGATTACACGATTACCAGCGAAGCAAGTAAGTATATCGTTACGCTGCAAAACAACGGCGTAACCGTGGGTGAGGACGGCAAACTATACGCAGTAATGGAAGACATCCGAAACGGAAATGGCAGGGCCATACGATCCAGGTTTTGGTCACCGAACAGGGCCGACCGCTTGGATGATCCTATAAACGCCCTCTTTTGGATCATGAGGGATCCGACCCTGCCGCCCGTTGTCAAGGTAACTGATCCCTGCCTTGGCTCGACCATGGGCGCGACCCTTGCCACAAGGAGGACGACGGCAGAAAGGCTTTTGCCCGGCATCGATCCAAATGCATTGGTCTTTGAGCCCTATGCTAACCCCTTTAGGGTGTATCCCTTAAGCGTAGATTACGAGGGCTTCAAGCACCTTTTGGCCGAAGGCGTTGACTGTTACGTCTTAAATACAGGAGAGTTCATGGGCAAAAAGATCGAATCTAAGATGACCCTGGAGATAATAGAGGCCATCGTAGAAGAAAGGGCGCACTTCGTGCCTTGGGAGGATTTTTCGGGCCTTCAGATCATGGAGATAGAGGGGTTTGTGCCGAATTTTAAAGACGAAAACTATCGGGAGCAGTTCGCGGCCAGGATCAAGGACAGGATCAAGTTCGTAAAAGACAGAGATACGGAAAAGGGAGGGTTTGACAAACTGCCCCCAGAAGCGGGGAAAGCCTTGGAGGACATTTTGCAGGGCATAAGTAATTTAGTCGGTTAGACAAGCCATGGAAGAGCAGCTGTTGAGACTTGCCCTGATGTTTGCCACCGACAGACAAACAAAAACTGCATGGGTCGAAGAAGCTGATCGAAAGAATGAGGCCCGATGAAGTCTCGTTAAGCCGCCCAAGGTACGTCAGGAGTTTTACACAAAAAGCGGGACAAAGGATATCTCCAGCAAAGTAAGCTCCTTTGTCCCCTTTTTATTGATTCATGACCCTTCGAAGTTGCCCGCACGCAGCGTTTATGTCGGAACCCCTTTCGCGCCTTATCTCGCATTCTATGTTGAGCTTGGAAAGGATGTCAGCGAAGGCCTTGATGCGACCGTCCGTAGACCTTTTAAAATTGCCCCCGGGCACGGTATTGTAGGGTATCAGGTTTACGTAAACTGACAAGCCGCTTAAAAGCGTTGCAAGTTCGTATGCATGCTCCGTCGAGTCGTTGACGCCGTTCATCATTAGATATTCGATGGTGATGCGATCCTTCGTGGCCGATTGATATTTTCGAAGCGCTTCCATCAGGGTTGACAGCGGATATTGTTTGTTTATAGGCATCAGCTTGCTTCTCAGCTGATCGTTTGGCGCATGCAAAGATACAGAAAGCCTCACCGGGATCTTCATCTCGGCCAAAGCCAATATTCCGGGTACTACCCCTGCCGTTGATATGGTGAAGTGCCTGATGCCAAGGCCCCTCATCTTGGGTTCGTTTAATATTCGAATGCTTTTAAATACCGCTTCCTGATTTAAGAAAGGCTCCCCCATCCCCATGTATACTATGTTGTCTATGTCCTGGCCTGTAAACTTTTCCATAGCAAGGAATTGGCCCGTTATTTCTCCCGTCGACAGATTTCTTACAAACCCACTTTTCCCCGAGGCGCAAAAGGCACATGACAAGGGGCAGCCCACCTGGGTCGAAAGGCATGCAGTCAGGCGCCCCTGCTGCGCAAGCAACACCGATTCCACCCTTTCGCCGTCCTGCAATTGCCAGAGAAACTTTCTGGTGCCGTCCTTCGATGTCTCCGCACGCACCAAGAAAGGCGGCGTAAGGGTAATGCTATTTGCCAGCTTTTGCCTCAAGTCTTTGCTCAAGTTTGTCATCTCGTAAAAGTCGAATACCTTTTTTTGGTAGATCCACTGACATACCTGGTCTGCCCTGTATCTTTGAAGGCCAAATTTTTCGGATAAGGCATCTACCCACTCCGGATAATCCAGGTCAAGGCCGTTTACTGCTTCGTCCATTCCTCGTTTCCTCCTGGTCTTGGTAATAACCTGCCTGCAGGCAGTCTTTTATAGCAGATTTTGCCGATTATATCAATGGGATGTCAGGAAAAAGTCCACAGTTGTAACGACGCGGACCATTTTGAAGTCGGGGGAACCGGCGTCCCTGTCCTCAACGGTGAAATACCCCTGGGTGGCCCTCCTTATGGCTCCAACTTTGCTGCCCGAATCTCGGGCAAACTGCTCGGCAGCTTCTCTGGCGTTCTTGGTCGCCTCGGCGATCATCTCGGGCTTTATGTCGTTCAGTTTGGTGAAGGCAAATTGCGCTGAGCTGTCCTCGCCTATGGCAATTCCGGCAGATACAAGCTGTCCTGCCTTTTCCATGGCCTTTTTAACGTTTGCAACGTCGCCCGACCGCAATGTAACCCTTGTTACGGCGACGTAGCGATATTCTCTGCCTTTGCCCGCATCGTAGTAGGGCAGCGCCTGTGTGTCGGTTATCTGCGGCGGCATGCTTGAGATCTCGGATTCAGGGAAACCTGCCTCAAGCAGGAAGTTATACAGCTTTGTCTTGTTATCGTCGATGCTTCTTTGAAGCTCCTCCAAGTCGTTGGCGGAGTTCCTGAAGGATATGCTCCAAATGGCAAGGTCTGCCTCCACGATCCGTTCTGACAACCCCTTTACGGTGACATAGCGTTCCGCGGACTTAAACTCTACCAGGGCATTACCTATGAGGTAGCTTGCTATGATGAGCCCACAGGCCAAACATATTCCTAAAGCCAAAAAAGCGACAGTTCTTCGGTCCGTCATCTTTGGATGCCCCCTTTTTGCTTATTATAGCCTGTATAAAGCATCGGCGTTACAGTATTTACGCAGGTTAAGCTTGTCAGTTGGACCGATTAGAGGATGTGCTTTCAAAGCTCATAGAGCATATTCATATTTATGACACATTTATGTTTACAAATATGTTACTAATAAGTATACTTAATATAGGACTTTCAAGGGAGATGATGAAAAATGGCAAGCAGCACTGTCCGCATCGACTCTTCAACCCACAAGATGCTGCAAAGCCTTTCGGCCCAAACGGGACGCAAGATGCAGGAAATTTTAGGCGAAGCGGTCGAGCTGTACCGCCGCAAGCTCCTGCTCGATAAAGCTAACGCCGCCTTCGCCGCTTTGAAGGCAGACTCACAGGCGTGGAAGGAAGAGCAGGAAGAAAGAGCCGACTGGGATGTTACGCTCCTTGACGGGCTGAAGGACAATTAAAAATGGCAGAACCATCTCGCGGAGAGATATGGCTGGTGGACTTAAATCCCGTTTGCGGTCACGAGCAGGCAGGCAGACGTCCGGCCCTTGTCGTTTCGGTCGACGGCTTTAATCACGGACCTGCCGGGCTTGTGATTGTAATTCCCATTACCACAAAGGATAAGGGCATTCCCCTTCACGTCGGCGTTTTCCCGCCGGAAGGCGGCCTGAACGAGCAAAGCTTCATAAAATGCGAAGACGTCCGTTCGGTCGCAAAAGAACGGCTTGTTAGATGCCTTGGAAGGGTGGAAGAAGGAACGCTTGCGGAAGTAGAAGATAGGCTGCGCATCCTTTTGGGATTATGAATTATACACCTGCAGGATATAGCTTAGCATCTAATTAATCTTTTTGTTGCTTATAACCCCTTCTTCCAGTATCCTGATCTCCCGCTTCCTGGGCACGACCTTTGCCGTAAGAAACCCTGGCCGGAAACCGATGGTGTTTCGTACGGGCAATATCATTTACTACTATAAGTTTTTAAAGCAGCTTTAATCTTTCCTCGACGAAGTCGATGTGCCGTTCCATTTCTTTAGCAGCAGCATCACCGTTTCTTTTTTGTATATATGGTATTATAATTTTTGAAAGCTATTATGCTATTGATGAGATGATATGAAATTTGAAAAAACCAATTTTATAATTTCGCGGTAAGCTCTATACGAAAAGGTGATGAAAATGACGAACATATTGAGGCAATTTAGTTTCGAGTTGCCCACGAGGATCGAATACGGAGTGGGCATAGTAAGCAAACTTGGGGACGAACTAAAGAAACTTGGAGCCCAAAAAGTATGCATAATCACAGACCCCGGAATCATAAAGGCAGGCTTGCTGGGAAAAATAAAGCCCATCTTAAATGAAGAGGGGATCTCCTACGGCATTTTCGATGGGATAGATCCCAATCCGAAGGACCGAAACGTCGAAAGCGGCGCTCGGACCGTAAGTAGCTTTCAAGCGGATGCAATGATAGCCATAGGCGGAGGAAGCGTGATCGATTGCGCCAAGGCAATTGGCGTTTTGGTTTCCCACGGCGGGGAGAGGATAAAGGATTTCGAGGGAAGGACTAAAGTAAAAAAGCCCATCCTTCCCTTCGTCGCCATACCGACTACCGCCGGGACGGGAAGCGAGGTTACCTTTTCGGCGGTAATCACTGACACTGAGAACAACTACAAGATGACGGTCAAAAGTCCCTACATGGCCGCAAAGATTGCCATGCTTGACCCCGAACTTACCGTAACCGTTCCGTCTCATATAACCGCCTCTACGGGCATGGATGCCTTGACGCACGCCATAGAGGCCTACACCGTCAAGGTTTCTGAGCCTGTCAGCGATGCGCTGGCTTTATACGCGGTTGAGCTGATAACGCACAATCTAGCAAGGGCAGTGAAAGATGGGGAAGACATCGAGGCGCGGGCCAGCATGTTGGTGGGAAGTTTGCTTGCCGGGATCGCTTTTAGCCACTCCGACGTCGGTTCCGTTCACTGCATGGCCGAGGCCTTGGGCGGCATTTACGATGCGCCCCACGGGGTCTGCAACGCCGTATTGTTGCCCTACGTGATGGAATACAACGCCGAGTGTTGCATTGAAAAGTACGCAAGGATTGCAAAGGCAATGGGAGAGACCTTTGAAACTTCTCGGGAAGGTGCCATGAAGGCCGTAGAAAGGGTAAAAAAACTGGCCAAGGAAGTGGGCCTGCCCTCTTTCAATAGCCTTGGCGTAAAAGAATCAGACCTTGAAAGGTTGGCAGATATGGCAGCCGGAAACATCTCCACGGATAGCAATCCTCGTGAAATGAGCAAAGAGGATTACCTGGTGCTATTTAAAAAAGCGCTGGCGGATTGAAGCCCATGGAGAGCTGCTGTTAATGAAAAGCTTAAGAGAAGATGCCCTTAGGATAATAGAGGATTCTATTAGCTCGGTATTGCCCGAAAGGGCAGTGGAACAAGAGCTTAGAAAGCTAGATTTGGGTGACAAGATTTATTTGGTCGCCATAGGAAAAGCTGCCTGGAGGATGGCCAAGTCCGCGAAGGACTGTCTTAAGGACAAGGTGAAAGGCGGCGTTGTCATCACCAAATACGGCCATTCCCAAGGTCCAATAGAGGGGCTGAAGATCTACGAAGCAGGCCATCCCATACCCGACGAAAATACGATCAGCTCCACGAAAGAGGCCGTAGAACTTGCGAAGGGCCTATCGAAGGACGATACTGTGCTGTTTTTGGTCTCCGGAGGAGGGTCTGCACTTTTTGAGCTTCCCGTAGATGGCGTGAGCCTGGAGGATATAAAGAACGTCACCGATATGCTTTTAAGGTGCGGGGCCAATATCGTGGAGATAAACGCCATCAGAAAGCGGATGTCTCAGGTAAAGGGCGGAAGGTTTGCTCTGATGGCCTCGCCAGCCAAGGTGTATTCCCTCGTTCTTTCAGACGTCTTGGGCGACAGGCTCGACAGCATCGCCTCAGGCCCCGCTTATCCCGACTCGACGACGGTCGAAGACGTGAGAAAAATAATAAGGAAATACGACTTAAAATTGCCGAAGCATATACTTCAAAGCCTGAGCGAAGAAACCCCTAAAAGCCTCGACAACGTTGAAACCAGGATAATAGGAAGCGTCTCCAAGGTATGTGAAAGCGCAAGAAATGTGGCTGCAAGTTTGGGATACAATGCCATGATCCTGACTACCACGCTAGATTGTGAGGCAAGCGAAGCAGGCCTGTTTTTGGCCGCGATTGCCAGAGAAGAGGTTGAAAAAGAAAGGCCTATAAAAAGGCCCTGTGCGATAATCCTGGGCGGCGAGACGGTCGTACACGTAAAAGGAACCGGAAAAGGGGGCAGGAACCAGGAGCTTGTCCTGTCTGCTGCCCGAGGCATAAAAAACTGTACAGGAGTTGTGATTGCCTCCGTAGGTACGGACGGTACCGACGGTCCGACGGATGCGGCGGGCGGAATCGTCGACGGAAGGACGGCCAAAGCGCTAGAGGAAGCCGGCATAGATATCGACGACGCCTTAAACGACAACGATTCCCATCACGCCTTACAAAAAGTCAATAGCTTGATAAAGACAGGGCCGACGGGCACAAACGTAAATGATTTGATATTTATATTATGCTATTGATTTTAAATAAAAAAATACCAAGCGGGTGGCCGACGGCACCCCGCTCGGTATTTAAAAGTTATTCCTTCCTCAAGAGCTCCACGAAGCTTCTGACGTTTTTGACTTCTTCCAGGTTAAACAAGGCCTCAGCGATCCTGTCGAGTTTTTTGTCGTCTTGGATTGCCTTGAAGCCCAGGGTTTTGAACTTCCAGAGCAACTCTTCCTTAGTGA
>ENA-UPSA01000151-UPSA01000151.1-bioreactor-metagenome-genome-assembly--contig:-NODE-151-length-109604-cov-33.680517_pt1 | contig 109604 bp, 92 predicted proteins | sample MGYA00238183_ERZ773288 | MGnify/ENA primary metagenome ERZ773288 (study PRJEB29028, sample SAMN07631243) | bioreactor metagenome | isolation source: Switchgrass digestor | place: USA: Dartmouth... | reverse complement strand
GTTGGTGTTCTCTTATTTTTATTCCTATTTGTCCTACAAAAATTTTACGCTAAGAACCAGGCAGGCACCAACTATAATAAGCAATTTCTAATCCTTTCTGTTACACATCTCTTTCCCAGCACATTGCTGATTTCCCAGATATCAGGTGCATTTATCCGTCCGGTAATTGCCACTCTAAAAGCATTTGTTAAATCAACTATACTTCCCTTATACTTGTCTGGCTGCCTTTTATAATCCTTCATATTTGATGCATAGCCCAGCTGCTCAGTAATAGCCTTTACCTTATTAAACCAGCTGCTTTTATCCTCGGTAAAATCGATATTCTCAAGATATTTAGCAAAAAACAGCCGTCTGTCCTCTGCTGAAACTGTAGCCGGAAAATCATCCTCAATTTTAAAGCTTTCATCAAAATACATGCTTAGGAATTCGCAGGCCTGTCTGAAGTTAATTAAATCCTTTCTAATCTTTTCGCCATTGCGTCCTATGTTAAGTGCAGCTATAGCTCGGCTTCTGTTATTTTCCAGAATATCTGCAAACTCCTTATTCCATTCCTTTGCCCATTCCAGTCAGCTGTTGTATATTTGCTCCGCCGGTATCCGACTCAGCACCTCCTTGCTTATATCATTAAGCTTTTCCAGGTCAAACAAGGCTCCGGAATTGCTCATCTTCTCAAGTGAAAATGGGAAATCAAGATATGATTTTTTTGGATTCTGCAGCCTCCATTCCTCATAATTGGAGTTCAAAATTGTCAGCAAATAATTCCACATTGCTTCTGCTGTATAACCCTCTTTCCGGTAATAGGACAAGGCCAGCTCCGGATCCCTTCTTTTTGACAGCTTACGCTTTGAATTACCATCCTTTTTCATAAGCGTTGCAGTATGGCAATAAACAGGCTTTTCCCAACCAAATGCATCAAATAACTGAATATGCATCGGAAGGGATGACAGCCATTCTTCTCCTCCAGATAATATATACAACAAATTTATGAGTATTTGTGTGTCCCTTCTGGATAGTGCGCACTAAAAAAACCCTAAGTTGACCAAGATCAACTTAGGGCGAACATAGTCCGTGGTGCCACCTAACTTCAAGGAGTAATCCTTGCACTCAGCCGGTACAAAATATACCGCTTTCCTTTTAACGGTGGAAACTCCGGTGCAACCTACTAAGAATTATCTGTTCAGTCCACGGCTCAGAGGCCTCTTCAATATTGCTTATGTAAAGACTTTCACCATGAGTAATCCTCCGTCTTCTCTCTGTGAACATAAATCAATATCTACTCGCTCCTCATCAACGCCTCTATCTTATTTTTCCATATATTATCATGGCCCTATTCACCCGTCAAGATTTTTTCAAAAAAACTCACTGCCTGCTCCATATCCTCCTTTGACGGCCGGCCTTTATTAATTCCACCAATTAATTTGAAGGGCCCAAAGGTGTTATAGCCCCGGCAATGAAAGCTGCCCAAAAAGTTCATACCGCCATCCTCCAGAAATTGACGGAAGTGCTGCACATACCTTTCGTTTTTGCTTCCGCTGGTGCAAATTATAAATGAACTTTTGCCTTCCAGCTCTCCTCTGTTTTTATTTGCAAAATCCAAAAGCGACTGATGCAGCCGGCCCTTATACACTCCGGAAGCAAAGCCTATTAGCTTATATTGTGATAAATCCGGCTTTTTGCCTTCCGCAAGCGAAAGCAAATCTACAGGATATTTTTCCTTTATGGCATCCAGCAGCTTTTTGGTATTTTGATGATGTTCGGAATGATAAATGATTGCAACAGGGCCACCAACCATCTTTCATTTCCCCTTTCCCAATGCATTTTCTATTGCCTTCATAATTACCAGACTTGAATTTGTTGCACCGGTTACGGCATCTACCCTGGTGCTTTGCTGCTCTATAATTCTTTCTATTATCGCCTCCGCAGCTTTTCCTCTTTCATTATCATGCTTAAGGATTTTGATATCCCTAATCCGTCCATTTTCAACAACCACACTAACCTTAGCATAGATATATCCGGCGTCATATTCCCCCTCATACACTCCGTCCTTCAGCCTGTCTGCATCCATCCCGGCTATCTCAATAGCCGATATGCTTTTCTTGTAGGATGCAAAATCGGCAGCAAATAAAGCAATATGACCTGCAACAAGCAAGACCATAAGAAGGGCGCCCCTCCTGTCCAATAGATTCCATCTGTCCCTGAGTCTTGCTTTCAGGAAGTATCCTGCCGTCAGAACTATAATCATGCCTGCTGCCAGAAAGCCGCTAACTAATACCATGACATTTCTTGTATCCCATACCTTTATTGTAGTAATACAGTGTATAACAATTACCACGATCAGTAAAATGCTACAGGGAATATCTATTTTGTCAAATACTCTTTCCGCAGCATTTATTTTCAGCTTGCCTGATATTGCCTTCAATAAGAGAAGGACACAAAGAACCAGCGCTATAATACCCCACATCTTACATTCTCCTTATCTGCTTATTGATTTAAGAAGCATTTCAAACCCATACTCCATATACTCCATCGGCTCCATATTCAGTCTTATCTTGATGTATTCCCGTTTTCTGTTGGCAAAACGGATGCTTTCACTAATTCCCGACCAAAGAAAGAGTACCGTTGGAACCAGCTCAATATCATCCCTGATGAAGCCTCCATCTATACCCTTTTGCAGCATTTCCTTCACGATGTCATTAATACTTTCGCCTACTTCGTAGATATCATATAAAATATTCTGTTCCTTAATATCCTCCATGGTAATTTTAATTTCATCCAGCATTCGTTCATAATAAAAGGGATAGCTCTGCTGATATTTAACCAGCTGTCTGCAGACAGACAGGAAGCAGTCTCTAAAATCCTTAAAATCCCTGATACAGTCCTCAAGCAGCTTTTTCAGCATAATCATGTGCTCCAACAAAATTGTATACAGGATCTCATCCTTGCTTTTAAAATAGACGTAGAGAGTGGACTTGCTGCAGTCTGCCTCTTTTGCAATGTCATCCACTGTCGTAGCCTCTATACCCTTTTCTTCAAAGAGCTTCCGTGCCGCTGCAATCACATTGTCCCTGTTGAATTTTATTAGTGCTTCTTTTCTTTTGTTGCCCAAAACCGCACCTCATTTCATCGTACTATTATTACATTTATTGTACTATGAGTTCGATTTTGTGTCAATTATTTTTAACTATTTACGGTAAAAAACACCCGGGCAATTTTTCTGCCAGGGTGCCTGCTTTTTCAATATATCTAAAATATGCTATAATCATAAAATTTTATTGCCTCTCATTTATCATCAATCCGGTATAATTATTTCGCAAATCTTCTCACAGCTTCGGTATAATCATCTGCATTAATAGCCCGGTATCATCATACATGGGATTTTCCGGAATAACCTCATAAAAACCCTGGCATGCCCTCACATCGTGCTGCTCCCATCCCAAACTGTCTTACCTGCTCCACCATATGTCCGATATTTCCTTCCCCAGCAAATCTGCTGCTGTCAAAGAAATCCTCATCCAAATCCAGCCACACCAGAGGGTGCTCCTCTTCAGCTAAAGAAACATCGGATTTTAATACTCCGGCATATACCTCAACATAGCAGTCCTGATTATAATAGGTAAAATCCATCATATGCCTTAGCTCTATCTGGGAAGGCTCAAGGCCGGTCTCTTCCCTTAGCTCACGATATGCGGCATCAAAGCCGTCCTCGCCCTTTTCAATTTTTCCACCAACCAAATTATATAAGCCCTTATATGGGTCCTTTGTCCTTTTACAAAACAGCAGCTTTGAGCAATCTTGATTATATACCATGATACAGTTATATCCCTGCATATACCCTCCGGATTTCATATAAAATAATGAAGTCAGATAATAAAGATAAATGATAATTTAAATTATAACTCCGTATCTGATTTTCCTCAACAGATAAAGGTTTTATTTCTTGCTTACATAAGAGCTTGCCTTCTCGCCATTGCACAGGGAGGCTTTTCTCTCTGACGGGTTATCATATGTAATAAATGGCAGTAATACCGGTTGAACATTCAATATTGAATAATGGTATAGCTTGACATGACTTTTAGAATAATCTATAGTTAATTAGAATCTCTTTCGATAATCGTACCAGATATATATAATGAACTACAAAAATCAATTCCAGAAAGGATGGTTTCCCAACCGGCTTATGGCAACAATATGCAATGATAAACAGCTTATAAAAAACTATATAAATGAATATATAAAAATCAGCCTTGACCCTGATAAGGACAGATTTAACAGCATCCTGGAGACCTTTATCGGATTATTGGATACGGCTGCTGATGATGAGTTTATCTGCTTCGTATCAAAAGCCCATATCTTTCAGGGTTTTTTATTATTGCATAAAAGCAGCAATGATAGTAAATGCCTTCTGGCTGCGTATAACGAGCGGGCAATGCGGGACTTACTGCTGACCCTGCCGGATAATCTGCCTGCCACCTTTTATTATAATGATCCGGTATATAATGAGCTCATATCTGAATTTATTACAATCAGCGAAAAAGTTGACCTTTGTACCGTAAAGGGTGAAAAAAGCTGTAATGAGGGCATAAAAAAGATAAGGCAGTCTTTGACCGGTGTAAGCCTGATAGAATCAAAAAAAGACCCTGTTATTCAGGAATGCAAGGAATACAATTCCTTAAAGGGCAGAATAGACAACAACCGCTTTATCGTTGAGGGATCACTGCTGGTAAAAAGAGCTCTCAAGGACGGACAGCTGGTGGAAAAGGTCATATATTCAGGCAATAATAGTCCTGATATTGATGAAATTATCAGCCTCTGCAGGCATCGCAGCATTCCGGTTTATAACACAACGCCCGGAATAATGAGCGTGGCAACAGACACACATCCCGTACCTAACATCATAGCTGTCGTGAGATTGAATGTCCGGGGACAAAGCTCCTTCATAATATCAAAGTACCACAACAGCATACTGATACTTGACGGTGTCTCCAATCCTGACAACCTTGGCATGATACTGCGTACTGCCGATGCCAGTGGTATAAGCTCAATAGTACTTCTGAGCAATTCCACACACTATTTGAATAAAAATGCTATTCGCGGTGGCAGGGGAGCTGTCGGTAAAATACCTATGTATGTTGCAGATGATGATTTTGCTTTCTTTAAAATGCTTCAGGAGAATAATTTTAAAATTATTGGTACAAGCGCTAAATCTCCGAATGAAAGCTTTTATCAAACGGATTATGCTTATCCGAATATAGCATTTGTGCTAGGCAGTGAAAGCCATGGTATGCGCAAGGAAGTAATTGATTTATGCACCGATTTTATCAGAATACCTATGGCCGAAGGTCAATCCTCACTGAATGTGGCGATAGCAGCCGCATTGATTATGTATGAATATGTTAGAAGCTTTTATCAGCATTAAAAGCTCATTATATCAGTCATGACGCACTATTTCCCGCTTTGGGAGTTGACAAATTCCGAATAGCTGATGCCGGTATACTTTTTGAAGCAGCGTCCAAAATAGTTGGGGTCAGGGATACCTACCGCTGTGGCGGTGCAAAACATCTTCATACCCTGACCGGCCAGCTCAATAGCCCGATCCATACGGCATTTTATCAGGAACTCAACAAAGCTTTTTCCCGTCTCCTGCTTGAATTTACGGCTCAGATAGCTGGGATTAAAGCCAAAATGCTGTGCAACGCTGGTCAGATTGATGTTGGAATCTGTGAAATTCTCACGCAGATAATGCATTATTTGCTGGATAGCGGACGGAGTAATATCCTGTCCCGCCTCATGAGTACTGGTCTTCTTTCTTTTGTCCAGATTTTCCTTTATTTTTGTCAAAACCTCGGTTACCTCTTTCCGGACAATAGGCTTCAGCATATATTCCACCACCGGCAGACTAACACACTGACGGGCATACTCAAAATCGTCAAATCCGGTTAGAATGATTATTATCAGGTCCTCATATCTTTGAGTAGCAACCTTGGTAAATTCTATACCATTCATAAACGGCATGGAAATGTCCACAAAAACGATATCGGGCCGCAGATCATCAATTATATTGATAGCCTCAATACCGCTGGCTGCTTCTCCTACCACTTCCATGTCCAGGGCTTGCCAGTCAATGGATTCCTTCAGAAGCCTACGGGCAGACATCTCGTCGTCAATAATCATTACCCTATACATCAATCTCCCTCCTTTGCTTTTTTGACTCGTGCTTTGGGAATAAATATCTCAACCTCCGTATATTCACCCGATTCACTTCGAATCTGTACTACATTATCAAAATCATAATAATATCGAATACGATTAATAGTACCACGTAAACCAAAGCCTGAAAGTACTTTTGCATCATCCTCTACATTGTTATTCCCCAGCACATTTTCTATCATATCATCGCCCATACCAACGCCGGAGTCATATACAAATATATGTAAGCCATCCTCTTCCATACGGGTAGTAATTCGGATTACGCATTTTTCTCCTTTTAGTCGTACTCCATGGTATATACTGTTTTCAACCAGGGGCTGAAGAATTAGCTTGGGCACCATGCAATCCAGTGTTTCATCATCAATTATATATTCATCCTCAAATACATTGCCATAACGCATTCTCTGCAGGGACAGATAATCCTGGGTAATGCTCAACTCCCGCCTCAGCGGTATTTCACGATCACCCTTGCTGAGGAAATTGCGGTAAAAGCTTCCCAAAGTCTCCAGTGCATCATGTACCTTGGTGGCCTTTTCCTGAACAGCCATATAGCTAATTGTTTCAAGTGTATTATAGAGGAAATGCGGCTTAATCTGCTCCTGCAGAACACGCATTTCCGCCTTCTGCACATTCTTTTCATTCTCCAGCAGCCGGTTAAACAGCTCATTCAAATATTCAATCATACTGTTGTAGCTTTCAGCCAGTCTGCCGATTTCATTGTTTGGCATCTTAGTATCGATCTTCTTCAGCCAGCCGGAGGTTCTGGTACGGATCATCGCCTCCGACAGATTTCCTATCGGCCGGGCAATATTAACGGTTATGAACCAGGCACAGATGAAGGCCGATATAATAAAAGCAATCAAGGTGATCATAAGGGCCAGCAGAATGTCCCGTGGCAATGAATCAATATCCTTTACGGCTGCGCATAATACCACCAGAGGTTCTACCGCAATTGTACCGGTCAGGAGAGTTTTATCGCCATTATAGACAACATTTTTATATACCATTTTGTTGTTGAAATAAGCCCGGTTATATAATGCGCAGATTTCCTCACTTCCACACAATATTGTCCCATCACTGTCCAGTATGCACATACCGCTGGAATTCTGCAGCTTTAGCGCTTCCTCAAACACACTGCCGGTAATGTTCATCACCAGCATTCCCAAAAGCTTCTGCGTGTAAATATCGTATATCGCACGTGACATGGTAAGGAAGGGTCCGCTGCCGGCCTTCTTAATTGAACCATTACCGTCTATAGATATTACCACGCTGCCACGTGCCTCCAATATTTCGTCCTTCTCCAGCCGCTCCATATCAATTTCATATCTTCCAACACCGGTACTTACATACTCGCCGTCATTTCTGAATATGTATACCGAATCAATAAAGCTGTATAGGCTTTGTATTTCATATATTCCTGTCCGTGCTTCATATATAGTGTTTTTGTCCGCCACTTCAGCCTTTAAATAGCTGACTACTCTGTCATTAATCATAATCAGGCGAGACAAATAATTATAGTTAACAAGACTTGCCCTTATAGTAGAAACCACATTGTTAACCGCTGTTTCCGATGTCCTTCTTTTGAAATCATCTTCCGTCCTTTTGCTTATGATAAAGGTGGTTATCATGAACATGATAGAAAAAAAGAGCAATAAAATAATAAGCATTATCAGCGTTGTTTGCTGTAATGACATTTTAAACTCACGTTTATTTTTTGCTCCCCCATGCAACATTTCTACACCCCTATCAAGTATATGTGAACATGTTACATTCTCCCCGTACTATCTATTACTAACGCTAATAATATCATATTTTTGCCATATTTTCAACACGACAGAATAAAACAGGGCTCTTCATGCTGCAAAAATTACATATCCTATCCTGCATGGGCTAAGAACAATCACAATTATATGAAGGCCTCAGCTGCCGGGAGCATAAAAACAGGGGCCTCTGACTTAAGTATGGAGGATAGCCATGCAAAGTCAGAAACCCCGGATTAACAATCTAAACCTAACCCTAACCCTTGATAGCTCCGGCAATAAAGCTCGCTTGTATCTTTTTGCTGAAGAAGGCATAAAATATGAGGGTCGGAAATGTTGCTAAAACCAAAGCCGCTCCAACAGGCCCCCATTCCGTCATATACTGACCTGAAAGCGCCTGAACGCCAACAGGCAAAGTTTTATGTACCGAATCGCTGATGAAGATATTGGCAAACATCAGCTCATTCCAGCACTGCAGGAATGTATAAATTGAAACAGTTGCTACAGCAGGCTTCATGAGCGGTACTATGATACGGAAGAAAATTCCCCACGCACCACAACCATCAATACAGGCTGCTTCATCAAGCTCCATAGGCAATTCCTGCATGAAGCCCGTACATACGAGTATTGCCATTGCAAGTGAAAAGGCCGAGTAAGGAATTATTAACGCAAAGTAAGTATTGAGCAAACCAAGTCTTGAAAGGGTTACATAGATTGGAACGATCGATGCATGAATCGGAATCGTCAAACCCAGCATAAAGAACTGGTTCATTCTCTTTCTGCCCTTCCAGAAAAATCTTGTCAGGGCAAAGGTTGCCATAAGTGATATAAACATTACTATTGCTATGGTCGAAACAGCAACTACGACACTGTTAAAAAAGTATCTTCCAATATTTCCTACCTTTAAGGCTCTCTCATAATTTGACCAAAGCCATTCACGGGGAAGACCGGCAACATTTTCACCAAAAATTTCCGTGTTGCTCTTAAGAGAGAAGGTAAACATCCAGTAGACAGGGAAAAGGTTAATAAGTGCCCAGAATATGAATATAAAGTATACCCAAACTTCCTTAACCTTGAATTTCCTGGCAGGAATGGAATCCTTCCGGATGTCATTATTAACTGCATTTATGATATCCTTACTCACTTAATCAACCCTCCTTATCCTTGAATATGCGGCCAATTATCAAAGCAAAAGCAAAGCACAAAATGATAAGAAGAAATGCTATTGTACTGCCCATTCCATATCTGTTGCGCAGGAAAAGCATACTTATCATAAGGGTGCTGGGCACCTCGGTTGCATGTAAAGGTCCGCCATTAGTCAACACATAAATTAAGTCGAAGGATTTAAGAGATCCCGTAACAGCGAAGATAGTGCTTATCTTTAATATAGGCTTAATATAGGGTAAAACGATATAACGGTTTATCTGTCCCTCTCTTGCTCCGTCAATCATTGCAGCCTCACGATACTCGGTGGGAACACTCTTGATACCTGCATACATCAGCAGCATATGATATCCCACATACTGCCACAAAATAGGTACAAATGCTGCTCCAAGTGCGGTCTTTATATCTCCCAGCCAAATTCTTGTCAGCTTATCCAAACCAAGAGCTCTCAACGCCACGTTAAGGATACCGTAGGATGGATTGTAAATTTTAAGCCAAAGCTGACCGATAATAACAGTTGAAATAAGCACCGGGATAAAGTATATGGAAAGAAATCCTCTCTCGCCCTTTCTTCCCTTACCGAGAAGAAGTGCAAAACCCAGAGCAATAGGAAGCTGAATACCTACGGAAAGCACTGCCAGAAGCAAAGCATTTCCCAATGCTTTAGGAAAACCTATTGACCCGCTGGTAAATAATTCTATATAATTACTTATACCGATAAATTCTTTTTTTCCAAAGCCGTTCCAGTTAAAAAAGCTGTAATAGAACGACATAAATATCGGCGCCACAAGGATAAGAAGAAAAAGTAGCAATGCAGGGAGTATAAACAGAAAGATGGTTAATTTATTGCTGTAAACTTTTTTCATTTTAATCCCTTCCCTATTAGAGATAAGAAGCGGTTCCCAGATGATTTATCCAGACAATCGTTGGGAATCGCTTCTTCTTTGATGGAATCAGAACCTACCGATTATTCGGCTCTTGTTCATGTTCTTAAATTATATTACTTCCCAGAATTATTGAATGTCCTTGGCAAGGCCATCTACAAACTGCTTGCCGTCAATTGCGGATGCGTAAATCTGGCTTACATAGTCAAGATAGATGTTTGCCTTATCAGCGCTCATAGCGGTATCACCAAACAGAACCATCTGGCTTGATTTTGCTACTATATCAGCAACTGTCTGAGTCAGAGGGTTGATGCTGGATGTATCGTAGTTAGGTGTCCATGCAGGAAGTCCGTTACCATCAAGATAACCGTATTTGCATATGCTTCTTGCAAGTTCAAATGTAATCTCAGCAGCCTTTTCAGCATTCTTGGAGCTAGCTGCAACTGCAAGTGTATCGGAAGGACCACCGATAAGCTCACCCATCTTTGACTTGGAAGAATCTATTACAGGGAACTCAGCAACCTGAATCTTGTCTGCAATACCTGCATTGTAGAAGTCAGCGCAGTTCCATGTGCCATTCATGTAGAATGCATACTTGCCAGCGATGAAGTTAGCCTTAACCTCGTCATTGGACAGAGCCATACCTTCGGGATCGAAGTAACCCTTCTTAATCATTTCCTGGAAGATCTCAACGCCCTTAGCTACATCATCGTTCTTCCATGTAGCCTTGCCGGCGAAAATATCATTAAGTACGGAAGCACCTGCGGTCTTCTCAATAATGGACTCAAGGTACTCGGTTACGCACCAGGTTTCCTTACCGGAGCAACCAAAAGGAATGATTCCCTTAGCAACAAGAGCGTCGCAGCACTTAATCAGCTCTTCATATGTTGTAGGAGCCTGATCATAGCCAACTTCCTTCAGAAGATCCAGATTGGTGAACATAGCAACGATGTTCATTGTTAAAGGAGCACCATAGTACTTGCCATCATACTTAACATTGCCCATCATAACCTCAGGCAGTTCGGATGCATACTTCTTGTATACTTCATCTACGCAGTATACACGGCCTGCATCAACAAAGTCACCAAGGAAAGCGCAGCTCCAGGTGAAGAAGATATCAGGCATTTCGTTTGCAGCAACAGCAGCCTTAATCTTTGTCTTGTATTCCTGGTTCTGTGTAGCTTCCCATGTAAAGTTAATCTCAGGATGAGCAGCCTTTAAATCAGCTATAGCTGCTTCATAAGCGTGACGGTTAGAGTCACTCTCTGTAGCTATACACCACATTGTAAGGTTGATTTTCTCGTCGCTTGATGTGTTGCTTCCACCGGAGTTTGTCTCGGAAGAACCGGAGTTGGAACCACCACTGGTATTGCCGGAATTGTTACCAGCGTTTCCGCCATTATTGTTACCGGAATCTTTTCCGCATGCAACTAATGATGAAACAATCATCACAACAGTCAGCAGCAATGCAATTACTTTTTTCATAACTCTCCTCCTTAATGTTTACCTTAATGTTTGTTTATGTCAATGTGACAAGACCCAATTCACAGGACTACAAAACCATCTGCCCTGTGTACTTAAGTCCAAATCACATTTACATACATAAGCTTAGCTTGTTTTGACCATTCGCCAGGGATACTCAATGTACAGCTTATCCCCCTCCAGCCTGTAGTAGCATATGGTATCCTCGAAATGATCATTATAAACGAGCTTGAAGGTGGAATGCTCCTCATCTACTATGTAATAACCCGGAAAATATCCATCCTCCAGAAAGGTTCCCTTATCGGTAAAAATGTATGACCAGTTCTTTTCCGAACAGAACCACTCACCAACCAGATCAACCGGTACATTTTCACCGCTGTAGGTATATGTAATATTGCTGTAGAGATACATTCCCTTATTATCAAGCATGTAGCGAAGCTGCAAATTCTCACCGCCTGAACCGGTCAGCTGAATAAACTCTTTGTCACACTCAAAGGTATAATCTTTGCCTTCATACTCTGCCGTACCGTCATTGCGGAATATTACAACCGCTGTCTCTTTATCATGATTGTAAGCCCAACTGCCGCATATTTTTTTAGCCTCCTCCGACAGAGACCCATCATCTTTTTTGCCGCAGGCTGACATTAGCAACAGAATTAAAAGGCTGGCAATATACATTGCCGGATGTTTTATTGATTTCATGTGATAACCTCATTTCCATAACATTATATAATTAACCCGGCAATACATAAATGTGATATTTTTACTTTTACAAGCACAGATTTTACTTATTTGTATAATTTATTAGATGACTGCATTATTATTTACCCATTTATTGTCATTTTGACAATGCAGCCTTTCAATTTGCTGTATTTGCTCTGACTTTTTTGTTTATTTTGCTCCATAATAGACATCGCTCAATACCCTTTTCAACTATATTTCATAATGAAAATAACAAAAAATCCAATCCATTAATTGTAATATTTCTATAGAGAATTTATATTTATACCTTAAAATTATTTTAATATCATATCCCGCTCCTGCCAGAATGTCTTTTAATATAGCAGGAAATTCAAAAATTTCTTCTACTGTATAAAAGGGCAGTCTGTACAGACCGCCCTTTAGTATCTAATCAAATAATTTAACGCTTACCCTTTTTGTATTTAATGCCGAACAGGATTGCAGCCGGCCTTATTCTTCTGAAAATCTCATAGCAAATGACAGTTAAAATAAAGCTGCCAATAATTATAAGGAGAAACTGAAGCCAGGCTATCTTTACATTTTTCAAAACAAAATAACCCAACACTACTAAGATACTCTGATGAAAATAATAGAGTGGGAATGCAGCCCCGGATAAGTATTTTGTAGCAGCATTGGAGAAATCCAAATACCTTTTTCCAGCAGCCAGCAATGCCATTATTCCGAACCAGGTTACCATTCGCTGCTCAATATCCCATAACAAACCGCTCATATAGCCATTAACCTGCATAATATGCCGGCCTGCAAGTGCCAGCAAAAACAAAATTGCAAGCAAAATCCTGTTTTTTTCCAGAGTATCCTGGACCCGCTCATCACTAAACAGAAAGAAGCCGATAGCAAAGCAGGCCAGTGATTCCCCAACACTTTTACCCCCTATTTCCAATATGGGTGCACAAATAAGTATCAATAAAAACATAGGCAAAAGCTGCAGCAAACGAATTCTGCTTCCATCAATTTTTTTGCCTGATTTGATATATTTGTCCATTATAGGCAGCATAAGCATCGAGATAATGAACAGGTAAAGGAGGAACCACAGGTGCGCAGGGGTAAAGCCCCCATCCCCTCCCGATAAATCAGTAAATTTTGAAAAAAATATTCCGTAATGCTCAAAATATCCGCCTGTATAGCCGTTGTGATATATATCTGCTATATAGCTCTGCACAGGAACAACAATAATCAGTCCCGCCAGTAACGGTATCAGAAGTTTTTCCACCCTTTCCCTGATATATTACTTAGCTGTTCTTTTCTGCAAGGCATAGTAGGATGACATGCCTGCTATTGTAAATAGTAAATTCATCCACCAGGGATAGACAATACCGACAAAATAGCTTGGCAAATTGTATGGCCTCACTGTTATGTAAAAAAGCTCTCCCCAATTATTGTATATCATGCAGGTATGAAAGGGAAACAACAGCAGAATGCATATAATTCTTAGATTGTCCACAAAGTATTTTCTCATGACAAAATTCCTCTTGCTTTCCTATACTTAGTGCATGTAAATTTGCTTTATATGCCAATATATAACAAGTAATTTCTATCATTGTACATTAAAAAAAAAGTTAACATCAATTGCTTTTGCTATTTTACCAAGCCCATATATTGCTATTTTTTCAAACCCCAGATACCATAATCCAAATTAAACCACAGGTTTAATGCATAAAAGCCATGGATATTATAGAATACAAACAGACAGCAGCCAATATATATCAAATATGAATTGGGGTTATCTTCCCAGGTTAGGAGGCTAATATGATAAAAACATTTACATCAGCAGGAGCAAATAAACTGCTCAAGGCTCTGGAGGATCAGAAAAATTACCTCCTGTCCCTTGAGGCCAACTCAAGTGTTTATATTATGGCAGAGGGGGAACAGGTTGAACCTCCGGAATATGACTACTCTGCCACTGCAAAAAGGCTGGATAAAATCAATGAGCAGGTTCGTAAAATAAAGCATGCCATTAACGTATTCAACACTACAACATATCTGGATCCCCTTGGGATTACGATTGATGAAGCATTGGTAAAAATGGCTCAGCTAAATCAGCGCAGGCTTGAGCTGGATGTGATGAGGAAGAGACTGCCAAAGCAGCGTCAGACCATACCATATGCAAGAACAAATATTATCGAATATCAATACGTTAACTACGATATAGAAAGGGTCGCAGACGACTACAGCAAAATCTGTGCAGAAATCAGCGAAATTCAGCTGGCACTGGATTGCTGCAATCAGACAAAAACCTTTGAAATTGATCTGGATCTTGATTTAGGCTGATGTAAATAAACACACTGCACTTTCCCGGTAAAAGCCCTGAAAAGCATTTAATGCTGGAGGTCTTGTTAAGGTTAGCGAAGGATACAGTCATTGATTATTATGTTATTTTTCTTATCAGTTATTGTTTATGGTTTTGGACTGTAATGACAAGTCTTAAAAGAAGGGTTTTTACCAAAAACTTAAGCGAAAGCTTTGGCGCGGAAGTATGGGTTATAAGCGCCATTTTATTAAAATAAAAGTTGCATTATAGTGGGAATTCATTTATAATATCTCTCATGTCATTGATTTAGTGTTCGGGATAATACAATCAATATTCAGGAGGATTATGCCATGAATGCATTTCCACGTATTGATATGGTAGCAACCGGAGCCAATATCAAAAAAATCCGAATATCCTGCGGCCTGAGCGTTAAGGATTTACAGGAATATTTCGGATTCGAACAGCCTCAGGCTATTTACAAATGGCAATGGGGTGAATGTCTTCCCAGTATCGACAACCTGTATGCCCTAAGTAAATTGTTCAGAATTCCAATAGATCAAATCCTCGTTGGCAGCAACGAGGATTTAAATTTATATTGCTATTTAATTACGACAATAAATCTTCCTTGTATTTCAATACCTCCAAGCCTGCGCTGCAAGCCGGGCAATCGCAGTATTTTCCTCCCTGTGCCTTGACCTCCTTTGCATGGGATGCTATCTTGTTTGCCAGCTCGGCTCCAATTCTTTTAGCCCCCTCATCACTGTCAAAGAGATTAATCACAGAGTCGATATCCATTACAGAGTCCTCCAGCTCTGCCAAGTAGTTTTTTGCAGCTTCCTCTTCCTTATCTGTTCCTATTGCCTCAAGCCATTCATTTGCGGCATTCTTCAAACCCGGATAGCAATGTGTATCCAGCAGCTTCTTTGTCTTTTCAACAATAATGTCTTTATTGCTCATATTCTTCTCCTTTTTCCTTACTTTATTGATTATTTTATCACCAATATCCTATAAAATATCTGTATACTAATAATACTCTTCAAAAACGAAAAAATCAATAAAGCTTCCCTACAATAGCATTTAACAAACGTCCAACAATACTTAATCATTATCACATTATACTTGATATTCCGAATAAAAGACCCTTATATCAGCATATCCGGTTGATATAAGAGCCTTCTCTTTATACGGGTAATCACGGACTGTATTCGCTATAGCCAGTAGCATCTGTCAGATATAATCTTAAGAAATCCTGCATATTAAAACCTGCACAGCAGGTCGATACAAATTACATACCAATTGCTGTCGACAGCCTGATAAGCATAGGAAATAGTTTTGCACAGATTTCCTGTCGCTTTTGATATATACTCCAGTGAGATATATACTTCCTGCTTGTTTTTCATGGCCTGTCGGAAATACTTCTTAGAGCTGTAGTCATCGCCAGGCAGAGCAGGCTTAAAGTTCTCATCCTGCTCCACCACAAGCTTGGGATTCATAATCGTATGACTTAACTGCCTGCCCTCCCCATCGATAACATACAGGCATTCCAGCTCACTATGGTTCTGAATTTCGCTTTCCAGTATAGCATCTATAGCCTGACCGCCGGTAACATTAAATAGCCTTGCCACCAGCTTTCCGGTCAATTCCCGTATGAATCTCTCCTCCTCATTTTTATCGGTTAGCTGAACATTTTCCTGTCCCATCAGCCGGTAACGCATAAGAACCTTCTTCAGCTGAGCGGATATGTTCGCCAAACTCATTGCACCGGCACTGTTTTCCTGGGCATAGGCAGCGATACTCTGTACTCCTTCCGAAATATTGCTGATAATGGCTGATGTTTCCTTCAGATTTTCTGCCTGAGTATTGGACAGCTCGGCAATTTCCTTGCACAAACCGGCAACCCCTTCGATTGCATCATTAATCCTGTTAAAGCTTTCTACGGTTTTTTTAGTGATTTTTGTACTTTCATCCACTGCAGCTATGCTGTTATTGATAAGCTGAGCTGTTTCTCCTACAGCTTCGCTGCTTTTTTGTGCCAGCTTGCTGATTTCGCCGGCAACTACCGAAAAGCCTTTTCCGGCTTCACCGGCTCTTGCAGCCTCAATCGTTGCGTTAAAGGCCAAAAGCCTGGTCTGCTCTGCAATTTCATTTATCAGCTCAATAATATGTGATATATCATCGATGGATGACTTAACCTTATCAACCGAGGATAGCATATTATTCATATAGCCTCTGCCTATTTCGGTTTCTCTTGTAATCTCCTCAATGGTTTTGGCCGCGGCCCTTGCATTTTCTGCATTTTGCACCGTATTGTCGGTGATATCAAAGACTGTAGATGTTAAATCAGTTAGCAAAGCTGCCTGTTGGGTTGTACTCTCCGCCAAAAAGGAGGAGCCGGCCTCAACCTGGCTGCTCATAGCGTCTATCTCCATGGATAGCTTATGAATCTCTGTAAAGGAGCTATTCAATGACTGTCTTATTTTATGAAGAGCATTTCTAATCGGCAAAAAATCTCCCTGATAAAGCACCTCCTTTGAAAAGGCAACCGCCATATTGCCGGCCGACAGATGGGATAATATATGGGATATTTCGTTTATGTAGGCATTAAAGGTATAATTGATTTGATTGATATCCTCTGCCAAATCTTCTAAGAAAGCAAAATGCTCCGTATCTATTTTTATATCCAGATTTCCGCTGAGCATTTGCCTGGTGTTACTCCTGATGCTATACGCTTCTTCTGCGAATTTCTTCAGTTTCTTCTGTTTTGTCATTCGTATGCCCTCCTTTTTGTACAGTATAATAGTTTTCAACAATAGCTTTAGCTTAATGGATTGTATTGCTCTTTTGGTACAAGACTCCTGGAAACATAGATCTGATTTCCAGGAAATTGATATCAATTGATACTATAAAAATGGAGTGAATCAAAAAAAGCAACAAGGAGCAAATGCCTCGTTGCTTTTGTTATTAAATATTATATTACAAAACAGGAATTGTCAAGAAAATAGAAAAATGGGTGTTAATGTCAAAAAACATTTCATCATATTACTTGCTCTATTCAATTGCATATACTCCATCACATTTTGCAATCGTATCAATGGTGCCGTCATCATTGTATTTAAATTCGGCAACACAGACGGAACGATGGAACAGGTTACCTCCCGGTAGCTCTGCAGTATGATAGAACAGATAAGAATGCCCCTTAAAATCTACAATACCCGGATGATTTGTAAATGTTCCACCCTCTTCGGTCATTATCACGCCGCGATATACCCAAGGCCCTGTAGGTGATGTGGAGGTAGAATAGGCAAGATGCTCATCCCGCTTACCCTCACCAAAAGCCGCAAAAACCATGTAGTAAAGGCCGTTTCTCTTGTAAAACCATGGCCCTTCCGCATATGAGGTACCGGTCATGTGGCTACCCTTTCCAAAGGATTCCACTGTCATAGGGACTCTTACTACACCAACGGATTTGTCATATGAAATCATATCCTCGTTTAAAAGAACATATCGAAGCTCCGGATTTCCGAAATAAAGATATGCCTGCCCGTCATCATCAATGAAAACGGTAGGGTCTATATCGTTCCAATCACCCTCATCAACAAGCGGGTAGCCCAAATCCTTGAAAGGTCCGGTCGGACTGTCAGATATGCCGACAGCAATAGCCATTCCACCGTTTGTCTTATGTACAGGACAATAAAGATAGAATTTTCCGTTACGCTCTACGCACTGCGGTGCCCATGCTCTGTCGTCCGCCCAGCTGATATCATCCAGTGAAAAAACCTGTCCGTGGTGCGTCCAATTCACCATATCCTTGGTTGAAAAGCAATGCCAGTTAAACATTGTATAGAAATCATTAATCAATTGATCCTCATCGTGTGTGGTATAAAGGTATAAAGTATCTCCATATACCATTGGAGCCGGATCTGCCGTATACATTGATGTAATAATCGGGTTTTTGCAGAATTTCTTCTGTACCTCCATAACTATCCTCCTTTACCATGTCTATATAACCAGTATATCAGATTTTGGGAGCTTATCAAGAAAAACCTTTCCCGTACTTTATCGAGTTCAGGAAGGTTTTAATGCATTAGCATTTTATAAGAATTCTTAAAATCCGCAGTATCATATCATTCCTGCTGGAATCCTTCTTAGTCCACGTTTCACTATAATGTCCGAAAATAGGGATTGCATTGGTCAAGGTAATATCATAGTTCTAAATGCAATTTGAAAGCCGTAATGGTGTTCATTTGCATCCAGCCAATCCTCCTTACCCAGTATATACCTATCCATAAGCTTAAGAGCTTTTTCAATCATTGCTACCCTTCTTTTTTAGAAATTTTTATTCCTATTATTAAGCACAGCTTTGAGCTTAAGCAACTCAGTCAGTGTTAACATTCATTAATTACCCATCCAGAATGAGTTATATATTATAGAATAACTTCTTAAAATTACCCACACTTCATTCTATATTCTAACACAGGTTTAAATACAAGTCTATCAATTTTTTAATATATTGATATGATATTTATGTCGACGATAATTATTAGCGTTCATAATAAGTATATGGAGTTGTCATTTGCAATCAGGCTTTTTATAAGCCAATAACATTTTAATATTTGGAGGAAATAGAATGGATAGTATTTCAAAGCAGGATATAATCACAGGATTACGTAAATTAGGTATTGAAGCCGGAATGGAATTAGAAGTACATAGTTCTTTAAAAAGCTTCGGCTATGTAGAAGGAGGGGCTGTAACTGTTATTGAAGCAATAAAAGAAACGGTTGGCTGTAACGGCAGCATCTTTATGCCATCGTTAAGATTAGGGCCAAGGCTTCCTTTATCGGAAGAGGATAAAAGGTTAGGCATTACCCTAAAGATAAAGATTCTTAGTCCTGATGCAGAACATAGTGGAATGGGACTTATCGCTGATACTTTTAGACAAATGCCGGATGTTTTAACAGGTGATGGGATTTTTCGCGTATCCGCATGGGGAAGGAACGCTGACAAGGTGTCAAGTGGATTTCAATATTTAATTGACAACGGAGGCAAGGCATTACTTCTAGGCGTTGATATTTATAGATTAACATCCATGCATTATGTTGAGGATTTGCTTCCGCAAAAATCCGGAATATTTTTAAGCCTTCCGAAGAAGTTAATAAGATCTATCCCCCGGAACAATGGTTCATAGAAACCGGTGAACCGCCTGTAAAGGCCTGGTATACCATTCAAAGAATGGCATTTGAGAAGGGGGTTATTAAAGAAGGAAGAATTGGCAAATGTAACTGTATGTTTTTTGATATATGGGATGTCGTTGGTTTATACCAGCAGGAGCTCAAAAATAATCCCTATAAGTTATATGGAATAGAAGAATAAACATATACGCACAATACATTAACCTGCCACTAAGTAGCTTTTGCACTACCTAGTGGCAAGTTATTATAGTTTACATAACGACATGAACCTAAAGTTCAATTTTAGTAGCCTGCGTAATTCCGGTCCTGCTCGTCATCCGTAGGAGTTTTTGTTACGCAGTCAAGGTTTCCATACTCGTCGTACCAGGCAGTTGTTCCGTCCTCGTCATCAATACCGTAAAAGGTTTTTCCGTCGCTGTAGTTATTAGTCCATGTTCTGTCGTACTCAAAATCTTCATCATCGAATAGATATCTCATTGCTATCCCTCCATATATATGTAGTTATTAAAATCTGATTAGGTCAACCTTCCCACGATGCACTTCCTTATGACATTTGTGGCAAAGAGTTACAATATTATCAGTTGTGGCATTACCACCATACTGATAATCAATAACATGGTGTCCTTCCGGTTTGTTAATGCGACCGCAGATCTGACATATTCCAAAATCACGTTCACGTCCACTCTTCTGGGCTCTTAAATGTTTGCTGCTTCTCTGAACCATTTTCAGTGCCCCCTTTCACTATATGGTTCCTTATGTCATTCTGCTCCTAAGTCGCTTTTTATCACTCCTAATCACTTTCTCCTTCCTCCTTAATGGTTTTAATTGCGCCTGCTGCCCCGCCTGCAAGTGTACATACAGCAGTTTTACTAACCGTTGCTGACGTTGCTGCTACGAAACCAACGGGGCCTGCCACAATGGTCGCTCCGGCAATAAAAAGACCGTCTAAAGCAGCTCCAATAAGGCCGCCTGCTGTTGCTCCTTCAATTACATTCTGAAACAATCTTCCCATATTTCCTCTTACTCCTTCCTTTATTGCTTATTTGCTTGATGTTATCTGAGGTGTCCGCTGTTGTATCAGCTTCCCGATATCCTTAGCCTTACCCTTCACAATAGTACCTCTGCTTCCCGGTGCTTTGTTCTCTTTGACCTTCATGATCTCGGCTGTCAAATCAGCAACCTGAGATTGTGTCAAGCCGGTTACTACTGCTATCATACCGTAATCCTTTACTCCTGCCATTCTGATCACCTCCTAAAAGTGAATGACTTCGAGCCCCCGGTTGCTCTCGCTATAAACCACATCAATTTCATCTTCATGGGTAATTACAGCCTTCTTCTTAATTTTTGGCTTCCCCTTCTTCATTACATAGAAAAGCAGGCTTATTTCTCCTGATAGATGCTCAATAGCAATTACCTTATCAGTTACACTGATGACCTTGTCACCAGCCTTAAGAATCTTAAGCTCCATGGTTATCCTCCTTTATCATCAATTTCATACAGGCTCAAATCTATAAGCCGGAACCCGGCATATATTATGCATACTTACTGTTGTCGCCGGTCATCAGTCTTTATTACACCCATTTGACACCTCATGCAAAGCCGATTACGCTTAGGACTTGTCCTGAGGATCGGACTGCCACAAATTCTGCAAACTCCCGTAAGAATTGAAGGTTTTGACCTTTCTATCGGTATATGTACAGGAATTCTTTCATTCGGGTAATGCATATTAAAAATTTGCTTTTTCATACTCCTGCTCCTTTCTTTATGCTTTATTAGTACAGAAACACCATTCACGCTTTAGCCACAAGTTTTCAGAATATCCCAGAACACGTGCATTTGCATAAGCTTCGCTCAGCCCTATAATGGTCCTGAATGTGGCAAACAGCTTACCATCGGTAACAACAATTGCAAGGTCCGGTTTCTCGCCTAAGGTTCCGGTAATGTACAAGGGAAGCAGATAGCAAATCTGATCAAACCTTGGGCTGTACATGGGCTTTATAAAATTGTAATCCACCTTTTGCATCTTAAGGCTAAGTTCAATTGAGTTACGTATACATTCAGCAAGCTTCTTTTCGCTAATCTCGATTCCCTCCGGAAGTCTCTCAGAGCGTTCATATACAGCATGTGTAAATGCATGTGTACAGTGAACATCAATATTGCTGCTGAACATAGCCTCTGAAGGATTCGTAAAGAAAAAAACAGGGTCAGGGAAATTCCGTATATCCTGATAATCAAAGCCCTCCTTTATAAGCTCTGCCTGTCCATGTACAATGTGGCCGTTAACCAGCTTAATCTTTGTCGTTCTGCTTTTATTGCCACAATCGTCATCTTCAAAATTAATGTACTTTTCTACTGATGCTACGACATAGATGTAATCGTTTAGCTTATCAACAATTCCAAGGTTGTAAAGAATCTTCGTCTTGTCAATGCTCTCAACATATCCCTGCTTGATTCCCTTCATAATGTTATTTATTATCTTTCCTTCAAGCCCGATGCGGTAGGATGTAATCATCAAACGGCCATTTGTTAAGCGCTCACCCCAAGGTTCGGAATCAAGCGCATTTTCGATTATGCTCTTATCAAGAGAATACTTCTCTTCAACTTCAGCTGATTTTTTCTCTTTTGTAGTACTTTTATATAATTTATTCTTTAAAGTAGTAGGTGTCCCCACAAATGCTCCACACCAGTCTGTCGGCTGCTTTTTGAATGAAAACACTACAGGCTCACCGGTATATTTATCCGTGTATCCGGTTCCAACCAGCATATACACTGCTTTATCAGGATCCTCAACCGGATTCATCATTGCGTCTACATAAGTGCAAGCATTATTAACGGTAGCTAGATAAGTTCTGGTCACCTCAGGAGACGGAATTTCTTTTATTCTGTACTCCAGTCCATCAACAGCGTTCTCAAGATTATGTACATAACCGTAATTTGATAAAATCATTTCATATTCTTCATAATTCTTATTCATATTCATACCTCCAAAAGTATTTTGTTTTTCTTTCTGAAGCTATTATCTCACCCTTCCTCTTGCATTAAAATGCTATTAAAGTTGATCATTTTTTGCATTTTCAGTCTTTAAATTTGCAAGTTTATTGCAAGATTTATTGCTTCTTGCAAAAAACTTGCATTTGATTTTGTTGTTTGTTATAGTTTACATAAGAAAATGTATTGGGGGTTATTTTGATGCTGCAGTACATGAACCAGGGTGACCTGTTTAAGTTGATAATAGATTTAAAATTCTCGAATAATATTGGCATTGCCAGGGCAATAACCGAATGCTCCGATGACGATTATCTTGATGAAGATAATATTTGTGCAAATATCAGTCGAATCATCAATGGGAATGCCAATGGAAAGCCACTGAAAAACATGAGAATAAACATATCAGAAGGCGAATTTTGTGAGAGGCTTTTTTCAGTGATATTTAAAGACTGTGATATAGAGCATGGGGCGAATGCGGCGATTGCTGATGCTAAATTTCAAGAAATAAAAGAATACCTCCAGAGAAATGAACTAACATTTATCGGTCAGGATGACTCAGCCGATTGTAAAAGCTTTGTTGTTCGTATGATTTATGAGGCAATGAGACGACACAAATTACATACAGCCAGTGATATAGTGACAAGCAATTCCGGAGAAACTCCCAGGTCGGAGCAATTATCCGTGCAAGGTGTTTCACCTATACTTCACAATCAAAAAATTTTCTGCCCCAGCAAATTTTACGGCCGTAAAAATACTATTGAAGAAATGCATGACAAGCTATGCTCCTATAACCTTGTCATTCTTTCCGGTATCGGAGGGATAGGAAAAACATATCTTTCCAGACAATATGCACATATATATTCAGACGAATACAAGTTCAAGCAGGTTGTAACTTATGATAAGGCAGCAAGCTCATTTAAGAAGACCATTCTTGCCATTTCATTTGATAACTTATTTGAACAGGAAATAAGTGATGACGGACGTTTTGAAAAAAGAATGAGTTTACTAAAAAAAATGGGTAAAGATACTCTTCTGATCATTGATAATGTGGATTCGACACCTGAGGATCTTTACCTTTTTGATGATTTGTGCAAGAATTCCGATATTCATATCATAATTACAACCCGACTAACCGATTGTTTTCCTCCCGATCAAACCATAAAAGTACGTCCTCTTCCTGTAGATGTGCAGATTGAATTTTTCAAGGCCCACTACCATGATAATATTGCCGATGAAGAGCTTCCGATAATTAAGCAGATACTCAGTTGCATAGAAGGTCATACACTGCTTATTGAACTGGTTGCAAAATCAATGCATGCCACGGCACTTTCGCCTTCTCAAATGCTTGACTACCTGACAGAAAAAAAATACAACGAGCTTGAACCGGTATATATCAACAAGGACAACTTGTCCTCCGAAAAGAAAAGCATGTACGATTTTGTTAAATTGCTGTTTGATATTGGTTATTTAACTGATAATCTTAAGGAAGCCCTACTATACCTTTCCTTATTACCTAACGAAGGTGTTAACAGACGTTTCTTTTATAATTTAATGCCAAAATATCGCAGTGATTTTAACGACCTAATAAGTAACAGCTGGGCTATTGATGATACCAATGAAAATAAGCTCAGATTGCACCCGGTAATCAGGGATATGGTACGTAAGGAAATGCGTCCATCCAGCGAAAACTGTAATACAGTCCTTTCAAATCTACATAGCCATATGCAAACCTATGGGGATAATCTATCTATTAATGACAAAAAAGATATATGTAGCATTTTAAAATCAATTGAAGAAATAGACGGCTTTTATGCAAACTGTTTAAATGTTACAATGCTTGCGTATTTCGCAAATTTCTGCTTCGAGGCTAATAATTTTGAACTTGCATTATCCTTATATCAAAAAGCAGCTGTTATTGCAGTCGATAGCCCAATTCAAACACAAACTGACATTTATATTAAATTAGGTGATGTATATAAGCGCTTAGCCTTACTCAAAGATTCCATTGATTCTTACACACATGCTCTTGAAAATAATGAACAGCTGCAGAATGGCACTGAAAAGAATCTAATTAAGGCCTACATTTGCGGACAATTAAGCGATACCTACCGAAAGAACAGTGACTATGATAAGGCGCTTGAGTTCAGTGACACAGCACTTAAAATATATAATGCTCCAGATAATAATCCCGAGCAGAAGAATCTTGCTGAAATTTATAATCGTCGAGGAATCATATATTTAAATATGGCAAGCAGGAAAGACTTGCCAGAGTCCATTAAAGAGAAGTTATTATATGAAGCCCTGTCCTGCTATCAGACCGGATTAAAAATACGTGAAGAATGCCACGACACAGATAGGCAGATTGCATACTCATATCACAATGTCGGGACGGCTTACAATAAATTAGGACATTATGATTTAGCCCTTGAAAATCATAAAAAGGCTTTAGACATTAGAAAAAGCATAACTAATGATAAGGAAAATGACGTAGATATTGCTTCTTCATTAGTTTGGGTCGGAAACGATCTCCTGGCCAAGGGTGAACCCTTCTGGGATATGGCAAAAACATACTTCGACGAGTCATTAGCTGTACGCGAGTCGGTTCTGGGTAAATCTCATCCTGAGGTTGCATGGTCCCTGATAAGCATCAGTGATTGGTATGAAAAGAAGGGCGATATTGCAAATGCACTCGTATTTGCTGAACGTGCCCTTAAAATAAGAGAGAATGCCCTGCCTGCTTCTCACAATTACGTGCAACAGGCAAAGAACAGGGTCACGGTATTGAGAAATAAAATTGCGTAATGCACTGGAACATACTGATAACGAAAGGCAGCCCTGACGGACTGCCTTTCTTGTATATAATTATTTATTGTTATTCAAAACTGCTTGGAGCTGAGCAGCTCAAGCAGTTATACGAAAGGCAGCCCTATCGGACTGCCTTTTCTTGTTTATAATTATTTCTTATTGTTCAAAACCGCTTGAGCTGCTGCAAGTCTTGCAATCGGCACACGGAAAGGTGAGCAGGATACATAGTTGAGGCCTACCTTGTAGCAGAACTCAATTGTTGAAGGATCTCCGCCATGCTCGCCGCAGATACCAAGCTTGAGATCTGGTCTGGTTGCGCGACCCTTTTCAGCAGCCATCTTAACCAGCTGACCAACACCGCTCTGGTCAAGTCTTGCAAACGGATCGGACTCATAAATCTTAACCTTGTAGTACTCGTCAAGGAACTTGCCGGCATCATCACGTGAGAAGCCGAAGGTCATCTGGGTCAGGTCGTTTGTACCAAAGGAGAAGAACTCTGCTTCCTCAGCGATCTCATCAGCAAGAAGTGCTGCACGAGGAATTTCAATCATTGTTCCAACATGGTACTTGATATCAGAGTTGTATTCCTTCTTAACTGCTTCTGCTGTCTCAACAACAACATCCTTAACGAACTTCAATTCTTTCTTGTCGCCTACAAGAGGAATCATGATTTCAGGTACTATATCAAAGCCCTTCTCATTCTTAACCTCGATAGCAGCCTCCATAACCGCTCTTGTCTGCATTCTTGCAATTTCAGGATAGGTAACTGCAAGACGGCAGCCTCTGTGACCCATCATAGGGTTGAACTCATGCAGGGACTCACAGGTAGCCTTAACCTCTTCTACACTAAGACCCATTTCCTTGGCCAGTGCTGCAATATCATCATCGTTTGTAGGAACGAACTCATGCAACGGCGGATCCAGGTAACGAATAGTAACAGGTCTGCCCTCCATTACCTCATAGAGAGCCTTGAAGTCTCCCTTCTGGAAAGGAATCAGCTCGTTGAGGGCTGCTTCTCTTGCCTCAACTGTCTTGGACAGGATCATCTTTCTGATCTTAGGTATTCTGTCTGCCTCAAAGAACATATGCTCTGTACGGCAAAGACCAATACCCTCTGCACCGAACTTAATAGCGTTTGCTGCATCTGCAGGTGTATCTGCATTAGTTCTAACCTTAAGGGTTCTGATTTCATCAGCCCATGTCATAATTCTCTCGAAGTTACCGGTGATGGAAGCCTCCACTGTAGGAATGTCTCCAAGGTAGATATTACCTGTGGAACCGTCAAGGGAGATATAATCTCCTTCCTTAATGGTGTGGCCGCCAAGTGTGAAGTGCTTAGCTTCTTCATCTATAACTATCTCGCCGCATCCTGATACGCAGGCTGTACCCATACCACGGGCAACAACTGCTGCATGGGATGTCATACCGCCGCGAACTGTCAGGATACCCTCTGCAGCATGCATACCCTCGATATCCTCAGGTGATGTCTCCAAACGAACAAGAATTACTCTTTCACCCTTATCAGCATGATTCTTAGCATCTTCTGCAGTAAAGTACACTCTACCAGCTGCCGCACCGGGTGATGCAGGAAGAGCGCTGCCGATCGGCTTAGCTTCCTTTAATGCCTTCGCATCAAAGGTAGGATGCAAGAGCTGATCAAGGGACTTGGCATCTATTCTTCTGATAGCCTCCTCCTTGGTGATCTTGCCTTCGTCAACCAGATCGCAGGCAATTCTTAAAGCAGCCTGAGCTGTTCTCTTACCGCTGCGGGTCTGCAGGAAGTAAAGCTTCTTATCCTCAATGGTGAACTCCATGTCCTGCATGTCCTTATAGTGGTTCTCCAGCAGGTTTGCAATTCTGAGGAACTCCTTATATACCTCAGGCATATCCTGCTCAAGTCTTGAAATAGGCTGAGGTGTTCTGATACCGGCAACAACGTCCTCACCCTGGGCATTGATCAGGTATTCACCGTAAATTGTGGGCTCACCTGTTGAAGGATTACGGGTAAATGCAACACCTGTACCTGAGGTATCACCCATGTTACCGAATACCATTGCCTGAACATTAACTGCTGTGCCCCAGTCGCCAGGGATGTCATTCATCCTTCTGTAGTAAATAGCACGAGGATTATCCCATGAACGGAATACTGCAGTTACAGCCTCGATAAGCTGCTCCTCAGGATTCTGAGGGAAATCTGTACCCTTTTCCTGCTTATATATAGCCTTGAATTCAGCAATAACTTCCTTCAAATCATCGGCTGTAAGATCTGTGTCGAACTTATAGCCCTTCTTCTCCTTGATTTCATCCAGTACTCTTTCAAACTTGGACTTGCTAATCTCCATAACAACGTCAGAGAACATCTGAATAAATCTTCTGTAGGAATCGTAAGCAAATCTGGGATTGCCTGTTCTCTTTGCAAGGCCTTCTACAGAAACATCGTTCAATCCGAGATTTAAGATAGTATCCATCATACCAGGCATGGATACTCTTGCACCTGAACGAACGGAAACAAGCAAAGGATTCTCAGGATCTCCAAATTTCTTGCCCTGCTTTTCCTCAAGCTTTCTCAGATACTCAAAAACCTGACTCTTGATTTCGTCTCTGATTTTCTTGCCGTTATTGTAATAGTCTGTACAAGCTTCTGTCGTAACTGTAAATCCTTGAGGAATCGGAAGGCCCAGATTGGTCATTTCTGCCAGGTTGGCACCTTTTCCGCCAAGAAGGTTTTTCATATCCGCTCTACCTTCGTCGAACATATAAACCCATTTAGTCATTTTGATATTGCCTCCTAAATATTTAATTTTGTATCTTTGTATCTGCTATTGCCCACCCTGTTTGTAAAGTCCGGGTAACTAAAAGTATTGGTGTACTGCTTGTATTATTGCATAATATTGACAAAATTATGCCGTCATAAACAGTGCACTACGCAAACATAGCGAATTAATCGTTATGTTTGCGTAATACTTTTATTACCCATATTAACAGGCAAGCCCTTAACAGATCTTGATTCAACATGAAAAATATAGAAAAGCTGCAAAAGACGATAGTCAGTACTTTTGATTAGTCATGCATTAGGCATTATATCACAGAATTATATAAATAGGAAAGAGTTTTTTCTAAAATTTAAATTTATTCTCAAAATATGTCTTTAAATCTTCTATTTTAACTCTTTCTTGCTGCATTGTGTCCCTGTCGCGCACTGTTACTGCGCCATCGTTGTCCGACTCAAAGTCATAGGTTATGCAGAAGGGAGTACCAATCTCATCCTGTCTCCTGTAGCGCTTGCCTATGTTTCCTCTGTCATCGTACTCGCAATTATAAAGCTTGCTTAAATCCTCAAATATCTTCCATGCCGGATCAGCCAGCTTCTTGGACAAAGGAAGCACACCAATTTTTACAGGCGCAAGAGCCGGATGAAAATGAAGCACAGTTCTCATATCGCCTTCAGGTGTCTCCTCCTCATCATATGCGGAACACAGGAATGCGAGAAGCAGACGTTCAACACCTACAGACGGCTCTATTACATAAGGTACATAACGCTTACCCTTTTCATCGTCAAAATAACTCATATCTTCCCTGGAAACATTCTGATGCTGGGTCAGGTCATAGTCTGTACGATCAGCAATACCCCACAATTCTCCCCAGCCGAAGGGGAAGAGGAATTCTATGTCGGTTGTTGCCTTGCTGTAGAAGGCCAGCTCCTCCTTTTCATGATCCCTGATGCGGAGCTCTTCATCCTTAAGACCCAGAGTCTTTAACCAATCTATACAGAACTGGCGCCAGTAGGCAAACCATTCAAGATCCGTATCCGGCTCACAGAAGAACTCCAGCTCCATCTGCTCGAATTCCCTTGTACGGAAAATAAAGTTGCCGGGGGTAATCTCATTGCGGAAGGACTTACCGATCTGACCAATTCCGAAAGGAATCTTTTTTCTTGATGTTCTTTGAACATTCTTAAAGTTAACAAAAATGCCCTGGGCAGTTTCAGGTCTCAAATATACGATGTTTTTTGTATCCTCAGTAACACCCTGGAAGGTTTTGAACATCAGATTGAACTGACGAATTTCAGTAAAATTATGCTGGCCGCAGGATGGACAGGGAATTTTGTGCTCGTCGATATACTTTTTCATCTCCTCGTGTGACCATGCGTCAATAGAACCCTCTATAGCGATTCCGTTTTCCCTGTTATAGTCCTCAATAATCTTGTCCGCCCTGAAGCGCTCATGACATTCCCTGCAGTCTGTCAGGGGATCGGAAAAGCCTGCGAGATGTCCGGAAGCCACCCATGTCTGTGGATTCATCAAAATGGCGCAGTCTACACCCACATTGTAGGGGCTCTCCTGTACGAACTTCTGCCACCAGGCCTTCTTAATGTTGTTCTTTAACTCTACTCCCAGATTACCATAATCCCAGGTATTGGCCAGGCCACCGTAGATTTCGGAGCCCGGATAAACAAAGCCTCTATTCTTTGCCAATGCAACGATCTTATCCATTGTCTTTTCCATACGTTCATCCTCACATCTCTTATATATTATGTAAAAATTGCGTTCCGGCTACCTTAATATTGCCGTCGCAATTTGCTGTTCATCATTTGAAAACAACCACCGTCATTTGATCACCAGCCGATGATACCTTGTCGTTTTCCAGCAATTTTGCATTCTCGGAAATATATTTAACCTTGCCTTCCACTATTATTTCATAAGGCTCATTCAAAACCAGTACCTTATAGCCGGTCGTTTGGATGACCTCCTTAGTACCTGTGACGGTTTCGTTGGATGCATTTTTAAGGGTGGCAGGAAGCGCCAGCTTCAGGTTTTCAATACCGCTGTTAAAATATGCTGCAGCTACCTTGTTGAATGCCGTATATTGATCCATGCCTGAATAGGTCATCAGCATGATTACCTTGTTGTCCTTCTGCTTAACCTCATCAAGCTTAACCTTGCCATCTCCTACTTTCTTATTATATGCGTCAATTTCTTTTGAAACAAAATCCTTCAGTTCATTAACATTATAGTAGGGTTTGTCAAAATCCTCCACTATAGCCACCTGAAGTTCTCCGTTTGCTTTGGCCAATATGGTGTTTACCGTGATATCTTCTGCATTTAAGCTCTTTTCACTACTGCTGCAGGCGGTAAATGCCAGCAGACCTAAAAGTAATAACGCATTCAACAACAGTTTTTTCATACTAATGTCCATGCCTTCCTTCACACAAAAACTTTTAAATCTGATAAAAGCTTTTATTGCTGTATTTTTCTTGCAAAGTGGACTCATATCATTTTAACCTGTAAGCTTGCATTTGTCAAATCTGACTTTGCTGCATTATTATATGATTGGAGAAATGCCATCCAGCATGGCAAGCGACTTGAATTCATGATCGGTAAAAGTGGTCAGATAACTGCCGATACAGTATTTAAGCTGCTCCAGAACCTGTGGGGAAACAGTAAAGCTATACAGCCTTTCACTTTCCCTGGCTATTATGTACTGCATCGCATACAGGGTTGATGTATTTAGCAGGGTTCCCCCTCTGTCCTGCGCCGAACAATCCCGGCAAATAATACCCCGATTTGCCGGACTGAAATAAAAGCCTGCTGCTGCGCTTTCATCCTGCTGCGTAGCCATACGGCCGCATTTTACACATTCAAATACCTGTGGCGCCTCCCCGCTTAAGGTAATTATCTTAAGCTCAAATATCAGCTTAATAAGCTGAAAATCAATACTTTTTCTGGTCAATGCCCTAAGACTTTGATAAAGCAATTTCAGAATCTGACTTTCATCATTGTTTTCCCTTGTCAGATAATCGGAAAACTCACAGAAGTAAAAAGCATAACACAGGCCCTCAAAGTCCTCTCTGAGCTCCTCGAAATAGTTCTTTACATCTGCAGCCGCCAGGTTATAGGAGTTTCTTCCGGAGTAAAGGGAAAATTCACCAAAAACCAGGGGTTGACTGCATGCCAATAAGGCGCTGTTGGGTCTTCTGGCGCCTTTGGCAAATACCGATATTTTACCCATCTCCTTAGTCAGGATAACCAGCCTCTTATCATACTCCCCTATCGGCATGGCTGACAGAACCATTCCTGTCACGCAAGTCGCTTCCGGCAACAGCTTCACCTTCCCTTTTTAGACCAACATTGCCTAATTCCTCAGAGCTTTCTTCCCTGGTACAAGCAATGTAATTTAAGTAATCATCGATTCTTCCAGTTTTTGTAAATCTCATCCAATAATCATTATTCTTCATAATGAGCCCCCTAACTATGTTCTTCTCTCCCCAGCAATTAATCGCTTCTGCGGCAAATAGCCGTCATTTTACATATGCCGTCATTAATTTGATTAATTGCTTGAGTTTACATTATTAGGTTTCCCACTTTATGACTCATTAAACCGGTAAGAAAATACCAGGAGCAAATTATCTTGCTAAATTTGTTAGTTTTTGGCATCTTCATTTATAATTTATGGTTAAATGCTGCCGAGCTTTATTCTTCCTGGTAATAGCCGTAATTCTTAATCAAGAAATCGCTGTCTCTCCAATCTTTTTTTACCTTAACCCACAGCTGTAAATTTACCTTGCAGTCCAGCAGAGCCTCCATCTCCTGCCTTGCATATGTTCCTATTCTCTTCAGCATGCTTCCGCCCTTGCCGATTATGATGCCTTTATGGGTATCCCGCTCACATATTATAGTTGCGTCAATATCAATTATATCGCCTTTATCACCGGCCTGCTTGCGTTCCTTCATTCTATCAATTACGACGGCTATACCATGGGGTATTTCATCATCTATAAGATGAAGGGCCTTTTCCCTTATAAGCTCGGCTACAATCTGCCTCTCAGGCTGATCGGTGATTGTATCCTCATCATAATACATGGGACCATAAGGCAAATAGCGAAAGATCTCATTCATCAGTACGTCGGTGTTTTCGCCCTTTATTGCAGATACCGGTATAACCTCTGCAAAATTGCAAATGTCCTTGTAGGAAGCTATTACAGTCAGCAGCTCCTCCTTTTTAACCGTATCAATTTTATTGATCACCAAAATTACAGGCGTCTTTACCTTATTCAGGCGCTCTGCAATATACTGCTCTCCTGCGCCAATAAAGGTTGCAGGCTCCACCAGCCATAAAACAATATCCACACCATTTATGGTTCGTTCAGCTATACCTACCATGTATTCACCCAGCTTGTTCTTTGCCTTGTGAATACCGGGTGTGTCCAGGAAAATTACCTGTCCCCGCTCGTCAGTATAAACGGTTTGAATCCTGTTTCTTGTTGTCTGCGGCTTGGATGATGTAATTGCAATCTTATGTCCTATCAGCGTATTCATAAGTGTTGATTTGCCTACATTCGGTCTGCCGATAAGCGCAACAAAGCCTGACTTGAATTTTTTATCTTCCATATTATCTCCAATCACCTTTTATACAGATATTTATATTTTGGTACGTGCGCCCGCCGGGCACACTGATAAGTCAGGCCGGTGCCGGCCTTTGCAGCACCGGCCTGTTTGCCAAACAGCTAAGCCTGGCTGATACTTTTAGTATCCTATTTCATTAATTAACTGCTCCGGTTTTCATAAGGGTCTTAACCTCAGCAAAGAGCTCCTTATTCTGATTTATCTTCTCTTCACTTCCAATGACACAGATATTGCCTGCATCAATGATGGCCTTTACAGCCTTATGCAGAACCCTTATATCCTCCAGGGTAACAGATAAAATCTCATCCCTCTCCTTCTGGAGATCCTCCTCCGTCACTCCTGACAGATACATGCTCAGGGAGCGTTTGCCCTTAAGCTGGGGCGTAAGTGGCGCATCCAGTGAGCTGATGGTACCGATTATATACTTGGTAATATCCCTTTCGTCAGCTATAAAGCTTTCAACATACCCAGCCGCATTTTCATAAATGCTGTTGGTTTCCTTAAGGCCCGGATCACGATAGGATGTAAAGTAGGCGTCACCATCGACTCCGGAAAAGCCGGAGAAGCAGCCATATGCTCCACCCTTGACCCGGACATTATTCCAAAGGTAATCGAAGCTCAGTATAGTATTTAAAACCCTCATGGCTCCGGTATATTCGTAACCGGCCTTAATGAAGTTTCCTGCCCTTGCCACATATTGCACCTGCATGCCTGTCTTGAAGCCTTCATTGCGGCATACAGGCTTTAAAGATGAGGTGTCATATGGCTCAAAGAGCTTGCTGTCAACCTTTTTGGGCAGCCTGTCTAATATGTCATCCAGCTTATCCCGGGTTCGGTCAAAGCCCTCATCATCGGCAGTAATACTAATCAGAAGATTTTCCTTGGCAAATATCATCTGCATGAGTTCCTTAAGCTTTGCAATAAGGCCATCTGCCCTGTTTGCAAAGTTATCACTCAGTTCTTCGATAAATTTATAAAATTCTATTCCTGCAGTTACTTCCTTAAACAGCCCATGCTCCGAGTAATAAGATATTGCTCGGCCCACCGCCGCCGAATGTCCTGAATGCATGAAATTCATCTGCAGCCTTGATTTGAGCTCACCGACTATTTCCTTGAGTCTCTTTGTATCATCAAATTTAGTATTGTAAAGTATTTCATTTATCAGGCGGAAGGCCTCCGACAGCTTGTCATAAAGCACCTTTGTACTGAACTCGAACATAGGAATATACTCTTTTGTAGAGCCCTTAACTGCAAAGCTGGTTATATTGGTGCTGATACCGCCGGTATGAATATTGACTTCATTGGACAGCTCCAGATAGGAGTAGTTTGCCGTATCCACATAACCCAATACTGCAGCCAGCAAGGCTGCATATGGAAGCAGCTCCTTCGGAACCGCCTTGATGTTAAACAGCAGTCTTATATATGCAATCTTGTTGGTATAGACATTATGGTGAACTACCTTGACCCCGTCTATAATATTTTCCGCATTGTACAGCGGTTCTATCTTCTTGCCGATATCCTGACGGGTCAGCATCGGTATCTTTTCAAGATCCTCCTTGCTTGAAGGAGTATCCTGATATTCCTTAAGCCGGGCCGTCTCCTGTATAATCTGCACAAGCTCTTCCTTTGACAGGGTTGCCTTATAGGCGGCAAGCTTTTGTCTGACAGCTTCCTCCTTCTGGCTGCTTAAGCCCTTCTTGGGTTTTAAAACAACTACTGAAGCATGGGTATTATCCAGCAGATACTGCTTAACTATTTGCTCATAATAGCCTGTTCCAACCTTATCCTTCAAAAATTCATAACCGGAGGAATCCTTCAAATGAAGGAAGGGCTTTTTATCATCATACAGCCAGCTGCTCAAGGCTCTCAGGCCATAAAGCAATCCCTTGGGATACCGGCCATAATCGGCTTCCCTGTATCTGAATTCATAGAAGTTGATTGCAGCCCGAAGGGACTTTTCATCTATACCCTTCTCCACCTGTTCGGCAAGAACCTTTCGGATGATGGAAAGCATCTGCTCCTTCTTGTCCTCCTCCGAGTTCTTGGCAATAATAGCAAAAACCGGCTGCAGGATTTCATCTTCCAGACCGCCTATAATATCGCTGCCGATACCGGCATCCAGCAGAGCCTGCTTGATTGGGGCTCCGGGAGCCTGCAAGAGAACATAATCCAGTACCTGCATTGCCAGCGTAAGCTCCTTGTCCAGAGCATTGCCTACCACCATGTTATAGCTTATATAGGTGTTGTTGGCGGCATCCTCCTCCTCGCTGAGGGAATAAAAGCTTTCAATTTCCCTTACCTCATCAAAAGGCTTTTGCTGCTTAATGACGGAATCCAGCTCAAGCCTGTCAAACTGGTTCAGGTATTCTTTGTCCAGCCAGTCAAGTCGTTCTTCAAAATCCATATCCCCATACAGATATATATAACTGTTGGAGGGATGGTAATAGCTTTTATGGAACTCAATAAACTCTTCATAAGTAAGATCAGGGATATAGTCCGGATCTCCGCCTGATTCAACACCGTAAGGGGTATCAGGGAACAAAGACTTCCTGATAAGGCGGTATACTACAGACTCAGGGGATGAGAAGGCTCCTTTCATCTCATTATAAACAACACCGTTAATCCTCAGCTCGCCATCCTCACTGTCCAGCTCATAATGCCAGCCCTCCTGCTGGAATATTTCCTTTCTGAGGTAAATATTTGGGTAAAATACAGCATCCATATAAACATGCATAAGGTTTTTAAAGTCCTGATCATTGACACTGGCAACAGGATACACCGTTTTGTCCGGATATGTCATGGCGTTCAGGAAAGTGTTAAGTGAGCCCTTGACCAGTTCGATAAAGGGATCCTTTGCCGGAAAATTCTTTGAGCCGCATAATACGGTATGCTCCACGATATGCGCCACACCGGTACTGTTTTTGGGCGGAGTTCTGAAGCCTACGCTAAACACCTTGTTATTATCATCATTGGCAATCAAGGCCAATCTGGCACCAGTTTTTTTATGAACCAGAAGCCTTCCTATTCCGTTCAGATCATCCAGCTTTTCCTCAAAGATTAGCTCATATGCTGAAGGAATCCCGTTTTTCATGCAATCAACCTCCATTAGTATTTGATATTGACCAGATAATTAAGCAATGTGGCATATTACAGTATAGTATGTACTTATTTATAATAACATATTTATATACTTTTGTCATTTCTTACCTTAATCTTTTTATCGCGTACTGATAGTTTTTATATTTAGCCGCAGCCGCCCGCAAGGGCTAAGAGGCACAAAAAATTGTACAAAAAAATATTAGCTATTTGACTTTTTTTCAGTAATATGCTAAATTTAAGCTATCATCACTTTATGGAGTGATGCAACTTTATTTTTCTATTTTTTTGTTTTTGGGAGGCATTTATGAAAACAGGTACTGTAAAATGGTTCAACGCAAAAAAGGGTTACGGCTTTATTTCTGATGATGAAGGAAACGATGTATTTGTTCACTTCTCAGCCGTACTGATGGATGGCTTCAAGGTTCTTGAAGAGGGGGACAAGGTTCAGTTTGAGGTGACTCAGGGAGAAAAAGGCCCTCAGGCTGCAAATGTAACTAAGTTATAATCACAATGACTATAAGTAATTTTTATATATATGGTTTCATATTTATAAAGTTATCGGTAGTTTTGGGTTGTAACAGGTTAATTAAAGGGATGAGAAAAAGCTCTCATCCCTTTTATTGATCCATATTAAATTATCAACAGCATACATTAGTGCCTGAAATGCCTCATTCCGGTAAATACCATGGCAATTCCATACTCATTGCATTTCTTTATAGAATCAGCATCCCTGACTGCCCCACCCGGTTGGATGATGGCTGTAATTCCTGCCTGATGAGCAGCCTCAACACAGTCATCAAAGGGGAAGAAGGCATCTGATGCCAGCACCGCACCCTTTGTAGCATCTTCACCTATAAGCTCAATTGCATGCTCGATGGACTGCTTTGTAGCCCAAATACGGTTAACCTGTCCGGGCCCGATACCAATGGACTGTTTATCCTTTGCCAGGGCTATACCATTGGACTTGACATATTTAACCACCCGCCATGCAAAGAGGAGATCCTCCATTTCCTTTTTGGTGGGTGCCCGATCGGTTACAACCTTCAGCTCTTCTTCATTAAGAAGTCTGTTGTCGATGGTCTGGATGATTAATCCGCCATTTACCTTCTTCATATCGTAAGCATCCTCTTTTTGAGGAACCTCTATATCCTTAAGCTCAAGCATCCTTATGTTTTTCTTGGCAGTCAATACTTCAAGGGCTTCCTTCTCATAGGACGGAGCCACAATCACCTCAAGGAAGATATCCTTCATTTCCTGGGCAATGGCCAGGGTGAGCTCACGATTTAATACAACTATGCCGCCAAATATGGAGGTTTTGTCAGCCTCATAGGCCTTCTTCCATGCGTCATAGATATTATCTGCACTGCCTACACCACAGGGATTACCATGCTTGCAGGCAACTACCGTAGGCTCGCTAAATTCCTTCAAAAGCTCCAGTGCCCCATTGGTATCATTGATGTTGTTAAAGGACAGCTCCTTGCCATGAAGCTGAATTGCATCAGCAAGCGTACCCTTGCTCTTGCCGATTTCCCTGTAAAATGCAGCCTTTTGATGAGGATTTTCACCATAGCGCATGTCCTGTACCTTTTCATATGTAAGGGTGAGGGTCTGCGGAAACTCCTTGTCGCCCCTCTCTTTTCTGATATAGTCAGCAATCATTGTATCATAGGAGGACGTGTGCATGAAGACCTTCTGCATAAGGTAAAACTTTGTATCCAGCGAAACACTTCCGTTCTCCTTTAATTCTCCAAGTACCCTTTCATAATCGCTCGGATCTACCACCACTGCCACATCCTGATAATTCTTGGCGGCAGACCTAAGCATGGTAGGGCCACCAATATCAATATTTTCTATGGCTTCCTGTCTTGTAACGTTCTCCTTCAGTATGGTAGCTTTAAACGGATAGAGATTTACCACCACAAGATCAATTGTTGAGATATTCAAGTCGGCCAGCTGCTTCATATGATCCGGATTGCTTCTCATGGCCAGTATGCCGGCATGCACCTTTGGATGCAATGTCTTGACACGGCCGTCCAGACATTCCGGAAAGCCCGTAAGCTCTGAGATTTCTATTGCAGGAATGCTTGCCTCCTTAAGCTTGGCATAGGTGCCCCCTGTTGAAATGATTTCAACACCCAATGCTGCCAACTCCCTGGCAAATTCAATTATTCCTGTTTTGTCCGATACGCTTATTAATGCTCTCATGACCCGTCTCCTTTTAACTGGAAATTATCATAGTTCTAAATTGACTTCCTTTTGCTCTTACAGGACGCAGATGCTGCCCCACAGAACAAAAGCGCCCTATTTCATAAAAAAATATTACACCATGCACTTTGCTATTACAATTCATAATTACTTATGTATCTTATCGAATTTACTAATATATAATAATGATTGCATTTACAGAATATTTATACTATAATTCGTTTGTACTTTTTTTAAAAATATCAAAATTGAGCTTTCATGAAGGACCCTTTCGTCCTTACAGGAAATGATCAGATGCATGAAAATAAAGCAACCAGTATGGATTTATATAGGAGGCAGCCATGAGACGCTTTAAAATCACTGACCTGGTATACGGTATAATATTTACCTTGCTGTTTATATCGATTGCAGTCGTGATTACCGTTAATTTCAGACCTCTCTATTACATGGATATCAAGCTGCTTGATATTGAAGCCAGTTCAGGTCTGGATAAGGCTACTATCAGGGAAAATTATGATGCGCTGATAGATTATTCGTCTCCCTTTTTTAGAGGAGCGCTGCGCTTTCCCAGTCTGGATGCATCCGAAAGCGGCTTGCAGCACTTTGCCGAGGTAAAGGACATTTTTACGGGCTTTTATGTAATAGCCGCTATATGCTTGATAGCCGGCATAGCAATCATAATATGCAAAAGCAGAATCAAAGACTACAGCTATCTGCTGGTTTCTGCAATTATGGCAATAGTCCTGCCGCTGCTGCTGGCTCTGTTTATTGCTATTGACTTTGATACAGCCTTTGTAATCTTTCATAAAATCTTTTTCAGGAATGATTACTGGCTGTTTGATCCTGTCACAGATCCGGTAATAACCATCCTTCCTGCGGAATTTTTTATGCATTGTGCCATTATGATTATTTTGATTGTAGTTTTGTTCAGCCTGCTTTTTATACTGTTATATCTCAGGGCAAGAAAACACATCGGAATTAAGTACCGCAAAATCAAGGGTCTGAACCTGTAGCCTGCCCTGCTTTCATTTGCCAATAACCAGCTACATAAGATAGCTATTCATATAATTTTTGATGCTGTTAATCTATTTACACAAATTTTGGAGGTTTATATGAGAAAAACAAAAATCATCTGCACACTTGGTCCTTCCACCGATGATGATAATGTATTAAGACAACTGATACTGTCAGGAATGGATGTTGCCAGGTTCAATTTCTCCCATGGCAGCCATGAAGAGCACCTGGAAAGGTTAAATAGGCTTGTAAGGATTAGAGAAGAGCTGGGTTATCCTGTTGCCACCCTTCTTGACACCAAGGGCCCTGAGATACGCCTTGGAACCTTTAAGGATCATAATAAGGTTTATCTGGAGGAGGGCCAGATTTTTACCCTGACCTCCCGAGAGGTTGAAGGGGATGAAACACAGGCTTCAATTAGCTACCCCAATCTGGTATATGATATCGAAGAAGGCACCACAATACTGATAGATGACGGTTTACTGGAGCTTTCAGTACTGAAGGTCACAGATACCGATATAACTTGTAAAGTAATAAACGGTGGCTTCATATCGGACAAAAAGGGTGTCAACGTTCCCGGAGTACATCTTTCCATGCCCTATATCAGCGATAAGGACAGACAGGATATACTCTTTGGAATACAGCATAATTTTGATTTTATAGCCGCTTCATTCGTAAGAAGCGCCCAGGATATTCAAGAAATTCGCAAAATGCTTAACAAGCATAATTCCAAAGCTAAAATAATTGCAAAAATCGAGAACAGTCATGGTATAGACAATATAGATGAGATAATAGAAGCATCTGACGGTATCATGATAGCCCGCGGCGATATGGGTGTTGAAATTCCTTACGAAGAGGTTCCGGTACTTCAGAAAATGATTATAAAGAAGGTATATAAGAGCGGTAAGCCGGTTATTACCGCCACCCAGATGCTGGATTCCATGATAAAAAATCCAAGACCGACAAGGGCTGAAACAACGGACGTTGCAAACGCAATCTACGACGGCACCAGCGCCATCATGCTGTCTGGAGAAACCGCAGCCGGCGCTTATCCTGTTGAGGCATTAAAGACCATGGTTCGCATAGCCGTTCGGGCAGAAGCTGATATCGACTATAAAAAACGCTTCCGCATGCTGGATGAGCTGAAGGCTCCCGACATTACCGATGCTATAAGCCGTGCTACCGTGACAACAGCTCACGATTTGAACGCAAAAATGATCATAACCGTAACCACCTCCGGCAAGACTGCCAGAATGATTTCAAGATACCGCCCTCAGTGCCATATAATGGGATGTACCACTGATCCGGTAGTCTACAGGCAGCTTAGCCTGGCTTGGGGCGTTACACCATTGTTGATTGCAGTAGAGCATGACACCTTTGAATTATTTGACCACGCCATCCAGGCTGTAGAAAAGGCCGGTTATATAAAGGACGGTGAGCTTGCTGTGCTAACCGCAGGAGTTCCTTTGGGCATCTCAGGTACAACAAATATTATGAAGGTTCAGGTAGCAGGCAGCAAATATTAATTATCTGTATAAATCAGATTATGGTAATAATTCTATACTGCATAACTGCGATAATAGTTTAATATATTTTATATTAAATTGATAATCCATTTTGAAATAGTTCCTTACAGGCTTTATTGATGCAAGACTATGTATCAGACAGGATAATAATAGCTGATATTAATAAAAGGCAGGATGCTTTTAATGCTCTCCTGCCTTTTTTGTTATACTATTTCTGCTTTAATATTATCTGCTTTTATATAATTTTCTCAATATGATGCACTATATTTTATATTAATTCATTATAGTACACGATTCATTATAGAACACGAAGTTAATCAATACAGTCCACACTGCAACTTCATATAGGTCAGAATATCCACAAAAATCAACTTAGATATCCGCATAATTTCATAACGCTAAGCTTACCATCATTAATTATAATTCAGCAGCTGTTACCAAGCATTAAGCCTATTCCACACTATAGTTGGGAGCTTCTTTGGTGATTTGAATATCATGAGGATGGCTTTCCTTTAGGGATGCTGCAGATATTTTGATGAATTTGCCTGTTTCCTGGAGGGTCTTTATATCCTTGGCTCCGCAATAGCCCATGCCGGCCTTGAGGCCTCCTATTAACTGGAATACAGTATCCTCCACCGTACCCTTATAAGCCACACGACCCTCAACTCCTTCAGGTACCAGCTTCTTGGCATCCTGCTGGAAGTAACGATCCTTGCTGCCCTTTTCCATAGCGGCAATTGAACCCATACCGCGGTAAACCTTGTATTTACGACCCTGATAAAGCTCAAAACTTCCGGGTGATTCATCACAGCCTGCAAAAATGCTTCCCATCATGCAGACATTCGCACCCGCTGCCAGAGCTTTGGTAATATCTCCTGAATATTTTATACCTCCGTCTGCAATTACCGGAATACCATAAGCCTTAGCCACCTCATAGCAGTTCATAATGGCTGTAATTTGAGGTACACCTATTCCTGCAACAACTCTGGTTGTACAAATCGAACCGGGGCCGATTCCAACCTTGATTGCGTTTGCTCCGGCTTTAATCAAATCAAGGGTCGCCTCTGCTGTAGCCACATTTCCTGCAATAATCTGAGCATCAGGAAAGGCATCCCTTATCATCCTCACGGCTTTTATTATATTGGCGGAATGTCCGTGTGCACTGTCCAGCACAATTGCATCCACCTTAGCCTTTATAAGGGCTTCGACGCGATCCATTATGTTGCTGGTAATACCTACTGCTGCCGCACAAAGGAGTCTGCCCTGGGCATCCTTTGCCGAAAGCGGATATTTAATTTGCTTTTCTATATCCTTGATTGTAATTAGACCCTTCAGATTTCCTTCATCATCCACCAGAGGCAGCTTTTCCTTTCTTGCATTGGCAAGTATCTTTTTGGCCTCCTCAAGTGAAATACCCTCCTTAGCGGTAATAAGGCCCTCTGAAGTCATACTCTCTTTAATCTTTTTGGAAAAATCGGTTTCGAATTTCAGATCACGGTTTGTGATGATACCAACAAGCTTTCGCCCTACAGTTATCGGTACTCCGGATATGCGGTACTTAGCCATTAATTCATTGGCATCCTGCAGGGTATGCTCCGGAGAAAGGTAAAATGGATCGGTGATAACACCATTCTCAGAACGTTTTACTTTGTCTACCTCTTCGGCCTGTTCCTCTATTGACATGTTTTTATGGATTACACCGATACCTCCCTGCCTTGCTATTGCAATAGCCATTCGGTTTTCGGTAACAGTATCCATACCTGCACTCATCAATGGTATATTCAGCTTTATGGATTCAGTAAGCTGAGTGGTCAGATCCACCTGATTCGGCAGTACTTCGGAATACGCAGGCACCAGCAGCACATCATCAAATGTTATCCCTTCACCGATTATCTGTCCCATTTTTTGTATATTCCTCTCTTTCTTCAAATTAGATTTTTAAAAGTATAACCAATTAACTATACCTTGTCAACCTCAAAAATCATTTTCAATCAAACTGGCTTAATTACAATGTTTTTCGTGGTTTATATATTAATGGGTATTATAAAATATATAAATTAATATTATAAATGAAAGCGCAATTATCCTGTTATTTCATATCCGAATATATGCAAAAAGGATGTCCACTAGATTAACCAATCTAATGCAACATCCCTCATAGATATTAATATTGCGCAAGCTTTCTTGGGCTTTTTTGCTTGATCATCGTCAGCATCAGCTCATTCGGTTCAAAGGCAATCCAATGCTTCTTGCCATTCTTGTTAGCTATGGCTATATATGGCTTTGCATCCTTGGAGCCTGAGGTAAAATCCATTTTAACGCACTGAATATTCTTATACGGATCCAGGGAGTGTGAGCCCTGTATGGCTATGATTTCAACCTCCTCCATATCTATTCTCAGCAGAGTCTTGCGTTTGGATTTACCTGTGATCCGATCAAAATCAATCTGGCCGTCAACAAAAATATATTCATACTCCACATTCAATTTCGGCAGAAGATAAACCATAACTATTACTATAACGGCACCGGCTATACCTATGATGCCTCCTGTCAGCATCACAAAGGCTCCTGCGATAATCACCAAAATCATCAGGATCTTAAGAGCTATGATAGATGCTGAATTTTTTCTTGCTACACCAGCTTCCGCATATGATTGATTCATTAAATACCTCCTATACTTCGACCACCCAATTATGAGTATCCTTTATTCTGCCTAACTGGATGCCTGTTAATGTATCATACAATTTACGGCTAACAGGTCCGATTCCACCGTCCTGAATCTGCATAACCTTATCTTCCCAGCGCAGCTGGCCGACGGGGGAGATAACTGCAGCCGTACCTGTACCCCAGACCTCCTCCAGGGTTCCCTTTTGGAAGGCTTCATATACCTCATCTATTGAAATTCTGCGTTCCTCTGTAGGCAAGCCCCATTCTCTGCACAAAACAAGAACTGAATCTCTTGTTACACCCGGCAGGATGCTGCCGTTTAGTTCAGGTGTTACTACTGTTCCGTTAATCTTGAAGAATATATTCATAGCTCCTACTTCTTCAATATATTTTCTGTGAACACCATCAAGCCAGAGCACCTGTGAATAACCCGCATCATGGGCCTTAACCTGTGATTTTAAGGAGGCAACATAATTGGCACCAACCTTGGCCTCACCGATTCCACCCTTGACGGCTCTTACATATTCGTCCTCAATCCATATTTTAACCGGGTTTAAGCCTTCAGGATAATATGCTCCAACAGGAGACAGAATTATTATAAACATATATCTGTCTGACGGCCTTACACCCAGATATGGATCGGTAGCTATTACAAAGGGTCTGATATATAATGAGGTTCCTTCCTTTGTAGGAATCCATTTTTCATCTATTTTAACTAAAGTCTTAATTGCCTGAATAAAATCCTCCGGCGGTATTTCAGGAATGCATATTCTGCGGTTAGTTTTGTTGGCTCTCTCAACATTCTTGTCGGGACGGAACAGCAAGGTCCTGCCATCATCCGTCCTATAAGCCTTCAAACCTTCAAACATCTCCTGACCATAATGGAATACCATGGCCGACGGCTCCAATACAAGCGGCTGATAAGGTATTACTCTTGGATCATGCCAGCCCTTTCCGGTTTCATAATTCATAACAAACATATGATCTGTAAATATGGTTCCGAATTTTAACGGATCATCTTCCCCCGGTAATGCCTTCGGATTCTGTGTTAATTCTATCCGTATATCAAGCATTGGATCATCCTTCCCTTCTTAGCTTCAGAATCATGACCCTTGCCAATTCAAAGTACCTGATGCAAATTTATACAAAGATTATACATGAATTCTGAGCTTCCAATTTTATATATTTTTTATACTAGTATTTGTTCTCAGATTTTTCAAGTACTTTTTGCAATATTTTCTTTCAGGATGAATTTTGAATTTATATTTATACTTATGTATGTTTTTTGCCGACATTTTCGGCAAGGCAGCTATTATAGCACCTGCTTTCAATCCAGATACCTTCAGCCGCTATTTTGCCTTTTTCCTTTCATATCTGCAGAATCGATAGGTCAAATCCTGATAGCTGCGCTCTTCTGATTGCTCAACCAAAGCCCAGTCATCCATCAGATCCAGATTAGGGAAATATGTATCAGCCTGATACTCATGATCTATTCTGGTAACATAGGCCACATTGCAATAAGAAAGCATCTGCCTGTATACGCTGTCTCCTCCGATAACAAATACATCCTCGCTGCTATACCTGGCTGCTTCGGCTAATGCCTCCTCAATGCTGTTTACCACTATTGCGTCATCAGCCCGGTAATCCTTCTTTGTTGTTATTACTATGTTTATCCTGTTTTTCAGAGGCTTTCCTTCAGGAAAGGTCTCCAGGGTCTTTCTCCCCAATATGACCACCTTTCCTGTGGTCGTTTCGCGAAAAAAGCGCTGATCCTCAGGAATTCTTACCAGCAGCTTATTCTGATAGCCAATCGCCCAGTTTTTATCAACCGCGACTATGCAATTCATTTTTTATCACCCTTTTAAAATTTATTCAAACATACACAGCCAAAAGCAACAGGCTGCTTGCCATGCGGTGACTGTTTGAAGCCGTCCTTAGCCAGCCAAATCCAGGCTCATCTAACCGGCTACCAGTCTAAACTGCTATCGGGATATTTTCAATCTTAGGGCCGTGCTTGTAATTGCGCAGCTCAAAATCATCCACTGTAAATGCATAAAAGTCCTTTATCTCAGGATTAATCCAGAACTGGGGAGCCTCATATGTGGGTCGCTTTATCAATTCCTCTATAATCGGAATATGGCGGTCATAAATATGTGCATCAGCTATCACATGCACCAGCTCTCCAACCTCATAATCACATACCTGTGCAAGCATATGCATTAAAACAGCATACTGACATACATTAAAATTGTTGGCTGCAAGTACATCGCTTGATCTTTGGTTGAGTATGGCATTAAGCACCAGCTTTCCGTTTGTCTTGTTCCTGGTCACATTAAAGGTCATACTGTAGGCACAGGGATAAAGATTCATCTCATGCAAATCCTGATGTACATACATATTGGTTATTATTCTTCTGCTGAAGGGATTATTCTTCAGATCATAGATTACACGGTCGACCTGATCCATCTCTCCCTCCTTATACTTGTGCTTAACACTCATCTGATATCCATAGGCCTTTCCAATTGATCCGTTTTCATCGGCCCAGGAATCCCAGATATGGCTGTTTAAATCATTAATGTTGTTGGATTTTTTCTGCCATATCCATAGTATTTCATCTATAGCTGTTTTTATTGCAGTCCTGCGAAGTGTGAGGGCCGGGAATTCCCTGGACAGATCATATCTGTTTACAACGCCGAATTTTTTGATAGTGTAGGCATAGCTGCCATCCTCCCATTTGGGTCTGACCTTCTCACCTTCCGTACTGACACCGTTTTCCAGTATATCCTTGCACATTGATATAAAAATATCATCAGCTAAGCTCATGTGCACATCCTCCCAATTTAATTTTTACTATTATTCATTGTACCTCATATTGACATGCTTATCAAATCATTTTTAGTTGATATTCTTGGGGAAATCTTTGAAGGATACCGGCCTACCTTCTTGCAGCCCTGGCTGATATCCCCAAAATATTTGCACCGGATGGACATATATGGGGGGATATGTTCATCCGGTACAAATGGTGTGTCAGTTACTTTCGTTTTATCTATTTAATTATAAGGTAAGCCGTTGTTATACTATTTGTCAGCATTATTTACAAGTGAAAGCTATATACTCTTCGGCAAATTTTTTGATGTTGGAGGCATTGACATACTTTTTGGCAATACCGTTTTTGATTTCCAAAAGGGTAGGTGCCTGCATAATGCCATATTCACGGGTCAGCTCGGCATTTTCCTCAGCATCAACTATTGCATATGCAATACCCTTCAGATATTCCTTTGCCAGATGGCAGTTGGGGCAGGTCTTTGTTGTAAACAGGTAAAGTCCATCCTCCAAAGCTGACTTACTTTCGTTTTGTACATCAAGATTTCTAAAACCAACACTTCCAACACTCATTTCTCTGGAACGCTCAGGTACATAAAGCCTTCTGTGCTTGTATTCCTGAACCTTGCCGTCATTCCAGTTCTGCACCGGACGGTAGTAGCCTGTAATACGGCTGTATACCTCTGCCGGTTTTCCGCAATGAGGACAGGTAAACTTCTCACCTGTAATATAGCCATGTGTGCTGCATACAGAATATGTCGGAGATATTGTATAATATGGCAGTGTATAATTTTCTGCTATTGTTCTGACAAGCTTAGCAGCTGCCTTCCAATCTGGAAGCTTTTCTCCCAGGAAGGTATGGAATACTGTTCCTGAGGTGTAAAGGGTCTGAAGCTCATCCTGAATATCCAAAGCAGCAAATACATCCTCGGTATATCCAACCGGCAGATGGGAGCTGTTGGTATAATAAGGAGTTCCGTCCGGATCACCTGCTGTTATAATATCAGGCCAGCGCTTCTTATCCTCCTTAGCCATACGGTAGGTTGTTGACTCGGCAGGTGTTGCCTCAAGATTGTACAAGTCACCATACTTCTCCTGATAGTCGGACAGGCGTTCTCTCATATGGTTCAGGGTCTTCTTTGTAAACTCTATAGTTTCCCTGTGGGTCAGATCCTTTCTCAGCCATTTGGCATTAAGACCCACTTCGTTCATGCCTATAAGACCGATTGTAGAGAAATGATTGTCAAAGCTGCCCAGATACCTCTTGGTATATGGATATAAGCCCTCATTCAGCAGCTTGGTAATAACATCTCTCTTAACCTTTAATGAACGGGCGGCAATATCCATCATTCTGTCAAGGCGCTCAAAGAACTCGGCCTCATTCTCAGAAAGATATGCAATACGCGGCATATTTATCGTTACAACACCAACAGAGCCTGTGCTTTCACCCGAGCCGAAGTAGCCACCGGTTTTCTTGCGCAGCTCCCTCAAATCCAGACGGAGTCTGCAGCACATGGAGCGGATATCGCTTGGCTCCATATCACTGTTTATATAGTTCGAGAAATACGGTGTACCGTATTTCGCTGTCATTTCAAACAGCAGACGGTTGTTCTCCGTATCGGACCAGTCAAAGTCCCTGGTAATAGAATATGTTGGAATCGGATACTGGAAGCCTCTGCCGTTGGCATCACCCTCAATCATTATTTCTATGAAGGCTTTGTTGATCATATCCATCTCTTTCTTGCAGTCCTTATATTTGAAATCCATCTCCTTGCCTCCTACTATGCAAGGCAGCTCTGCAAGATCATTCGGCACAGTCCAGTCAAGGGTTATATTTGAGAATGGAGCCTGGGTTCCCCAGCGGCTTGGTGTATTTACACCATATACGAAGGACTGGATGCACTGCTTAACTTCCTTGTAGGACAGATTATCAACCTTTACAAAGGGTGCAAGATAGGTGTCGAAGGAAGAAAATGCCTGCGCTCCTGCCCACTCATTCTGCATAATTCCAAGAAAATTCACCATCTGGTTGCAAAGGGTGGAAAGATGGCTGGCAGGTGATGAGGTAATCTTGCCGGGGATACCGCCCAGTCCTTCCTTAATCAGCTGCTTCAGCGACCAGCCTGCGCAATAGCCGGTAAGCATGGACAAATCATGAAGGTGGATATCCGCATTGCGGTGGGCATTGGCTATTTCCTCGTCATAGATTTCCGAAAGCCAGTAGTTGGCTGTAATAGCTCCCGAATTGCTGAGGATTAAACCTCCGACGGAATATGTAACGGTGGAATTCTCCTTGACTCTCCAGTCCTCTTCATTGATATAGCTGTTGACCACATCCTTGTAATCAAGAATGGTGGATTTCATATTTCGTATCTTTTCTCTATTTTTACGGTATAAGATGTAGGCCTTGGCAACCTCGGTATATCCGGTCTGCTCCAACACCGCCTCCACGCTGTCCTGAATATCTTCCACGTGGATTTTCCTATCCTTTATTTTTTTCTGGAAATGCGCCGTTACCCGAAGCGACAGCAAATTGATAATCTCATCAGTGTAAAATGTCTCTGTCGCTATAAAGGCCTTTGTTATGGCATCACCGATTTTTTGCAGGTTAAAGTCTGCAATCTGGCCATCCCGCTTGATAACTTTAATCATAAGTAATAACTCCCTTCCCATCTATTGCATTACTCACTAATCAGCCTTTGCCTGTAAAGCTGAACAGCGTATATATTTTCTATGCTTCATATAATACCAGAAAGCACCATAATAGTCAATAAAAAATACTAGATATATGTGATATTTTTTAATACCCCACAACATCTAGTATTTCCAATATAGCCATAAAGACCTATAAAAAATCTTATCATTTTGCCGACATTACACATTCATTCACACTATTCGGCATAAAAAAGCTATTCGAAGAAATTGTCTTCTTAATAAGTATATTTAACTGACAACACAGCAATAAGCGGGCTAATTTTATACTGATATCATCTGATAGATATCACTGGGTACATATGCTCGTACAAAAATGCCCTCCTGTCTGTACTCCTCACAAATCAGCCGGCCATATTTCCTCACCAGCTGAATTTTGCCCGCCTCCTGATAAGTGAAAACCTTTTCCAGCAAGAGGCTTCGTTCAGTTAGAACCTTTTCAATAAGCTGGAGCAGCTCCTCCATATTTTCACCGCTTTTGGCTGAGATCTTTACCGTATAATCAGCCTTAAAATCCCTCAGAGTTTTTTCCGCATCCGGCTTATCCTGTTTATTAAACGCCGTAATAATTATCTTGTCTGAAATTCCTAGTCTGCCAAGAGTTTCATAAACTGTGTGCATCTGCCTGTCTACATCCGGATTGGAGCTGTCAACCACATGCAAAATTATATCAGAATATTTCGCTTCCTCGAGGGTGCTGCGGAAGGCCTCAATAAGATGATGGGGCAGCTTTCTTATAAATCCGACGGTGTCGGTCAGCAAAAGCTGCTGTCCGCTCTCCAGCGTCAGATTTCTGGTGGTGGGATCAAGAGTGGCAAAAAGCTTATCCTCCTCCAAAACCCCGGCTCCTGTCAGACAATTTAGCAAAGTGGATTTGCCTGCATTGGTATATCCAACTATTGCAACGACCGGGATATTAGCCTTGCCTCTGGCGCTGCGAAGGGTATCTCTGTTCTTTTTAATTTCATCCAGCTCATTCTTAAGCTGGGCTATCCTGTCCTTTATAAGTCGGCGATCCGTCTCAAGCTTTTTCTCACCCGGGCCTCTTGTACCTATACCGCCTCCGAGCCTTGACAAATCACGCAGTCCTATAAGCCTGGTGGACCTGTACCTGAGCTGGGCCAGTTCTACCTGTATTTTACCCTCTTTTGTGGTGGCATGCTTTGCAAAAATATCAAGTATCACAGTGGTGCGATCTATAACCTTGAGCTGCAGGGCCTCCTCAAGATTTCTCTGCTGGGCGGGAGTAAGCTCGTCATCACATACTACTCCTGTAGCCGACATTTCCGATATCAAAGCCCTCAGCTCTTCTATCTTACCTTTGCCGATATAGGTAGCCGGATGGATATTTTCCCTGTTTTGGATAAGCCTGCCCACAACAATCCCTCCGGCTGTATCCACAAGCTCCTCCAGCTCATCAATTGACTGAGTTATGTCATCGTTTTCGGAGGTTGCCACCCCCACCAGCACATATTTTTCTTCCTCATCCTTAATGTCATACATAAATTTTCGTCTCCATTTCCTTTTTATCTTATTGGTCCGGTGCGCCTACCTTGCTTCCGGCCACCCTGCTGCCAATAAATACATCCTCCCTCATGGCTTCATACTCGGTTGGATAATCCTTCATATATTCCTTAAGCTTTATTTCGGCATCCTCATATCTGCCCAGATACTCCAGTGCAACAATTTCATTCTTCCTTAAAATCCTGTTATTATAGGGATCGCTTTGCTGCAGCCCTTTTTCTATATATTTAAGGGCTTCTTCATATTCCCCCGTTTTCATCAGGCATACTGCAAGCTGATTGCAGGCATCACTCCTGTAGGCTCCGTCCTCGCTGATATATTTTTCATAATAATAGATGGCATTAGTATAATCCTTGCGGCTTCTGTATATTTCACCGATATAATATGCCGCTTCTTTTTCCCCTTCAGTCAGGCTTTCATTAAACTGCTCAAGAGCCCTGTCATAGCTGCCCTGATAGTAATTTATCAGCGCTTCATCAAATTTGGCAATTTTCAGTTCCTTCTGAAGCTGTCCGGCCTGCTCCATCAAAGCCTCCGCCCCGTTTGTGTCGCCCATTTCCTCCAGCAGAAAATACTTTGCGATGTAATACTCATAATTTTCGGGCTCAAGAGCTATGGCACTGTCATAATCCTCCAGGCTTTTTTGTCTGTCACCGGCCAGCTTGTAGCACTCCGCCCGTCTGACATATAGCAATGCATTTTTTTCATTTTTCTTAATCAGCTCTGATAATTTTTCCGCTGCCTTCTCATAATTTCCCAATGACTGGTATGCCGCACTTAAATATAGCATCAAATCCATATCCAATTCGGACAATTCCTTAATAGCCAATGCTTTTTCAAATTCCTGAATCGCGCTTTCATATTGCCCCATAAAATAATAAGCAATTCCTTTGCCCCTCAATGCCTTTTTATCATTTTTTCTTATTATGCTCATATCCTTGTCCATATAAGCACGATCAAATGCGGAAATGGCATTTTCATAATCTTCCAGCTTGATTAATGCCATTCCATAATCAATATAATAATCGGCCTTGTCGGGGTTCACCTCCGCAGCAGAGGCAAAGCATTCCGCTGCCTTGATATAGTCCCCCTCATTAAGGCTCCTCTTGCCGTTCTTATAGAAGTTCTCAGCCTTGCTGCAGGCTGAAAAGCTGCCGATTAACAGAATTAACAAAGCAACTGACCACAGAATTCTTTTCATCTTTTGTCCTCCATGGATAGGATAAGCTTCATCGTTATATAGCGATTATTTCGTCTGAATATTTTATTGCTAAATATACTAATATTATACAATACGGCTGGCTGAAAAACAATTATAAAGGAAATTATCTTTGCTTTAGAGTTCACTTATTTTACCTTATCCGACACAGCATGTTAACAGCCTGTTAGCATGAATAAATTCATATACAAATCCCGCTTATAAAGCAAATTATAAAAAAGGGTAACATAGCTTACATAATACCATGTCACCCCGTATTTATTATTCAATCAATTGTATATAGCAGAATATATAATAGCCTTTATCTTTTTTTATCAGCCAAAGATGGAGACGGTCAGGAAGATGGTTGCTGTCAGGGATGCAACCAGGGATACAACCGTAATCTGTGTGTTGATTGAAGGGCCGGCAGTATCCTTGAAAGGATCACCAACAGTATCACCAACGACACCTGATTTGTGGGCATTGGAGCCCTTTCCGCCATGGTTTCCTGCCTCAATATACTTCTTGGTGTTATCCCAAAGTCCACCTGAATTGGACATAAACAGAGCAAACAGCAGACCACTGATGATATTTCCGGTAAGGAAACCGCCTATAGCCTGAACTCCGCCTACAAATCCAACTATCAGGGTGCAGACAATTGCCATAAGGCCTGCAGGAATAAGCTCTCTGATAGCGCCCTTTGTGGCTATCTCTATACATTTTTCATATTCAGGCTTTACTCCCTCCTTGCCCTCCTTGAGGCCGGGAATATCTCTGAACTGACGATGAATCTCATCAACCATACGCTGTGCGTTGCGATCCACACCCAGCATCAGCATTGCAGAGAAAACTGCGGGTATTGCTGCACCAAACAGCAGACCAAAGAAAACCACAGGATCCATAATATCAAAACCTGTTATATATTCGAGAGCCTTTTCACCTGCTGCGTTGATCTCCGTTACAGCCGTATTAACCTCGCTCATGAAGGCACCCAGCAGGGCAATTACCGTAAGACCGGCTGCGCCTATAGCAAATCCCTTGGTTACGGCTTTTACGGTATTACCGGCGCTGTCAAGGGAATCTGTAATCTCAAGCGCCTTATCCCCAAGGCCGCCCATCTCAACAAGACCACGGGCATTGTCAACGATAGGACCATATGCATCGTTGGAAATAATCATACCTACTATTGAAAGCATACCAACGGCAGCCATTGAAATTCCGAACATGCCATATATCATTGCGCTTTCTCCATCAGGAGCCAAAGGTGCCACGATATTATATGCTGCAAGAGCCGATACAGCTATACCTACCATTGCAGGCAGAGCACTGAGCAAACCATAAGATACACCTGACAGAATGGTAAATGCAGGACCGGATTCACATGCCTTGGCAACAGCATGAACAGGTCGCTTTCTGTCATCGGTAAAGTAGTCACTAGCCAGACCGATAATAACACCAACTGCAAGACCAATTACACATGCTCCCCATATGCGCCACTCAAAGCCAAAGGCATAGGTTGCAGCTGCAGTAAGCACCGCATAAAGTGCTGTTGTTACATAGGTATTACTGTTAAGCGCTCTGGTCGGATCCCCGCCTTCCTTCATTCTTGCAGTCAAAACACCGATTATTGATGCCAGAAGCCCGATTGCCGCATAGCAGAGAACCATTGCAACATTGGTATTGCCGCCGCTCTTGTTATCAAGCGCAACCGCCATCACTACTGCAGCAGCCATGGAAGCAACGTTGGAGTCGAACAGGTCTGCTCCCATACCGGCTACGTCACCAACATTATCGCCTACATTGTCAGCAATAACTGCAGGATTTCTCGGGTCATCCTCAGGAATTCCAAGCTCAACCTTACCAACCAGGTCCGCAGCGATATCGGCAGTCTTTGTGAAGATACCGCCACCGGCCTTTGCAAACAGAGCCATACTGCTGGCACCAAAGGAAAAGCCGAGCAAAGCTGATTCATTGCCTGTAATAAGAAGCACCAGAGTAACACCCAGCAGGCTGGAGCCTACAACTGCCATACCCATAACAGCGCCTCCACGGAAGCCTGACATAAAGGATGGCCTGATACCCTTTGTCGCAGTTTCTGCAGATTTTACATTGGCTATTGTAGCTATGCTGATACCAATTTTTCCTGCCAGACCGGAAAATACTGTTCCGCATATGTAAGCCACAGCCATGGTTACATTATCCAATATGTCTCCCTTCCATATAGGAGATGGCAGAAATACAAGAATTAATAAAGCCGCAACGATACAGAACTTGGTAAGAGTCCTAAACTCCTTTGCCAAAAATGTGTTAGCTCCGTTGCGTATCAGTTTGCTTACCTCTGCTATTTTAGCATTCGAGGAGGGTTGCTTTTCGACCCATTTATAAAGCCAGAAAGCAGCTCCGAACGCCAGTAGGGAAATTACAAGAGAGGCAATTTGGAAAAACAGTAAGCTCAAAAGATTCATCCTCCTTTTATTAAATTAGAAGCAAAAAATCGCTTTGTCATCTATGGTATCACCTTTATAAAAAATGTTCAATAGCTAACACCATCTTTTTGTTTTTTCTGCATTATATATGTTTACTATTTTAATTACCTCCACTTTTGCCCTTATTTTTTGTTGTTTTTGCATATTTTTTATCATTATTTTTATGTTATTTGCACTGTTAATATTTTTGTCTATTTATAAAATTGCTAAATAAACCAGTAACCATCCCACTGCAGCTGTTTAGACTTTAAAAATATTCTAAATAATTTCTGACAGAAATAAACTTTATATTTTCCAATCCTACATTTGTACTCCCAATACGGCTGAAACTTTCCAAAACCTACACAATACGGCTGAAACTTTCCAAAACGTCATTGACATAACAGGGAATCATGATCTACAATTAAACCGATTTCATGTACAGGCCGGACAGTAAATTGAATAATTTACGAGGCTTTTTATTACTGAAAATAAAAAGTATAGCGAATTATCCCTGTTTTATAATGACAGAAGAGGTTCGCACAGAATCTGACAGCCGCCTGTCATTAGCTTACCATTAAGGAGGACTTTTTTTATGGAATTTTTGATATCTGGAATAATGGCAATTACCTGGAAGCAGCTTGTCATGTATGCAGTCGGTGCACTGCTGATTTATCTGGCAATAGCCAAGGGCTTTGAACCGTCCCTGCTTTTGCCGATGGGCTTGGGAGCAATCCTCGTAAACATTCCATTATCAGGAGTTATCAATCAGACCGTTGATGTATTGAACACAACAACCGGTACTGCTGAAACATTAACCCAGCATGGTATTATTCAGTGGCTGTTTGAGACTACCATTGAGGCATCGGAGGCTTTACCGATACTCCTGTTCATAGGTATAGGAGCCATGATTGATTTCGGACCACTTCTGTCCAATCCTAAGATGTTCCTTTTTGGAGCAGCAGCACAGTTTGGTATTTTCTTTACAATCGTAGTAGCCGCATTACTGAACTTTGACTTAAAGGATGCGGCAAGTGTAGGTATTATAGGCGCAGCAGACGGCCCTACCTCAATACTGGTTTCACAGCAGCTCAAATCATCATATGTCGGGCCTATAGCTGTGGCGGCATACTCATATATGGCATTGGTACCCATAGTTCAGCCCTTTGCCATCAAGCTTGTTACCACCAAAAAAGAGCGTCTTATCCGTATGGAATACAATCCGAAGTCCGTATCAAGAACAACCCGCCTTCTTTTCCCTATAATAGTTACCTTCATAGCGGGATTAATAGCTCCTCAATCAGTTGCTCTGGTAGGCTTTTTGATGTTTGGTAATTTGATTAGAGAATCCGGTGTATTGGGCAGCTTGTCAGATACGGCTCAGAATGTTTTACCTAACCTCATCACCCTGCTGTTGGGTATTACGGTTTCCTTCAGTATGAAGGCAGAGGATTTCGTTAAGTGGCAGACTCTGATGATTATGGGCCTGGGCCTGGTTGCCTTTGTTATGGATTCAATTGGTGGCGTGCTTTTTGCTAAATTATTAAACCTGTTCCTTAAAAAGAAAATTAACCCCATGGTTGGTGCTGCGGGAATATCGGCATTCCCCATGTCAGCCAGAGTAATTCAGAAGATGGGTATAAAGGAAGACCCTACAAACCACCTGTTAATGCATGCCATCAGTGCTAATGTGGCAGGCCAGATTGGTTCTGTCGTAGCCGGCGGCGTAGTTATAAATCTTGTTATGCAGCTGCTTGCAAAGTAAGCACCAGGGAAAGGAGTTTATAATCATGACTGATGTAGTAAGAAATGCTTTAGAAATTATGGGAAAAGGCATGCTCTCGATCTTTATAGTTATATTTATTTTATCACTAATCGTCATACTGTTGACCAAGGTTACCACGACCAAGAACGAGCCTGAATCAGAAGAATAGTCTGATACTGATTAATCAATAGCGATAAAATTTAGAGACTGCAGCAAGCATAAAACTGCAGTCTCTTTTTATATTCTTAATCCCATTAATTAATTCATAAAATTATGATCGAAAAAAGCTGCTTGCACAAGCTTACTCCGGCCAAACAGCCGGAGAAAACAATCCAATATTGTATATAATTTTAATCAATATTAATTACTCTACCATTCCGAAGCACAGTACGGTGAATTTCTTGTCTTCGTCGCCCTCCTCCATCCTGATGCTGATTTCATGCCAGTCAGACTCCTTTTCATTCAACAAAATTACAGGATGGCAATGAGTCCAGCCTATTTTATGAGGATCCAGGACGGTAAATTTCCTGCCGTCTACATATACAGCAGCCCTGCCAAACTCTGCCGAGCCCGAATCCTTATATACCAGTACAAAGGCCTTACACTTAGCCCTTATCTTAATAGGTTCATTTCCCTTATCAGGCTCATGCATCCAGTTATCCGGCAAAATCGGAGTAAAGAAGGTATTCGCATCGAAATCGGCCATCTGCAGCTCCTTATCCTGTCCGCCAAAGCTTCCCTCTTCGACATTAATCAGGCTTATGTTATGGGCTCTGTCAATTTGCATGATGTCAACATAGCTTCGGCCTATGGCAGGTGCCTTATCCAGCTCTATGTCGGCCTGCTCAGGCGGACGCCTCATTGCCTGCTCTATAAAATATGTAATACAGTCGGCCATTATGGTATGTCCGTCATTTGTCGGATGATAGATATCAAAGAAAAACTGACGTTTGCTTATAACATTTCCCTCTTCCCTGGTAAGTTTGAACTGATCCACCACTGCATCCTTGACACTGACCATCGGCAAATCATAGTTATAACCAACACAGGCAAGGCGATCCTGCAGATTCCAGTCATTTTCAAAAACTGCAAACAGCAATATAACCGCCGGCCTATTGGGAGCCGATAATATCCTGTAAACAAGGCTTTCGTAGCAGTCACCCCGGCTTTCGTCATCGGCATCATTCACCGCAAACTCCACTACCACCACATCAGGAAGTACCGTATTATCCTTAAGCACGTCATGCTCATAGCGTATCATTCCAAACTCTGAAGGAGTTCCGCCTACGCCTGCCTTAATATAATTTACCCTTGAACCCGGTCCGCAGATCTCTTTAAATGCCATATAGGATTTATATGCATAGCATTCAGTATGGGGCTTTGCTCCGGCTCCGCCGGTTATTGAACCTCCAATGTATGCTATTGTTACTTCCCCGCCTGCTTTGGCCTTGTTTACCACATCCTGAATCCGTTTAACATTCCCCATATGCATAAGTGATTTGGCTATCATCCTCTTATAGCCTTCACTGTCAAAGGCTACCGGAGGATCCATACCAAGATTTGGAGAATCAAAGCCATCATTGAGGAAAAATCTTATACTGACCCTGGCAGTCTTGCCGATCTCCTTAAACCTGAACAAAACATTGCCGGGCCCGTTATCATCCTCATTTATCTGATATCCGGCCAGCTCAAATACATGCTCCACACCATCTGTGCTTATAAGGGCTTCCATTACGGTGTTGCCCCTGAAGGGGTTGCTTTTGCCGGACATTGTAAAGGCTGCCGTCAGCTGATCTACCTCCTCCGATACAATGGATATGCCGATACTATGTACCACTTTGAAAAAGCCCTCGCTGTCAGCCAACAGCTCCAGCATGCCTTCATCCGTGATTCCTCCGACACTTGCAGCCTTTTTGGCCAGTAAACCGTTAGCCAAAAATACCATGTCATGATACAGTCCGTCGCCCCGATCGGCACCATATATAACCGTATCACATGCTACATAGAAAAAGTTACGCTGTTTTTGCGGGTCCTTTGGAGCATTTACCTTTATCCCCTGCTCTGTTTTGTTATGCATATAGCCCTCATCCTTTCATTATTCGCCCTTATCCTGCAGGCAAATTTTATTTATATCCAGCTTCCGCAGCCATTCTAATTTACAGCTATTATAACAGATTTCATATATTCTATAGATATATGAATCTAACAGGTTTATAGAAAGTAATCCTTTCGGGGTTTTTCTGGTAATAAATAATACCTGCTTAAATTATACCAGAATAAAGGCAAAAGCAAAACAGATGTCTGCAGCTTTCGCTATATAAAGCAAAAAGTTTACGCTGTAAGCATGTTAAAGGTGTTTTCAAGGCACAGGGCTCCATAGCCGAGAGTTCTGTTGGGATATACACTTTCCACCCTGAGATGTCTGGCTCCGTTAATAAGAAATGCCTTCAGCTTTTCACCGTACAAATAGGGATCATTGCCTCTGACAATTCCCCATTCCATCAGCAGGGCGGCACTGCCTGTAACAAAGGGAGTAGCCATGGAGGTTCCGGATTGTGTGGTATAGCCTCCTCCTGGTGCCGTGGAAACAATACCCACACCGGGTGCAACCAGATCAGGCTTAATTTCCAGGTTTCTGGTATAGCCTCTCCCTGAAAAGGGAGCAAAGCTGTCGGTAGTTGAATCATAGGCACCAACCGTTATTGCCCTGAAGGCGGTTGAGGGTATGGTAAGGGTGGTATATTCCGATGGCAACAAAAACCTGGTGGTGGGACTCTTTACTGCGCCTGACGGCAGCCAGATATCATAATTGCCGTTGACTATCCTGCGGGGTACCAGCTCAATTCGCCAGACACCTGAATTAATATAGGTTCCGGTAGGTATCATTTCAATAAAGATTTCCTGCTGTGAGTTATAGGGTGTAGGCACTCCGTAATACAACAGAATCTGGGTCTGCTGCATGATAAACCTCTGGGTACCAAGTATGCTTGGTATCGGGCCTACTCTGGTTCCGCCCGGCGACACTATCGTAATATCAAAATGATCATAATAATTCTTCCAGATCTGAACATTCAAAGAAAACTCAAACTGACTGACACTGAGCTCGACTATCTCCGTCCTGCCCATCTGCAGTACTCCTGCAGCATGATTGCCGGATGCTCCCTCATTGCCGGTTCCGACTATTATATTGTTCTTCCATACATTGGCTACATCATTTAAAAAGGTTTCAATTAGAGATCTGCCTGTATGGGAGCCATAATTATTGCCAAAGCTGACATTGACCGCAACCGGTCTGCCGGCATTCTGGGCAAGACGCAGGGCAAAATCTATCCCCTGCATCAGCTGGGTTGTGCTGGGAAAGGATGAGCCCACCGATATGCCCAGCTTTACTATTATCAGCTCGCTCCGGGAAGCCACTCCCCGATATAGGCCGTTGCTGGCCCGTCCGTTACCTGCTGCTATCCCTGCCACATGAGTTCCATGACCGCTCAGATCGGTGCTGGGTACAATCTCCAGCCTCTGGGGCATCGGAGTACGCAGGGCCTGGTTTATCTGTTCACGTGTATAGAGGGTTCCAATATCATAGCCGGGAGGGGGATTTCCTCTGATGGTCTGATCCCAGAGGGCGGCTATCCGTGTCGTCCCGTCGTCATTTATAAAATCCGGATGGGAATAATCTATTCCTGAATCAATAATGGCAACATATACCCCTTCACCATACAGATCAAGAATACCGGTCTGTACCGGATTTATGCAGGAGGCGGTTCTGCCCTGATTAACCTCAAAGGCCAGTCTCTTTGGCTGTTCAATAAAAACAACTTCAGGATACTGGGCCAGGCGCTCTATCAGATATTGGGGGACAGTAAGAATTGCATATTCATTGGTCAGCTCAACTGCCGAAATCTGAAGCTCGGCTCTTACCCTGTCAAGATTGCCGGTATATCTTACAATCAGCTCCCACATATCGGTGTCGGGAGAAAAGCCTGTATTTAAGGTGATGGATTTTTGTCTTTCCTGCTCCGGCACATCCAGTGCCAGATTCAGCATATTATCTATTTTACCGCTTGGCTGATTATTAGACAGCATATAATAACGCTCCATAGGATTTGCTTTGTACATTATATGCGTCATACCTTTGATAAATAAAAATCATTTTATTTGCATATTATAAACCGGACAAAATGAAAAGCCCTTATGCAATGCCGGCTGCTTAATATATTTACCTGAAATACATATACTCAGGATAGAGACTGTTAAAGTCCTCCTGCTGTGCCAGAGCAAGCTCAGCAGCAGATTTCAGTATTTTCTCTATCCGCACAGGAGCGTCCTTGTCCCTTAAATAACTTATAGCCCCGCCTAAGGCACTGTTTCCAACAGGATAAATCCTGCCTAAGACTTCCTTTGGCAAAAGACCTATATTGACAGCCTTCTTCAAATTCAGCATATAGCCGAAGCCGCCGGCCAGATAGACCTTATCTATATCATCATAGCCTATACCATATTCCTTAAGCAGAATATCAATTCCTGCCCTGATGGCCGCCTTGGCCATCTGCAGATGGCGAATGTCCCTTTGGGTAAAATATAACACGCTCCCGGCCTGCCCCTTTATCGGGAAACCCGCCAAAAAATAGTTCTCAGTCAGCAGGCCGGTTTCATCTATGATGCCTGCATCAAGCAGCTCGCTTACCAGCTCGACTATACCTGTTCCACACAAGCCGGCAGCCTCCTTATCCCCAATTGTCCGGTAGAGGGTTTTACCGTTTGCAATTTCTATATTGCAGATGGCTCCGGCAACGCTTGGCATACCGCAGGATATATTGCCTCCCTCAAAGGCCGGTCCGGCCGCAGCCGAGCTTACCAGCAGTCTTTCTTTATTCCCCAGGGCAAGCTCGCCGTTGGTTCCCAAATCTATAAACAGGCAGGGCTTGTCCGCCTTGTCAAAATTACAGGCCAGCAAGCCTGCCACTATATCTCCCCCTACAAAGGTTGATATTCCCGGCAGAACCGTAACAGATGCATCCAGATAATCTGAGTCAAAAAGCTGTATAAAGGGAAGCTCCACCTTAGAAATATTAACAGGAGTATAAGGATATTTCCCAAGGCCTTCACATGAATATCCCAGCAATATATGTCCCATTGTCGTGTTGCAGGCTATAGCCATCCTGGATATAATGCCGGTGTCTATGCCCGCTCTTTCTGCCATATCACGAATACCTCGCAAAAGCTCCCCTTTAATCAGCTTCTGCAGCAGCTCCATCCTGCCGCTGCCTGCCATCTGTAATCTGGCTATAACATCCGCCCCGTAAGCTCTCTGGGGATTAACCGCCGAATATGTAGCCAGTGTCATACCGTCCTCTATTCTGATAAGGCTTTGCACTACGGTGCTGGTTCCTATATCCACTGCTATTGCATATGAATTTTCACCATCAGGCCTCTTTACCGCATATGAATCTGTATTCTGCGGACTGCCTGCAGGCTTCAACGCCGCTGGTTCATTTTCAGACTGCCTATTCATGTACGGCTGTCTGCTTTGCTTTGGTAAATCAACAGCCCTGTAGTCTGCTATTACCTCAAAATCCTCCTCATCTGTTGCCAGCTCTATAACACAGTTATCTGAAGGATATACTCTGCAGGCCAGAAGCCAGCCCTGCCTGATTTCATCTTCTGTGAATATGTTTCCCTCCTGCGAATTTGTCTTTGACGACCTCCCTACTAAACCAGACTTTACAGACCCCTTCAGCAGCCGAATTCTGCATTTTCCGCAATAGCCGCTTCCGCCACAGGCGGAGGCAAGCCTGATACCATGCTCCCTCATTGCCTCCAGCAAATTCAGATCCGCAGGACAGGATATACGCCAGGCTTCTTTACCATTTTTCATAACAATAATGTAAAATCCTTCAGGTCCTTCCTTGTTCATAGAACTCATACCCTTCCACAGTCAGTTTTCCGCCAGCCTGCAGCATCAGCCGGGGTAGAATTAAGCTTTCGCATATGCTAAAACGAAATCCAATCTGACCTGCTGCTGTAATTACGAATACTACTACAACTACTAGTACCTCATAATTCTACTTTTCTACTATTAGTGTAAATCATATCTATTACAGATGCAAGATAATGGTAAATAGTAATTCCCATTACTCTATAGATTTTCCCATTAATTAATCATAGAAATTTTCTATAAATATGTTATCATTATATGGCGGCATATGTAACTTATTGTTTATTTTTGGGGGAATATAGATGAAACACAAAAGGCTATTTATAGTTGTATCCACCGGTCTGCTCCTTATAATAAGCGGCCTGCTGGGCTACAAGCTTTTTTATAGAGCAAGCAAGGATTTATCCTATAAGGAATTTATCAGTGCAGTTGATAAGGGACAGGTGCAGGAGGTAATACTGGAGGAAAACAGCAACAGCTTTGTAACTGTCCTTAGGGAGGATATAAAGCAAAAATATACTGTTCCCCACCCAAAAACCGATGATTTCACCCAATATCTGCTGCTTAACGACGTAAAAGTAAGCTATGGCAACGGCACGGCTATATCCACCCTTCTGAATATCGCCATAGTAGCTGCTGTAATATTCGCTGTAGTCTGGTATTCCCGAAATTCAAATACACAGGCCAGTCTCATCAGCGATGCCAACACAAAAAAGAGCAACAAGGATGAGCCGGTTACCCTTGCACATGTAGCAGGCAATGCGGAAGCTAAGTCCATGGTGGAGGATATTATCGACTTTATCAGGGACCCTGACAAATATGCTTCTGTAGGAGCCAGAATGCCAAAGGGTCTTTTGTTCTACGGGCCTCCCGGGACCGGAAAAACCCTGATGGCTAAGGCGATTGCAGGAGAAGCCGGAGTCCCCTTCTATGCCATGAGCGGCTCAGATTTTGTCCAGATGTATGTAGGTGTCGGCGCAAGCCGGGTAAGAAGCCTCTTTGCCAAGGCAAAAAAAAGCAGGAAGGCTGTTATATTCATTGATGAAATAGACGCAATAGGCAAGAAAAGGGCAAGAAGTGCATCTGCAAGCAATGACGAGCGTGACCAGACATTAAATGCCCTGCTCAGCGAGATGAGCGGCTTTCATGATAACCAGGGAATTATAGTGATTGGGGCAACAAACCGGCTTGATACCCTTGATGAAGCCCTTCTTCGTCCCGGCCGTTTTGACAGGCATATAGAAATCGGCCTTCCCGATGTCAATGCCAGAAGGCAGATTCTGGCCCTGCATGCTAAAAACAAGCCTCTGGCGGACAGTGTTGATCTGGACGGCCTTGCCAGGTCCACAGTATACTTTTCCGGGGCTATGCTGGAGAATCTGCTGAATGAGGCTGCCATTAATGCCGCCAATGATAAGTCAAAATATATAAAGCCCGAGCATATTGATAAGGCCTTCTACACGGTTATTGCCGGTGCCCAGAAAATGGATCGCAGCTATATAAGCGAGCTTGACAGAAAAATAACCGCCTACCATGAGGCAGGACACGCGTTGGCCACCCAGCTGCTGCTTCCGGACTATTTCATATCCAAGGTTACCATAATACCCAGCGTAAAAGGAGCCGGCGGCTTTAACCTTACTATCCCCAAGGATGAGATGTTTACAACAGAAAGGCAGCTTAAGGCCAATATTCAGGTACTGCTTGCCGGACGGGCGGCGGAAGAGATAATCTTCGGCAGCGACGAGGTAACTACCGGAGCCGGCAATGATATTCAAAAGGCCTCCCGGCTGATGGTGGATTATATCAATAAGTTCGGTATGGACAACGAGCTTGGCCTGTTCAGCACCGAGGTTCTTGCCGACAGCCCGGATAATGAGCTTATTGCCAAATGCCGCGGCCGTATGAAGGAGCTGTATGATGATACAGTCCGGCTGATTAAGGACAACCTTCCCAGTCTGGAGGCCATTACAGATGAGCTGCTGGAAAAGGAAAGCCTGAGCGGAGATGATATAATAAGGCTCTGCTCATAATGCTTTATTATATTCAGGCAGGTAAACCGGATTGCCTGCTTTCAGCAGTCAACCGCTAACCGGATTGTCTGCATGCAGCCGTCAACCGTTAATCGGATTGCCTGCTTTAAGAAGTCAGCCGCTAATAAAACCTGTGTCCTGCGGGCTCATGTGCCCTGCAGACGCAGGTTTTATTGCAGAAAGTAATATTTTTTAAGCCTGTTTTTCTTATCCAATGCATTATTGTATCCAACATATTTATATTCCTGAATTAGTTTGCTGTATTGCGAATCCTCCGACAAAGAATACAGCCTGTATTCCTTATCCATATAAAATAATGCATTAATCACCGGTATTTCATTATATAGCTCCATGAGATAGCTGTTATAGGCAGTTCCCTTAAGGCCTGCAAGCTCCAGCAGATACGAGGAAAGGTAATTTGCACTTATCGCCTCTATATAATCCTCTTCTATATCGTAGTTAGCCCATATAACAAATGGTACCCTATATTTTAGCTGCTGGGCCGGCTCCAAATCAGGCATTATATCATACAAGCCCGAATAGGCTATAGGCTGATGGTCCCCAAACAGCAGAATTATTACCGGCTCATCCTGCTGCCTGAAATAATCAATCAGCCCGCCAAAGGCCTTGTCCGACTCCCTAAGAAGGCTTAAATACTGATTTACATAGCCAAAGCCCGAGTAGTCCTCCAGCCTGACGGTTTCCTCATCGCTAAACAGCTGCTCGGAGGAATAGCCTCCATGGTTTTGCATCGTGACATTAAAAAAGAACAAGGGCCCCCTATCCTTACCAGCCTCATATTTTTCTATTATCTTTGAATAGCTTTCCCGATCACTGATATAGCCTCTTATGGTATGGGGATTTACAAAGTCTTTATCAGATATAAATTCATCAAAGCCCAGCAAGGGATATACCAAATCCCTCTTATAGCCTGTGGGCTTATAGGGATGTATCGCTATGTTGTAATAGCCCTGATCCTTCAGGGTTGTTGCCAGTGAATCTGTCGGCTCCGTCACAAACTGCTGATAGGGCACACTGTTGGAAGGTAAAACCGCCATACTGTTGCCTGTCAGGAATTCATATTCCGTATCACTGGTTGCACCGCCAAATACCGATACATATAATACTCCCTTTATCGTATCCTCATGCAAGGCTCTGATATTGGGCAGATAATCAATATTGGTCCTATATTCTCCTATCAGGCTCAGATCTGAAAAGGCCTCATTCATTATAACAATCAAATCCGGTTTTTCCTGCGGCACAGATACCTGCCCGTTTTTTTCAAGATCGGCGGCTCTTTGCCTTTCATAAGCTCCGACTAAAAGCCTTTCTGCTTCTTCTCTTGAATAGCCCTCAGGTTTTTCTGCATTCATCGCCTCAAGGTTGGCCACAAAGCCAAAGACCGTTCCATATGAGCTGTAGGTGTATCTGGGGGCAAAGAAGTCTATTACCCTTATCTTGCTTTTTATAAGATCAGTATTAAAAAACCAGTGGAAAACAAATATTGCATACATTGCAAATGTAGCCGCAGCAATAAGGCGGTAGCGGAGCCTGATCTTTTTAATCCTGTCCTCCAGCATATAGGTGATTGCAAACAAGGCAAGCATAATCAGGCTGGATGCAAGAAAGTTCTTTGTAAAGCTTAATTTATAACCACCTGCCACACTCAGACCGGTCCTCCAGATCAAAAGGTCACTGGGAATTATCGGATTGCCTCTGAAAATGTAGACAAGATAATTAATAAGTGACGCTAAATATATTAAAACTGTTCCTATAATTATAGTAAGCCTGATATTCATTATCAGGGCAAAAATCATATAATAAATGACAATATACCATATAAGATTGTATAAGCCATATCTTTTGAACATATCCAGGTTAGTGTTGCCCACCATGGTTTCCACCATAACAAAGGCCAGAAATGGCGATATTATAAGAAACAAGCTGTTTATCCATAAGGCATGCTTCTTCATCCATTTTTTCAGAAAGGGTAGGCCCAGCATGCAGCCGGTCAAAAGCGAGGTGGATATAAAAAGAAAGCCCAGAGCGGTAAACAACCTTGCACCGGATAGTCGCTCCTGCCCAAGATAGATACTGAAAATAAACAAGCTGTAGGCAGACATTATATATACAGGAACATACCTTCTATTATTGTAAACAAGCTTTATAGCTTTTTTAATTATCCTCATCCGTCACAACCCTCATAAAGCTTAATCGCTAAAATTCACACTTAATCGCTTATTTTCTGTATCCTCCAACAACAGCTGTATTTCTCAGCCACAGATAAGATCCCTTTTTTGTAATTCTTATATATAATAAAGAAATCCCGAACATATGTCAACCGACTTATGTCCAGGATTATCTACTAATATTCATCAGGATGATTTTCTCTGTCTTCTCCTTAAAAATCACCAGCCGTGCTTCAGCTGTAATCCACTGCGAATCAAGATGTCACTGTGGAGTCCTCCTGTTCTTCATAAGCATTATTTTATTATAAGCTTTCATTATTAGCTTTCAGGCATATCCAGCTTGCATATTTCCCTGTCGTATGTAAGCAGACCGTTAACCTCATCCTCTACATCCGACAGCTGGGTATATACGGCTGCCGCCAGTCCCTTATCAATCAGGCTGTTAATTCTTTCTTCCAGCTCCCTGTAAGCCCTGATAAAATCCTGCCGGCTTAAATAAAGCCTGTAGCCATACAGCTGCAATGAATATGAGTGCTCCTTTACATAATATGCATAGCCTCCATATTCGCTCAGTACCGTCGGGTATCTATTATGAGCCTTTATTTTCAGCGGATGAAAATAATTATGAATTGAAACAAAGTCCCCGCAGCCCTGGTCGAACCAGCCTGATGCGTGATCAACAAGCCGTGTCGGGTCCAGCCGGCGCACCATTTCGTAAGCATTTGCCGCATCGAACTGACCCCAGCCTTCATTAAACAGCACCCAGACTATGACTGACGGATGATTATACAAAAGCTCAACCGTTTCGGCACATTCCGAAAGCCACACAGCTCTTCCCTCTGCATTTTTTCTGCCAAAGCAGCGATAATGATGATCCTTTATCCGGGAGGCAAGCTTAGGGATAAGGGTGGGCAGATAGCCTACAAGCAGCATATTGTACTTTTCACCGCCATTGACCATGTCCTGCCAGACCAGCATTCCCAGGCGGTCACAATGATAGTACCATCTTAAGGGTTCAATCTTTAGGTGCTTTCGTAGCATGTTAAAGCCAAGTTCCTTGGCCTTCATAATATCGTATACCATTGCCTCATCAGACGGCGGAGTGTACAATCCGTCAGGCCAATAGCCCTGATCCAGAAGTCCCTTCTGGAAATAGGGCTTTCCATTCAGATATATTCTGGGAACACCCTGTTCATCCTTTAGTATTTCTACTGTCCGCATGGCAAAATAGCTTTCCACCCTGTCCTCCCCTGCTGTAATGACCATATCATACAGCTGCGGATTTTCAGGGGACCAGGGAACATAGCCTGCAAAGGGAAGTTCAATGACAGGCAGCCTGCTGACGGTGCTGGTCAAAAGCCGTCCCTTATCATAAATATCAACTCTGAAAAACAGATACTCAGCGTAAATCGGGTCAAAATCATCATTCATAAAAATTTCAATACGAACCAGATTCTTACTCATAACAGGAGTGATTCTCAGCGACCTTATATATAGCTGAGGCACCCATTCCATCCAGACAGTCTGCCAGATGCCGCTTTGGGCGGTATAAAACATTCCCCCTCGTTTCAGCTTTTGCTTGCCTCTGCTGTGGAAGGAGCTGTCGGATAAATCCGTAACACTAACTGTAATCAGATTGCTTCCGTATTTTATAAATTTGGTAATATCAAGAGAAAATGGAAGATAGCCTCCCTTATGCTCTCCAGCTGCCTGATTGTTTATGTAAATTTTACAGGCCTGATCCACAGCTCCAAAATGCAGAATACACCGCATATTTTGTGGAATATAGCTTATCGAAAGCTCTCTTTCATACCATAGGGTCTCACCCGGCGCCAGCTGCCTGCCTACACCCGACAGGATGCTTTCAGGCGAAAAGGGAACCAGGATTTTACCCTCAAAGCTGTCGGGCCTTTTATCTTCCCTTGTTATACTGTAGTTCCAATAACCATTCAGGATAAAATAATTACTTCTTCTTAACTGGGGTCTTGGATATTCAGGCAAAACACAGTCCGGATTTATCCGGCTGCCCCATTTAGTAAAGAGCTGGTTAAAGCCGGCCGGCTTATTTTTAAACAGCATGGTTCGAATGGCATCCTTAAGCTTCATGCCCGCCCCTCCGTCGGCGGTCAAATATCAGACCATATCTCTATATATTGTATTCCATAAATATGAATTAATTGCTTTAATCGTTACTGTACCATTTGCTTTGGGCGCTGTACATTCTTGCATACTCGCCTCCATTTGCCATAAGCTCTTCGTGGGTACCAACCTCCGCAATCTCGCCATCCTTCAGAACCACAATCCTGTCAGCCAGCTTAACCGAGCCCAGCCGATGAGTTACTATGATCGCCGTCTTATCCTTTGACAGCTCGGCAAAACGATTATATACCCTGGTTTCCTCCAAAGGATCAATAGCCGCTGTTGGTTCATCAAGTATGATTAGCCTGTGCTTCCTGTAAAAGCCTCTGGCAATTGCCACCCGCTGCCACTGGCCTCCAGATAAATCCACCCCGTCAAATTCACGGGACAGCATTGTATCGTAGCCATCCGGGAAGCACTCCTCCTCCTTTGAAAGGCCGGCCATAGTGCTTGCCAAATCCAGCTCATTTGTGCTCAGCTCTCTATACGCATCGCTGATAGTTATATTTTCCGATAATGTCATCTGGTAGCGGCCAAAGTTCTGGAATACGGCAGAGGTATTTCCGGCAAGGGCAGACAGCTTAATTCTGTCTGTGGGAATATCCCCATACATGACACTGCCCTCACAGGGCTGATATAAGCCGCTTATCAGCCTGATAAGAGTGGTTTTTCCCGAACCGTTTTCACCCACCAGGGCAACCGTTTCACCGTTTTTAATTGTAAGGTTAACTCCATTAATGGCATTTCTTTCAGCCTTAGGGTATGTAAATACGACATCCTTCAGAACAATATCAAAATCCTCAGGGATCTCCTCATCACTCCCCTGCATCTCAGGAAAGCTCAGGAAATTTATATAGTTCTGTATTGTACCAAGATTCTGGGCTATATTGCCAATATGCGTGCATATAACCTCTTCCATTATTCCGTACAGCAATCCAATCGAATTAAACACAGCAGCAAAGGCTCCAACGGTTATTTCCCCCTTCATTAAGGCATCAAAAAGCATATAGAGTATTCCTATATAACCTGCAACTGTTAAAAGCCTCATGGCCAGCTCCGCCAGTTTTGTTTTCAGATTCGCTTTGAAGCTTAACTTGTTAAGCAGCTTTAAAGTATCCATATAGAGCCTTTTAAAAAAGTAAAATCCGCCCAGCAGCCTGGTTTCCTTGAATAGCTCGCGGTTTACAATGCAGCCTTCATAATACTCATTCTGCCTGCGCACAGGCGCACTCTTGTCCTCCAGCTTGGAAAATACCTTCGTCTTTATCAGCTGTGTCAGGGCTGTAGGTATAAATACCAGGACAATTGCCCATGCAAGTACAGGCTTCAGGGTGAACATATAAAAGCCCATAAAAATGAAATAGGGAACATAAAAGGTAAATATCGTCAGGAAAATGAAGGCAAAGTAGGTGGAATTGTTTTTGCCCTGATTTGCCTTGTTAATATCATCCAGCTTGTTACTGTCTTCAAAGGTTATGGGGGCTAATCTGGCAATTTTCTGATGCATTTGTCTGGACAGCTTGCCGTCAATAATAGAAAACATAAAATTCGGCAGATAATTGGCAGTTCCATTAAGTATCTGGCAGCCAATATTGATCAGGCCCAGCCAGATTAGGGACAGTATTACCGCAGCAAGGTCTGCTTTATTTACTGCAAACTGGCTTACCTTATCAAAAAAGCGTTGCTGATACATCGTTATCATACCCCAGGAGAAACCGTGGATTATGCTAAGCGCGCAGGATATCGTCAGCATAACAGGAGCCATCCTGGCCAGCCTCGGAAAAAGAAATATAAATGCTTTCAGGGCATTGACCTTTTCTACTTCCTTACTTTTATTCTTCTTTTCCTTGTTATCCTTGCTCATGCTTCATACCAACCTTTCTGGCTTTCATACATTTTTGCATATATCCCGTCGAGCTCTACCAAAAAGCTATGGTTGCCCTGCTCAGCAACACGGCCGTCATCAATCACCAAAATTTCATCCGCCAGCCTGGCCGCTCCCAGTCTGTGGGTAATAAATATGGTGGATTTGGCGGCGGATATCCTGCCAAACATTTCATAGATATTGCTTTCAGCCACAGGATCAAGGGCTGCGGTCGGCTCATCAAGAATGGATACCGGTCTGCCACTGTACAGATTTCTTGCTATGGCAACTTTTTGCCATTCTCCTCCGGATAGGTCAACACCCTCCTCCTTAATCTTGCCCAGCCAGGTATTTACTCCGTCCGGAAGCTTGCCCACCGCCTCATCCAGGCTGATGTTATTAATGGACTCCTTCAATCTCTCATCATCATCCGTCAATACATTGCCAAGCTTAATATTATCCTTAAGCGGGATACTGTATCTGGCAAAATCCTGATATACTACCGAGAAGATGCCTTTTAGCTCAGGCAGCGAATAATCCCTAAGGTTTTTGCCGTTTATATATATTTCACCCTCATAATTGTCATACATTCCTGTAAGCAGCTTGGTTATGGTTGTTTTGCCGGCTCCGTTGACTCCCACAAATGCATAATGCATTTTAGCCAGCAGCTTAAAGCTGCAGTTTTTAAGAATATACCTTTCGGTACCGGGATATTTGAAGGATACATTTTTAAACTCAATTGACTCAAATTCAAATTCTGACATATCACAGGGCAAATCGGTAGCATAGCTTTGCTCAGAAAGCTTTGAAAATTCACTCAAATCCTTAAGGTATTCCCTGATGTTAGCCATCTGGCTAGTAATCCAGGTCAGCTGCCAGGACATCATTTGTACAAGATTTAAGCTGGCAGTTACAAGTCCCATAAACATACCAATAGTTATTTCTCCGGAGCCAACTGCCGGAATCAGCACTCCTATAATGGCCAGATTAATAAATACAGTAATCAGGCTGGAGCCCTTCATTTTAATAAACCTTTTTAACTCCGCCCTTTGGGAAATCTTTCTGGCGGTTTCATATTTTTCATGCCATATTTCATTGACATGCTCGGAAAATGAGAAAAGAGTACGTTCCTCCACCAGCTCCCTGCCGGTCAGGATATAACTCAGATACCAGCCTCTGCGATGATGCTTTTCGGCTTCCTTATTTGCTTCATAGGTGGTCTTTCCGGCCTTTGCCGCTATGTAGAACAGGGGAACACAAATCAGAATTATCAGAAGTCCCGCCCACCAAACCTGAGTCATTAAAACCATAAGAATTGATACGACTCTTATTATCAGATCCACGGCTCCAAGCAAATCGCCCATTCCACCTCTTATTCTGCCTACCGGGTCTTTACAGGTTCTGCTTATCAGATCCCAGCTGTCATTATTCTCAATATGCTTATATTCCAGCCTGGCCCGCTTTTCAACAATTGCCTGACGGAAATTTTCAGTCATTTTAATATTTATCCTGAGATCAATCAAATCCATCAGCAATCTGATAATATTCTGGTATGATATTATCCCCATAGTCAAAAAAAGGGGAAGCATAATCTGACCCCTTTCCGCCTTGCCCTCAAATATGGCTACCGCTGTATCTATAAACTTCGCAGTAACATATATCTGCAGAGATGGCAAAAGGGCATTAAAGATTCTGACAGCTATGGTTATAATAGACCAGAAGGGCGAATTTTTTATTGGGATAATTAGCAAATCATATAGCTTATAATCTTTAGCTCGAATAACCATGATTATGTACCTGCCTTTGCTTGTAATGGTTTAAATCGGGAAAAGTGTGGCGTATTGCGCATTGATTTCGTTTGGCTTGCTGGCTACCTGTTAAGGTTGACGAAATCATGCGCTAACGCTGGAGGATAAGAATTATGCTTTCAATAATATAGTCTCATTCACCCTGGCTACGGTTGACAATTTATAAATTTTTTATATTTGGGTTGTTTTAAATTGCTTTCAATTTGAAATAAAATGCCTTTTATTTCAATATTATTATACATAAAACTACAGATGTTTTCCAATCTAATCTGTGTAATTCATTCGCGCATGATACATGCATGGCTCAGCTTTGCCGGATACGCACCATAAAAATAAGCAGCGATTTTACTTTCGCTGCTTTTTTATACAGTTATGTTTACCTCCCGCTTTTTTTCGGCCTAATCCTTTCACGCTTGAGGCTTTGCATATCATGATTCAATGCAATTCTTGCTATTTGATGCTTTTTACTATTCAATTACAGCAATTACCTCAACTTCACAAAGAACATCCCTCGGAAGCTTTGCTGCGGCAACGCAGCTTCTTGCAGGCTTTCCTGTAAAGTATTTCTCATAAACCTCGTTAAAGGCGGCAAAATCATCCATGTTTTTTAAAAAGCAGGTGGTCTTGATAACATTGGCAAAGCCTATTCCTGCCGCCTGCAACAAGCCTTCAATATTCTTCATAACCTGCTGGGCCTGAACCCTTATATCTCCCTCCACAAGCTGACCGCTTGCAGGATCAATGGGAATCTGTCCTGACGCAAACATTAAATTGCCGTAGATTACAGCCTGTGAATAGGGGCCGATTGCTGCAGGTGCTTTATCTGTCTGGATTACTCTGAACATGGCATACCTCCGTAAAATATGTAATCAGTTTGATAATTAAACATTATTATAATTTTGCAGAAAAAAAATATCAAGACAGAGTTTTATTCCTTCCCATATATGCTTTCATGCAAAAGTCTGATATTTTTTTCGAAATCTATAGCCAATACAGCCATCCCCCTGATTTTCATATCCTTGTAGCTGTCTCGGGCAGGGATGCTGCCCTGCTTAATGTCATACTTGATATAGGATGGTAATGACAACAGCAAGGAGAAAATCTCGTTCTCCTTCAGATTAGTAGTTATCTGGGGTAATATTCTGCCTGCAAGCTCCGTAATGGCAGTTATCTTCAGCTTCTTGACCTTGTCAAATACCTGTTTTAGTACTTCCCTCTGTTTTGCTGTCCGCGAGAAGTCCGAGCCAATATAGCGGTTTCTCAAATATCCCAGTGCCTGCTTGCCATTCAGCAGCAGGGTTCCGGCTTCCTTAATGCAGTCAAGCTCTTCATCATTGCCGGTTAATTTATTAAGCTCCTTTACATAGCCATTAATAATAGGAATATCCTCCTTGCCAACATTTACGGTCACACCGCCTACAGCATCCACCATATCTATAAAGGCATAAAAATCAATTACTACAAACTTATCCACGCTTATTTTAAAATTCTGCCTTATAGTATCCAGCAGCAGGCTTGCACCGCCAAATGCATAGGCTGCATTAATACGGTTGGCTTCCTTCCTGCCCGGTATTTTCAGGTATATATCCCTAAGTATCGATGTAGCAATTATACTTTTAGTCTTTTTATTTATGGATATAAGGATCATGGCATCAGAGCGGCCCTTCCCTCCGCTTTTGCGGGTATCACTGCCTATCAGCAGGATATTAAGTACATTATTGTCATTCTTTATCTCGCTGTATGCCAGATTATCCTGTAATCTCCTTTCCAGCTCGGCTATTTCATCCTCTGACGCAGCCGACAACTGACTGTTACCTGCTTCGGACATTATATCTGTATCATCAATCTCCTGCATCAGGCCGCCCTCACTGCTCTGTTTGCCGCCTGCATCAGCAGCCATATGCCCTTCTGCTTGCTCCTCCTGCATATAACCGTTTACATAGGGCATATACTGCCCCTCTGCAACTTCCGCCATATAGGCAGTATTGTCAACAATATTTATCCTGGCAATCATACTGCGGATATACAGATATGAAAAAATGAGCAATACCGCTGCCAGGCCTGCAACGGACGATATAATTATAATCACAAATTTCCTTTTATTATGCGTTAACTTCATAATCTCACCATGTATATAATTATAGGAGGACATGTATAATTTTTAGCAGGGATGAATAAAGCGAAAGCAGAAGCCGGAAATCAGCCCTACCAAACCTGGCTTTGCACTAGTCAACCTGATTGGCAGCAATCCCGGTGTTTTTTCCATAATAGGATTTTCTACCGTACTTTCCATAATAGCCATAGCCGTATCCGTATCCCGCCGGCATGTGCCTTACATTGTTCAACACGCATCCGATTATTTCGGCCCTGCTGCTTTCAACAATATGCTCCATTCCCTGCTGTATCTGCCTGACCCTGGAATAGTCCTGTCTGATTACATAAATTACACCATCTGCATATTTGGCCAACTCAATGGTATCTGATATAACAGCGGAGGGAGCGCTGTCAAGAATAATGTAGTCATATTCCACCTTAAGCTGCTCCAGAATAGCTCCTATAGCTCTTTCTCCCAAAAGCTCCGATGCTTCCGCTGCCGGCTTGGAGCATGCCAGGACTGCTATTTTATACTCATCATAATACCTGATGGCCTCAGAAAGCTTTTCCTTCTCCACCAGAACATCATTCAGACACAAATTCCCGGCTGAATCCGGCAGCATTTTCATGATACTGGGTCTTCTGAAATCACAGTCCACCAGTATAACCTTCCTGTCCAGCTCGGCCATTGCAGTGGCAAAATTAAAAGCAAATGTGCTTTTACCCTCTGCAGGAATTGCACTGGTGATCAGCAGGGTTCTTATTTCGCTGTTACCCATTATTTTATTTAACCTTGTCCGGATTTTATACATATCATCCATATATCCCAGAGCCATCCTGTCAGTCTGTGCCCGTTTTCTGACATCACCGATTATGTTTTTTTTGCGCTCACGAAGATGAGGCAACAGGCCAAGAAGCTTTACATTTGTAATCTGTATCAGATCATCCGGCTTATGGATGGTTTTTCTGGCAAAGGCATAGACTACTATAAAAAACAGGGCAATTGCCGCTCCAATAGCAGCTCCGCTGCCTATAAGCCTCCTGTAGTCAACCGGATTGGACGGAAAAGCGGGAATACCCGACTCCTCTATCATATTCAGATGGGTTGTGCCCACCACGGTTTCGGCCACCTTGGGATAATTTTTTATAACCGACTGCAATACCTCATAGGCCCTTGTGGGATTGTCAGAACTCACCCTGATTGTGAACAAATTCGTATCCTTAACATTATCGGCGGTAATCTGCTCGCTTAATTCATTAATTCCAAGCTCCTCAGCTATAATATTTTTGAGGATGCTGCTGGTAACGATATAGGGAAAGGTGGCGGATAATTGTGATGCCCTCATGCTGTCCTCGTATATGCTACCATCCGAGGCCAAATCCAGATTTACAGTAAAGGTAACCGCCGCAGTATACCTTGGGCTGTATTTCTCTCTTGCATATACGCAAACAAGCATGGCTACGCTTACAGCTAATAACGGTATCAGCCAGAAAAGCTTTTTTAATCCACTTAAAAAATTTCTCCCTATTCCGGACAAATCTATTGTATATACCTCTCCAAATGCTGCATCATTGTAATTCATAGCTTTCTCCATTTCTTTAAATATAGTAAATTAATAGCTAATTATTGACGGCTTCCTTCCTGTCATAATAGCCATAATAATATTTGTATGATTTATGAAGCAGACGTCCATTCTTGCCAAAAATCGGCATATGTACATTATTTAATACACATCCAAGAAATTCTGAAGACGAATCCGACAGGATATCAATTGCATCCTGTATCGCCCTTGTCGGAGCCATGTTTTGTCTTACTACCAGAATGGTGGAATCAGCTATATCCGCCAGAAGCTCGGTATGGGCCGATACTGTTATGGGAGGCGCATCTATGATCACATAATCCATAATTTTTTTGGAGGCTGAAATAAGCTTATGGAAGGAATCCTTCAGTATTAACCCCAGGGAGTTGGACATTAACCTGCTGCCCAGCAAAAGGTACAGGCCGCTGCTTTCATCATAAATCAGCGCTTCCTTGATATCCTTGCTGCTTAATATGCATTCACCGATTTCCTGTCCAAGTTCAACTTCCCTTTGCAGGATTTTGTAAACCGACGGCTTCAGGAAATCTGCATCTACCAGCAAAACATTATAGCCTTTTTTTACAAGAGATATGGCCAAATTAGTTGCTATAGTCGATTTGCCCTCACCTGCCAGAACACTGGTTACCAATAATACATTGCTGCCCTTTTGTGATGCCTTGTATTCGTATCTGGCTCTAATTTTCTTAATAGCCTCCACAAATGAAAAGCTTACGGTGGCGCTGCTGATAAGAAGGCTCTTTTTCTTCCTAAGAAGACTTTTTACCTTCTTTGAATAGGGGTGTAATGCCTTGCCCTTCTTTTCATGGTAAATAACGCCCAAAAGCCTTGTGTTAAGCTTTTCCACCAGCTCATCCTCATTTTTGATATTGTCACGCTTGATGGACAAATAAGCCAGCAATCCAGACATAACTGCCATTCCCAAAAGACAGGATATTATCATAATCCTGTAATAATTCGGGCTATTGTCCGGATATACCGGAAGCTTTGGCGCTTCCAGCAGATTAAGTATTGCATTGCCGAATATATTGTCCGTAACATTGGTATAGTTTTTCATTATCGATTTGATTATTTGGTAAGCCAGGTGCGGACTATTTGCCGTCACCGTCAGAACAAAAAGATTGGTCTCATCTATCAGCTGTGCTTCTATTTTTCCCGGAATCTCATCAAGCTGCAAATCCTTTGTCACCTTGTTTTCCAGTACCGTACTGGAAAATACCCTCGTCAATGTTTCCGCAACCATATTTGCAGCTGCAAGATTTGTATATACCATATTTGATCCCTTTGTGGTGACCGCAAAGGTAGCGCTGCTTTTGTATGCCGGCTTATACAGCAGGCTGTATATTATATAACTGCACATGGCTACAGATAGTCCAAAAATAACAATAAGCCAGAGATCCTTCAGCAGATCCCGGACAAGAACATTCATATCTATTTTTATAGCTTTCTCCCTATAATTTCTTCCAGTATTATCTGACATTGCTCCCTCCTGTATTCCTTGGGTGTATTCTTCTATTTAATAGTAAGGCACAGGTTAATTTACCGGCTGATTTGTCTCTTCAACAACCACAATTAATCTTGTCTTGCCTGTAAATCCCTCATATATAGTCAGCTCATAATCAACATAATAAACACCCGGAATTTTTGTATTGACATTTGAATATATCTTTATCGTATCCCTGCTTATGCTTTTGTCGCCTATGGTATACGAAGCCTGCTTAAGGAAGGAATACTCCTTATCCCCCAGACAAAAGCCATAAGGATATATTTCAGGCTTAAAGCTGTCACCCTGCTCCAGATAGACAATATAGTCCTCCATACTTATAAGCGGCGTTCTGCTTTGCCTGTCATAGCTCGGATACTGGTAGAAAACCTTAACAGGCAGATAGGAGCTGTCACCGCAGCTGTTTGTTACCCAGAACTTTACATCAAACTCACCCTCATGTTCTCCGAAATCCTCATCCATTTCCTCATAACGGATATTATTGCTCAGATCTCCGTCAATACAGTCCTCCGCCTTCATATATTCGATGATATCTATATAATCACCCACATTAAAGCTTAAAGGCCTTGATAATGAAAATCTTGGCGGTTTGTAATCCGTATATACAAGATACCTTTCCTTTTTTGTGATATTGTTGCTGTTGTCAAAGGCTGCATAGCTGATAATTCTTTTTCCAGGACTTACAAATTTGGATATGCTTTCAATAATTAAGCGGTCCGTTACATCCTTATCCTTCTCATCAAAGGCTGTAACATCACTAAGCAAAATCCCCTCATCCGCACCAACCTCCATATATATGGTATCGGTTGGGAAGCTTATTACAGGTCCTGTGGTATCGGTGGTATAATTCTCATACCATCTGAATAATAAAAATGCAGCAGATGACAGCACAAATACAATAAGGCCACCCAATCTCAGTAATCTCATATCTCTCTCCGTTTCCTAAAGTATTTTTAAGTGTTTTCAGCTGCCGTAGCCAGCTCTGCAGGTATTAGCCCAGCATCAGCTTCAGCTCGGATAATTCCCGGTTTTCTATTAGCTTTGCGGGATTATCCTCCAGTAGCATATAAGCCATTTCCAGAGAGTAATTACTGCATATAAAGTCAAATACCCCGGAAAGATCCGTTGTTCTATGCAAGGCCCCGTGGGCATCGCTTGCTATGAAGGAAATCATATTGTGCTCAAGCATATACAGGGCCGTATTTTGAGCATGCCTGCCGAAGGCCCCCAGTATGCTGCCCTTGTTTGCCTGAAGAAGACAGCCTGACTTCAGCCATTTTCCTGCCATATGCGGAGCCCTTTGTACATACGGATACCTTTCCGGATGCGCAATTATCGGAACATAGCCCATAGCCAGCAGCTCATCGGTAATAAAATTTATTAAGGCCAAATCCTTCTCCATGCCAAACTCAATAAGAATGTAGCGGGAGCCTCCCAGGGTTATAACTCTCCCCTGCTTAACCAGCTCCAGAATATTTTCATCTGCAAATACCTCCATACCGGGAAGTATCTTTACCGGAATATTTTCAGCCTCCGCTTCAGCCACAAGCTTGTCAAACAAGGCCATATAATACTTATCATAATAATTTTCATAAAAATTTTCTGCGTTGCAGTGGGGCGTTGCCACTATTGTATGTACACCGTTTTCAGCAGCAGTCCTCAGCATCACGAGCGTTTCCGCCATGCTTGCCGCCCCGTCATCAATTCCGGGCATTATATGGGCATGTATATCAATCATGTCTGAAAAACCCTCTCAATCTTTTACTCGCCAGGCCTAAGCCGGCTGCAAGGCTATGATAAATGCAGACAAAAGCATTCCCGCTTTGCCTTATTGCGGTTTTGGCCTTTATATAAGCTCTATGCAATGCTATCAGATATTTTCTTACCGGTAGCAGAGCCAGCCATACATAAGTATAAATTCGCCATAAGGGTGAAGAACAGCTAATCCTTTTCCCTTTGCGGAGAAAGGCGATGGCCACCCCTATAATAGACTCCGGCTCCACCAGACCGTCTCCTTTTATGCAGTAATCTCCGATGGTTTTATATCTATTGTTTCTCACACTGTATATTCTGTGCAGTATATAATCTCCATGCCTGTTTCTGAATAATATTACATCCCCTTTTTTCAGTCTTTTTGCCTTATCCAGAAGAACCTTGTCCCTGTTGCCTGCAATAAGGGGGCGCATACTGTTGCCTGTGACAGGAATTACTACCTTTCTGCCTGATTGAATCATCTCATAGACAACAGGCAGCAGCTCATGGGTTGAAAACCTCCTGTATTTATCCTCCATTTATCCCACCAATCCATTAAGATTCTCCAGCTCCTGCTTAAGGACAGCAACCGCTTCATAATCCGGCCTGCAATACAGCCTGTAAACAGGAACTGCTTCAACAATTTCATCCAGCAAATCAAGTGCCTTATTCATCAGCTCTTCATCCCAGCCGGGGGCGTAGGTCAGTCCTATAAGGCCTATGGCTCCCTGCAGGTGTGATAAACGCTCAACACGGTTTTTATTGCTTCGTTCCAGCAATACTATGGCACTAATGGCAAGTCTTTTGTTTATGTATTTTCCCGAAGAGCCGCACCAGGGGGCCCCGCAGCTGTACCAGGCATCCTTTTCCTTATAGCAAAGGGCCTTGTCACCATTGATAATCCTTGCCTGCTCCCTGCTTTCCCAGATGTTTGCATGGGTGGACTTACCTATACCGGAATGGGCGCATACTATAATACCCATTCCGGCCCACTCCATCACCACCCCATGAAGCATCAGGCCGTCCTTCTTAATTACCGAATAGGCAAATATATAACCAAGCTCCGAGAAGCTGTCCACTCCAAGGGTGCCGGTTCTGTCAGCTATCAGCCTCCATTTGCTCCAGCCCTCACTGATAGCATAGGCAAGCCTGACTTCATCATTACCCTTATACCTGATCCAAAGCAGCTCATCAGGGCCCATCCGGAATATCCTGTAGGGTGATGGGCCGCTGCTGTAGCTTGCTATGCATTTGCATATTGCGATATCCGGCAGTTCCCCGGCGGAAATTATACAGCTGAAGTCGGCAAATTTATCATCTGCCTCATCTTCACGGACAAATGCCATAGCTGCTGTTGGTAATCTATAGCCGGAGGATGCCGGATAGTCCTCTGTTATGCTTATGTAATAGGGCCCAATAAAAAGCCTGCCAGGTTGCTTATGTATATTCGAATTATCAGCTCGGTACAATATTAAACCCCCACATTTTTGTATTCTGCTTATCATAGGCGAAAACTGAATAAACCAGGTATTTCAGATCATGTCTGTTGCTAAGATATCCCAAAGCCTGATTTACAGCGCTTAAGCTTTCTTTGTCCCCGCACTTATTTTTGCGGCTGTTTATTGTGATACTATGCTGTTCAACCTCCTTGGTAAAAGGATTGTCAAAATAAAAGCTGTTGTTACTCCAGCAGGCATCGCTGGCTATTTTTTCAAAAAAAGTAATTTCCTCAAATTTCATTACAGGCGCTTTATACATGTTAGCTCAATCCTTTCTATATTCTTATTTGTTTTTATGCCTGTCAGACATGCTATCCGGCATTCTTTTGTTCTTGTATAAGGTCCTGACGATATTTGCATGAAGCTCCTTTATCAAATCCTTTTCCATCTCTTCCTTCAGTTTAGCCTCCCTGCAAATATACTCAGGCCATCCCCCCATGCTGCCGGTTTCCGCCAGCCTTGTTGCATAGCAGGATGTGCATGGGGTGGAGCATCCTTTGCATTTCTCCGGAAGCGGCAACAGCTTAACCTTGGCCGGAAATTCCTCCCAAGCCTTTGCAAATCCTTCCTCAAAGGGATAACTGCAGCAGTCGTTCAGCATCTGACAGCCTATCAGCTTTCCGTCCCAGGTTATCGTATATGAATTGATGCCCGCTTCACAGCCATAGATAGTACACTCAAAATTATGCTCCCTGCTGTTATGCTCCTCCTCTCTACCCTTTATAATTTCAGCAAGCTCCTCGCCAATGCCGATATCGGGGTTTGCTTTGAAAAATTCTGCCAATGGTTCAATTATTCTTTCTGTATATAATTTCTTAAGCATAGCCACATTCTCTGTGGGAGACAGCCTGTGGGCCTTAACATCAGCAATCCCCCCTCTTACCGGCATGATTACAATCCTGCTGACATTAAATTCAACCTCCGGGCCAAGTCCCTTTGCCCAGGAGCTTATCTTATCCAAATCCTCCAGGTTATCCTTTATAATTGTTGTTCTTACAGTTAGCCTGGAGGGCAGCCGGCGCAGCCTGTCAACTCCCTCAAGCATTCTTTCATAGGCATTGGAAGAGCCTGTTACCAGCCCGTATGTCCTGCCTGATGCCCCGTAGACAGTTACCCCGATATTATGGGGCGGAAGCTTCCTGAACAACTCATATATTTCATCTGTTATTAATGTTGCATTGGTGTAAATGGTCAGAACAAAACCCATTGAGGCAATTTCGCTATATATTTCAGGAAAATCCGGTCTTAGCAGGGGTTCCCCTCCGGTCAGAAGCAGTCCCAGTGTCCCCGCCTGCTTAACCTGTCTGGCCATATCAATCCATTCCTTTGCACTTTTTTCATTCATTCGCGATTTTGCATCATTGTCTAATCTTATCAAACACATTTTACATTGCAGGTTACACCTTGCAGTCAGCTCAAAGGTGCCGTTCAATGGGATTCTGGTCATATTTATTAAATCCATCGCTAGTCCTCACATATCATAAGCATATCGGCCTTCTCAAGCTGCGATACAAAATCGTCAACATCGTCACCCGCCAGATCAGGATCTATATCATATTTTTTGGTTAAGGCCTCAATCAGCTCTGTAATAGTTGCGCCCTCGCTGATTAATTTAAACAGGAATGCTGCCGTTTCATTCAGGGTTATCAGGCCATTAAAGCTGGCTATATTGTTTCCGACAGGAATGACTATATCTGAATTGGCTATCCTCCTTAATATATATCCAGGCTTAAGCTTAATTCTTTGATCCTTTTCCATATGTTTACCTTGCCTTTCTATAATAATCCTACCTGCCGGGTATAAGCTTTGCGGTCTTTGCAGGCAGGATTGTAACTCCTGTAATAGTATTTATTTATGCAAGCTTTGTATTTTCATTCAAACTTATTGTGCCGCTTCTTGTCTTATTCCCATCCTTCAGCCGGGTCAGTTGGCTGTTGCTAATCCGGTATATGCTTTTGCACTCGGCAAGAATGTTGCTTCTATGGGTTGCAAAAATACAGATATTGCTTTTATCGTATTCCATTAATCCTTTAAGAACCCTTGCCTCTGTCTGTGCATCCAGTGCCGAGGTGGCCTCATCAAGAAGCAAAACAGGAGCTCGTCGCAATAAAGCTCTGGCGATTGCTATTCTTTGAGCCTGACCCTCGGAGAGCCCCAGTCCCCTTTCGCCTATCCTTGTATAAATTCCATCCGGCAATTCCCTAACAAAGCTATAGGCATCTGCTGCTTCAAGGGCTGCAATCAGCTCCTCATCTGTTGCATCTGTTTTTGCCAGTCTCAGATTATCGGCAATGGTTCCTGACAGAAGAGAATTGCCTTGTGGTACATAGGAAAAATACCTTCTGGTGGAAGCAGATATATTTAAACTTACGCCGCTTTGGTTAATGAGCCTGGCAATGCCTGAGGCTGGTTTAAGCAGACCCAGCATAATCTTAAGCAGGGTACTTTTCCCCTCACCTGATGGGCCGATAATGGCAAGCAGTTCACCGGACTTTGCATGCAGACATGCTTTTTTCAGCACCCTTTCTCCATCTCTGTAAGCAAAATCCAAATCCTGCAGCTCCAGGGACAAACCTCCCCCATCAATATCGGCTGTAATTCTGCTCTCTTTCGCTGCCGTATATTCGATTTCATTTTTTAGCTCATATATATCAATTATCCTTCCGGTGCAGGTCAGCAAGTCGACAGCACCCGGTACGAGGCCTGTCAGGGAAGAAAATGCACCCGAGAGGGCTGCTGACTGCTGTAAGAACAAAATCATGGTTCCATAGCTTATAGCCCCTGTCCACAACCGGTAGACTCCCCAGCCAAAGGCTGCATATGATGCCATCAGGCCTACAATTGATAAAAATGATGAGGCAAAGACCGAGAATTTATTATACTCTATGCTCAGATCCAGATAACGGCTTTGGATATCCCTCATCCTGCGGCTAAAAACTGATGCCAGATTGAAGCATTTTATCATCTGGAGGTTGGACAGGGCCTCCTCCTCAAATGCCATTATTTCACTTCCAGCCTGCCTCATCCTGCTGTTGTAGCTTTTAAGCCTTTTCATTATCAGCTTTGACAACAGCAGGGAAAGAGGGGCACATGCTCCTGCTATCAGGGACATGGCCGGATCAAAGTACAGCAGGATGCCCAGGCTGGATATGAGGGTGGCAAGCTGTATTACCAGAGAAGGAAACCAGCTGAGTATACCGGAGCTTATGGTTGCCAAATCCGAGCTTAATCTGTTAAGGAGATCGCCGCTGTGATATCTGCTAATCTCCTCCCAATCGGCATCCAGAATTTTATTAAACATTTCAGACTGCATCTCGTTATGTATCCTTATACTTACCCTTGCAAAATATCTGCTGGTTGCCGCTTTTACTATTATGCTTATAATCGCAGCTATTAATATCAGAATTGCATAAATTCCCACAAGCGCAGTCTGATGGCCTGTTACTGCATCTATCAGATATTTGGATACAACACTTCCCACCAGTGACATTAATGCCCCCAGCAAGCCTGTAACCATAAAAACTATAACGGAAAGCTTATATCTGGCCAGTCTTCTCTTTATCCAGACGGCTTCCTTAAGCAGCTGCTGAAGCCGGTGCGATTTCAGCCTTTGAGCGATTTTTCTGATAATACTAATCAATATTTAACCTCCATATTTTCCTCTGCCGGAGTATTTCCTCAGTAAGATTAAATATCATTTTCGGAAGCTAAGGGCAGTGGATTAACTGATCAGCTAATTATTCCATAGCTTTTTAAAAGCTTTATACGGCGTCTGCCAAGCCTTAGGCTTTTATATAATAAAGCCGGATCAGAGTTATACTTTATAAAGCGGCAAATGCGTTTTATCCACAAAGCAGGAAGCCTCACCGGCTTAATATCCGCAAGTCTGTATTTTCGCATCAGGGCTGCTTTTTTTGGCATAAGCAAATCGCTATAATGCAGGCTTCCACTTCTTGCTGCGGAAATTGTCATATTAGCGCCTATTCTTCTCTCAGGCGTTGCCCTACCAAAAACACCTGCATTCATGATATCCTCAAGCAAAAGGCTGTAAATGCCGCCACTAAAGCCGGTTTTTATATTAATATCAAGATAGAGGCTTCCGATATACAGCAGGTCTGCATAGAGCTTGTCGGCAGACAGGCTGCGTATATTTTCTTCAACCTTCTCCCAATCTATTTCTGAATAATATTTCTCCCCATAAAGCAGCAGATCAAGAACTTGTCTGATTCCGACACCATAGCTTATAAAATGCTTATAAAAGTGAAGAAATAGATACAAATAGCATTTGGTATGGCTCATGCTATATATCAGTCGCCCGTCAAGCTCCTGACCTACACAATCCTCATATGCATTTTCAAAGCAGGAATTCAACCTTGAATTTATCTGACTGGTATTTTCAATTAGACTTAGGTGAACCTCAAGAATTAGTCCACTCTTATGTAAGAAGGTAACCACTGATAATTCAGAAAGAGCTTTGCCGGCTAAATCCAGCTTCTCCATAGCAAAGCCGTTTTGCTCCAATATATTTCGACAAAGATCGAAATCCTCTTTTTTTATGTAAATATCCTCGTCCCTGCTGGGTCTGTGGTCAGCCAGCTCTCCATAAAGGCTGCGGCATATCAGGCCCTTAAGCAGCAAAGGCTTTATACCTGCACTAAGAAGCTTCTCATAAATGTCCAGAAATATCTGTGTTCTTAATATCTGCTCTCTGATTTTTGCAATTGAAGAGGCAAAGTATTTATTTCTGAGCTCTATAGGGGTTTTATTGAAAATCTCATATTTACTGCAGCCTTCATAGACCAACGGGACAATGTTATGGCTTTTTGCGTAAGCCGATATCCTTTCCCAATCCGGTTTCTTAAGCTTCATCGGCCTGCCGCGGATAGCAGTATTAATAACTGCCAAGAAATTATAAATCTGCGGATCCATATCTTTACTCCATTCTTATGCAAAGCATATAGTCGGCAGTGTTCATGGCGAGGTCATCTTGCCCCCTTCCCAAGAATCACTACTCCAATAGTCTTAAGCAGGATTTTAAAATCAAGCTTAAAGGACCAGTTGTCTATGTAATCGAGATCCAGCTTTACAACCTCTTCAAAATCGGTGATATCGCTTCTTCCGCTTACCTGCCACAATCCTGTTACTCCTGACTTAAAAGCCAGTCGTCTTTTATGTCTGTTTTCATACCTGATAAACTCGTCTTCTGTAGGGGGCCGGGTTCCCACCAGGCTCATATCTCCCTTCAGGACGTTAAAAAACTGAGGAAATTCGTCAAGGCTGGTTTTTCGAAGAAACCTCCCAACCTTAGTCACCCTGGGATCATCCTTCATTTTGAACATTAAGCCATTCATCTCATTTTGAGCCATCAGCTCCACCTGGCGCTTCTCAGCATCCACATACATGGATCTGAATTTGTATATTTTGAAGCGGCGGCCGTTCTTTCCGATTCGTATCTGTGAAAAGAAAACCGGCCCCGGTGACTCCAGCTTAATAGCTGGTGCTATAAATATAGTCAGCAGCAAGGTGATTATACAGCCGATAAGTCCGCCAATTATATCCATCAGTCTTTTTAGCATCAACTGTCCTTCAGAATATAGTCTTGAGCTGAAGGTCATTACATGGTATCCGCTCATTTGTCTGATTACCTTTTCATGTATTTTAAGTCCGAAGGTGTTTATGCTAAGATCCACAATTATGCCCATACTCTGAAATTCAAGTATTATCTGCTCAAGATTGATATCAGTCAACCAGTCACCCGGTATATGTATGAATACACCGTCTATTACTTCCTTTTTAGCCACATCAAACATATTGCCAAGATCAGCCTTGACCTCTATGTTGCCAATACGCTCTCCAATCATGCTTTTATCTATAATTGTCAGATACCTTATTTCATATTCCCAGTTATTTTCGCTGTTCATTCGGGCTATAATTTTTCCTGCCTGATCCGAGCTTGTCATAACCATGATTTTATAGCTTAAATTACTTTTCTTATAAAAGCCCAGCAAAATCAGCTTAAAATACTGCCTGGCCAGGTAGTCTGCAAAAATGTTTATGATAAAAAACATGGCAAAAAAGAGTCTTGAGTAATGAGAACCTCCCTGAAAGATAAATACAACCGCAAAGAATAATGCTGCCAGCAGACCGTTCATTTTTATTACAGCAAACAGCTCATCCAGAAAGCCTCTCTTAAATAATCCACTGCTGGTATCGTAGAAAAAGTAAACTGCTATATAAATTAAGATGACCGCCGAATAGGCTTCGCCATACAGTCTGATACTGAACCACTCATTTGTTATGGTTCCAAATCTTATCCAGGCGGTCAGTAAAAAAGAAAGCGTCAGACTGCAGAGATCTATAATCAGCAGGTATTTGTCAGGCATACTCTTTCTCGTCATACCCATGGTATTCGCCATCCTTTAAATTTAACTGGCTCCTCCTGACGATTACTATGTACAAACCCGCCAGGCCGCATAACAGAATCAGTGTAATAACAAGCGCCTCCCTGTTAATTGTCAACCTGTCCTCTTTTGCGGCTATCTGATATACCAGTCTTCCGTTTTCTTCATAAATGCTTTCAATATTGTTATCAATACCATAGCTTAAATCCAAGCCAAGAAGGCTATATATATTCTTGTAAAGGAGCATTATCATGTTTCTTGAGTCTACTGATAATTTACCAATGTCCCTGTTTAGCTCAAACCTTAAAATCTCATGACTGCCCTGTATGTATCTGCCCAGCTTGTTAAGACGCTCCCTATCCAGCCTGATATCTTCCTTTTCAAAATATTCTGCCAGCAATCTGATATGCTGCATTGTCCACCTTGATGTTTTTTTGCCGCTGCTGTTTACCAGCTGTGGCATTCCTTCCAGCATACACAGTATTTCCAGCTCCTGCTCATTAAATTTTGCGCTGTCTATGGTTAATGACCTTACGGATACCGCTTCCTTAGCATCAGCCTTAAGGTCCTGTCTTACAAAAGAAGTCAGGGACAGTATTGCAAGTACAAACATAACTGTCATGCAGATCAGCAGGGCAATATTATCCCTTCTACTATAAGCACCATGCTCCACTGTCTTTTCCTCCTTAAAAAACTAGATTTTCACCGTCTGTGTAAAGGTATTGTTGGCATGTGGCTTATCTCTTGTAAGTTAAATATCCATTATTTTCCAACGTAATGAATTATATAATAAGCATCCGGTAAATTCAACCATATTGTATTTGAATAAGGTATTTTTTTATTTACATGATGCCGTATATTTATACAGCAATGTCATCAATTCACTTGTTTTTGTCCAATTATGATTCATCCTTTCAATATCTTGTACATTTCGCACACAAAGAGGAAAAAATTTCGTCGCAAGTGCCCGATCTTTTATAGCTTATCAGGACTTCTGCAATAAAGCTTTTATTTTTGCTTTAAGCATTCTTCATGACTTGTCGGAAATTTTACTAACCAAAAAAAGCTGCTGCATATTATGCAGACAGCTTTTTGCTAAGCTTTATTATATTATGACTTTCTTATTACAGACTTATCCTGGCTTTAGAATACCACGATTAAAAGGATTATTGCCAGTATAATCAGAATAGGGGCAAAAACCAAAAGGGCGGCTATTATCATTGCAGCAACGTCGTTTTTTTCCAGCTCAGGCCGGCTTTCATCATATGCTCCTTCAGCTATATTCTTATCACCGGCATCCTTCCCGTTTCTTTTGCTGTTCTTTTCCTTAAGCAGATTTAGCGCTCGATCAATCTTCCTTTGAAATAACATTCAGGCATCATAACCTTTCTTAGTTTACTGATAATAGCTATTATTACAATAAACTTATATTTTATATTCAATTGCCGCAATTCTTAGCCTGGTTTAAATGGTATTATAACAGGCAACACCTTAGCTTATTCCTTATTTTTACCCTTATCCAGCTTGTGATGGCATGCTACAAAGTGACCCGGAGATATCTCCTCCAGCTCGGGTGTTATTTTTTTGCATATATCCGTCGCATATTTGCAGCGGGTATGGAATTTGCAGCCTGTAGGAGGATTTATCGGGCTGGGGATATCGCCCTCCAGCAGGATAACCTCCTTCTTATTGTCTACATCTGTGGTTGGAATGGCTGACAATAGGGCTTCAGTATAAGGATGGGTAGGATTGTCAAACAGCTCCTGAGTATCGGCCAGTTCCATTACATTACCCAGATACATAACACATACACGGTCGCTGATATATTTTATAACACTGAGGTCATGGGAGATAAACAAATAGGTTAAATTCTGCTGCTCCTTCAAATCAAGCAGCAGGTTAATGATCTGCGACTGTATGGATACGTCAAGGGCGGATACCGCCTCATCACATACAACAAACTTGGGCTGCAGGGCCAATGAACGGGCTATTCCTATACGCTGTCTTTGGCCGCCTGAAAACTGATGAGGATATCTGTTGATAAAGTAAGGCGCCAGTCCGCATTTTTCCATTACCTCAAGAATATAATCCTGCATTTTCTCATCATGGGCGCTGAAGAATTTATGGGCCAGCAAGCCCTCCGATATAATCTGTCCCACTGTCATTCTAGGATTTAATGAGGAATAGGGGTCCTGGAAAATAAGCTGCAAATCTCTTCTGAGCACTCTCATCTCTTCATCAGTTAAACGGGCCAGGTTAATGCCCTTGTCACGGTATACTTCATATTTTTCAAAATCCGGATGCTTCTTATACTGCTCCATCAGCTTATATATGTCATCCCTGATAGCCTTGAGCTCATTTTCCTTCTGCTGTATCTTTTCTTCAGCCTGCTTAAGCTTCTGCCTGTCACTGCCGGTCTTTTCATCTATTTCTGCAGAGCCGTTCCCTTTTTCCTTTAGTATGGAAATTTTTCCATCAAGGGCTATTTTATCCTCGTGCAGCTTATTTTTAAGTCTTCTAAGCTCTACACCGGTTTTATATTCCTTAACCAATATCTGTGAAATCTGTGTTAAATCATCAGCTACAAAGAAGCCACCGATTAGCTGCACTATATCCATGAATAAATCTCTGGCTTCCTTTTCCGCCGCCTGCAGCTTTTCCAGCTCCTTATATTTTACATCCGACTCAGGCATTGCCTCATAGGCAGCCCGCAGCTGAGCCTCCTTTTGGCGAAGCTTATCCAGGGTCTTTCTCTTGCTTACCAGATTAGACAGTATATCCAGAACATACTTGGGTGCCACATCATCAATATCCCTGCCGTAATACATGGTACGGCCGTCAGTCTGACGATAAAGCTGCAGAATGGCTCTGCCCAGGGTGGATTTGCCGCAGCCGCTCTCACCCACCAGTCCAAGGGTTTCACCCTCATAGATATCTATTGAAATATTGTCATTTGCCTTTACAAATGCTTTTTCCTGAACGAAGCTGGTGCTTTTAACCGGGAAATACTGCTTGAGTCCGTCAACCCGGATTAATACCTTTCCTTTTTTGTTTTCATTATTATTTGCCACTTGATCTTACCTCCTTATCCGGATAAAAGCATCGTACCTTATGACCCGGTTCTATTTCAGCCAGCTCAGGCTCTATTTCACGGCATTTATCGGTGGCATACTTGCATCTTGGTGCAAATTTGCAGCCCTTTGGAAGATCCAGAGGATGCGGTACGGCACCGGGTATAGCCTCAAGGCGTACTCCGGCAGGAGTATCCAGGCGGGGTATGGAATACATCAGGCCTTCGGTATAAGGATGCAGATAGCGGCTTCCCTTACCGAATATTGTCTTTGCAGAGGCCATTTCCACCACCTGTCCGCAATACATTACAGCCACATCATCCGCCATTTCGTTTATTACACCCAAATCATGGGTAATGAAAAGTATGCTTGTCCCATTCTCCTTCTTAAGCTCGTTCATAAGCTTGAGTATCTGAGCCTGAATGGTAACATCCAGAGCGGTGGTGGGCTCGTCGGCAATCAGAAGCTTGGGCCGGCAGGCCAGAGCCATAGCGATCATTACACGCTGCCTCATTCCACCTGACAGCTGGTGAGGATATTGCTTGGCTACTGCCTCCGGGTTGGGAATCTTAACCTCACTAAGCATCTCAATCACCTTAGCTGCGGCCTGCTTCTTTGTCATGCCCTGATGTATAATGAAGGGCTCAGACACCTGCTTTTCGACGGTAAAAACAGGATTTAGGCTGGTCATTGGCTCCTGGAATATTACAGATATATCATTACCTCTAATTTTGCTTATCTCTTTAACGCTCAGATCTACAAGATTCTTTCCGTCAAATATAATTTCTCCGCTGTCAATATATCCATTACCGTCAAGAAGCTTTATGATGCTCATTGCCGATACACTTTTTCCACTGCCGCTTTCACCGACAATTCCGAGGGTTTTTCCTGCTTCAACTGAATAGGATACCCCGTTGACCGCCTTTACAATACCCTTTTTGGTTTTAAAATACATATGAAGATTATTTATTTCAAGTAACGGCATTTTCATTCTCCCTTCCCTTATCTAGCGCTCGCGTGACTTCGGATCAATTGCATCACGCAAGCCGTCACCGGTCAGGTTGATGCATATTACGCAAATACTCAAAATAATAGATGCGAATACCCATCTCCACCAGTAATTCTGTATTACAATACTGTTATTGCTGCCAAAGAGCATATTACCCCAGGTAGGCTGAGGCGCAGGAACACCAAAGCCCAGATATGAAAGGGTTGCCTCTGTCAGCATACAGGTTGCAAAATCCAGAGTAGCGGTAACTATAACAACTGAAATAACATTCGGCAATATATGACGGAACACTATTTTCATACGCTTAACGCCTATTGAACGTGCCGCTGTAACAAATTCCTTCTCTCTCTCAGCCAGAACCTGAGCACGAACAAGTCTTGACAGGGTTGGCCATTGCAAAAGTCCCAGAATGACCATGATCAGGAATATCTTCTGATTGGATGTCATATTGTTGCCGATAAGTGCGGACAGTATCATTGCAAATGGCAAAAAGGGAAGTCCGGATATGATTTCAACAATTCGCTGCAGGATCATATCAACTTTTCCACCAAAGAAGCCGGATAAACAGCCGATAATAACACCAACTATAGTAGATATTATTACGGATACCGCACCTATTGTCATTGACATCTTACCGCCATTAACCAGACGGTTCAGAATATCTCTTCCGAGATCATCTGTTCCTAAAGGATAACCCTTAAGACCCCAGGTTAATATTTTTCCATCGTTATTTACGGCATAATTCTGATAAAAGCCTGTAAACAAGGCCTTAATGCTTGTACCACTTATCTTTTCAGGTACCTGAGCCTGTTTATATAAATTTGCTCCCCATGCTACTGTCTCGCCATTTTCGGTCAATGCTGTATAATGGTATCTTCCTCCCTGAATCGAAACAATCCTGCTATCTGTTTCGGGTACCTTATTCTCACCATATGAGGATACATTGCCCCATACAAATACCTTTCCTTCATCGTTAACTGCTGCCATCGTAGAGGCTGTGGCAGCTATATCGATAACCTTGCCCATTCCCTCAGGAATATTGGCATAGGCATTTTTCTGCTTACCCAGGTACACTGCCCTGCCATCAAAGGTAAGTCCAAGTACCGCATCTGATGAGGTAACAATCTTGGCAATTTGCCCCTGATAATCATTTTTCACCTTAAAATCATTGGTGGCTTCATTGCCGAAGAAATAAACATATCCATCCTCTGTCAGTACCAAAGAGCATTGATAGCCTGCCGCAATATCCTTTATATTTTTAAGCTTCTCAACCTCTTCGGGAATTGCACCCTGACCTAGACGATTGCTGCCCCATGCCCATACATCACCATATTGATCAAGAGCCAGTACATGATCATATCCAGCAGCAACCTTGACAACCTTGCCCATTCCCATCGGAACTTTGGACATATCCATTGTTTTGCTGAGCTTTGGCTTGCCCCAGACGTAAACCTTGCCGTCATTTGACAAGCCCACGCTAAATATAGGTCCCACAGATATCTGCTTCACATTGCCGTCCAGCTCCTTGGGAAAATCCATAAGGTTCAAGCCGGGTGAAACATTTATCTGGCTGGTTTCGGAAAAGGCCAAATCCTGCTTAAAGAAATATGGGCCTATAAATACAAAGGCAAATATCAATAAAAAGGTTATCAGGCCCGCCATAGAAAGCTTGTTTTCCTTATACTGCTTAATTGTTGAGCGCAGCGGGCTCTGTACCTGCTCCTCTTCCAGAATTGACAGCTTTCTTTTTCCACTCCCGAATAATTTAACAGACAGGAGGTAGAAAAAGCTCTTTTTCTTCTTTGCATTTTCTTTACTCATTATCACACTACCTCCCTCTTATTTATTTACCCTGACTCGAGGATCTACCAATCCATAGCTTAAGTCAATGATTATGTTTCCCAGGCTGGCAATCACAAAATAAAACATCTGTACGGTAACAGCTATGTTGTAATCCTGATTGCTCAGTGCATCTATATAAAATTTACCCATGCCATGCAGGTTAAACATTCTTTCAATAACCAGGGAGCCGGAGAAAATGGTAAGAAACCATCCGATTATTATCGTGATAACCGGAAGCAGGGCATTTCTCCATGCATGTGAATAAATAACTACCTTTTCCTTCAGACCCTTTGCCCTTGCAGTTTTAACATAATCCATATGCAGGGCATCTATCATAGCAGCCCTCACATAACGAATTATTCCGCCCAGAGAACCGATGGTCATAATAAATAAGGGAAGGGCCAGATGATACATTTTGTCAAAAAAGGCTTCAACAGCGGTACCCTGAAAATTAGGCGTTGTCATGCCACTGACAGGAAACCATTCCAGCTTGACTGCAAAGATGAAAATACATACCAGCGCTATAATAAAAGTCGGCAGGCTATATCCAATAATGGTGAACACCTGCACGGTATTATCAAAAATGGAATTTTGCTTAACGGCGCAACGGATTCCGATTGGTATCGCTATACCAAGTGATAACAGTATTGCAAATATGTTGATAAATATTGTATTCTTCATTGGAGCTACTATAAGCTCTCTTACAGGCTGCTTATAAACAGAGGACATACCAAAATCCCCTTTAAGGATATTACCCATCCATCTGCCATACCTGACCAGCAAGGGATCATCCAGGCCAAGGCGCTGTCTTGCCTGCTGGTACATTTGCTGATATACTTCTGCCGGCACCTTGTTCTTGATTGACTGCACCTCAACTCTGGCAGGATCGCCAGGTATCATGTTGTAGAGCATAAATGTCAAAAATGACATTACAAAGATAAGTATTACAAAATAAAGAAATCTCTTTAATATATACTTTAGCATTTCATTACCCACTCTCTTTTTTTCTAATTAAGCCATTTTTATCACAGATAATCATGACAGTTAATAATAGGCTTCTTCACTACGTTCAGTATTTATTTTTTCCTTCACCGCTTAATTATAACCGAAATATCGTCAGCAGGAACTTAGCTAACTAAGCGCAGTGAAGGATCCTATTATCATTTTCCTTCTTCTTACCTTCGTGAAAATGGAAATAGGGTATGAAGCATACCCTATTTCCTTTCCTAATGAAGCTTCCGTTATTCTTCAACATATGCATAAAGTAATGCATACGGCAGATCAAATAATGCGTTTACATTGTAATTCTTCAGCTTATCATTGTAGAAGTCATGATAAATATTTGAATAAAGCGGAACATCGGGAAGCAGGTAATTCCATCTCTCAATAAACTTAACAAACTTATCCTTGAAGCCATTTCTGTCGGTAGGATCTGTCAGAACCATCTCTGATGCCAGCTTAGCAAGCTCTTCATCCTTAATCCAGTTATCATTAGCACCTGTCTCAAACAGAACAGGATCTATTGTGTACTGTGAGGACTGGTCATACATAACAGGGAAGTTTGTAGCCAGGTTGAACATGTTATAGGTAGGAACAGCATATTTCGGATCCTGGCTGCCATCACGGTAGAGATAGTTCAACAATTCGGTGAAGGTCATAACAGTCTGGTTAATCTGCATACCTGCAGCAGCTACATCAGGATTGTTCTGCAGCTTAACTACCAGAAGCTCAGAAACAGGATTCTGCTCGCTGGAAGCCCATTCAAGTATGAGAGGCATCAATGTGCCATCATCCAGCTTCTTGTAACGGATACCTTCCTTATAAGGATTACCATCCTTATCATAAATCCAGCCGCCATTTTCAAGCACTTCAATTGCCTTTTCAAGGCTGTAAGGATACTGATTTAGCTTCTCATCAAGATCGTCCTTGGACTCCTTGTACATCCACATTGCAACTCCGTAAGGGCCGTTTACTACGGAACCAAAGCCGCCTGTGAAAGCCTTTGCAAAATCATTACGATCAAGCAGATATGCAATTGCATGACGTACCTCTATAAACTGGGTAGGACCGAAATCAGCAATCAACTGCAGCTTTCCATAACCTGCACGATCATATGCTGTGTAGCTGAAACCACCAGCATCAACAAGGTCAAGGCCTGCATTAATCTCATTACCACTGGATAAGCCGTTGAGCAAATCAACTGAACCTGTCCTTAACTCATCCATCTGAGTCTCTGTTACTACCTTCTTATAAATCAAAGTCTTAATCTGTGCCTTTTGTCCATCATGATTACCCTTGTAATTAGGATTTGCTTCAAGAATGGCAGTCTTTGTTGATTCATCAAATTCCTTCAGGTTATAAGGGCCTGAGCTTACACGAGGAATAGCTCCTCTGGCTGCATTAATCTTGGCCTCATATGCTTCCTTTGTGAAATTGTCGGAGAAGTAGCAGCCTTCACCGTCATCCTTAATAGTAACCTGATCATCCAACCAGAAGTTAAGCTTTGTAGGTCCTAATTGGGTTAAACCAAGCTCGTAGAAATAAGGAATGTATTGTGCATCAATTGTTACTGAGAATGTGTAATCATCCAGCAGCCTTACGCCTGTAAATACCTTGCTCTTGCCCTGAGCAAAATCTGCCCAGCCTTTGAAGTACTTACCAACCAAGCTGTTGTCTGCGCCCATGTCACCTACTACCTTTGATGACCAGAGCATAGCAGTTGTAACATAGTCAACTGCCTTAATTTCGGAACCGTCATTAAACACAAGTCCTTTATTGATGGTGTAAATATAAGTCTTTGATCCGTCAGCATTGACTTCAGTCTTATACTCCTTTACTGCGGTTTTGTTGACAACAAACTCACCGGCGTTAGTCAACTCAACCGTTTCATTTCCTTCAATCATTCTGTAAATATCGTAGTCGGCTGCGCCATTCTGGAAAAACGGAACAAAATCACCGCCGATTTCTGTGGTGCTGCCAATAATAAGCTGTCCGGACGGGTCTTTGCCGGCTTTTTTTCCGCATGCAGCAAATGCAGTCGTTACCATGCATGCGATTAGCAATACAGATACTAATTTCTTTACCATATTATTTCCTCCTATTAGAATTAAGAATTGCCGAAAATTAAAAACGCCCTGCTAGGCAAGCAGCGTCGCGATTAGCAAATCTTATGACTATTATAATGTCTACTTATGGCTTTGTCAATGTACTATGATAAATTAAATGCCTGCTAATTTAAGACATTTGCAGCGATATTTTCTAGCAAATTCAATATTTCACCGCATTGTCCGTTATTGGCCAGGCTTTGGACAAAGCCCTGCTTCAACGAAATCACCTTATATTTTCGCTGGGGTAACCAAGTCACATATTCGGTTAGCAATTCATATAATGTGACATAAAGGAGTGAAATAAATGTTATCTCAATCAAATATTGGTATTTTTGGCGGAGATATGCGTCAGGTATATCTGGCGGATGCATTGCTTAAAAAAGGATACCATGTTTACACCTATAAGACACTGGAAAAGATTGAGCACAAAAACTGCACCCAGATGAACAGCCTGAGAGAACTGTTTGAGCAATGCAAAATTGTAATCGGCCCAATTCCCTTTAACAAGGATCATGTCTTTGCTGCTTCTGCAAATGCCACTGAGCCTGTAAATTCCAGCCTGACAAAGCTTATAACGAATAATCACATCCTAATCGGCGGAATTATTCCGTCCCAAATAGTTGAAGGCTGTCAAGCCAGGGGCATCCCCTGCTATGATTATATGAACGATGAAAAAATTGCAATTTTAAATGCAATAGCAACCGCTGAAGGTACTATCATGGAAGCAATAAAAAGCAGTGATATCAACCTTCACGGCAGCAATTGCCTAATCCTGGGATATGGCAGGTGCGCTAAGGTCCTGGCAGGCAAGTTAAAGGCACTGGATGCCAGGGTTACAATAGCCGCACGCTCTCCGGAAGCACTGGCATATGCTGAGGCTGCAGGCTATCAGACATGTGAACTGTCTGATATGAAAAAAATACTGTCCTCCTTTAATTTCATATTTAATACAATACCGGCACTTGTTCTGGACAAAGATCATCTTGCCCATGTTGATCCCAAGGTTACAATAATTGATATTGCTTCACAGCCTGGTGGAGTAGATTTTGAATATGCTATTAAGCATAATCTGAACGCCAAGCTATGTCTTGGCATACCCGGCAAGGTTTCACCAAAGACATCTGCTGATATTATTTTAAGCGGTATCATGTCTTTTATTAAAGAAAGAAGTGATTAGATGAAATTAAGCGGAAAAAATGTTGGCATAGCCTTTACAGGCTCATATTGCACTTTTGATAAGGTCTTTCCACAAATAGAAAAGCTAATAAGGGAAAACGCTATTGTTTACCCCATCTTTTCCGAGCGCAGCCAGACCACAGACACCCGTTTCGGTCTGGCCAAGGATTTTCTTTTGCGGGCTGAAGCAATTACAGGCAAGCAGCCTATTACAACAATTGCTGAAGCTGAAAAAATTGCCCCCAACAAAATGCTGGATATACTGGCCATCGCTCCATGTACAGGCAATACTCTGGCAAAGCTGGCGCTGGCCATCACTGACTCTACCGTTTTGATGGCTGCAAAGGCTATGCTCAGAAACGGTAAGCCTGTGGTTATTGCCGTCTCCACCAACGATGCCTTAAGCAATAACCTGAAAAATATCGGATATCTTGCCAACAGCAAGAATATTTATTTTGTTCCCTTCAGACAGGATAATTACAGGGATAAGCCCAACAGCATGGTGGCCGATTTTGACCTGCTTGTTCCTGCTCTGGAGGAAGCTCTTGATGGAAGGCAGCTTCAGCCTATTTTGCTGAATCCCAAATAAGCAAAGTTTTGAACAATTATGTGGCATGAGCTATCCGAGCAGTTTCTATCCAAAAAAAAGCAAAATACAGGAGCCTGCTGCAGACCTTATTTCAACAAGGATGTCACAGCAGGCTCCAATAATTTAAATTATTGATCTGATTATATATGCCTAATTAGATCGGTTACTCCTTGGATGTATTTGGCTTCTCAAGATCTACGATAGCGCTTTTTTTCATAGGGATGCGGCAGTTCTTGTTGTTTCCGAATTCAACTATTACTACATCATCCATAACGTCAATAACCACGCCATAAAATCCACTGCTTGTCAGTACACTGTCGCCGGGAGCAATCGTAGCCAGCATGGCATTAAGCTGCTTCTGCTGCTTTTTCTGCGGTCTGATCAATATAAAATAGAACACCACACCCAGTAAAGCAATCTGACCAAACAGCATAATCCACTGCAATGTCGGGTTGGCTGCTGCCTCAGCGCCAGCTTCCAATAAAACAAAATTATTCATTAATCATTAACCTCCTGATCATTATTCTTCATTATTTGCTAAACTTTCCAGCTTTTGCTTTTTGTATTGCTTATAACGTCCTTCTCTGATTGCCAGCCTTATTTCTTCCATCATATGATTGTAAAAATACAGATTATGAAGCACTAAAAGCCTCATTCCCAGCATTTCCTTAGCCTTCAGCAGATGTCTTATATAGGCTCTGCTGTAGCGGCTGCAGGCGGGACAAGCACAGCCTTCTTCAATAGGCAGACTGTCCAGCTCATATTTTGCATTCATCAGATTCATTTTTCCCCTGTTGGTATAAGCATGGCCATGCCGGCCATTGCGGGTCGGGTATACGCAGTCAAAAAAGTCCACTCCCCGATCAACCGCTTCAAGGATATTGGCAGGTGTTCCCACACCCATCAGATAAACTGGCTTATCCACAGGAAGATAGGGTACTGTTTCTTCTATTATATAATACATTTCCTCATGACTTTCGCCCACCGCCAGTCCGCCCAGGGCATATCCGTCAAGCTCAAGCTCTGTTATCTGCTTAGCGTGCTCAATCCTGATATCGGCATATGTTCCGCCCTGATTTATGCCAAACAGCATCTGCTTTTTATTAATAGTATCCTCCAGGCTGTTCAGCCTTTGAAGCTCCTTCTTACAGCGTACCAGCCATCTGGTGGTTCTGTCAACAGAATCCTGCATATACTCTCTGCTGGCAGGGTGGGGAGGACACTCATCAAAGGCCATTGCAATAGTTGATCCCAAATTGGACTGTATTTGAATACTTTCCTCCGGACCCATGAAAATTTTCCTGCCGTCAATATGGGAGTTGAAATAAACTCCTTCCTCCTTTATCTTTCTCAGACCCGCCAGTGAAAAAACCTGAAATCCTCCTGAATCGGTAAGTATGGGTCTGTCCCATACCATAAAGCTATGCAGGCCGCCCAGCTGCTTTATCACCTTATCTCCGGGTCTGACATGCAGATGGTAGGTATTGGACAGCTGCACCTGGGTTCCAATCTCATAAAGATCTGCAGTTGAGACGGCGCCCTTTATGGCTGCTGCTGTTCCTACATTCATAAAAACCGGGGTCTGGATGGTTCCATGAACAGTAACAAACTCACCGCTTTTTGCCATACCGTCCCGTGCTATTAATCTGTACATAAATCTTCCTCTTTCTGAAGCACATCCTGTCGCAAAATCTGACATTGCAAATTTAATCTGCAACTGAGTATTTGATATCTCTGCAGGACTTTTTCAGCAATACTCTGCACAGTAAATCAAGCCAGCTGCCACTTTTAGTATACAATATTAAAAGTATAGCATAAAGCTTTATATTTTCAATAAAAAAATCACCGATATAATAAAGATATTATAAAGAATATTTAATTTCTTCTATATTTTTTTACTTTAATATGCAAATATGCTAATACTGCAATATGTATTTGCAAATTTATAGAAAAATTGGTAAAATAGAGGTGTCGTTAAATATCGGATTTTTACGAAATCTATTATCCACTGATACTTTTATTTATGGCTTATGGTTGACGGAGGCTAAGGTATGTCTATAAAAAATCATTGCGTATTCTGCTTATAATATCAAGTATGTTGCCTGTTATGCTGGTTTTGGTTATTGCCCATGGCCTGCTGACCGACAAGCTTATTAATTCCAATACCGCCAAACTGGCCCAAACAGCCAGCATCAGCATCAACGGACTGGAAAGCCTGATAGATGGCAAAAAATCCGAGGTTGCACTTATGTCAATGAATCCGGAATTAATCTCAGTCCTTAAGCAGAACAGGTATAATGCAGATTTTGATAAAAGTAAAGCAGAGCTAACCTTACGGACACTTATAAGCAATTGCAGTGATCATGAGCTTCTTTGTTTATATAATCTGAATAATGAAATTATTGCCTGTTCCGATTCCATATATGCGTCCTCCGCCGATTACCTGCCTGAACCAGCGGCTTTTGCAGATGAGAAAGGTATCATTATCAGCTCCGATGGAATAAAGCCTGCTCTTATTAACGATCAGTTGCTATATAAATTTGACATATATGCTCCTGTTAAAGATCCGGATACAGATGAAATTCTGGGATACCTGATTAGCACCGTCAACACATCATGTCTAAAGGATTGTCTCGAAAATATAAGGGTTGGGGAGAGCGGCTTTTGCTTCCTTCTTGACAATACAGGACGTTACATATATCATCCCAAAGCAGAGCTGATTGGTACTGCAGTTGATTCAGAACAGCTAAGCTCCATTTTAAGCTCATATATGAACGGACAGGCAACAGAAAACGGCTCATTATTAATATATTTTGACAACACAAATCTGGCTGTAGGCTACAGCATTGTACCGGTAACAAACTGGATATTGTTTATCCGGCAGGATCTGGCTGAGATTAAATCTCTGACTACCGTACTCCTGTCTTTGCTGATCTTTGTCTGCGTAATCCTGCTGATTATCACCGCTATCGTAGCCAATGCCCTGTCCAAAATATATTCCACCCCTATAATTGAGCTGAGGGATGCCATGCGCACTGCTGCAGACGGCAATCTCAATGTTCAGACAAATATAAAAAGCAATAATGAAATTGGTGAGCTGTCAAAAAGCTTTAACAAAATGCTGCACATCATCAAAACCAACTATCAGGAGCTCGAATCCATGCACGATGAGCTTTTGTCCAGCGAGGAGCAGCTTCGTTCCAATTATGATCATATAGAATTCCTTGCCTACCACGATACGCTTACCAACCTTCCCAACAAGCTGGCCTTTCTTGACTATATCAACGCAGTGCTTACCTCCTCTCCTGCCGATCAGATGCACGCCGTCTATTTTGTGGATCTGGACAATTTCAAAACAGTCAACGACACCCTGGGCCATGAGTATGGAGATACTTTACTGTTAAAAACCGCCCAAATCCTGTCCTCTCTGGTAGGTACCGCCGGCATGCTGGCCAGAGCCGGCGGAGATGAATTTCTGATATTCAAGGAAAATATAAAATCGAAGGAAAACGCCGTTGCCTTTGCTTCCCAGATAGTGGACTTTTTCAGAAATCCGCTTGACCTTGAGGGTGAAATAGTATACATATCCCTGAGCATCGGCATTTCCATATATCCTGAAAACGCCCTTAACTCGAATTCCCTTATAAGATACTCCGATATTGCCATGTATAAATCGAAGGATACCGGAAAAAACAAATATACCTTGTTTGACAAAAAGATGGAGGAGGAGCTCAACCGCAACACACTAATAATTGAAATTCTGAGAAATGCCATAGAAAATAAGGAAATATATATACAATACCAGCCACTGGTAGAATTAAAGACTAACAATGTGGTTGGCTTTGAGGCCCTGATGAGAATACATAACGACCGCCTGGGCTTCATAGCTCCCACTGAATTTATACCCATTGCTGAAGAAAGTGGCCTTATAATAGAATTAAGCTCCTGGCTGCTGAGGGAAGCCTGCAGCTTCACCAAAAACCTGATAGATATTGGGGCTAAACCAAGGCCGGTCTCTGTCAATATATCATCCATACAGATTAACCATCCCGGCTTTGTGTCCATGCTGTCGGAGGTATTGAAGGAAACAAAACTTCCTCCCCAGTATCTGGAACTCGAAATAACCGAAAGCTCCCTTGTATCATCCATTACAGATGCCACCAAACTCCTTCATGAGCTTCAAAAGCTTGGCGTCAGAATATCCCTGGACGATTTCGGCACCGGATATTCCTCCCTGAATTACCTTACCAAAATGCCTATCAATACTCTGAAGATCGACAAATCCTTTATAGACAATATCTGCAACAGCAATAAGGATGCCTTTATATCAGAGGCTATAATCCAGCTGGCCCACAGTCTGGATATCAAGGTTGTTGCAGAAGGAGTGGAAAATGAGGAGCAGCTTGTTTTGCTCCGCAAGCAAAGATGTGATTTCGTCCAGGGATATATATACAGTCCGCCCCTGCATCCCTCAGCCCTTCTTGATATTATCAGGGAGGATGATATGATTATGCAGTGTTCACTTTTTTAGCGGACAGCACTATATAAACTGAAGCGACATTTCTAATAAACCGGTTAATACATCACAGTTACTGATTTCTTCCCCATAGGATCTTGCTGAGCATATTCTGTACATAAACTAGCGGGCTATAATGTTCCGATGCATTATAACCCGCTTATTTTAGCTTTAAAATATTCAAATATGGTTTATTTAATCAGATATTCACCGTATATCACACTGACGGCTTCTGGATTAAGCGGCTGTAGCCTGATTATTTTGCAGCAGCGCCTGAGCAGCCAAGAACATTGACAATTTTATGCTTAACAAGATTCTTGATATAGGTTCTGCCAACTGCAAGATACTGTCTGGGATCAAAGTGGCTGGGATTGTTGAAGATGTATTCTCTTACACCTGCAGTAAATGCCAGTCTCAGATCAGAGTCAATGTTAATCTTGCATACTGCACTCTTGGCAGCCTGTCTTAACATATCCTCAGGAATACCAATAGCATCATCAAGCTTTCCGCCATATTTCTGAATAATTTCAACATATTCCTGAGATACGCTGGAAGCACCATGCAATACTATCGGGAAATTAGGAAGTCTTCTGCTGATCTCCTCAAGGATATCAAAGCGAAGCTGAGGCTTCTGGCCAGGCTTGAACTTGAAAGCGCCATGGCTTGTACCAATAGCTATAGCCAGGGAGTCGACACCGGTACGCTCAACGAACTCTTCAACCTCATCAGGTCTTGTAAAGCAAGCATCGGCATCACTTACATTAACGTCATCCTCTATACCTGCCAGCTTGCCCAATTCGCCTTCAACAACAACGCCATGAGCGTGTGCATACTCTACTACCTTCCTGGTGAGAGCTATATTGTCTTCAAAGCTGTGCTTGGAACCATCTATCATAACGGAAGTAAATCCGCCATCGATACAAGCTTTACAAATCTCAAAATCCTCACCATGGTCCAAATGAAGTGCGATCGGAAGATCTGTATCGATAATAGCTGCTTCAACAAGCTTTACAAGATAATCATGCTTTGCATACTTTCTTGCACCTGCTGAAACCTGAAGAATAACAGGAGCATTCTCCTCTTTAGCTGCTTCAGTTATACCCTGGATGATTTCCATGTTGTTTACATTAAATGCACCAATTGCATAACCACCAGCATAAGCTTTTTCAAACATTTCCTTCGTTGTAACTAATGGCATAATTTATCCATCCTTTCCACTTGTTAAATTTTTTTCAAATCTTTATTTATTATACCACAAAAATGTTAATTGAAAAGTTGTTTTTATTTTTTTTGCGCCCTGTCTGCTAGCATGGCAAATGCTATTTTGGCAAAAGGGAGCAGCCTGCGTAAAATCCGGAATAAGGACTTAAATATACCATGTCCAAAATCGCTTGTCAGCAGAAAGATTAAGCTATAAAATTATATCTGCAATATTTATTGCCAAAATATCAAATAAAGATAAGCAAAGGATTGAAAAATTTATGGAAGCAAAACGTGTAGCGGACTCATTGACAGAACAGGTGCAAATATTGATGCCTTCTCATATAAATGGTGCCGGCCGCTTATTTGGCGGACAGTTAATGCAATGGATTGATGTTGTTGCGGCAGTAGTAGCCCGCAGGCATTCAGGACATAATGTTACTACTGTCGCTGTGGATAATCTTCAGTTTAAGGCAGGCGCCTTTATAAATGATACCCTGGTATTAATAGGCCGTATCACTTATGTAGGAAGAACCTCCATGGAGGTCAGGGTTGATACCTATGTGGAAAATATGAAAGGAATCCGTAATGTAGTTAACCGGGCTTATCTGGTTATGGTTGCCCTGGACGATGACGGCAACCCGGTAGAGGTACCGTCATTAATTATCGAAACCGAAAGCGAAAGAGCCGAATGGGAGGCAGGCAAAAAGCGCTACCAGCTGCGAAAAAGCAGACGGACGGAAGGATATTAATTGAGGATATTAATTTACGGAAGGAAAAGCTTACAGGGATTTATTCTATAGGAAATTCTTACGAATTTCCTATAGAATACTGCCTGACTGTAATTTATATTTTTCTGCCTGTTACGGGTTATTTAAGCTGATCCAGCTGTCTTTTTCTGTTCTCCTGCTTGATTTTTGCATTTTTTAAGGTTTCCTCATCCATATGATCCGCATTGTGATTTAAATAGCCTTCTGAATAAACAAGACGTTTTTCAGTGTTTTCCCTCTGGTCATTACTGTGGTTTTCGCCATGGGCAATAATATTCTTCAGATTTTCTATCTGATTCTCCCTCTCCTGGTTAACCCTTTTGGCATGCTCTATATTTTCCTTTGAGCCTGCTATGTCGGAATGCTCCTTAAGATGCCTTTCCGTACGGGTCTTTTTCTCCACCAGATTGATCAGGTGATCTACCCTTCTTTCATTTTCTATGGCCTTGATTTCTTTATTATCTATGCTCATAGCTTCCCTCCCTTATGATAAAACAAAAGATGCATAAAAATGAGAGCCATAAAAATCAGTTCTCTCAAGATTAGATTTTCCTAATCTGATTTGCGATATACTTTATATTATTTGATAGAAATACAGCTTGTTGGGAAGCCATGATATCTTTGCCTTTTTAAATATTAATATATTAAATTATAAAGCGCCTTTTAAATGTCTCATATAATAAAACATATACTGCTGCACTATACCGGCATATCCTCTGTATTTTTCTTTAGGGAAGCTGCCGCCATAGATTTCATCTATAACCCTTTTAATCCATACGTCGACAGGAAATCCATCTATCTGGTGTAGTCCGAATAAGGCTATGCAATTAGCCACCTTGTCGCCGATGCCATAGACTTGCTTGAGGCTTATGACAGCCTCCTCATAGCTGCAGTAGCATAGCCTGTCCAAATCAAGACTGCCCTCAACTACAGCCTTTGATGCCCTTATGATATATTCATCACGATAGCCAGTTTTAAGTGAACGCAGCAGCTGTTTATCTGCTGATGCCAGCACCTCCGGTTCCGGAAAGGTATAGTATACAGCACCATCCGGGCTCATCCTTCTTTCGCCAAAGCAGGCGCATATGGCCTCTATGCAATTTTTTATGGCGGGTATATTCTTGTTTTGTGAAATTATAAAGCTGATTAAAACCTCAAAGGCTTCCTGCCTCAGTATTCTGATACCCTTGCCATACTCAACCGCTTTTTTGAGAAATTCATCATCTCCGCTCTGAATCTCACTGATTATCCTTCCGTAATCATAATCCAGATCAAAATAGCTTTTCCATAGCTGATGATATTCCTCTTCGCTGCAACCCAGCATAACCGTATTTTCATCCAGCTGAGTAAGCCTCAGATATCTGCCATATGCAATCAGATAGTAGCTTTCTTTACCGTCCATGTCATCTGTCCGGTTCATACGAAAGCACTGGCCTGAATCGGCTATCTGTCTTAAACTAAAATATTCATTATGTATCAGCATGCTTCATCCTCTACTCTCTTAGGCTTTCTTTTATTATACCTGTGCCGGCATAAAGCGACAAGCATCTCCACAAAATCCCTGTGCATCTGGGAAAACACCCGGATATTGACATTTCAAATATTCCTTTATAGCAGCAGCTAATTTGGTTATTATTACTATTAAAATCACGCTTATTATTTGAACTTTTAAATATAATTTGTATTGACAGTTAATATCCTGTCAATATATAATTACAGCTGACAAGACAGCTATCATGACTGTTAATTTTACAGTAAAGGAAGGTAAATTATGAATAATAACAGTATCAGAATCAGAACCATGACAATTGCTGCATTGCTTAGCGCAATAGGCATAATCATTCCGCTGTACTCACCAATTAAGATTAGGATTGAACCTGCATCGTTTACCTTTGCCAGCCATGTTCCGATATTTATAGCAATGTTCATATCTCCGGCTGTTGCAGCATTTACATCAATAATAACTGCGGTAGGTTTCTTTATCACTTTTTCGCCGGTAGTAGGCTTTCGCGCCCTGTCCCATTTGGTCTTCGCCTTAATTGGAGCATATTTATTAAAGAAGAAAAATAACCTGCTACTGAGCTATAAGACATCCATACCCTTTGTATTAATCCTCTCACTGATACATGCCGTATGCGAGGTTATTGTTTCTACAGTATTCTACTTCAATGACAATTCATCGATAAATTATGTTTACAATATTCTGTTACTGGTAGGTGTCGGAACAGTAATCCACAGCACAGTAGACTTCATAATGGCATCCATTATCTGGGCTCCGATGCAAAATGCGATCAGCATCCCCTCCAATGCAAGAATCAGATTCAGATCGGTTAAATCACATTAATTAAATGCTTAATAAAAAAGTGTCCGTATTTGATATGAATTCCCTTATGCTGTAATCAAATCATATCAAATGGCGGACACTATAATTATGCAAAAGCATGTTACAGATAAGCGAAATCAGGCTAGTTTTCAGCTTTTTCATCTGGAACTGTTTTAATATGGAATAAAAAGTATTTTTATAATACTCTTGTGATTTTTCACTTTTTATAATAGACTTCATATTATTAAGATTTAATTACCAAGAGGTGCAGACAAATGAAAGCTTTTCTGGATGATGATTTTTTATTGACTAACGATACAGCCAAGATATTGTTCCATAATCATGCCAAGAAGATGCCGATAATCGACTACCATTGCCATATCAATCCGAAGGAAATAGCTGAGGACCGCAGGTTTGAGAATATAACCCAGCTCTGGCTTGGCGGTGATCACTATAAATGGAGGCTTATGCGGGCCAATGGTGTGGCTGAAGCCTATATCACAGGCGATGCCCCGGATAAGGAGAAATTCATGAAATGGGCGGACACCTTATCAAAATGCATTGGCAATCCTATATACCACTGGAGCCATCTTGAATTGCAGCGTTATTTCGGCTATTATGGCCCGCTTAACGCTCGTACTGCCGAAGAGGTATGGGAGCTGTGCAATGCAAGACTCGCCAATCCTTATATGAGCGCCCGTAATATTATCAAAAACTCCAACGTCACCCATCTTTGCACTACCGATGATCCAGTTGATTCCCTCATATGGCATGATAAAATAAAAAGCGATGCCTCATTTAACGTGGTGGTACTGCCTGCCTGGCGGCCTGACAAAGCCATGAATCTGGAAAAGGATGATTATCTGAAGTATATCAGCACCCTTTCCGAGGTCTGCTCTGTTACCATCGACAGCTTCGATACCCTTATAGAAGCCCTGAACAAGCGCATCCTATATTTCCATGAAAGAGGCTGCAGGCTGTCGGATCATGGACTCGATTATATCTTCTACTCCCCTGCTTCCGGGGAAGCCGTAAGAAATATATTTAAAAAGCGGCTTAACGGCATCATGCCAACAAGGGAGGAAATGCTTCAATTTAAGACAGCATTTTTACTGGAAATGGGCAAAGCTTACACAAAGCTGGGATGGGCTATGCAGCTGCATTACGGCTGCAAGCGCAATAATAACACAAGGGCATTTAATAGGCTTGGCCCTGATACAGGCTTTGATTGTATAGATAATTCCTCCACAGCCGCACAGCTGGCGGATCTGCTGGATGCGCTCAACAACAATGACAGCCTGCCAAAAACGATAATCTACAGCCTGAATCCAAATGATAACGCTTACATTGATTCAGTAATCGGCTGCTTCCAGGATGACAGCTGCATATGCAAGCTTCAGCACGGCAGCGCCTGGTGGTTCAATGATCACAAGACCGGCATGCTGGATCATATGACAACACTTGCAAATATGGGGATGCTGTCAGGCTTTGTGGGCATGTTGACAGATTCAAGGAGCTTTATATCCTACACCCGACATGAGTATTTCCGCAGAATTCTCTGCGATATGATAGGAGGCTGGGTAGAAAACGGAGAATATCCTGCCGATTATACAGCCCTGGGTGAGCTGGTTGAGAATATCTCATACAACAATGCCCTCAGATATTTTGAATTTAACAAGTTAATCTAAGGCAGTCCATTCAGCTGGCTTAATATTGCATTTTTGCAAATTTAGGCTGAATAGACCGCTGCGTATATTAATTCCGGGAGATGTTATATTTCTGTCATATATGTAAAGAGCTGCTATATATTAAGCATTCTGTACATTCTTAATATATAGCAGTCCTTTTTATAATAAGCCGGCTAGAAACCGCAATTCATTTCCAGTTCCGATTCAATTATTGTTATTGATAATTCCTTCATTAAATCTAAATCATAAACATCTATATCATTTCCCTTCTCATCAGTAATAACCCTTATAACAGGCCTGAGGGGATAGTTTTTGTTTTGCTCCTTCACAATTCCGGTAGCATTGTTTGACAGGCGAACCATTGAGCCATTGGGATAAATGGCTATTTGCTTAATAAATACCGAAACCATATTCAGGTCAAATTTGCTTTCGGCATTCTCAATAAGATAATTGACAGCCTGGTTAGTACTCCACTTCCTTCTGTAGCAGCGGTTTTCTGTTAAGGCATCATATACGTCGGCTATAGCCACAATCCGTACAAAATCATGCAGCTGGCCGGCTGGCGTGCCGCTGGGATAGCCTGAACCATCCATCCTTTCATGATGGTATAGTGATATAATTCTTGACAGCTCTGTGATATTTGGACATTTTTTCAGAGCCTCATATCCCAGGGTGGTATGGGTCTTAATATAATCAAACTCCTCCGCTGTCAAGGGCTCAATCTTATTCATTATCCTTTTATCCAGAAATACCTTTCCCATATCGTGCAGAAGGGCTCCCACTGCGAGCTTTTCCATCATTGACTTGGTATAATTAAGCTGCTTTGCAATTAATAATGAATAAACAGTTGAACTGACAGAGTGGGAAAATGTATACTCATCCGCCGCGCTGATATCATTCAGACTAATCTGAATATCGGGCTTGGCCAAAATTTCCTCAATAAGATCATTAATCGTTCCCATCATGTCACCAAGCTCAACAACGGCGTTATTCTCAAATGCATCCATAGTCTTTCTTAAAATGCGTTTGCAGGAAATCCTGGTTTCCTCTGAAATGGCATCAGGTATCTCTATATCCTCGCTCTTTACATCCTCAACATAAACATACTCAATACCAAGTCTTCTAAGGGATTCTACAAATCTGTTCAGATTAGTCAGACCCTTTCTAAGTATTAATAAATCATTATGATATATAGGTTTAGCAAGTATCATATCAGGTTTCAGCATGGATAAAGAAACTATCCTCATTTGTTATCTCCTTCATTTGCAAATTAAGAGTTATACACCAATAACTGATATCAGATGTATTGGACTTGCTACCCTGAATTAATATACATCAGGCAACAGATTAACTTCCATCCCATTCAGTCGCTCCTGTTCATGTAATAAAGGAACAGAAGCCGGCTAACTCATCAGAACAAAACCGGTATTTATCAGCTTTCCGTATTTAAATGCAGGCAACAGGCGAGAGCTTCAGCTGGGCAGCCAAAGCAACCCAATAAATACTGCATTCCTATGATCAAACCGGGTACAGTTAAACTATTTAAAATAAAAATTTATCCTGAATTATTCATCGTAACATATACAACAGTGCCTGGCACTGCATAA